>Ga0187805_10000469_pt1 | contig 13317 bp, 15 predicted proteins | sample NC_wetland_sal_i_6_FD_132965 | JGI IMG/M metagenome (GOLD analysis project Ga0187805, IMG submission 132965) | Wetland sediment microbial communities from Neuse River Estuary, North Carolina, USA - Control_5 | ecosystem: Environmental > Aquatic > Freshwater > Wetlands > Sediment | place: USA...
CTGCTCTATAGCCTACCCGTCGGGCTTCACCACCTCTTCATGGACCCCGAGCAATCCACCGGCTTCAAATTTTTGCAGACGGTCCTGACCGGCTTCGTCGTTGTGCCGACCCTGCTCACCGTGTTCACGATCACCGCCTCGTTCGAGATTGCGGGCAGACTGCGCGGCGGCCGTGGCGTTTTCGGCTGGATCGGCGCTTTGCCCTGGGACCGGCCCATGGTGCTCGCCACCGGGATGTCCTTCATCATGCTGTTCTTCGGAGGCGGTGGCGGCATTGTGAACATGAGCTACGGCATGAATGCCGTCGTTCACAATACCTCCTGGGTCACCGCCCATTTTCACCTGATTTTTGGCGGCGCCGCCGTCATCATGTATTTCGCCATTGCCTATGCGATATGGCCAAGCCTCGCGGGAAGGCGGGCCCCTTCGTCTCGGCTACAGCGGCTTCAGCTCTGGCTTTGGTTCATAGGCATGCTCGTTATGACATTGCCGTGGCATTGGCTCGGCCTGCAGGGGCAATGGCGCCGCGTCGCCCAGTTCGATTACTCGAATCCCATCATCGCCAGCTGGGGGCCATGGGTTATTGTTTCCCTCGGGGGCGGCTGTTTGCTGCTTGCAAGTGCCATTCTGTTTCTCTGGAATATTGCGAGCTTTCACTGGCACGGCCGGCTCGTCTTAGTCCCGCCGGTCCGCTATGCGTTGGCGGTGAACCCACCCGAACGCGTGCCTTCGGTGCTGAACGGCTTCGCGGTCTGGAACGTTCTTGTCCTGGTCTTGATGCTTACAGCTTATGGCTACCCGCTTGCGCAATTTTTTGTGCTTAAGCCGCCGCAAGCCATAGTGCATCATTTGTACGGGGCGTTTTGACCGTGAGCGAGACCGAGCCCAGGCCTGGCGCGCTGAATCGGCCTTGGAGTGTTTGGGCGGCCGTGGGGATTGGCGCCGTGCTTTTTTTCGGCGCTTTGCTGGGCTTCGTCGTGCTGCCGGCTGTGCAAGGCGCCGAGGGCGGTGTCAGCACCTGGCTCGCGATCTGCAGGGCGGTTGGCGTGGCGCCAGGCTCGCCTGCGCACCCGCAGCCCGGGACCTTCGCCAAGCCGCAGCCGGTATCGCTGGTGGCATGGACGCCCAAGGTCATCAATGCCCTCGAAGCCGGCGCTCCTCCAAAGAGTGTGCAAACCTCGGCGATGATATGCGCCGCGTGCCATGGCGAAAACGGCATTTCCCCTGACCCCGAATGGCCTAACCTGGCTGGGCAATCAGCTTTCGCGATTTACAAGGAACTCAACGATTTCAAATCGGGTGCTCGCAGCAGCGCACAAATGACACCCATCGCGCAGGGCCTGACCGAAGAGCAAATGATAGAGCTAGCGCGTTATTTCTCGAATTTTGCCAGGGGCACGCTCGACGCGCAGGCGGGGCAAATTTCATCAGGGACGCAAAACCTTGTGCTGTCCGGCAATACGGCCAAAAGGCTTCCTGCGTGCAATGCTTGCCATGGGAACCGTGCAGGCGGCCCCGTCGAGACGCCGACGCTGACGGCCCAGCACCGCGAGTATCTTGAGGCGCAGCTTCAGGCGTTCGCTTCGGGCACACGGCACAACGATATTTACCGGCGCATGCGAAATGTAGCTCACGAGCTTACGCCGGAGGAAATGAAGGCGCTCGCGGAATATTATTCCAGCGCCAAGCTACCGCCGCAGGCAGCGGCGCGCTAACGGTGGCGTTCACGCTTACTTGCCCCGCAAGCTGTCCTTGATTCCGCCAGCGGTGTTCTGCACTTTTCCGGCGGCCTTATCAGCCTGTCCTTCGGCCTCAAGCTTCGAATCCCCGGTCACTTTGCCGATGGCTCTCTTGATGGCGCCTTTCGCCTGCTTAAAAGAGCCCGCAATCCGATCCTTGTCCATTACTCAACTCCTTTGACTAAGCTACAAGTAGTCAGGGAACGGAATCCCCAACCGAAAAGTTCCAGGTTCCGGTGTCCAGCGGGATAATGGCCGGCAGGACCCAAATGATGCGCGCCCGCTCCGTGATTAGATAGGTTTACGCGGCTTCGGACAGGAGAAGTTCCGTCAATTCGGCAGGCGCAGTCACCATTGCATCATGCGCCGCCGGAAGTTCCAGCCAGCGCCAGCCATGCTGCGCCTTTACCCATCGCCGCACGCCTTCCAAGGCCGGATAAACCGGGTTCGTGCAGAAGACATATGTGCGCGGCAAGCCGTTGCCGGGGGGAGCCTTGATGTTGAGCGGGCTTTCATAAGTCCCAAGCGGATGAGGCGTCATCCGTCGTCTTAGCCATTCTGAGTCCTCCGGGTCCGTTACGCCAAAAGCCGACGCCGGCGGCACGGGAAGACTGATCCCGCCACCTGTTTCCAGCGCTGCCTTTCTGCGCGCAGCCACGATGTCTGGCGCAATCATGTCGAAGGGGCTTCTCCCTCCCTCCACGATCATGGAATCAAGATAAATTAGCCGCCGGATGCGCTCAGGCATCAGGTCCGCGACGCCGCTGATCGAGAGGCCGCCGAAAGAATGGCCAACAAGAACAACATCGGATAGCTCCTCAGCCTCGACCAAATTGGCAATGTCTTTTGTGAATGTATCGAGCGTTATGTCTTTCGACAGGAGATGCTTCCGGTCAGCCAAGCCTGTTTGAGTAGGCGTAAAGACATCATGACCCAGGCCGCGCAGCCGGCCGGCAACGCGTGACCAGCACCATCCGCCATGCCAGGCACCATGCACGAAAACAAATTTTTGTGCGGTCATCTACGCACCCGCTTCCAGGTTAGCCCCATGGCAAGGATTGATAGAGCAGCGCAAAGAGAGGGGATGGCGCTGAGGAGAAAAAGCGTGCTCACTGGTATTTTCATCGCCAGTAGCAGACCCCCGATAAGCGGGCCAACGACAGCGCCGAAGCGCCCGATTCCGAGGGCCCATCCCACACCGGTCGAGCGGGCCGATGCAGGATAAAAAATTCCAGCGAGGGCATTTGCGCCGATCTGGCTGCCGACGACGCTAAATCCCGCTCCGAAAGACAGCGCGGCAAGGATTGCGTAGCTCTTGCCGGCAGTCCCCATCGCAGCAATGAACAAGGCAGCGCCGAGAAAAGTCCCCGTTAAAACCCACTGCGGCCGGAAAGTATCTGCGAACCACCCCACAGCGATACCGCCTGCCGTTCCCCCGGTTTGAAACATAGCCGTCACCAGGATCGCCTCCCCTACCGCGAGGCCGGCGTCATGAGAGATAATGGGCAGCCAGTTGGTCATGAAGTAAAGCGATAGAAGGTTCATGAAAAATGCGAGCCATAGAAACAACGTCGGTGCCGCGCGCCCTTCCATGAAGAGCCTGCTGATGGGAAAGCCCTGCCCGTGATCCTCGGCCGGTATGGACAAGTCTTCCGCCAATACCTTCCCCGCAGTTCGCATCCTCGTCAGAACTTGCTCGATCCGCCCCAGCTGCCCTTTCGATACGAGTACGCGCAGGGACTCAGGAAGCTTCCAAAAGATGAACGGGAGAAGTAGGAGTGGGACGGTGCCGCCGACCCAGAATACGGCGCGCCATCCGAAAAGCGGCAGGATCTGCGATGCGAGCACGCCGCCCAAGGCGGCACCGATGGAAAACCCACAAAACATGGAAGTGATAAGGACTGCGCGCCGGCGTTTGGGCGCATATTCGGAAACGAGCGCTACACAATTCGGCAGCGCCCCTCCCAAGCCAAGACCCGTCAGGAAGCGAAGCCACAACATCTCATCCAGCGAACCTGCAAATGAGGTCAAAAGCGTCCCGATTCCGAACCACGCCGTTGCCCCGATCAAGACCGGCCGCCTGCCAATGCTGTCGGCAAGCGGACCTGCTATCAGCGACCCAATCAATAATCCGAACAATCCTGCGCTGAACCCCGGCCCAAGTGCGGGCTTGTCCACGCCCCATTCCTTGACGACAGCCGGCGCGACATAGCCGATCGCTTGTGTGTCGAAGCCGTCCGCGGCCAAAATCAGGCCGCAAATGGCTGCAAGCCCGATTAGAAACCGCCCGACTGGCTGGGCGTCTATCAACTGCGGGATCTCGATATTGCCAGACGGCGCGGAGCCCTCCTTTGCCATCATTCTCCTCCCTCTGGCAGCGATTTCTTGTTTAAGGCCAGCACTCAAACAAGCGAAGGCCGGTCGTTCAGAGCCTTAACGGAAAAGCCAGCGACCTGCTTGTAATTCTCCGAAATCGCCATAAGCTCATCCTGGCTTATTACGTCGCCGATGGAAGCGAATGGGTTTCCCTTGGTCCGGATGTCGACTTCACGCAAGATCGCATCGGGAGGGTTCGCGCGATTCATGAGCACCACCTTATTAGCAGCTTCGGCGCGTTCTGCTTCATAAGCCTTAAGTGCTGCCACAGGATCAGCCATCGCCTTAAGACACCTTGTAAGCACGCGCGCGTCTAGGATGGCTTGACCTGCGCCATTAGAGCCGCGCGGATACATTGGATGCGCCGCGTCGCCAAGCAGCGAGATGCGGCCGAAGCTCCATTGCGGCAACGGTTCCTGATCGACCATGGGATATTCGAGAATGATCTCGGAAGCCCTCACCATGCGCACATAGTCGTGCCACTCGAAGGACCATTGCTCGAAAGCGCCGATAAAGTCCTCGATCCGGCCCTTCCTGTTCCAATCACGTTGCTGATGATGTGGCGTCTCCATTTCGGCGACCCAGTTGATGAGTTGGCGGCCATCGGCGTCGAGATCCCTGCGGATCGGATAGATCACCATCTTGCCGGTGCGCAGGCAGCCTGCGAGAACCATGCTTGCGCCGGTGAGAAAAGGCCTGCAGCGCGACACACCGCGCCACATGTTAATACCTGAGTAGCGCGGCGGCCCCTCCAGTGGAAAGAGCTGCTTGCGGACTGTGGAATGGATGCCGTCGCATCCGATAGCGGCAACTCCCTGCACCGGCGGAATCGTGTCCCCGCTTTTCGGCCCTACAAAATGTGCGGTGACGCCGCCCGCAGCCTGTTCGATACGGACACATTTGTAACCGGTGTGAACCCGTTCAGCGCCAATGCGTTCGCGCACGGCCTCCAGCAAGACGGCATGCAACTCGGCCCGATGAATGGAAAGCTGGGGCCAATGATAGCCATCAAACCGCCCTCGCGCTTCTTTGAATATGAATTGACCGAAGCTGTTGTAGAAGCAAAGTTCGCGGGTCTCGACGCCGGCTCGCTCCAGCTTTTGTTGCAGGCCGAGTTCAGACATTTCGCGCATGGCGTGCGGCAGAAGATTTATTCCGACGCCCAGGGGATGGAATTCAGGAGCCGCTTCGAAGACCTGGCATGACAGACGAGCTTGGTGGAGGCTCAAAGCGAGAGTGAGCCCACCGATCCCTCCCCCAATGATGACAATGTCCACGCCGAGCCCTCATCAATGCGCTTCTCTTTTACGCTCAACTAGATCAATTTGCGGAACCTTGGGCAAGAACGATTTGCCGTGCTCGAGCATCGTGATCGATGGGGGCCGGCATTGACAGCAGGCTGTCCGCAAAGAGAACTGACGGCGGATATAAATCGTGGACGGGAGAGAGACTATGACGGCCGGAACCATAGAATACACGCTGCGCGAGCTGGTGCTCGCAAACCGCATCCTCGCGCGCGAAGGAGTAATCGACGACTTCGGCCATGTGAGCGTGCGCAGCCCAGCTGACCCGAACCGCTACTTCCTCTCGCGGTCGCGCAGCCCGGAAATTGTCGATCTTGCCGACATCATGGAATTTACCCTTGAAGGCGAAGCCATCAACGCGCAAGGCCGCCGCCCCTACGCCGAGCGTGCGCTGCACGGTGCGATTTACATGGCGCGCCCCGATGTGAACGCCGTCACCCATCATCACGCGCGTTCAGTTCTGCCCTTCACCGTAACGAACATACCCTTGAAGCCGCTTTTTCACATGGCCTCGGTGATCGGCCATGAAGTGCCGTTATGGGACAGCCAGCCGGAATTCGGCGACACGAACATGCTCGTGGACGACCTCGCTAAGGGACACTCGCTCGCGAAAACGCTCGGCAAAAATCCTACCGTGCTGCTTCGCGGTCACGGGGCCGCCTGCGTGGGCGCAAGTCTCCACGAAGCCGTGTTCGTCTCGATTTATATGAAGGAAAATGCGGAACTTGTGCTCACCGCGCGGCAACTCGGCGACCTCAATTATCTGACGCCGGGCGAGGTTGAAAAGTCCGGCGAAATGCTGCGCAGCCCCTTCGCTCAGAACCGCACCTGGGAATATCGTGTTGCCCGCGCAGGTTTCCGCGGACTTTAAGCAATTCCTTTGCGCTGCGTGAAGGGCTACAATCTAATTTAGACTACTGCTCTGCTGCTAAACCGGTATTACAATCTGAAAGGTTATTGGCCTGTAAGGAATGCCATTAAGCAGAATGGCCGACCGCGATTTATCCTGCAAGCAACTGACCTTCCCCCCATACACTTCACTGCAAATCCTGACCACTTGACTAAGTCCAACACCAAACCCGCTTACTCCGAGTTTCTTCGCCCAGTGTCCCCGCCGACCTCTTTCAAAAATTTCTATCTCCTCGCCTTCTAGTAGCTCAGGCCCTAATGATTCAATTTCGATAAAGATTTTTTGTTGAGATCTCCATGTCCGTACGTCAATCCGCGCGCTCCCAGGGCTATATTTTACTGCATTCTCGATTATCTTATACGGTATAACCTCGAATAGATCTGGACCTTCGATTATACAGTTCTGGCTCTCGCCATCAAAATTATAGGTTATTTTTTTGTTCATTCTTCCTGCAAAATACGGAATAAGTAATGATATCTTATACACGATATTCCGAATGTTTAATGATATCATTTCATCAGACTTACCTCCTCATGAGCAAAAATGTAGTATTTTGCTTCAGCATCGAGCGCGACCGAGAGTTCTCGTAGCTTATTTAATCGGCTTACCAACTGCTGGCGATCATTTTCCTGCCCTTTTTTGATAACAGTTTCATGTATTAATATCCCCAGAAGCAATCTTATACTGTGAAGAAAATCAACAAACTCGGCGACTCTGTCGTTTACCACCTCAATACTAATTTCAACGGCCCTAAGGGACATATGCCTCAATAAGGTCCTCTCGTGGTTTTCCGTCGCCATCAAAAAAGGATGCACAATAGGGTACTTTGGCCAAATCCGATTTAACGATAACTAGATAGGTTGAACGATCGTCGAGTGTCTTAAAAGCCCGCGCACCATCGATGCTCGACCATCCGACTGGGGCATCAACCACGCTTTCTAACGGTAGCGGCTTCATGCGCTCACTTGGGGGCCAGTAGAAGGGATACTCACAAACGCATGAAGCTGCCTCAGCCGAAAATCGGTACATTGGAAACAAAGCCGTCATGCCGGAACTCCAGTTACGGCAGGTTTTAACAGTTCCCAAATAGCAGCTGATATCAGCCCTTGAAGTATCGGCTTCGCATTGGAAGCGCTAGGGAGGTTTGCAACCGAAGATTCAAATGAGACCCTGTTGCCGGAAAGGACAGACCTTATGAGAGCTTGTTCGACGATAGCAACCTCGATCGCGTCAGCTTCATTGTCAATAAGAGCGGCCCTAGTTCTTTTCCATTTCTCGAATGGTGAGATTGACTTATCTATAAGCGCATCAAGCGTATCAATCCACCGTTCTATTGCGGCGTTCTTCGCAATTGTATCGTCGGAATGTATCTTGGCTGCCCGTGCAAGCTGAGTATTCTGAGGTAGGGCCGTGTAGGGCACTACCAACTTCTCTGGGAAAGTTTTTTTTATTTCCTTGATTAGGAAGGCCCCTTGGTCCCTCGGGTTCAATTTCGTTGCAACGCCATGCAGATCGCACAATATAACGTCGTAGGGCCTCAGAGTCCCAACGTCCGCCAAATTCAGCGAGAAACGTACATTATAGCCAGCGTCTAGCAATGTCTTAAGGGGGTGAAACGCTTCGTTGTCAACCGCCAAAATGGATACTGCGCGCCGCTTCGCGCTAATGTCAATACGAGCAAGTAATGATTGCGAATTTGCCCTTAAATCCTGAAGGGTGGTCCTCGCAAACAGTAACCGGGCGATATTAAGCTTGGACGTTAGCAACATTGAACATACCCTGGCTACCCGTTTGCGTAGCTGCTTGCAGGGCCAATCACAAAGATTTACGCGTCCTAACTCATGTTACAGTGGTTTTCCCCGAACTCGTGGGTTTATTCAGTCCATCCGTAGTCATTAGCTACCACGGTGAAGGGATCTCCGTCAATTACTGACAATTCGAGTTGCGTTTCAAACCCAAGCAAAGGGAGGTGGTTAAGAGTGAAAGGACCTTCGCCGGTTCGTAGCCCCGTGAGAGAGGTCATCGCATCGGCCATCGCAGTGCACACAGTCTCAGTCGGAAGCAGCGCTCGGCCGCGCCTTCAAGCGCCATTTTTGGCTTACTATCCGGCGATTGCGCAAGCGGCACCTGAGTGATGACGGCTTCGCTCTAAGGTCATATAATTTTTCGGTTCGAGAACCTTGAGTCAGCGGAAGGCGCAGCTTCCTTCTGCTAGCCCGGAACCGCCATACAGCCATTGCAGGCTGTCGTAGTAATCTTCAGCCGACATCGACCGCATGATCGCGTTTCGCAATTTCGCGTGGGCGCCGCCAGGATGATATATGTGCTCGCCGATTGCTCGGGATTGCAGCTGCACGCGAGCAGTCCGGAGCAAGCGCTTCTTGCGATAGTTCTCGAACGCCCGCTCAAAATCTCTGCCGGCTGCTGCGACCTCGTGTGAGAGGCAGACAGCATCCTCCATCGCCATGCAGGCGCCCTGCGCCATATATTGCAGCATTGGATGCGCTGCATCCCCGAGCAGCACCACGCGGCCGTCAACCCAATTCGTGATTGGGGCGCGGTCGCAGAGCACCCATAGCTTCCAGCCCGTCCCATGCTCCAGTATCTTGAGCGCTCGCTTCGATATGTGGGCAAATCCCGGCAGCATCTCGTCGTAGGTCACTGGCTTGCCGGTAACGTGATCGGGGGCGTTATTGTGGCAGGTGACCACAAGATTGAAGAGCTTCCAACCAGAGAGCGGATAATGGACCAGATGGCACTTGGGTCCGGCCCAGAGGGTTGCCGCGTTCCAGCGGAGGCCCTCCGGCATTTGTTCGGCCGGGATCACTGACCGGTAGGTTGAGTGACCTGAGACGATGGGTAGGCCGTCGCCCACTAGCTGTGCGCGCACCTTCGACATCAAGCCGTCGGCGCCAATTAGGCCCGCACCTTCGGCCGTATCCCCATTCGCCAAATTGGCAGTAACACTTGAACCATTCTGTTCGTAGTGCAGCACCTCGGCGGAGGTTCGAAGCTCGATTAAGGGACTGTCGCGGCAAGCCTGCAGAAATACTCCGTGCAAGTCTCCCCGATGTACGACCGCGTAGGGGTTGCCAAAGCGTTTGCGGAACGGCTCGTCCAGCGGGACGCTTGCGATCTCCTCTCCGGTGAGCGCATCCATGAGTCTGAGCGCATCCACATACACGGCCATCGCCCGTGCAGCGTCGCCGACCCCCAAATAATCGAAGGCGTGGAAAGCGTTTGGACCGAGCTGAATGCCAGCGCCAATCTCACCGAGTTGCGGAGCGCGCTCCAGCACGAGGCAGCGACAACCTTGCTGGGCCAAGCCCAGAGCAGTGGCGAGCCCGCCGATGCCGCCTCCCGCGATCAAGATCTGCTTAAGCCCTGACATTCGCGATCCCCTCTCGGCCGTATTCATTTTGGGATTAGGATTCAGCGTCAGGCTGACGGGCGGGATGAGCCTCTGCAAAGGCGGGGAGAGCTTCACAGGCCGCTTTGATCCGCAGCAGTCTATCGAGGCCGCTAATGTTCGCTCCGAAGCGTGGCGCTGCAAAGAGTTGCGGGATAAGACAGATGTCAGCCAGTGAGGGCTGTTCGCCGCAGCAAAAAGTTCCGGCGTAACCAGAGCGGGCAACGATCGTCTCAAACGCCTGCAAGCCGCTTTCGATCCAGTGGCGGCACCAGCGATCGAGTCCTTCTTGATCCTGGGAGTGCTCTGTGCGGAGATATTGAAGGACACGGGTATTCTGAAGCGGATGGATATCGCAAGCGACCGACAAGGCGAGAGCGCGGACATAGGCCCGGGCGAACGGGTCCGGCGGCAGCAAAGGCGGCTCGGCATAGGTCTCGTCAAGCCACTCGATAATCGCAAGTGATTGAGTGAGCGTATGGCCGCCGGCCTGCAGCGCGGGAACCAAGCCTTGCGGATTCAACGATAGATATTCACTGCTGCGCTGCTCGTCCTTGCGCAGATGGATGGGTACAAGTTCCGGCTTTAAACCCTTGAGGCCGAAAGCAATCCTGCAGCGATAGACGGCCGACGAGCGAAAGAAGCCGTAAAAGCGCAGATCTCCTGTCTTTGTCGGTGTCATCGCGGGCGCTCTTCATAGTAGCGCAGCTTTTCCTGCAGCGGGGCATCGTGAATCCGCACCAAGAATGCGGGCGTATCTCCCTGCGCCTTATGCTCGATCTCCGCAAACACCGGTGCCGAGAACGTGTCCTTGGGGCCCCAGCTATGGGACCGGCCATTGACTGTCGAGACGCCGCGGCCGCTCACAACATGGAGTACCGCACTCGCCGAACGCAGGGGCGGCCTCGCAGCCAGTCCCGGCTGTAGCATCATCGCCGTGAAGCCCATCGTAGGAAGGCAGCTCTCGCCCGTTTCCGGGTTGATATAATCCAGTTCCGCCGTCTCGCCTCCGGCATGTTCGGCCATGCGGCGCAATGCAGCCTCGGTCCGCGGCCACGGATAGCGCATCATGGGATAGGCGGAGCCTAGCGCACGGTCACGGCGCCGCGAGGGTGCAAGACCGGCAGCGCGATATTCGACCTCGGACGCATCCGGCCTGTTGCGGGGCGATTGCAGTGGTGCCTCGACCGCATATGAGCCCTCAAGATATACGAAGAGCGGCAGATCGAGAGCGTCAAGCCAAATCACCGGCTCCTTGCCGCTATGTCCGTGGTCATGCCAGCATCCGCCCGGGGTTAGGATCAGATCGCCCTCATGCATAGGGAGCTTTTCGCCATCCACCACCGTATAGGCGCCTTCGCCTTCCACGATGATGCGCGCCGCGCTCGGCGTATGCTTATGCGCGGGGGCAGTCTCTCCCGGGAGTAAGAGTTGCAGTCCAATGTAAATCGTCGATGTGGCCTGCATAGAGCTGGCCCCCCGGCCAGGGTCGGCAAGAAAAAGGACGCGGCGTTCAGCTTTCTCGACGGGTGTCAGCTCGCCAGCCTGAAGCAGGAGCGGCCTGACTTCCGAATACGCCCAAAGATGAGATGCGGTGACCGGCTGCGGGGCGTCATGCGGAAGCGCATTGCGCATCTGAGGCCAGAGAGGACCAACGCTCGCCCGTTTAAGCGCTTCCCGGTAGTCTGGGGGCAACTCTTCCAATGTTCCAAGCCGTGTTGTCATTCGAATTCCTCCCGCGGGGCCTTTACGCCCTTATCTTTGATGCTCTTGCCCGTTGGCGCAAACTAGATTAATGCATATGATAAGTATGCTGTCAATTGGATCAACGGGTGGTGACGATTGAAACAAACTATCTCTTCCACTGAAGCGGCTTCAGATGCTGATGCATCCGTTGAGATCTACGGCATGCCCGGTCATCTCATTCGCAGGATGCATCAAGCAGCACAGGCTATTTTCGATGCCGAAATGGCCAAAGCAGGCTACGACCTCACTTCGGTGCAGTTCGCGGCGCTGGCCGTGATTGCGGCTCGCCCCGGAATCGATCAGGCTACGCTCGCAAGTGCGATTGCATTCGACCGCACCACGACGGGGGGTGTGATCGATCGCCTCGAGGCCAAGGGGCTGGTGCGCCGGGAAATCGCCAAAGGGGATCGCCGGTCCCGGCGCCTTCATGCGCAGCCGGCAGGCAAAGCCATGCTGCAAGCGGTTACGCCGATCGTGTTCCGTGTCCAGGAGCTGATGCTTGAAGGCTTGAATGTCAGCGAAAAAGCCACGTTCATGCGGCTGTTAGGAAAGGCTTTGCGGACAGTAGGTGATGCGAGCCGTCCATCGTCGAAAACGCTACCGGCTGTCTCTGCGCCGTGAACAAAGCGCTTCGCTGTTTGCCGCCAATCGGCCTCTCAGGCCTTCGGCTTTGCGCGGTGCTTTTTGGGAGGATTGGCATTCTTGCCGTAGGTCTTAAACTTCTCTACGACAGCCGTCATTTCCTCCTCCGGAAGAAGCACCGGCGTTCCGACCGCGCGTGCCACGGCATACTGCGCCGCAAGAGCCTCGACCTCTTCGGCCAGTTCGAGCGCGTCTCCAAGCGTTTCCCCAATTGCAATCTGCCCGTGATTGGCAAGAAGGCACGCATTGCGTGACGCCAGCACGGCGGCGGCCTGAGACGCAAGCTGCTCGGTACCGTAAGTGGCGTATGGAACAAGCGGAATGTCTGCGCCCCCGGCTTTCGCGACCATGTAGTGAAAGGCAGGAATTGCGATATGCGCGCAGGCGAGCCCGGTCGCGAAACGCGAATGGCAGTGTACTATTGCGTTGGCTGCCCTCCGCTTATCATAGATCGCTCTATGAAATCGCCACTCGCTCGAAGGAGCTTTCCCTCCAGCTGCCCAGGCCGCGTTCCCATCGACGAAAACCACATCGGCGTCCGCGGACATGTCACCGGGCAGAACACCCGAGGCAGTGATCAGCATGCCATCGCGCCACCGCGCCGATATATTGCCGGAGCGGCCCGGGCTAAGGTCCGTGGCCTCCATCTTTTGCACTCCCGCAATGATTGCCTCGCGGAGCGCTTGCTCATGCCGCGGCGGCATTGACGGCCATTTCAGGGTAGAGCTGCGCCAACCCTTCGCGTGTCGCCGGAGCGATGCCGCGTTCGGTCATGAGCCCGGTAATCAGGTGGGCTGGCGTAACATCGAAAGCCGGATTTGCGGCGGGACTGCCAGGCGAAGAAACTTGGACGGAAACGATGGCACCACTCTCCGCTAGACCCGTCATATGCGTGACTTCACGCTCGCTCCGCTCCTCAATCGGAATATCGCGAACGCCATCGCTGATAGTCCAGTCGATCGTAGAGCCCGGCAAAGCGACGTAGAAAGGCACATCATTGTCCTTTGCCGCGAGGGCCTTCAGATAGGTCCCAATCTTGTTTGCCGCGTCCCCATTTGCCGCAAGCCTGTCGCAGCCGACGATGCAAATATCGACCTCGCCGTGCTGCATCAGGTGCCCCCCTGCATTATCGGCGACGATCGTATGCGGGACGCCATGCGCGTTAAGCTCGAACGCGGTGAGCGCCGCGCC
>Ga0187805_10000471_pt1 | contig 13290 bp, 8 predicted proteins | sample NC_wetland_sal_i_6_FD_132965 | JGI IMG/M metagenome (GOLD analysis project Ga0187805, IMG submission 132965) | Wetland sediment microbial communities from Neuse River Estuary, North Carolina, USA - Control_5 | ecosystem: Environmental > Aquatic > Freshwater > Wetlands > Sediment | place: USA...
CCATCATGGGGATAGGACACTTCAACATCAATTCGTCGTCCCGGCCTGGTTAGGCAGATGGCGTCTTTGAGTTGGCACCGCGTAGCCCAGATGGCGTCGTCCAGCATGAACGCGAAATTAGGATGACAGCGGTGTGGCTTGGTGGTCGCGACCTTTCGATAATCGATATCGCGCGAGAATCGTGCCCAAGTATCCTCGCCTACCGCACTCCATTCCCGCAGGACTTTGCCGTCCAGGCTGACCTCCGCGACCAAATCCAGGCCAGTGACTACCACAATAAGGGTCCCATTGGGCGTGGGAAGGACATGGTGAAGATCATTGAAGCAAGGCAGGGAGATGTATCCGACCTGACGAAAGTCTGGTAGTCCGTAGATGAGTACTTCAGTCGAGGTGCATACATACAGCTTGTCCTCATAAACCGTGGCCGCTTTGAATCCAATTCCAGGGGCCTCCTCCGGGCAGGCGGAGGGCGGCGTCACGTACTCAAACTTATCAAGCATATTTCCAGTGTCAGCCTCCAGGCGCAGTACGAGCGCTTTTTGGGTTGATTGCCACTCCGGGGCGCGCAGAAGTCGTGGGGGCCGTTGCTCCGCCCCGGTGAGTAGTAGATCACCCACGACGGCACCTCTTTTGCGGCGGCTGTTTATGATCGTTCATATCGACTCACCGAAACGGTGGGAATTTTGCGCAGCACATTAAAGCGAGAAGCGATGTTCCGCGGCCATCAATAGCGGCCGTAGATCGCAACCCCGGTTGCTGTTTGGAGGATTGCTTCCATGCTCCGACGAGCGGCGGACTTTGCAGCACTGTTGGGAATGAACAAGACATCTTCGGCCTGAAGGGGTAGGTCCTCGGCCTTGTTCGAAAGTATTTTGGTGAGCGAGAGCGGTATTTCAAGACGTCCTGATGGACCGTTGCGGATTACTTTGGCTTTGTTTAGCGACGCAGTAGGGTTGGTGCCCTGAGCCATGGCAATGGCTTTAAGAACCGTGAGCCCCGAACTCTCCATTACAATTCCGGTAGGTTGCTTCACATCCCCGACCACATAAACAATGCCCGCCTTGGAGACAACGATCGTGTCGCCTGGTGCTAGCGCCACGCTGCTGCTTGCCGATCTAAGGTCGACGTGTTGAGCTTCGCTGGACCGATCAGCATGAATGAGTCTGACGTCATTGCCTGCCTTTGTCGTTGTGCCCCCAGCGGCTGAGATTGCCTGCAAGAGTGTGTGCGAACCTAACAGCGGATAGATGCCAGGCTTCTGCACTTCTCCAAGAACCGAAATGCCTTGCGTCGCATACTCCTTCTGCACAACGGTTACCTGGGGATCATTGAAAAAACCTCCCGCCGAGAAACGGGAAGCGATTAATTGTGTGGCCTGGGCAACGGTCAGTCCACGAACCCTCACCTCATTGATCAGCGGAATTTCAATGGATCCGGAGTCGCTGACTCGCACATCGCAACCGTTCTTGTCAGGATTGCAGGAGAAGTCTGTGCCGAAGACGCTGATCTCCAACAGATCGCCAGCGGCGATCGTCAGTTGTTGCGTGCTGGCTTCATCTCGAGCCGGTTCGGGGGAGCTTTCTTTCGACGCAACCTGAGAAGTCGGCCCTGGATTTTCGGGTGACCCTGAAGAGGACGCGTTGGTTTGGGCCAACAGATTTGACGTCCATAGAATGCAACACACGGCTGACGCAAGGAAAGCTAGATTTCTTCTCTTCATGACATTCATACCCACCCAGAGTAAATATGGCTAAAGCTAGGAACGCGAGTATCGAAATTTGAGCGTGCGGTTCTAGATGGAATCAGGCACTCCAGATTGCTGCGAAAGTTTTGGAACCGGTTTCCTTCTTCCCTTGGGAGGCAGATGCAAGAGGGCTGCCAAGGTAGCTCCCCCGTAAACCAGGTGATAGCTCAGCATGAGCCACGGTGCAAGCAAGGCGCACTTCCATTGCCCCTTTCGCACTATCTCTACCGCCGCGGTCAGTGCCAAAAGCATATAGAAGAATAGTTCACACGCGAGCAGCCAGGCCGCGACTCGAAAGAAAACAGTCAGAAGCAGTGATCCAATCAGTCCTCCTACAAAGACGGCTGGCACGGCATGCCGCCAGCAAAAACTTGCTGGGTACAATCTCCAGCAATACGCATTCCAAGAACCATTCAGGAAAGCCTGGCGCATGAAGTCTGTGAGCGTCGGCACATTGTGGTAGAAGCTGTAGATCTTCGAGGAGAGAAAGATCTTGTGTCCGTGGCTGCGGATACGCGCATTGAGCTCATAATCCTGATTGCGAGGAAGATCCTCGCGATAGAGGCCGACCTGCAGTAGCACTTCCCGCCGAAACGCACCAAAGGGAACCGTGTCAACGTAGCGATCACCTTGACCCAAACGGTAAGCCGCGTTGCCGACTGCCGCAGGCGTCTGAGTCAACAGCGCAATGGTCTTAGCGACGAGTGTGTTGCCGCCCGGGAGCGTGATGCAGCGCCCGCCCACGTTAGCCGCACCGGTGCGCTCCAATTCCGAAACGCAGTTTCGTACATAATCACTTGGATATTCCGTGTGGGCATCCATTCGGATAATGTACCGGCCACGAGCTTGGCGGATGGCCTGATTCAGCCCCGTTGGCACTATCTTGTCGGGGTTATCGAGCAATCGGATATTTGCGTATTGTGAGCGCACCTCTTCTACGATTCGACGAGAGCGGTCGGTCGAGTCTCCATCAACCACTAGAATTTCACGGTCCTGCTCCGGAAAATCATTCGCGAGAATGCTCCCGAGACACTTCCCGATGTATTTTTCCTCGTTCCTCATGGGAATGATAATCGAGACCGCCAGTTGTCCTGCTTTCATCGTCACTGAGGGTTCACTTTTCACCCGCAATTCCCTTTTGATCCAAGTTTAGTCCGACGCTACTTTAGGACCGACGCGCGAACGCCCTTCCAAAGACTGGAAAACGTGGTACTCGCGCCCTCGCATCTAGGACAGTTATACCGCCAAGCCTGTTTAAGGTGTGGGTCGCATGGATGCCATCCATCCAGTCCGGGAGAATAGTTGCGAGCGGTACTTCCCGGTAGTCTGTTTCACTGAGTTCGTCCACGCGGTTCAATGAAATCGCGTATCCGTAGCGTGCTGTGCAGTCTTGTCCTGGTCTTATCAGTGAACCCTGATCAAAGAAGAGACTTCCTGCCGGCCGTGCTCGTCTAACGTCACAGACGACGGGATTCTTAGGGTGTGGTTGCCACGTGCCGAATAAGGAATTCGCCCAAAACAGTGACAGCTCATTCGACTCGGTTCCTTCGCCGTTAAGACCTGCCGCGAACAACCAGAGCTTGTCTTCACGTTGGAAGATGGTGGAGTCTACCGCTGAAACGTTGTCTAGAAGCACAGCGGCTAGCTCCCACCGGTACGGGAACTCCACGGCTCCATAAATCTCGATAGTCCGGTTCTCTTGGGTCTCCGGCAGCATGTAAACTTGGCCCTTCCATTCGAAAACGAACGGATAGGAGAGGTGATAGTTTCTGCTGAGAACTTGTCGAGACTCGCCTAGGGTTCCGTCTTCATGGAACTCAGCACAGCAGATTACCCCTCGTTGTCCTTCTTCGTATTCCTCGAAGAATAGATAGGTCTTTCCGTGAAGCTCAAACAAGAACGGGTCGGCACAATTTCTATTTCCCGAAGCTTTTACCGATGTGAAGCGATCTGATCTCGGCGCCTTTTTTTGGCTCGGATCTGCGGTCGGGAAGTTGTTTTTGCCGTACACGAAGAACCACTGCTCCCGAAAACCGACCCGCGCCCACAGACGCCGTGCTGCGCGCACGGACCAGCGCGTCAGGAAATGGGGCATAACCCAGCTAACTGAGGGGCGTCGAGGTCGCTCAGGAGAATCATTGTTAGTATCTGCGTTGTTAGTATCTGCGCTGGCCACATCGCTCCATCCGAGGTGCGAAACTTTGGAAATGCAGCGCAGCAGACTTTGCGAACGGCGGCGATAATCCAGGCTCAAGTTTCGGCGCCACGAAATCAGGTCGTTGGAAACGACACTGCGATGGAGTACCCTCCGAACTCTGTTGATGCTGGTCAATACGAATTCGGAAGTGAGCCTGCCATCGTAAAGGTTCCAGAACAAGGCGGCTTCGCTTTCGCCTGGGGTGTTCCCTGCGTAGTGAAAAGTCCAGATGCCGTGCTTTGTGCAATCCGATAAACCGTCCGGCCACTCTGCCGATGCTAGTTGTACCAGGATGTCGAGATTTTGCGCCTGCAGTCGCGCGACGTCAGCAGCTGCATTGTTGACGTTGTTCGCCTCATCGCGACGAAGCGTAATCGTCTCGATGTCACAGGTCTTTGAGTCTTGGACGAGTGGATCGCTCTCTTCTCTAAAGACCCATTCATCCAGTGTGGCCCACAATCTGAAGAGGCTGGATCTGCGCGGCGAATTGCTTAACTGTGGTCCTCCGCAGCGTATCACCACAGCAAGGTCCACGACCGGATCATCCTGAAGTTCCTTTATGAGTCTGCTTGTCCACCGAGGTGTGAACTGCTCGTCGACCAGCAGCCCCAATCGGACTGGGTTACAGCCCCCTTGCAGTTTACTCGAGCCTGCACCGGAGCTAGTTGGTGCGTCAACGGTGAAAGTTTGTTCAGCCATTGTTGTCAGTCGGTTCAAGGCTCAATACGTTGGTTGTCCATGGAGTTCAGTAGCGGCGAGTTCACTGGGTGGATAATTCTTTGTGGGGAGAAGTCACTGAGAGTGATTGGGGAGCCATTTCCGGGGGGAGGCTGGCATAGCGAATCGGTTGATCCGCAAAAACTTCTCGTTCCAACTGATCGCGTAGGCTCGCTTTCGGGCTCCAAATTCCAAGCGAATGCAAAGCCGCACCATCAACCGGATTACTGCGGACTAAATAGGCGACGCGTCTACGGTTGACAAGGAGCGGGAGCCGGAAAGTCTTTAGAGCAAGTTCCGCGACCGAGCCCACGGCCAACAACAGACTTCCTGGAATGTAGAAAATGCGCAGATGCTTGTCATATTTGCGGTCTAAGAGCCGCACGCATTCGCCCGTGGTTATTGTGTCGGGATGCGACAGGTTCAAGATTCTTCCCGCCGATTCTGGACTTCGCAAAATCGCGATAAGCGCGTCGCAAGCATCTTCGACATGAATGAGCCTCAATTGCTTTCGCTGTGAGCCCAACGAGAAAACGTGCCGGCCGACCTTGACGCCGACAGCAGAAACCGGATTCCATCTGGGCCCGAATATTACGGACGGTCGCACGATCGTCCACGACGGCTCATTGTCGCGGATATGCGAAATAGCGATTTCTTCCGCTCCTCGCTTGGCCTGGGCGTAAGTACTGCGAAGCTCGGGGTGCGGTTCTAGCGGTGAGCTCTCGTGAATGCACTCGCCATCCTTCATCGCCAGAAAATCGTGGATAGCCATTGAACTGACATAGACGACGCGCTTTATTCCACTTTCACGGGCCAAAACCGCGATGTTTTCTGTGCCCGTGGTGCACGACGAACAAGCGAACTGGCGTGATCCGCGCACACCTGCAGCCAAATGGATGATCGATTCCACTCCCTGCATTGCTCGCCGTAACGGCTCGGGCTCGCGAACATCACCATAGACGATCTCGACATCGCTGTTTTCGAGCAAGCACGAGTCGCTGAGTGGACGGACATAGGCCCGCACCTGAAAGCCCTCGTGGAGGAGCTTGCGGACAAGCACCTTACCCACAAAGCCCGTCGCACCGGTCACCAAGACTCTCGGTTTGGAAGATGGGATGGTAACCGTGCTCTTCAAATCCCCCAAGGCCAAGTGTACTTTTCCGCTGTGCGCGGTAATAAAATCCTCAGCTTGCGCGGTGTGAAGAACGAGGCTCTCAGGAATCGGCAGTGGAGCACCGGATTCAATAGAGTCGTAGAAGCGCCGCACGATGGTTCGAAGCCCTTGGTACGGCACGACGCTTTTCCGCAGGGCTCCCCAGGTAGTCCGTATTGTGGCCGAGGTCAGCTGCATTGCCTCGTTGAGGTTCTGCAAGAGCCGCCGGGCCGAACGTGGCAGGCGAGAATTGGATTGCACCACCAGGCTCATAGTATCGAAGTTCACAAACAGCGAGCCCTTTTCGCAGTACACCTTTAGGGAGAATGGGGCCTGTGCCATCGCAAACGAAACTGCCACGCTGGCGGTCGCGCGTTCTCCCTCGATCGCGATTTCAATATGGTCGGTCAGCCCGTGTGGCAGAACCCCATAGCTGCGGGGCAGCACATTGATCCCTCGCGGCGCTCCGATCCAGTTCAGAGTCAGATACAGAGGGTGAGTGATGTAATTGTGCAATACGCCGCCCGGCAAATTGAAGCTCCAATGCGTGCCGGGCCATTCGCGCAGTTCGGGAAGAGCGGCCTCGACCCCCATGAAGCTTTCCACGTGAATCACCGAGCCGAATCGGCCACTCGCGACCAATTCCGTCATCTTTTCAACCGCGGGGTGAAACAACTGGATGAAATCGGGGCACAATTTGACGTTCTTGCGAGCGGCGCGTTCGTACAGATCTTTCACCTCATTGCTGGATAGCGCGGCAGGCTTCTCGACCAGCACATGCAGACCGGCGTCGATTGCAGCAGCGGCTTGCGCATAATGCAGTACGGGAGGTGAAAGAACATGTAAGGCGTCCAGTCCCTTAGATTCGAGCATCTGCTTAAGCGAAGTGAACGTTTTCGGGACACGATAACGTTGTGCCAAGGTCTGAGCGCGGGTGAAATCAGGATCACTCAGAGCGACGACCTGAACGCTCGCAAGCTCGGAGAGAAATCGCAGATGGTGCTCGGCAACCCGTCCGCAGCCGACAATTCCCACTCGGATGAATCTATTTTCCATTTCGCTCCAGAGCCTCAGCATAAACAGAACGTACTAAGTTCGCGACTTGCGGTTCGCTGTAGATCGCAATTCTTTCTCTCCCGTTCGAACGGCGCCTCTCCAAGAGAACGGCTGCCAGAGCTGTTCCAAACTCCGTGGCGTCGCGATTCACCACTCGGGATGGACTTACATCTTTCAGTCTCTCGGCTACGTCGCCGACGTCGGTCGCCACGACTGGTAAGTTGCACGCCATGGCTTCCTTAACCACATTCGGCGAGCCCTCGCAAACGCTCGCCAATGCGAGACAGTCGGCTGCGTTCATATAACAAGGCATCAGCTCGGAGGGAACATTTCCGTCGAGCACTATCAGTCGGATGGCACCCACTCTACGCTCGGCAACTTCAACCGCTGCCTTCACGAGTGCTAAACCTTTGGTCCGGGGGCGATTTCCTCCATTGAACAGGACAACGCGCAAATTCTGTTGCCAGCCCAGAAGCCCGCGCGCTTGCTCCTTGGACTCGAGATGAAAACGGTCGAGGTTCACACCGATCGGAATGACTTTGACGGTGCTGCGGTGCCACCATAGCCGGTCGCGCAACCGCGGGCTCACGCAAATGATGGCATCTCCCAACAAAGAAGAAATCTGCGACAACAACTGTGCGATCCACGAGCGAAGGAAACTGACGTCGGGATCGCCGTTTAGGTCAGATCCCTGGAACGTGATCACCAGGGGGACCTGGCTCGAAACTGCACAGAGGAAGGAAGTGACCGTGCCGTAGTGGGCGTGCACCAGGTGGGGACGAAAGCGGCGGATCTCACGTCTGAGGCGCTTGTACTCGTTCACCAGCGTCGTTGGTGACGTGCGCGAGCGCAGCGAGAACTGGGAAACGTCCACCCCTATCTCTCTTAGAGAGGAGACCTGCCGGAACGCGTACATGACGCCGGCGGGAATGACCGCGAGCACACGAATTTTTTCAGCCTGTAACTGGGGCTCGAAGTGTTGCCACTCTACGCCTGTGGTCGCCAAGTTTGCAGCCATCGCTCCAGACTCCAAAGAAAATGCAATGTTGATAAGCTGGTTAGCGGCGTAGCGCGCTGGGAATTCCGGAAAACCTTAGGCAGCGATGTTAAGAGGCTCAGGAAGACCTGCCGGTCCCTGACGCATGCCGCGGGTGAGAACATGCTCATACTGCCGCGTGATCGCTTGAACTCCGAAGCGACCTTCGAATTGCGAGTCGGGGCAGCACTTTTTCGGCTTCGCTCCATCGTGGATCGCACTCAAGATCTCGGAAGCAAGCGCATCAGAGCTAGTGTCGTTGGCCACGCGCAGATGTTGCTTGCAACTCGATATTTCATTCAAAGCACCGCAGCAGTTGGTGGCCACTACGGCAGTGCCAAGCGCCATGGCTTCCAGAACTACGTTCGGGAACGCCTCGGTCCTGGAGGGCAGAACGACTAGGTCGGCATGCTTGAGGAAGGGATACGGATTGCGTTGAGCTCCAACAAATCTTACGGATGACTCCAGATTGAGTTCCCGGCGAAGGGTTTGTAATGCCGGCAGTTCCGGTCCTTCTCCCACTAAAGTCGCCACCACGCGAGGAAAAACTTGGCGAACCCGAGGCATAGCTCTCAAAAGTAGGTCGAAACCCTTCTCACGCGACAGTCGTCCCGCGGCGACCAGATTCAAGCCGCCGTCCGCAAACGGATTGGGGGCTGCCACTGCCAATTTTGCAATGGAGGCGACATCTACCGGGTTGTAGATCCGTACGACATTGTTTCGGGAAAGGTTATATTCGCGAATCAGACTCTCGTGCATGTGATCCGATTGACAGATCACCAGGTCTGCTCGCCGGTAGGCGCATTTATAGAAAAGTGCGCGAAACCGGCTGACTGCAGCCTGAGGAGATGTGATGTCCGCGCCCTCGCGAATGAGCAAGCGGGTATTGGCCGGAAGCAGCGGGCGGGCGCTTACTAGGGCGCTGTTCAGATGAGCGGACGTGGAAAGTACTGTTTGCGGTCTAATTCTCCAGCAAATTCTGGCGAGCGATAGACTCGCATAGCGCGCTCGCATCGCTCCCAGTTCGTGAACTTGGACGCCGGGCGGCACTTCTAACCACATGTCAGCGCCCTTCAGTACGGCCAGATGTGGTTCGAATCGTGCTGTATCGATATGATTGAGCACATTCGCGAGCACGCGTTGCGACCCGCCCATGCACATTGCAGGCAGAGCAAACAGGATTGTGACGCGTGACTTAAGCACAGGAGGCATGAGAAGGTTCAGGCATTAATGACTTACTAAGTTCGTGTTCTTAGAAGAGCGCCAGCGTCCGATTCCGAATGGGACTGTCGAGAGACCAAAGCCAGCAATATGAACACCAGCCAGAAAGATTTGTTCCACTGGATGTTGCCGGACAGTGCTGCGACAAGCATGCCCCAGCAAGCCGCTTCCAGCGCAACGGCGGAATAATCCACGCCACGCGATATGGCCGCCCTCACTTCTTTTAACTGCGCTCGAAGCGCACCGAGGAAAAGAATGAGCCCGATGACGCCGGTTTCCGCACAGATCTGCAAGTATGCATCATGCGCCTCCCGAATATAGCCATGAGAAGGAAAGATGTGAGCATAACCAGCGACCTTTGTGTAGGCAACCGGAAAGTTTGCGAGACCCACTCCGATAACCGGATGATCCTTAACGATCTGCGCACCTGCCAACCAGATGTCATATCTTCCAGTACCCCGACCAGTTAACGACTCTTCCAGTCGTTGATAGAACAAACTTGGCAGAAAGAGCAAAGGAACACCAAGAACCAGAATGAGCATTAAGCGTTTGTTCACGCCTGTCCTGAACATACAAAGTAACAGGGTCGCGGCCAACGCCAGAAGCGAGCCTCGGGACATTGATAGAAAGACTGATGTCGTGATCGCGACCAGTACTGCCAGCAGCGCTCCCCTTTTTAGCCGGGACCCTTTGGCTAACAAACCACAAAGTGCGAGGGAGGAGGGAAGAATGAGACTAGCGGCGAGCTCGTTCGGGTTCGCTTCCGTACCGTTAACCATCAGGGATGCCCGACCCTCAATGGTGACGTTGTGAGCAAATTGGAAGATCATGACTGAAGCAGCGACGGTTCCTCCCGCAACAGTAAGGACGAGAACCCGCGAGAGTTCTTGCTTCGTGATTCGGAAATTCGCTGCAACTATATACACTCCAAACAAGCCCACCACGCTCGGAAGTCGTTTCATGCCAGTGGCAGGGTCGATAGACCAGGCCAGACTGGCCACAGTCCAGAAAATAAATGCAGCCCAGTAGAACTCCGAGCGCGTAGGGGTTCTGAAGCGTTCAGTCACGGCGCCGTAGAGTAGAAGGGTTGCGCCTGCAAACGCACCGGTCAACCACGAGAAGGTGAAGTTGCTTTTCCCGAGCACCAGAACCTGATCGAAAGGCACAAGAAGCGCGAACATTCCCAGGGACGTTTCGACCGGAAACAGTAAGGCCAAACTGACAACGGCGAGCGCAGCCAGCGCGAGGAAGCTCTGTTTCACAATTGCAATGGCTACGATGACCGCAGCAGTTACAACAGCAACACTGCTGAGATCGACCGCAGCCATACGCCATCGTCCGAATTGTTCAGTTGAAGCCTTCATCCACGCAGCTCAGTCAAGAATTGGCGAACACCTGAGGGAGGGCTGCTGAGCGTTGAAGCGAGAACCAAATTGCGATTAGCTGGCATAGCTATAGTAGTAGTTTGAATCGACCGCGCCCCCATTCAACACAATCTCTAGAATGGGTGCGGAATGGATCGCTGAGAGCATTTCGATGCTTCTCGCAATGCCTGCGCGTGTTGTCACACCGTGGCGGCCCACAAGAATCAGTCCGTCTACTATCGGCGAGAGCATCCGCCCATCAGCATAGGGCAGCAGCGGGGGCGAGTCGAACACGACAAATTCGAACTGCTGTCGCAAAAAGCTCATCACGTTATGAATCGATACCGCGTCCAGCAGTTCCGCTGGGGTCCGATCAGAGGTTCCATTCGGGACAATGCTCAGGTTCGGGACGTCGGGGGCTGGTCTGACAACATCAGCGATTTCAGCGGCCCCCGACAGCACTGTCGCAAGACCTTTGCTCGTAGGTAGCCCGAATCTCGTCGAAATGCTCCCTTTGCGCAGATCGGCATCCACGAGGCAGGTTGGTCCGCGCCGCGCGAATAAGATGGCCAAGTTCGATGCGATCGTGGTCTTGCCTTCTCCCGGAGATCCGGAAACCACCATCAGCACCTGCGGAGGCTTCCCGCCCTGGGAGAGTGCGACCGTGGTATAGAGACCACTGAACGCTTCTGCTTCCACTGAGCTTGGTCTAGCCAATAGCAGCTTGGAAGTCGCACCGTTGTCGTTTCCGTTTTTTCCTATTCTCAAGCGCCGCACAAAAGGCGCGCTGATCAGCGCGGGCTGCGCACCGTATTCGCCGATTACAGGGAGTACGGAGACGCTCGTGATGCCGGTGGCATTCAGCATGTCTTCAGGAGTGCGGATTCTGGTCTCGAACGCTTCTCGGATGAAAGCGAGCATCACTCCGCCGAACAGCGCCGCGAGAATTCCGATGCCCAGATTAAGAAGAATTCGTGGCCGTGTCGGTTTCTGGAGAACGCGAGCGTGGTCGATCAGGCGCACGTTGCTTGAATTTGAAGCGGCTGCGATGCCAACTTCTTTTACCCTCGTATATAGCGTGTTGTAGAGTTCCGACTGGGTCTGGAATTCCTTTTTCAAAGTGTTGTATTCCGCCATTTGGCTCATTTGCTTGGCGGTCCGCCCTTGCTCACGCTGCAACATGTGTTCGCGTGACTGTGCCGAGGAATAGCTGGTTTTCGTTTCCTCGTAAATTCCCCGCCTTTGCAAGTCAAGCTCCGTTTGCAGTTGGCTGATCTCATTCATCAGCTTCTTGACTTTAGGATGATTGTTTCCGTACTGAACCTCTGCTTGAGAGAGGTCGGTGCGAGCCTCAGCAAGTTTTTGAATCAAGGTCTGAACAACAGGATTGCTTTCGCTTAGCGGCAGTGCTTCAGGATTGTGTTGCGTTGCCGGCGGCAACTGGGCCTCAAGCAGAATGCGATCTGCTCGAGCCGTAGCAAGCTGTTGATCCAGGATCGACATCTCGTCACCGAGCGTGCTTTTGTTCGTGTCGAGATCCACTATCCCGGTTTTCTTCTGGAACGCAACCAGAGCCTCATTGGACTGATCCATCTTAGAACGGATGTCATCCAGTTGCTGTGAGAGCCAAGCCGAGCTCTGCACGATGGCTTCGTGCAAGGCCTTGGAATTTTCGTAGTTGAACTCGCTTACCAACTCATTTGCGACCTGCGCTGCGGTACGCGGATCATGGGCAGCAAAGCTCACCGATATCAACCGGCTTGAGCTATCTCGTTGAACCTTGAGGCGGGTTTTGAATGTGATGAGGGCATCGTTCTCCTGAGGAGAGAGAGCTAGTGCTGTTTCGTTGACGCGAGCAGCACCCACAAAAGTCTGCCTTATCTTGGAGGGACTGGCAAAATCCGGATCTTGATCCAGGCGCAACTTACGGATTACGTGGATAGCTAATTCGTCGCTCTCTAATTTCTTTGACTGCGTCTCAAGGTATTCGGCGTCGTTGGAGCCCGCCGCGCCTCTTTCCAGCATGAATGCCTGTGTTCCAGGCGGATCAACCTCCAACGTCAGCGTGGGTTCGTACACGGGCTTGGTGAGGAAGGTTGCGATAGCTGTGGCGCAGAAAACAGAAATGGCGAACAACGCGGAGGTACGCCAGTACCTTTGAAGGGTAAGGAGAGGACGTACCCGCTCCTGATTTCGTGTCGCCGGAATCCGGCTTGCCCTTTCGCGAACGGGGCGAGGCAATGGCTGTGAGATGGTCGCGGCCGCAGACGGCAGTTGCGAAGCGTTACTCTTATCGTCCAGCCCGAGAAGCTTTATCTGCTCGAAGTATGTGCTCATCTTGGTTGCGGACTCCTTATGTCTCAGCCACGTTTCCTTCGTGTCCTGAACTGCTGTCAGCTTCTGAAGCAACGCTGGTGGCACCCATGATTGTCCCTAGCGGAAAAGCCTTACTGCAGCTGTTGAGGAGAGCCAGGGACGGTGGAATCGGCTTGAAAATGACTACATAAGCGGTCTTGCAGAGAATCAGCAAATCGATCCAGAAGGACTGTCTGCGAACGTATTCAAGTTGTAGTTTCACTTTCTGCGGGCGAATGAAATCTATGTACATCTGCTCCGGCTGAGAAGTCAGAGCCAGCAGAGCACCTTCGTCGCTATCCCAGAGAGTGGCCCAGTCGGTAATGCCAGGTCGCACCGTCAAAATTCGCTGCTCGGCTTCGCTCAACAGGGCCACATACTCCGGAATTTCAGGACGGGGACCTACCAGACTCATTTCTCCGAGCAAAACGTTGATCAACTGCGGCA
>Ga0187805_10000474_pt1 | contig 13247 bp, 7 predicted proteins | sample NC_wetland_sal_i_6_FD_132965 | JGI IMG/M metagenome (GOLD analysis project Ga0187805, IMG submission 132965) | Wetland sediment microbial communities from Neuse River Estuary, North Carolina, USA - Control_5 | ecosystem: Environmental > Aquatic > Freshwater > Wetlands > Sediment | place: USA...
ATCAGGCCTGGCAAAAACGGACTGACGGAATCCGCGTGTTTGGGCAATAGACGGATGGCGTAGCCATGCAACCCGCTTCTTGCCGAAGGTTGAACCACGGTTTGAAATAGATAGGCCCCCGCGGCATCCCGCTCGGAAAGCCGCATGGGAATGACGATGGGATCCTTGAGGTTGCCCTCCGCGTCGACAAGACCAGTCAGGACCTGAACTTCAACCTCTTCCGGGGACAGCGAGTGCAGCGTCACCTTGGCCGACACGAAAACCTCTTCGCCGAGACGAATTTCAGAAACGCCTTCGCCGATCGATTCTACACTCAATCGCGGCCATTCGGTTTCAACTTTTCTCAGCCACGCCGCAACCGCTCTCGCGCGGGCGGCGTTTCCGGCGCTCAAATTCCGGAAACGCCGGTTGGCGGTCAAGTAGGCCTCCTCGGCGTACTGCATGGCCATTCGCTGCATGTTGAACTCAGGGCAAAGCTTCGCGATCGAGGTTTTCATAAGCTGGATCCATTTCCGCGGAAGGCCATCCGATCGCCGGTCGTAAAACATGGGCACGATTTCATGTTCCAGGAATTCGTACAGCGCCTCGGCTTCGCTTTGATCCTGCTGGTAGGGATCCTCGTAAGTCTCTCCGCCGCCGATGGCCCAGCCGACATCACCCTCGCCGCCCTTGCCGATCTGCCAGGCTTCGTCCCACCAGCCATCCAGCGTGCTCACATTGATCACGCCGTTGGCAAGCGCTTTCATTCCGCTTGTGCCGCTGGCCTCCAGCGGACGCAACGGCGTGTTGAGCCAGACATCGCATCCCTGAACCATGCTGCGCGCCGCAGCCATGTCATAGTTTTCCAGGAATACCAGCTTTTGGCGGAACTTCGGGCGCTCCGCAAGATTGATGATGGTCTGGATCAATTGTTTTCCGGCGTCGTCCTGCGGATGGGCCTTGCCCGCAAAGAGGATCTGGACCGGGCGCTCCGGATCATTCAAGATCCGTGCGAGGCGTTCGGGATTGCGCAACAACAGCGTGGCTCTCTTGTATGAAGCGAATCGACGGCCAAACCCAATCGTCAGCGCGTCCGGGCTCAGAACTTCGTCGGCAAATTCAACGGCCGATTTCGGGGCGCCGCGGGAGATCAATTGTTCTCGCAACCGGCGCCGCGCGTAGCCTACCAGGCGTTCCCTGCGCCTCTCGTGCGTTCTCCACAATTCGCCGGCGGGAATGGTTTCGGTGCGCTGCCAGAGTTTTGAGTCGGCGGGCTCTTCCCGCCATTTGGGGCCGAGGTAGCGGTCATAAAGCTGGTTCATTTCGAGGGAAACCCAGCTTCGGAAATGAACACCGTTGGTTATGTGCCCGATCGGGATTTCCTGCTCGGGGACATCTTTCCAAATGCGATTCCACATCTGGCGCGACACGGTGCCGTGCAGCTTGCTTACGCCATTACTGTGGGAAGAGAGGCGCAGCGCCAGAACCGTCATGCAAAAATCCTCGGATTCGTTGGCGGGATCCTGGCGGCCGAGGCCCAGGAACTCGGAGCGGCTCATACCCAGGCGCTTCATGAACTCCGAAAAATAGTGATCCATCAAGAAACCCGGATAGTAGTCGTGCCCGGCCGCAACCGGAGTGTGGGTCGTGAAGACCAGGCTCGCCGAAACCAGGATGCGCGCTTCGGAAAAAGATAGTTTTTCGGTTTCCATCAACCGAAGAACGCGTTCGATGTCCAGAAACGCGGAGTGGCCTTCGTTCATATGATACACGGTCGGCTTCAATCCAAGTGCTTCCAGCACGCGATATCCACCGATGCCCAAAAGAATCTCCTGACGCATGCGCATTTCCAAATCTCCGCCGTAAAGCTGCGCGGTGATCTTGCGGTGCTCGGGCCGGTTGGACGGCAGATTCGTATCCAGCAAATACAGTTGGATTCTGCCGACATTCACGTGCCAGACCTGTACCTCCGCTTTTCCGTCCGGAAAATCGACGGATACTTTCACATTTCGGATCAGCTCGATTGGCCAGGTATGAAAATCATTGTCTTCCAGCGCTTCCTGCTGCCATCCCGCGGCATTGAGATACTGACGGAAATATCCTTGCTGATACAGGAGCCCTACGCCCACAAGCGGCAGGCCCAGATCGCTGGAGGCTTTCAGATGGTCGCCGGCCAGTACACCAAGGCCACCCGCAAAAATGGAGAGGCATTCGGTGATTCCGAACTCGGCGGAAAAATAGGCGACAACCATGTCGTCCTCATTGCCGTGATTTCGCCGGAACCAGGATCCTTCTCCCGAAATATAGGTGTCCAATTTATCGACCACGCCCTTCATGTGCGCGATGAAGGAATCATCCTTCGCCGCGGCTTCGAGAAGCGATTGCTGAACGGTGCCGAGGACCAGCACGGGATTGCGATTGCAAATCTCCCAAAGATCGTGGTCGAGCCTGCGGAACAGCTCGATTTGCCCGTGGTCCCAGCTCCACTGCAGGTTGTAGGCGATGCGAAACAGCGGTTGCAACTCTGATGGGAGTGAAGGCCGAACGTTGAATGTACGGATGGATTTCATGAGCAGTCCTCGCGCAAATTGAATTAAGGTCCGGGAAATTTCAAAGCCTTTCCGGTTTTGCAGCCATAAAAAGGCTTGTGTCCCCGCGATTCAAAATCCGGGCAGCATTCGACGGCGATAATTGACAGTTCAAGCGGAGGAAGGGAGTCTTCGGCTTCCAACTATCCCAAGGAAGAAATCAAGTTCGGAGGCCAACGGGCCGGGGTCGGGCCGCTCTTCTAAAACCTATTTCAAGGATTGCGGCAGTTGCAATTCATCTGGCGCAATTCTCAATTCACCTATCGCTCTTCATCTTCGTCTGGCGGTGATTTTCTGTCAACTGCGGAAAATATATCCACATCCAATCTTGGAACAATCTGGCAACAGCGGCCGGCCACTTGCTTTCGAACTTCGAAGCAAGAGTGAATGGGCCGGCCGTTTTACTCGATATTCGCCTGACTGAAACTTAGAAAATTAATTTCAATCCCAGTTGCATGGCGCGATTGCCGCCCGAACCGAGAACGGGGTTGCCGGCAGCCTGGTCGGGCGTTGCGCACCCGCAGCCGAACTGGCTCGTCTGTGAAGGGTCGGCAAAGGTGCCGATGCCATAGCCGCTCGACGCCCCATATGGATTTGTGAAGTTGGGATGGTTGAAAATATTAAAGAACTCAACCCGGAATTGGGCAGTCAGCCGTTCCTGGAACCTCCACTGCTTGGTTATAGACAAATCTACGTTACTGAGACCTGAGTCGCGGAAAATATTGCGGCCCATCGTACCGAAGGTTCCAGCCGCGGGTGGAATCATCACTGAGTTGCCTTGCGCGTAGCAGCCAAGGGTAGCAAGGGAGGCAGTCGTTGGGCCGGTCGCAGATCCGTCCACGCTCGCTGCTGCAGCCTGACAAGCATTATAGAAAGTGGTGGACTGTGCCGCCGAATACGAGAACGTGCCACTCGGAGTTGTTTGCGTGCAGCCGCCGAGTCCACCGCCATTGCAATATGGAATTGAAGAGTTGCCAGATTTGAAGTCCTTCGGATTGCCAAAGAAATCCCAGCGGTCCGCAAATTCCGCAGTCCCGCTAAGGTTATCACTCTGATCGTTGGCTATCCAGGGTTCTCCAGTTTGCCAGGTAACAATCGAATTGACCGACCAACCTTCAAGGAGTTGGGCGGGTGATTTCATGCTGGGAAAAGCGTAAGTCAAAGAGAATGTGAACCTGTGCCTGAGGTCGAAATCGCTGCTCGCGTATTCCCTCTCCGGATGAGTGCTATCCTGAGGAAGGAACGGACTGATGTTGTAGGAATCGTCGTCAAGGGCGTGTGAGTAAGTATACCCGGCCGTGAATGACAGCCCATGAGATGTCCTCTCGGTCAGTGTTGTTTGCAATCCGTTGTAGTTCGATCTATACAGATTTGACAAAACGTCGATAAACCCCAGGTAGGGGTATTGCGTGGCGTAGGGCTGGCCCGTGGGAGTACCGCTCGCCACGCTCGCGGCGTTTGGAATCCCTTGGTTAATGTCCCTCATTCCGGGAAGCCCTGTGCCGTGGTTGCCGACGTAAGCAACGTCCAAGGAGAGGTTTGTTGTGAATGCATGCTGAATTCCAAGGGTCCAGCTAGTGACATACGGATTGCGGAAATTACGATCCACAGCTGAGACGTTGCAGGGACCTGGGTCTGACCCCAGACCGTCGCCGCACTGAATTGGAGTGCTGGCTGGCGGAAAAATGGTGTTGTTAGGACCGTTATTTTGCCAACTCGAGGCCAAGGATGAGCCAGAGCCACCCGGTAATGTGATGCTGCTGACGGCGATTGTTCCAGTTCCCGGCGTAGTCACACCACCCACCACGATTTGCGCACCAGTGGGGACGGTAATAAGTCCACCAGTAGCACCGTTTGTCGCATTTCCGGAGACATTCGAAAATACAAACATGGGCAATTGCGTGTCAAAGATCACGCTGGCCCCCGCACGAACCACCGTCGTTCCCTTACCTGTAACATCCCACGCCACACCAACTCGGGGGCCAAAATTTTTATGGTCGGGATTGTAGGGAGAACTGATTTGCTTGCCAACCTGTAGCAACCCATCGGTGGGATCAAAATTCCCCAGGAGATCGTTCGATTCTCTAAGCGGAGTTATATAGTCGTAACGCAGTCCGAGATTTACGGTCACTTTTGGAGTGACCCGCCAGTCGTCCTGGATCGAACCCGCATACTCCCACGTCGTCAAATGTCTTTGTGGAGACCCAAGCTGAATATTCGCGGTGGATGGGAATCCGGTCAAGAAATCTTCGAGCGCCGTGGCGCCAGCAAACGCGTCACCCGTGCCAGTGAATTTGATCATCCCTTTGGAACCGCCGTAGGCGCCCACGTCGACGCCGTTGTGGCGAATTTCACCCCCAAATTTGAATGCGTGATTCCCACGCAAATACGAGACGTAATCCACGAATTGGTACACGACAGCGGGCCCCTGCAGAGAGGGCCAACCTGGGCTGCCACCTAAATTGGTGAAGCCCGCGATGTGGATCACGGGCAGAGATCCTGTGACAGGATTCGTCACGCCGGTATAAATCCCATAGGCCGACGCAGGAACGTTTTGATCAACTGTCTGATTGTTCCGGTTCATGTTGATGTAACCAAACCGCGCATCATTCACCCAACGGGAATTCGGCACCCATGCCTCATCCACCCCGAAAACTTTGGGCAGGTTGACTTGGTGTGACAGCCATTGCGGCTGCAAGTAGATCACATCCTCCGCCGTGATGATGCCCGCACTTTGGAAATACATTCCGTTCAGTGAGTTGTTGTCATTGATGTGGTAATCGATCTTCGCCACGCCATTATCGGATCTGAATACGTCCGGAAAGCCCTGAGGGAATGTCGGACTATTTCCACTATTGGTTGGGAAAAGGCCCCCGGTGCAAGTGTAGGCAGTGCCCGAGCCGGTCGGTGGAGTACAGCCCGCCAGCTTCAAACTGAGCGGTGCCAGTGGTACTGCACTACCCGGATTTGCAGCGTTGTATGCCAGGACGTCAGAAATGGCATCTGGCAAGCTATTGACACAATCACCCGCAGCGATAGTAGTGCAACCATTGCTCACACCGGGTTGCGGAACAGCTTCAGGGACCGACGCCAAATTGTTATTCCCCACGCTGTAGCTTTCCGCTTCATAGCCCAAGAAGTAGAACAGCTTGTCTTTTATAATCCGACCGCCGACAGTCGCGCCATATTGCTCGAGAGCCACCTGTCGCTGGGGTTCCGGCGCAGGGTTGAAGTAATTGCGAGCATCAAACGCGGTGTCTCGTCCAAATGCGTATGCCGTTCCATGAATGGTGTTGGTACCCGATTTGATTCCGACCGTGACGACGCCACCTGGTTTGCCGCCATATTCCGCCGGCGGATTCTCCAGAATGTTCAGCTCTTGAATGCCGTCAATCGGCAAGATCGTAGCCGCATCTCCCGCGACGCCCGGCCCATTGATGATCGTCAAGCCAGTCAGCGGATTGTCATTCGTCAAGCCGTCTACGATGTACTGGTTGTCCTCCGGACGAATACCGTCGGTGCTCTGCGTCCACCCTCCGCCGCCCGGGTAGATCATCATTCCGGGACGCAAAACCAGGAGATTTTGATAATTTCTTCCGTTCAAGGGCAGATCATTGATCGTCTCGTTGCTGAGCGTTCCACCCAACGTCGCGTTGGTGGTCTCGATTTGCGGCGCCTCTTCGGTGACCGTCACCGTCTGAGCCTGTTCGCCGGGTTGAAGGGTAAGATCGACGCGTATATCCTGCCTGACCTGCAGCAAAAGACCTGTGCGCTCTACTGTCTTAAAACCGGTCGCAACCACGCGAACCGTGTATGTGCCGGGAACCAGGTCGGGCGCCAAGTATTCCCCTGCCTGGTCGGTGGTCAAAGTTCGCGTGACGCCTCTCTGGACATCCGTGACCGAGACCGTCGCGCCGGCAATGACGCCGCCGCTCTGGTCCGTGACCGATCCGAGAATGCGGCCCGCGCTGCCTTGCGAAAATGCCGGGGAACACACCAGCATCGCACACACGCCCGCCGCCAAGATTCGAAGAAAACCACCGATTTTCAAACGGAAGTATTTCATACGCCCCCCTTGCGATCGAAGCTAGCTGGGACAGTGACTATTTCAATTGCCGGGACCGACCCTGTTTAAGGGTTTAAGACGCACACCCATGTGTGAATATGAAATGGCTATACCACCGCATAATTCGAAGCGTCAAGGCATAATTCCTGAAAAGTGAACGTGTTCGCAAAAGAGCCTCACAGGATTACTCACTACCTGTTTGTAATTGCTTGACTCATTGAATAGGAATACCGTCCTGTGTATAGTCACTTATCAACAGCCGGGTCCGGCATTCTATTGTTGAGTAAGGAGCGACCATGCGATCCATCAGCAAACTTGCGGCTCTTGTGAGCCTTCTGATCCTTTTTTCTTCCCCCGCGTTTGGCGCGACGGTGACGGGCACGGTGAAGGGACCGGACGGCGCGCCGTTTGAAGGCGCATTCGTGCAAGCAGTCAACGCCAAAACGAAAATCAGCGTCAGCGTGTTGTCCGACAAGCAGGGGCGCTACCGCGTGGAGAACCTCCCGGCCGGCGATTACCAGGTACGCGTGCGCGCCGTCGGCTTCACTGCCGATCCTCACAGCGGCGTAACTCTCACCGCGGACCAAAATGTGTCCTTTGAATTTGCGCTGAAGCAAGGGACGGTGCGCTGGAGCGACCTGAATCTTTATCAAGGCAAGCAACTGATGCCGGAAGGAAAAGGAAAGGAAGTCCTCTCCACCAACTGTTATATCTGCCATGGATTTCAAACCAGGATGGCCGCCGTTCGCCGCGACGAGGAAGGCTGGCGCGACCGCGTCAACTACATGCGCGACGCCATGGGATTTCAATTGTCCCAGAGATTCACCGACGAGAAGGCAGACGAAGTGATTTCGTATCTGAACACCGTGTTCGGAACGGATTCAACCGTGCCGCGCAGCCCGGCCGAACTCCCGGGGTACAAGGATACGGTGCGGCCGTTCAGCGATGAAGCCATGAACATCGTCTACGTTGAGTACGACGTGTCCGGCTCCAAAGGTTTGCCCTGGAGCGCTTCGCCCGACAAGGACGGAAATTTCTGGATACCGTATTACGGAAGAGGAAACGAAGTCGCAAGGTTGAATCCGAATACGGGCGAGCTCACGCGATTCCCTCTGCCTTTCGATCAGACCGCAGGCGTTCACTCGGTCGTGCGCGCGCCCGACGGAATGGTTTATTTCACCGAGTTTGCGCTGGACAAGCTGGCGAAGCTTGACCCCAGCACGGGAAAGATCACGGAATTTCAGGACTCCGTGAACGTGCCCGGAGAGCGCGAAGGCAAGCACACCGTCCGCGTAGATGCCAAAGGAAACCTGTGGTCATCGGGCAGCCCGCTCAGCAAATACGATCAGGAGACCGGCAAGTACACGCACTTCATGGAAGTGCCGACGTCCTACGGCATCACCTTCGACAAAGACGGCAATGTTTGGTTTTGCGTTCTGAGAAAAGACGGAAAGATCGGCAGGGTCGATGCGAAGACGGAAAAAGTGACGCAGTGGTCTCCGCCAACGCAGGGCACGCCGCAACGGCTGGCGATTGATTCAGATGGAATTGTGTGGTTCGGTGAGCGAACGGGAAACAAGATGGGGCGGTTCGATCCGAAGATGGAAACGTTCAAGGAATACCCATTGCCCGGCCCTGCCGCGACCCCGTACGCGATGATCGTCGGCAAGGACGGCGGAATTTGGTACGCCTCCACGGATCAGGATTTGATCGGGCGCCTGGATCCGAAAACCGGGAAAGTGATCGAATATCCGTTCCCGCATTCCGAAGCCATGATGAGGGAATTTTTCCTCGACGCGCAAGGCCGGATCTGGTTCGCCACTCCGACGAATAACAGGGTGGGATATTTTTACCTCGCCAACTCAACTGAGCGCGCGAGCAAATAAAGTCCTGCCGAATTTTTGGTGGCAAAGCCCCGGGAATGCCACTCTCCCGATTGGCATCGGGAAAGTCGCCAATCGGAAGATTGGCGTTCCCCGGGCGAATCACCGCCGCTCCAAAGTTATCTTTCCCACTTCACGTCTTGAAACGCGGCACCAACTGGAGCGCGTTTTCCCGCTGGATCTTGCGCAAATCGCTCGCGGAAATGTCGAATTTATTCATCGCCGTCGCGATTTTTTCAATCGTCCAGAACGGAATGTCCGATCCGAACAAAATGTGCTCTTTGGGGATCACATTGAACAGGGCCGTCATGGCCGTGGGATTGACCGCGACGCTGGCGATGTCGTAGTAGAGCTTTTGCAATTCATGTTCAAACCCATTTGGAATCGTAGCCGCGCGCTCTTCCGGAGTCAGAGCTCCGCCGGCAAGGCGTGACAGCAGCATTAGGATTGTTCCTCCGCCGTGCGAGAAAATGAACCGGATGTTCGGGCAGCGCATCAGCGTTCCACTGTAAACGAGGTCCGTAATCGTGCGGGTCGTATCCGTGGGAAACTCGATCGACGTGATATTTACATGGGGAATGGGATCGCCGCAGCAGGTCACCGTGGGGTGGACGAACACCACGGCCTTGCGGCGATTGAGCTCATCCATGACGGGCGCATAATTGGGATGGCCGAGCAATTTTCCATTCTCATAGCTGGACAACAGGCCGATCCCGTCCAGCTTCAAAACGTCAAACACGTATTCGATTTCGCGAAGGCTTCCCTCGGTGTCGGGCAACGGAATCGCGCCCCACATTCCAAAACGCCCGGGATAATCTTTCACCAATTGCGCGCCATATTCGTTCACGTCCCGCGCATTCCTGCGCCCTTCTTCATTATTTCCGAACCACACGCCGGGGCTGGAAATAGAAGCGATGGCGGTGGCGACGCCGTTCTGATCCATCTGGTCAAGCGAGTAGCGTGGCGTCCAATTCGTGTAAAGGGAACTCGGGACGGCCGGGGCGTCGTCCACGATCCGCTTCAGGTTGTTTGCCGTATGCTTGGGCGGATAAATGTGATGATGCGTGTCGATGATGCGAGGCCCGCTGCCCATATTTTGGGCGAAGGAACGCGGAGACGCGGCCAAACTCGCTCCAACCGCGGACAGCATGGCAAGCACTTTGCGACGCGAAAGGCCCTGTTCATCGACGCGACGTTCGCGTATTCGGTTTCTAAATTTTGGTATTCCCTGCTTCAATGGATTTCCTTTCCGGATCGCAGCGCTGCGCCAGAATGAGCGCGCGCCATCTCATAAATCTGGATAAAAGTTCAGGTGGACCGTACGTCCGGGACCCGCACTTGTCAAGAACCTTCTGCTGATTCTTTAACCGTTGATTTAATTCTTGGAATTACGAATGCGTCAAATCTAAGCGCTGATTGAGTGGTGTTACATCGAGAGTCGTCTTTCCACGGGAACGCGGCAGACACCGCCAATGAACGGCGTGCTGGGCGGCTTTGCCCGCCCAGCGGATTTGAAGATGGTGATGGGAATGCTCCAGTCCTGATGACCTCTTAACTGGCCGCGGTTTCTGCGGAAGCCTTTGCCGGCGTTGCGGCGCCGGCGGACTTGGCCGTAATTTCGAGTCCGTTCTTGTTCATGTCGAATCTCTGCTTCCGGTCCAACCCTTTGACGAACTCGCGAGTCGCCTTGGCCACGCCGCCCGGAAGACTCGATGCATCCACCTTCACTGTCGACTCCACCGTTTCTTCATTGCGGTCTCGATAGCGAAATTGCACCTCAAAAGTTTTCATACCCCTTACCTCCCTTTCCTGAATTTGAAAAATTGGCCGCGCATTCCGGATCATGTCCGGGTTCAAACACTGCCGGGATTTCCACGGTCTAACTGCTGCGATGCATTCGATGCGCAGCTTTCTTTTTGGTCTTCTTCGGTTTCAGGGCCTTGATCTCAGCTTTGAGCTCCTCATTCTCCTTCGTCAAGGCATCGCGAGCGGCCGTCACGGTTTCGAGATTATTTCCCATTTCGCCGTTCTGCTTCTGAAGGTCTGCCACCTGCGCCTTCAACTGCTCGTTCTCCTGCAGGGTTTTCGTGTCCTTGCAGGCCGCCAGGGATAAACTTAACACTATTGCCACGACAAAACTCGCCAAAGTGCTTTTACGCGCCATGCGCCTTCTTTCTATCACCAGGATTTGAACTGCAATTGGAGCAACCGATAGCGGGTGAGGAGGGGAGACTCCGCCGACGACTCATTCAGCGTACTGGAGTTTCACAGTCTGCGCAAGCCGGATAACTGCGGCCTCCGGATTTGCAAATCTCCTCGATCAAGATATGAAGTGCACAAAAGCGAACCAAGAGGATTCAATCGAAGTGATTGCCGTCACTGCGCTGGCTGAGGCTCTGGCTTAAAAAGAATGAGTGAACAATAGCTCAATAATGCGATCGAGCGTCCGATGGTTGGGAGCCGGAGCCGGGCTAGCGGTAGCCGCCTATGCTTCATGCGCAGGGATGACGTGGTTCTTATATGGCCATCCCAGGCGCAATGTTCGCAGTGGAGAAGAAGAGCCGCTGCTGGACCAATTCATCCCGGATTATGAGGTAGTGGAACGTCCTCGCATGCTCGTCGCAGCGCCCGTAGAGATCGCATTTGCGTCGGCCTGCGAAATGAATATTCAAAAGTCGGGCATCGTGCGGGCCATATTCCGAACACGCACGCTTTTCCTCGGGGGCGAGTCGGAACGCGAGGCTCGCCCGCTAGGCCTCATTGAGCAAGCGAGAGCCTGGGGTTGGGGCATTCTCGCCGAAAATCCCGGCCGCGAAATCGTCTTTGGCGGAGTGACACAACCCTGGCTCGCCAACCCCAGGTTTCGAGCGTTGCCCCCTGACGAGTTCCGCGGATTTCATGAACCCGGCTACGTCAAGATCGCTTGGACGTTGCGCGCCGATCCTGTCAGCGCGGAGAAGTCTATTCTCCGATCGGAGACGCGCGCTGTCGCCACGGATCGAAGCTCGCGCGCTAAGTTCCGTAGGTATTGGTCCTTTGTAATGCCCGGGACAGCAGTGATCCGGCGAATGGCGCTGAGGATGGTGAAAGCGGAGGCTGAACACCGCGCCCGCAGCGCAATGGCAAGTGTGAGCCTTACTTCGTGAAATCCTCGTTGTATTGCTGAGCCGCCGTCATCCGCCAAAGTGATTCCCGTCACCCGATTGAATGTCTGCCATCACATCGAACAATCGCAAGTAGGGCTTATTGTGAAAGTGTAAGTGAGGTTGCATCAAGGAAAGGGGACTTATGAACACTCAAGTTGAACGTCCCAATGTAACAACGCAAGCCGGTTGCCACGGATCAACATTCAGGTATTTGGCGGCCGGACTGGGTATCGGCGCCGCGCTGAGTATCTTCTTGGCCCCGAAATCGGGCGAAGAGACTCGGAAATGGATTGCGAACAAATGCCTGGACGCGGTGGATACCGCCAATGAAAAACTCCGGAAGTCTCGCATGCAGGTGAGGGAGGTCGTGGACCGGGGCCAGGTTCAAGTTAGCGAGGCTGTGGCCGCAGGCCGGGAAGCGATTGGCAAACCCAAAGAGGCGACAACTAGCAAAGTCCAATAGGCGCGTAAGAGCGCCAGCCAAACGTTGAAGAAATGCTTCGAGAGTTTGCCTCATATCCGGTCCCGCCCTCGGGGTGGGACCGGCTTTTTTGTGGAGCCTTCGTCAGCTCGGTAAGCAGAGAAAAAAAGTGCATATGAGGTTCGGGGCCGACGCGATTCATTTCTGAAGAGCAGCCACGTTTCCTACACCACAAATGAGACGTAAATGAGCTGGCCGTATCGCTCGATGAGGAGTACCACCGCGTCGCCTGCTGCCAGTTTTTCCAGGCCACCGCGCAGATCGGCCATGCTGGTAACCGTGGTCCCGTTGAAGCCGTGGATCACGTCACCCGTTTGGAGAGGAACCTCCCCAATGCCGGCCCCGGTTGTTTTGGCCGCAACGATAATCCCGCTGGGAATTCTCAGGTCGGGCAAGGAGTGGGCTAGATCGGGGTTGAGTTCAATCCCAAGAATGCCGAGCCGCGAGATGAGATTTTTTACCGGGTCGACCGAATCTGCCAGACTATCTACTCGGTGCGGCCGCTCGGCGAGAGACACATCCAATTGCAATCGGTCCGAGCCCCGAAGGACCTCCAGCTTCGCGTGCTCTCCGCTCCCGTGCATAAACAAGCTCTGGCTGAAGAGCGGAAGGCTTCCCGTTTGTCTGCCATCCACGCTGACAATGATGTCCTGAATTCGCAGCCCCGCGCGATCCGCCGGTCCGCCGGCCACGACATCGGACACAATGACTCCGAAATCGCGCGGCAGGCGCAGCCCCGCCGCCAGTTCCGGCGTGATGGTTTGAAGGAGTGCCCCGATTTCAGGTTCGTGGATGTGGCCGTACTTTACGAGCTGCGGATAAGCAAATGCCACGACGCCCGCCGGAATTGCAAAGCCCAAGCCTTGGTTGCCGCCTGATCTGGACAGGATGAACGTATTGATCCCCACGAGTTCGCCGTCCGCGTCCACCAGCGGCCCGCCGCTGTTGCCGGGATTGATGGGCGTGTCGGTTTGCACGTAAACCAGAGGACTATCGGGATCGGGCTGCCGCGCGACCGCGCTCACGACGCCCATGGTCACGCTGTTGCGCAATCCCTCGGGGCTTCCGAACGCGAAAACCATTTCTCCTTGCTTTGGCAAAACG
>Ga0187805_10000475_pt1 | contig 13247 bp, 8 predicted proteins | sample NC_wetland_sal_i_6_FD_132965 | JGI IMG/M metagenome (GOLD analysis project Ga0187805, IMG submission 132965) | Wetland sediment microbial communities from Neuse River Estuary, North Carolina, USA - Control_5 | ecosystem: Environmental > Aquatic > Freshwater > Wetlands > Sediment | place: USA...
CTGGAGAATCTGACTCCCGTCAACGCTTGCCGCGTCTGCGTAGTAGAACTGGAAGGCGAGCGAGCACTGGTTCCCGCGTGCTCGCGAAAAGTCGAATCGGGGATGAAGATCAAAACGGACTCTGAACGAGTGCGGTTGAGCCGTCGCCTTGTTCTGGAATTCCTGGCCTCCTCCGTGGACATCTCCACCGCGCCTTCGCTTCAGGCATACATGGACAAATCTGACGCCGATGCGCGGCGCTTCGTCTCAGCCGCCACCCATGCAGCCGAGCTGCCCAAAATCGATCATGAGCTCTACGTTCGCGATTACGCGAAATGCATCCTCTGCTACAAGTGTGTAGAGGCATGTGGACTGGACGCTCAAAATACGTTCGCTATCAGCGCGGCCGGGCGGGGTTTCTCTGCTCATATTGCCACAGAATTTGACATTCCTCTTCCCGATTCCGCATGCGTCTATTGTGGAAATTTCATTGGCGTGTGTCCGACGGGGGCACTCATGTTCAAGTCCGAGTACGATATGCGCAAAGCCGGTACTTGGGAAGAGGCTCGCCAGACCCGCACGGACACCATCTGTCCATATTGCGGCGTGGGCTGCACGCTGACCGTTCACGCTCAGAATGGGAATATCGTCCGCGTGACTTCGCCGCCCGATCACTCGGTGACAAACGGCCATTTGTGCATTAAAGGCCGCTTCGGCTGGCAATTTGTCGAGATTCGCGAGAAAGGCTTGGACGCCAAGTCGCCTCTCGACGACCGCCCGTGATTTGATTCGATTACTTGGCGCTAAAGGATCGTCTCAGGTCGCACGTTCACGACGGGAGCGGGACTGGCCAGTGACCAAACGGAGTGCTGGGCTGCTAATGTTCAGGAGAAGGGGAGGGACGCTCGAGGTTTTTCTTGTGCATCCCGGCGGTCCCATGTGGGCGAAGAGGGATCTCGGCGCATGGTCCATTCCCAAGGGTGAATATGAAGACGGAGAAAAGCCATTGGCAGCGGCGCGGCGAGAATTCGCGGAGGAGACGGGCATGAGGGCCAAAGGAAGGATGTTCGCCCTAGGTGAGATCAAACAACCAAGCGGAAAACTCGTGAAGGCCTGGGCGTTCGAAGGCGACTTTGAGCCGTCTAAGCTCCGTAGCAACACCTTCACGATGGAATGGCCTCGAAAGACCGGGAAAATGCGAGAGTTCCCTGAAATCGATCGGGGAGGCTGGTTCCCTATTGATGTGGCCAGAACCAAGCTGCTTGCGGGACAGACTGGCTTTCTGGACGAGTTGGTCGTGAGTTTAGGCGGGCGGAAAAGCTGTGGCGATTAGCGGTGGAAGGGATAACCCTTTTCCAAGGCTCGTTCCAGCTCTGCATCCAGGCCGTAAATGTCGTCGTAGAAATGGACCATCTGATCTTCGAGGACGATGGCCGTGCCGTAGACGATGAGCACAGGAATCGGATGTGTAAGGGTCACTTCTTGTGTCTGATCTCCGTCCATCGCTGCGCGAATGCGCTGTGGATTCCAATCGGGATTGTCTCGTAGAACCCATGCCGCTAGTTCAGCAGGTTTTTCCAGCCGAATGCAGCCGTGGCTGAAGTCGCGGCGTGATTTTGAAAAAAGCTCCGTCGCGGGAGTCGCATGCATGTAGACGTCGTATTCGTTGGGAAACATGAATTTCACGAGTCCGAGGGAGTTTTTCGGACCGGGCCGCTGCCGGAAGGAAAGCGTTCCGGATTCGAGCTGCTGCAGAATTTCCGGCGTGACGCTCGCCGAATCCATAATAGCTCCGCGACTGTCCAGGATTTCCAAGTTTTCCTGGGCCATATAGCTAGGATCGCGCTGAATGGCCGGTAGAATCTCCTCTCTGGCGATGGAGAGCGGCACATTCCAATACGGCCGGAAGATGACCGACCGAATTTTGTTCACGAAGACCGGGGTGTGGTGCCCATAAGCTTGGCCCACGACCACATTCATCGTGACGGCGATACGAAATTGATCATCGTAGGCGCGGAGACGGAATTCCGGAATATTCACTACAACGGGCGAGTGCTCATAATCGCTCGGAATCCAATGCCAACGTTCGAGTGTGAGCTGTATTTGCCGGACACGACGATCCAAGGAAACGTTAAGTGCCGCGAGCGTATAGGCGTCGATTCGCCCATCGGGTGCGAGGCCGTGCCGCCGCTGAAAACCCTTGACAGCGTCCACGAGGGCGCCTTGGTAGATAGTTCCGACCGTGGGCACAGCGGCGTCAGCTGGAAGGTCACCCACTAATCGCAAAAGGCGGATGAGACGGGGCACCCCCGGATACTTTTCTCCCGGTGCGATTTCCTTCTTGGTTGGTGGCAGAGGTTCGTAATTGTCTTGCCGGGCCAATTGTAGATAGTGTCGAAGCGTCTGAATCGTGCGGCGGTACATAGGATGTGGAGGTGCAAGCCGCAATGGGATGTCTGCAATGTCCCAGCCTTCGATGACTTGCTCTTGTAGAAATTCTGGCAGGTTGTAGGTCTTCCCTCCGATTGGAACTCCAAAGCTGGGATGCAGTGGATTCACTCTGCCAATCCTGAGGTCCGACAGGTAGCGCATCATCGAGACGGTTAGAGCTAGATCGAATTCGATTGCGTCTGACTCTTTCGGGTGCTTCGACTCCGGTTTGAGTTTTGATAAACGGTCCGTCCAAAGGGAACCATCATAGTCGTCCGTGGAGAGTCCTTCTTGATCGGCTTTCGAGAGGAGGGCGATTGCCGCTCGCGCCTGTGCGGTAGGCTGAAAATCACGAACCCAGGGAAGGCTGCTATCAAAAGCATCGTAGAAAGTTTTGACGTCCTTGTGATAATCCGCGAAATCGGGCCAGCGCATGGCTGGGAGTACTGCGGCATCGATCACGGCGCGAAGGGAGGATTGCCCCTCGGGGCTGAGTTGACCGGACTTCGAGACCGATATATGCGAGGATGCCGCATGCGAAAAGTGATTGACCGTTGAGACAAATTCCTTTCCGCAGCCAGATGCGGCTACGACGAGCAGCAAAAGCACAGTTCCAAACCGAGTGGCTTTGAGATTCATGCGGATGTTGTCGGCCATTCATCTCCTGAGTCTGTCTCGATTGGGAGCTCGTTTTCCTAGAGCTGGATTAACGCGCGACCGCAAGCGCACGGCGTTCGGCCGATGCAACACGAAGCGCCGTCTTGATCGCGGCATCAGGATTCAGAGAAATCGAATCAATTCCCTGCCCCACGAGCCACTCCGCGAATTCCGGGAAATCGGACGGCGCCTGGCCACAGATACCAATCGGCTTTCCCCCTGAGTGTGCGGCGCGGATCACCTGAGCGATCATCCTCCGAACGGCTTCATTGTTTTCGTCGAAAAGATGAGCCACGGTGCCGGAATCGCGATCCAGACCGAGCGTCAGCTGCGTGAGATCGTTCGAGCCGATGGAATACCCGTCGAAGATTTTCAAGAATTGGTCTGCAAGGATGACGTTCGAGGGAATTTCACACATGGCATAGATTTCCAGACCATCACCGGATTGTCCCAGACTGTGGCGTTTCATAATCTCAATCACTTTGCGGCCTTCCTCGACGGTTCTGCAAAATGGGATCATCACTTTCACATTGTTCAATCCCATTTGGTTGCGCACCCGCGCCATGGCGGCGCACTCGAGCAAGAATCCCTCGGCGTAACGAGGATCGTAGTAGCGCGAGGCGCCGCGGAAGCCGATCATTGGGTTTTCTTCCTTTGGCTCGAATTCGGCACCGCCCAGCAGACTTGCGTACTCGTTGGTCTTGAAATCGCTCATTCGAACGATGACGGGTTTGGGATAAAAAGCAGCTGCAATGCGCGCCACGCCTTCGCTCAACCGACGGACAAAGAACTCTTTGGGATCTTCTTTGCGAATTCGGTTGGCAATTTCATTGACCGCCTTCAGATCTTTGAGGTTGGGAAAATGAGCGAGCGCCATAGGATGGATGCCGATATGGTTGGTCACGATAAATTCGAGTCGGGCGAGTCCAACTCCTTCATTTGGAATGAAAGATAGATGAAAAGCTTGTCCGGGGTCACCCAGGATCAGCATGATTTTTGTTCGGCTCTTGGGAACGGCGCTCGCCTCCACATGTTCAACTTCATAGGGCAAGCAGCCAGAATAGACATGGCCTTCGCTGCCCTCGGCACAGCAAACAGTCACTTCCATGCCAGTCTTTAAATCCCGGGTAGCATCGCCGGTTCCGACGATGCAGGGGATTCCAAATTCTCTCGAGACAATCGCTGCGTGAGCGGTGCGTCCGCCTTGATCCGTTACGATTGCTGCCACGCGCCGCATGACTGGTTCCCAATCGGGATCGGTATTCGTGGCGACCAACACCTCGCCGACCTCGACTTCATGGAGTTTGCTAATGTCCGTCACGACGTGGGCTCGTCCCGCCCCGATCTTTTCACCTACGGCTTGTCCGGTGACAAGCGGTGGGCCGGGTTTTGCTTGCAAGTGATAAACGTCTGCAGCTACCTTCCGGGATATTGTGGAATGAACGGTCTCGGGTCGCGCCTGGACGATGTAAAGCTTGTTGGTCACTCCGTCTTTGGCCCACTCAATATCCATTGGCTGAACGTGCTTGGCGAGATTTGAATAATGATCCTCAATCTGGCACGCCCATTTTGCGAGTTGAAGCACCTCGGCATCCGTGAGGCAGAAGCGCATGCGGTCTTCGGCAGGCGTCAACTCGCTCCGGGTGGTGCGCGTCCCTTGTCCATAGACAAGACGGACCTCTTTTGATCCAAGCTGCCGGCCAACGATGGGTTCATGCCCGTTGCGCAGCGTGGGTTTAAAGACGCGCCATTCGTCGGGTATAACGGTGCCTTGAACGACAAATTCGCCCAGTCCATAAGAGCCGGAGATTGTCACGACATCGCGGAAGCCCGACTCCGTGTCGAGTGTGAAGATCACTCCGGAGCAGGCCAGATCGGAACGGACCATGGGCATGATCCCGATTGACAACGCGACTTTGAGTTGTGAATAACCCTGGCGGGCGCGATAGCTGATGGCACGATCCGTAAAGAGAGAGGCGAAGCATTGTTGCACAGCCCTCAAAAGGGCTGCTTCTCCGCGCACATTCAGGAATGTCTCCGCAGCGCCAGCGAATGAGGCTTCGGGCAGATCCTCTGCGCTTGCCGAGGAACGAACGGCAAGTTCGGTCTCATGGCCCAATCGTTTGATAAATTCGCGGTACGAGCTGAGAATGTCCGTGCACAGGTCGGTAGGCAACGGAGTTTCGAGTATCAAAGTGCGAGCGGCATGACCAGTGGAAGCAAGTTGGTCCAAATTTTCGGGGTCGAACTTAGAAAATAGACTTTCGAGCTTGGTTCGCAGGTCATGTTCTTGAAGCAGGCGCCAGTATGCGTTCGTCGTAATGGCAAAGCCATCGAGCACACCAACCCCTTTTGCCGCAAAAGCGTTAGAGAGTTCACCGAGCGATGCATTTTTCCCTCCGACTTTGGCAACGTCGCTCATGCGAATTTCGCAAAAGCTCAATGTATAGGTGGCCTTCATAGCAACTCCTTCGACGGCCCACGCGCTCCCGCAAGTCAATTTCAACGGCACTTTCTGGATATTTTCAAAAGTAAGGATGGCATTTCACTGAGTCGACAACAGTGGCAGGGGTCACCACCGGAAGTGACATAAATCACAGATTTGTCGGAAGCTTCAGGACGGAGCAATGCAAGGCGATAGAAAGGGTTGAAAGCCACTGCAGCAGATAACCGCTACTTAGCCGCCTGCCGGTAGGGAAGCTCACGGAACTTGTATCCAAGTCGATTGGCAGCGAGATGGGGATTCCGTCCCTCAACGATTGATGTGGCGGTCGGCGGGAAATACGAGAACCGGTTATGCCCCGGTTCTGGAAAATAAGAGACGCTTGGCTAGTTCCACCAAAAGCAGATAGGTTACGGTGGAAATCGCTAGGAAAGCAAAGAAGGCTGATGGAAGATCCGTGAATCCGAGCAGACCTTTGAGCGATGAGTACGGAAGCAGGCAACCGGTGATTACTATCAGGAGCGTCGTGACGGTAAGAGGCAAGCTGGGCCGGCTCTTTAGAGGATTGCCCATCGTGCGGATCACGAACAGGACGAGCGTCTGCGTTGCCAGCGATTCAACGAACCAGCCCGTGTGAAATTCGTTCTGTCCTGCATGAAAATAGTGCAGAAGAACGTAGAAAGTCAGGAAGTCATAAATCGAACTGATGGGCCCGATAAAGATCATAAAATTCCGAATTAAGGTCATGTCCCACCGGCGAGGTGCTCGGATATATGCCTCATCTACATTGTCCGAGGGGATTGTGATTTGGGCAGTGTCGTAAAGGAAATTATTCAAGAGAATTTGGGTTGGCAGCATGGGAAGAAACGGCAGAAAAACGGAGGCCCCCGCCATGCTGAACATGTTTCCAAAATTAGAGCTGGTGCCCATTAAGAGGTACTTCAAGACATTCGCCGACGCCCTGCGCCCTTCGATGATTCCTTTGTGGAGTATTTGAAGACCGGGCCTCAGGAGGATGATGTCAGCGGCTTCGCGCGCGACGTCGACCGCTGACGCGACGGAGATGCCCACGTCGGCGGCGTGCAGAGACGGGGCGTCGTTGATCCCATCGCCCATGTACCCTATCACGTGGCCACGCTGCTTGAGAGCGTGGATGATGCGGTGCTTCTGCATCGGTGAAACACGTGCGAAGACGGTGGTCTTCTCGACCATATGCTGCAGCGCAGTGTCGTTTGTTTGCTCGAGTTCTTCTCCCATCACAATCGTCGGATTCGTGAGCCCAACTTGTTCGCAAACGTGCCGGGCTACGAGCTCGTTATCCCCGGTTAAAATCTTGACCTCTATGCCATCGCGCTTCATTGCTTCAAGAGAGGAGGCCGCGTCGGGATTCGGAGGATCGGCAAAGGCCAGATAACCGGCAAGAACCATCAATTGTTCATCGGCGGGAGTCAATCCATTGAGAGCCTGAAGGTTGCGATACGCGACCGCAAGGACGCGAAACCCCTGGCTGCTTAGGTCATCAAACGTCTGGCGGCACTTAGTTCGGATGTTTGTATCGAGGGGGGCGACGCGATTTTCGGCTTCATAGGATTCACAGATTTGCAGAATTCCCTCGGGCGCACCCTTGGTAATAAGGACCCAGCTTTCCTCGTCTTGATTTTTGCTTCCAACAACAATGGAGAGCCGTCGCCGGTTGAAATCGAAGGGAATTTCATCGAGCTTCACATAGCTGTCCGCGTCACGCCGTTCGTTTTTCAAAATGGCGACATCGAGGGGGCTGCGGATGCCTGTTTGGAACTTACTGTTCAGGTAGGCCAGAGCTAAAGGGCGATTTGAAACCTTGCCAGTGGAATCGACAGAGGACTCCAGAACCATCACGCCGGTGGTCAAGGTGCCGGTCTTGTCGCTACAGAGCACATCAATCGTGCCGAAATTTTGGATGGAGGGGAGGTGCTTGACAATCACCTGATCCCTAGCCATGCGCATGGCGCCGCGCGCGAGAGTCACTGAGGTGATCATGGGAAGAAATTCAGGAGTCAATCCCACAGCCAACGCGACAGCAAAAACGAAGGACTCAAATGCGTCTTTATGCAGTCCGATGCGGACTGCCAAGATAAAAAGAACGAGGAAAAAGACCGTACGCATGATGAGCTGGCCAAAGCGTTTCATGCTCCGCTCAAACTCGGTTTCTTCCGGCCGGGCAGCGAGGCGCCCCGCAATGGCGCCGAAAGAGGTGTGCGGTCCGGTCGCGAGGACCTCAGCCGTCGCCGTACCGCTCACAACCGATGTTCCAAGAAAGACAAGACCGGCTGAGTCGGGACCGTTCGAGGTTAGATTGTCTTGGGCGCGGGCGTTCTTTTCTGACGGCAACGACTCACCTGTGAGCGCGCCCTGTTGAACATAGAGGTCACGTGATTCCAACAATTTTGCGTCGGCGGGAATCAAGTCTCCTGCCGTAAGCCGAATAATGTCGCCCGGGACAATCTCTTGCCGTTTGATCTCGCGCCATTCCGCATCTCGCATAACGGTGGCCGTCGGCGTGACATGTTCTCGCAACTTTTCGACAGCACTTTGCGAGCGGTAGGTTTGAACAAAATTGATCGAGATGCTCAGCAAGACGATTATCAGAATAATCGCCGCATCCGCCTTATCTCCCAGGACGAAAGAGAGCAGGCATGCGACGAGGAGAATGATCACAAGCGGGTTGAGAAAAAGGAGGAACAATTCCGTGACCGCCGCACCAGGTTTGACGGATGCGGGATCGTTCACGCCGTATTGTGCTAGGCGGTCTGCCGCTTCCTTAGAGCTCAAACCCGTCGCCGGCGCAGGGGATCGTTGATTCGCGATCTCAGTTGGAGTCATGTGAGGTTCGGTATTTTGGAAAATCTGCCGCGCGCATCTGGGGGAATCCGTTCTCTGGCCTAACGCGAAATCTATTCTTGGCAATACTCGTGAGTGTAACGCCGAGTTTGCATGTTGACGATCGCGCGGCAAGCAAATTGGCGTTGGCGGCTAAGCATCTCGAATCGCTAAGTGGCGCGAGATTCTCGAGCGAGAAGGAACCCACCGAGATGCCAAATACTTGAGCCCCAGTTGCTTATGGCAGACCGGAGAAACGCTCGCCTTGACCGCCTAAATCAGATCGGCATACTGATCGCTGGATTCGCGATGGCGTACTTTACTTAAAAACTTCTCGTATCTGCCCGCGTTTCGCAGTGATTGTGGCCACATTAGGGCGTGATCAACATCACGGCCATTTCGATCACAGTTTGAAAATATTTGCCAAAAGAGAATCATGCAAACGGCTTCGATCGCGGGCCTTCATTTATCGGAACGGTAAGTAATCTGAGGAGGAAAGAAATGCTTTCCGCAGACCAGCTCGAGTCGCTCGACAAACTCCCGGAATCCCTTCTTACGGTCTATTTGAACACACGACAGAATGAGCCCGCTCGGCACTTACTTGTGCCCACTTCTCTCACCTGGCTCCGGAAAGAAGCTAGATCCGTGGCCGATGGACTAAATGCGGCTCAGCGCGCTCAGTTTGAGACTCAATGGAGTCGTGTAGAGGCGTTCCTCGCCGGGCGGCATCCTCACGAAAAGGCTTTGGTGATCTTCGCGGGACCGCATGTCTGGCAGTTGGTGCCTTTAGCGGTTAAGGTTGAAAACGAGATCCGCTGGGGTCGGCCCGCCATATCACAACTGCTCATCCTAGCGGAGGAACACAGGCCCTACTGCGTCGTGGTCGTAGACAAGACGGGAGCTCGCTTTCTGCGATATCAATTTGGCGAGGTAGTCGGAATCCAGAATCGCTCGTTTACCGTGGATGTTTCTCAATGGAAGGCCAAGGACATGGGTCATGTGACCGGCCAAAAGGTCCACAAGACGAGGGGGTCGCAACGTGACAGCTTCGACCATCGGGTTGAAGCACAATACGCGAGACTGTGCGGTGAAACGGCGCAGCAGGCCGCGGACCTATGCCGGAGAGAAAAACTAGCAGGCATCTTTTTCGTTGGCGCTAGTCATCTCGTCGAACCAATGGCTGCAGATATTCCGGCGGAGTCTCGCGAATCTCTGGGGATCATTCGTGAGGATTTTGGCGGCATTGACATTACTGGTCTTGGCCACCGGCTTGTCACTCCAATTCGCGAGTGGGAACGGGAGCACGCCGCAGCCCTTGTACAAAAGCTGCTGCATGCCGAGCATGGTGCGGTCACGGAACCGGATGAACTGCTTGCGCAACTTCAACGAGGCGCCATTGCGAGCATCGTTGTCGCGAGCGATTGCCGACTGAGTCTCCACGAATGCGACCAATGCGGTTGGGCGGACCGTGCTGCCGATCCTGTCTGCCCGAAATGTGGCGCGGGCCGGCACGGGGTGACTCTTAAGAACGTACTACCTCGATTGGCAAGGAAATACAAGACGCAACTCTGCGTCGTAGATGGCACCGCCGCAAAGCGGCTTAGAGAAGCGGGCGGCATCGGCGGTTGGCGCCGCCAGGCAAAGCAAGCCGCGGCGGGATGAGCTGCGAAGAGGGGAGTTTAGTTTCCTGGTTACTTGCTATCTGATGGCGATCCGCCCGGTGAATTGCCCAATGGTTACGAATAAATCTTCTGATGTGGACTGCAGTGGATGTTCTCACGTCGGTGCCGATCGCTCTCTCCGCAAAGGCGTGCTTGCGCACTACATGGTTTGATAAGCTGCCCGGTGAACATTTATGGCGCTGGATGAGTATCGAAAAAAGCGACGTTTTGAGGCAACGCCCGAGCCACAAGGAGCGAGCGTGTCCGCGAAGAATGAGAGCGGGCCACTTGTCTATGTGATTCAAAAACATCGAGCGTCTCAGCTTCACTACGACTTCCGGCTCGAGTGGAATGGAGTGCTACTCTCCTGGGCAGTTCCCAAGGGGCCTTCGCTCGATCCCCAGATCAAGCGCCTGGCTATGGCCACGGAAGACCATCCCATCGAGTATGCAAAGTTCGAAGGAGTCATACCGGAAGGGGAATATGGCGGCGGAACGGTGATGCTGTGGGATGAAGGCACATGGGAACCGCAGCAAGAAGATGTGGCCGCTGCGTTGCGTAAAGGAGATCTGAAGTTCACTCTGCATGGAGAGAAGCTAAAGGGATCGTGGGTTCTGGTGCGAACACGCGGCTTCGGCGGCAAAACTGGGCGCTCTACATGGCTGCTCATCAAGCACCGTGACCAGTTCGCTTCCGCCGAGGATTTGACGCAAACAAGGCCTCGTTCCGTGATCACAAATCGTCTCCTGGCGGATATCGCTCGTGAGGGCGGAGGCGACGTCAGCAAAGCTGCGACTGGCGATGCGAGGTCGAAATCAAAAGCATTGCCCAGCGGAGCGAAGCGCCAGATACGCAGACGGCGTGCGATCGATTGAATCCGCTATTCAAATGTGGCTTGGCACCAATTCATCATCGCGGACGAATATTCCTTTTCGCGTCAGTCCCATGCTCGCTACGCTCGTCGACGATCCGTTCAACAGGGAGGGCTGGGTTTATGAAGAAAAGTACGATGGGGACCGCCTTCTAGCGTATAAGGAAGGAAATCAGATCAAGTTGTCGTCAAGAAATGGCAGGGACCGGACGAGAAACTTTCCAGATATTGTCGAGGCAATACGCAGACTCGGGCCAAGCACGTTGCTTCTCGATGGCGAAATGGTGGTATTCGACAGCAGCAACGTTTCCCGCTTCCAACTTCTCCAGCAGGGGAAAGGCGTGCCCGTGTATGCTGTCTTCGACTGTCTGTACCTAGATGGCCGTGATTTACGGGGAGAGCCGTTATCTTCCCGCCGCGCCGCAGTGGAAGATACGGTCCCAACAAGCAAAGTGATATTCCCTTCAAAGAGGCTCTCCGCCAACGGTCTCGAAGCATTCAGTATTGCAAAACGACGAGGTTTTGAAGGCATTGTGGCAAAGGATCTAGCATCTCCTTATGTCGAAGGGCGTTCGAGGTATTGGCTCAAAGTAAAAGTGAAACACGAAGACGAATTCGTGATCGGAGGATTCACGGAACCAGCGGGCGCGCGCAAATATTTCGGCGCTCTCTTACTCGGCGCATATAGAGGCAAGAAGCTGTGTTATGTAGGCAAGGTTGGCACCGGGTTCGACGAGAAGACGCTGGCGCAGCTTTACACCAAGTTCAGGCCGCTATTTCAGGAGCAGCCGGTGTTCGTTGATCCACCGCGTGAACGAAGGGTGCATTTTCTCGATCCCGTTCTCGTCGCGCAGATCGCCTATTCGGAATGGACCGCCGACCAGAAATTACGGCAGCCAGTCTACTTGGGATTGCGGGACGACAAACGGGCAGAGGATGTGAACTTTCCCGAGGCCCAGAAATGAATTCTCCCGTTCACCGCTCCTCGCGAAAGAAGGAGATGTCCAATCCTATATCGAACCCAGACAAGATTTTTTGGCCCGAAGAAGGTTACACAAAGCTAGACCTCATCAAGTTTTACCAGGCGATCTTCCCAAGACTTCATCCCTATGTAAAAGATCGTGTTCTCTCGCTTGAACGGTGCCCCGGCGGAATGCTCGGAGAATGTTTCTATCAAAAAGAAATGCCCAAAGGCATGCCGCCTGATACGCCCACAAAACGCATTCGTCATTCCGACGGCTCGGCCAAATCGACAAATTACGTCGTTGGCGGCTCGCTAGCTACGCAGATTGCTCTCGTGAACCTCGGCTGTATCGCCGTCCATGCGGCAAACAGCCGTGTCAGTTCGCTGCGCGAGCCCGACTGGGTGTGCTTTGATCTCGACCCGGAATCAGGAAAATTCAGTGACGCCGCGCAGGCTGCCCTTTATATCAAGGAAGCCTTGGAAGCTATACATCTGGTCGGCTTTGCCAAAACCTCTGGCAGCCGGGGAATACATGTACTCGTTCCTATTCTTGCCGGGCCTGGGACTGACGAAGTTTTGTCCTTCGCCGAAACTGTTTGTGCGCGCGTTGCTGCGGCACATCCACACGCGCTGACTGTAGAACACTCGATTGCCGCTCGCCACGGCCGGGTCTATCTGGATCCGTTTCGAAATGGCTTCCTCCAGACTGTTGTCGCGCCCTACTCCGTGCGTCGGCGCCCGCACGCGCCCGTGTCCACTCCGCTCGATTGGTCGGAAGTACGCTCGACCCTCGATCCCTCCGATTTCAACCTGGGAAATTTTGCAAACCGTCTCAAAGGCGATGATCCCTGGAAGAATTTCTTCGAGTACTGCCAGTCATTGGGGGATGCCGCTGAGGGATTACGCACTCTCTAGAGGTCACTTTTGTTAGGCTTACTTACGTTGAAATTACCCAAGCAAAATCGTCCTTTACATTTTTTAGTCAACTCAAGAAATGCGCGAACCACGGCCGTGACTCGCATCACAGCTTGGCACGCTCTCTTGAAACTATCTTTTGCTCGATCGAAGGATATTTTATGAGCAGGCTGGCGTCTCGGAACGTATTCATGGCGTGCATCCTGGCCGGAGCTATATCCGGGACTTGTCTTGCACAGGTAAAAGAAAAGGAGAAAACCTCAGTCCAGTCGTCCGGGGCGACGTCGGGCGCACGACTTTACAAGCAACACTGCGCCGTGTGCCATGGGATGGATCTCAAAGGCACGGGCCCGGTCCCTTCCCCCTATCGACCACCGCCCGACCTAACGACGCTAGCCCGCAGGCATGGCGGCAAATTCCCCGCCGCCTATGTTTCGAATGTGTTGAGGAATGGCGTTCGATTACCAG
>Ga0187805_10000476_pt1 | contig 13245 bp, 13 predicted proteins | sample NC_wetland_sal_i_6_FD_132965 | JGI IMG/M metagenome (GOLD analysis project Ga0187805, IMG submission 132965) | Wetland sediment microbial communities from Neuse River Estuary, North Carolina, USA - Control_5 | ecosystem: Environmental > Aquatic > Freshwater > Wetlands > Sediment | place: USA...
CAAGCGGAGGTGCTCGCCGGGAAGCACGGGCGGCGTGAACAGGTCGGGTGCGGAGTTCGACCATGGGCGCCTGCTCGCCCAGCCTTGTTGTGCGACGAAGCGCCGCGTGCGGGAGCAGGCCGCCGCGGCCCGTTATCCTCGGTTCTTCTTGTCTCATCCCGAACTATTTCCGATCCACCTTCCTCCAACAAAGACAGCCTCGATGACTCCACAGACTCTCTCGATACAGCGCGGACCCAATCCATATGTTGCGTCAGCGACCGGCGTTGCCGCGCTCGCTTCCCCAAGCATGACCAAGGTTCCGCAGACCACCTTTGCTTTCTGAGTGATAAGGATCTGCGCGACGACGCTTGGCGAAACGGCAGGCGATCCCCTGTTGATCACGTTGGGTGTGGGCTACTCGGTCAGTAGCGTCATCCTCATCGGCATCTTTCTCATTAACTTGGGCCCAGCTCTTATCGAAGTCGTTTCACCCCCTATGGGGGGTCATTCTGTCGATGAGCACGAGCCGGCGCTGAAATGCCAAAGCGACGCCAAAGCAGGATGGCGACAGGGATTGCCGAGCCCTTGTCGTAGCCGAGCCCCAGAGTGGGTGAGGGGCTGCGCGTCGGGGCTAAAGCAAGCGGAGCTGCTGGCCGGAAAGCACGGGCGGCGTGAACAGGTCGGTGCGGAGCGCGACCGAGTCTTTGTTGAAGCCGAGCCGCTCGGCGGCGATCTCGAAGCGCCGGCCGATAATCCAGGCGTAAGGCCCCTCTCCCACCATGCGCTCGCCCCATTTCGCATCGTAGAGCTTGCCGCCTCGAGTCGAGCGCATCAGCGAGAGCACGCGGCCCGCACGGTCAGGGCAATTCGCCTTCAGCCATTCGGTGAACAGGTCGGCGATCTCGAGCGGAAGCCTGAGCAGCACATAGCCTGCGTTCTTGGCGCCGGCGGCGGCCGAGCCCTCCAAGATCCGCTCCATCTCCATGTCGGTGAGACCGGGAATGACCGGCGCCACCATGACGGAGGTCGGTACGCCTGCATCGACGAGCTTGGCAACTGCCTCAAGTCGCTTGCCTGGCGTGCTTGCCCGCGGCTCCATGGCACGGGCCAGCTTGCGGTCAAGTGTGGTGACGGACAACGCGACCTTGACCAGACCGCGATGGGCCATGGAGCGAAGCAGGTCGAGGTCGCGCAACACGAGTGCGGATTTGGTGACAATGCCTACTGGATGATTGGCGGCGGAAAGCACTTCGAGGATGCGCCGCATGATGCGATAGCGCCGCTCAATGGGCTGGTAAGGGTCAGTGTTGGTGCCGATGGCGATGGTGCGCGGACGATAGGCCGGGTCGGCAAGCTCGCGCTCGAGCGCCGATGCGGCGTTCGTCTTGGCAAAGAGCTTGGTCTCGAAGTCGAGTCCCGGCGATAGCCCGAGAAAGGCGTGGGTCGGGCGTGCGAAGCAATAGATGCAGCCATGCTCGCAGCCGCGATAGGGATTGATCGAGCGGTCGAAGCCGATGTCGGGAGAGGAATTTCGCGTGATGATCCGCTTGGCCGGGACCTCCTGCACTTCGGTGGTCAGAGCTTTGAGCTCGGTAAGAGACTCCCAACCGTCGTCGACCGGTTCATAAGCAATGGGCTCATAGCGGCCGGATCGATTGGTCGCCGCGCCGCGGCCATTACGGCGGGCGCCGGCCACGCCGCCTATCTCCAGCGGAAAGCTCTCGAATTTCCCGGTCTTTCTCAGCGCAATGGACATGCCCAACGACATAGAGGCAGTTTTAGAACAAATCAAGAACATCATTAACGATTTGGAACGCGGGAATTGCTGCAATTCTGCCAAACGCTATAGTCCGCCTCCATGATTTCCGTGGTTATCCCCACCTACAATGCCGAGACGACCCTTGGGCCCACGCTTGCGGCACTCGTGCCGGCGGTGGTCGATGGCATCATCCAAGAGGCGATCCTGGTGGATGGCGGGTCGACCGATGACACCTGCGTCATGGCCGCCGCGGCCGGGACCAGTCTCATCAGGACGAAGCTCGGCCGCGGCATGCAGCTTCAAGCCGGCGCCACCGCCGCCCGCGGGGACTGGCTCCTCTTCCTGCATGCCGACACGGTGCTTGAACCAGGCTGGGCAGAAGAAGCGGAGGCTTTCATCGAGCTGGTGATGACCGGGCGGCGCGCTCAGGCCGCAGCTGCCTTCCGCTTTGCGCTGGACGATGACGGGCTCATGCCGCGCCTGTTGGAGTCGCTCGTCGCGCTTCGCTGCTTCCTGTTCGCGCTGCCGTATGGCGATCAAGGTTTGCTGATCTCGCGCAAGCTTTATCGCGAGCTCGGTGGCTTCCGGCCCATGCCGCTCATGGAGGACGTCGATCTCATGCGGCGGGTCAAGCGCCGGCAGCTTGTCATGCTGCAATCGCGCGCCGTGACGAGTGGGGTGCGCTACCGCCGCGAAGGCTATATCGTGCGCTCCTTGCGCAATCTCAGCTGCATGGTGCTCTATTTCCTCCGCGTGCCCTCGCGCGTGCTCACGCGCATCTATGGATAAGGAACGGGCGCATCACCGGCGCCGCGCTTCTTACGCGCCACGTCTCATCATCATGGCCAAGTGCCCTCGGGCCGGGCGCATCAAGCTGAGGCTCGCGGCAAACATCGGTGCCGTTTCCGCTACGCGATTCTATCGCACGTGCCTCGCCCATACGCTGATGCGGCTCGGAGGTGACCGCCGCTGGCACACATTGCTTGCGGTATCTCCCGGCAGCGACATCGGCATGCGGCTTTGGCTGGGCGCTGGTCACGACGCAAAGATCGGACGATTGTCCCAAGGCGATGGCGATCTCGGGCGGCGCATGCAGCTTCTATTCCAGCGCTTGCCGCCTGGGCCCGCGATCATCGTCGGCAGCGACATCCCAGCCATTAATCCAAGCGAGATCGCCAAGGCCTTCCGCCTTCTCAGCAAATCGGACGCGGTGTTCGGACCGGCCTCGGACGGCGGCTATTGGCTCGTTGGATTACGTCGTAGTCCCCGCCTGCCGGCGCCCTTCACCCAAGTGCGCTGGTCGGGCCCGTACGCGCTCGCCGACACGCTCGACAATCTCAAAAGACAGCGCATCGCCTTCGCCGCCACGCTCAGCGACGTCGACACCGAAGGCGACTACCGGCGCCTGGGCCGACACTGGGAGCGCCTCATCCCACCGGCGCGCTAAGAACAAATCAGGGCTTAGATTTCGCGCCGGGTTGTCCCTTGAGGCGAGGCATGACCTCGATGAAGCTGCAGGGCCTGTGGCGATTGTCGAACTGCAATTTGAGGATGCCGTTCCAGCCGTCCTTGCAGGCTCCGGGCGATCCCGGCAGACAGAAGATGAAGGTGCCGTTCGCCATGCCGCCGCAGGCCCTCGACTGCACTGTAGAGGTACCGACGGTCTCGAAGCTCACCATATGGAACAGGGGGGAGAAGCCGTCGATCTCCTTCTCGAAGAGCGGCTTGACCGCTTCGGGCGTCACGTCGCGCTTGGCGAATCCCGTGCCGCCAGTGGTGATGACCACGTCGATCTCCGGATCCTTGATCCATTTCTTGACTTGCTTCCGGATGTCTTTCTCGTCGTCCGACACGATCGCCCGCGCAGCCACCTGATGGCCGGCCTGCTCGATCATGGAGGCGAGCAGCGAGCCGGACTTGTCGGACTTCTCGTCGCGCGTGTCGGAGACCGTGAGCACGGCAATGCGGACAGGGAGGAAGGGAACGCTTTCGTCGAGGCGACTGGTCATGTTGGTTTGTCTCTTGGTTACTCGAGCGCTGCTTTCAGCATCAGCAGATCGCGCCAAGCATAGCGCTTCGCCGCGGGGTTGCGCAGGAGATAGGCGGGATGGAGCGTCGCGAGCGTGGGCAGATCGCGGCCGCCACAAGGATAGGTCAGCCATTTGCCACGAAGCCGCATGATGCCTTCGCTGACGCCGAGAATAGTCTTCGCCGCGGCGCCGCCGAGCAGCACCAGCACGGAAGGCGACAAGAGCTCAATCTGGCGGGTGAGGAACGGGGCGCAGGCCTCGATCTCTTCCGGTGTCGGCGTGCGATTGCCGGGCGGGCGCCAATAGACGGTGTTGGTGATGTAGACATGCTCCTCGGAGAGCCCGATCGATGCGAGCATGCGGTCGAGCAACTGCCCTGCCCGGCCGACAAAGGGCTTCCCTTGCAAATCCTCATCACGGCCAGGCGCCTCGCCGATCAGCATGATGCGCGCCTCCGCGCTGCCCCTCGCGAAGCACAGGCTCTTGGCAGTGCGCCTCAGCGAGCAGCCGTCAAAGTCTGCGACCAAAGCTTCGAGCTCGAGGAGCGTTGAGACCCCGCCTCCGATCTCGCGTGTTGCGGGCGCGCTGGCACGTCTTGGTGCCGCACGCGGCGGGCTTGCGACCTTTCTTGGCTCTGGCGCTGGGCGGGGCCTAGGCTTGAGGCTCCCAGCGGCAAAGCAGTCGACTGGCTCCTCGCCGATCGCCTCATCGACGCCCATGGCCTGGTACCAGGCATGCAGCGCTTGCGCTGCCCTTTGTTGCTCGGTCGCCATCAAGCTCCTATCAGCGCTTGCATATTTGTCATTGCCCGGTTTCGCGAGATTTGTCATTGCCCCGGCATGACCGGGCCATCCAGTATCCCGAAGCCTCTCCCATGAGTCTTTTGCCGCAGGTAATACTGGATTTCAGCCCTCGCGAAAACGACATAAAACCCTCTGCCCTGGCCCCAACCTGGAGCAAGTCCTGTGGATGACGTGAGCGAACGCGAGACCATGGAGTTCGACGTGGTGATCGTCGGCGCCGGGCCGGCTGGGCTCGCCGCCGCGATCAGGCTCAAGCAACTCGCGGCCGAGACCGGCAAGGACATCTCCGTGGTGGTGCTGGAGAAGGGCTCACAGGTCGGCGCCCATATTCTATCCGGCGCCGTGATCGATCCGGTTGCGCTCGATCGTCTCTTGCCGGATTGGCGCGAACAAGGCTCGCCGCTCGAGACGGAAGTGAGCGAGGACCATTTCTACTATCTGTTCGAGAAAGGCGGTTTGGGCTTCCCCTCCTTCTTGATGCCGCCGCTCATGAGCAATCATGGCTGCTATATCGGCAGTCTCGGGAGCCTTTGCCGTTGGCTTGGCGAGCAGGCCGAGGCTCTCGGCGCGGAGATCTACCCTGGCATTGCCGTCATCGATGCGATCCTCGGGCCGAATGGCGATGTCGAGGGTGTCGTCACCGGTGACATGGGCGTCGCGCGCGATGGGTCGCACAAGGACAGCTACACGCCGGGGATCGCGCTTGTCGGCAAATACACCCTTCTCGCCGAGGGCGCGCGGGGCTCGCTTACCAAGCAGCTTATCCGGCGTTTCAGCCTGGACGCGGAGAGCGGTCCGCAGAAATACGGCATCGGCCTAAAAGAGCTGTGGGAGATCCCGAAGGAGAAGCACCGCCCGGGGCTCGTGCAGCACACTATGGGCTGGCCGCTTCAGGACGCCACAGGTGGCGGCTCGTTCCTCTACCATTTCGGCGAGAATTTGGTTTCGGTCGGCTTCGTCGTGCATCTCGACTACGCCAATCCCTATCTGAACCCGTTTAAGGAGTTTCAGCGCGCCAAGACCCATCCGCGCATCGCTTCCCATCTCGAAGGCGGCAGGCGCATTTCCTATGGCGCGCGCGCGCTCACCGAGGGCGGCTGGCAGGCGATCCCGCGCCTTGCCTTTCCGGGCGGAGCGCTCATCGGCTGCGCCGCCGGCTTCATGAACTTGCCGCGCATCAAGGGCAGCCACAACGCCATGCTGAGCGGCATCTTGGCGGCTGAAGCTGCCTTCGCGGCCTTCGAGGCCGGGCGGTCGCGCGACGTGCTCGACGCCTACGGCGAAAGCGTCAAGAAAAGCTCTGTGGCGACTGAACTCAAGAAGGTGCGTAACGTCAAGCCGCTTTGGTCGCGGCTCGGCACGCGACTTGGCGTCATGCTCGGCGGCATCGACATGTGGCTGAACACGCTGTTCCCGTTCCTCACCCACACGCTCAAGCATGCGAAGTCCGATTATGCGAGCCTGGAGAAGGCGGCGAAGGCCGAGCCAATCGAGTATCCGAAGCCAGACGGTGTGCTGACCTTCGACATTCTTTCCTCGGTGTTCCTCTCAGGGACCAACCATGCCGAGAATCAGCCCGTGCATCTTAGGCTTACCGACCCGAGCATTCCGATCGCAGAGAACCTGCCGGAGTATGCCGAGCCCGCGCAGCGATACTGCCCAGCGCATGTCTATGAGGTGGTCAGCGAGGGCGATAAGCTCAGATTTAAGATCAACGCGCAGAACTGCGTCCACTGCAAAACGTGCGATGTGAAGGACCCTGCCCAGAACATCACTTGGGTGCCCCCGGAGGGCGGCGACGGACCCAATTACGCCAATATGTAAGCTTCCGCATGTAAGCTTCCGCGCGAGATGTAGGCTTCCGCGCGAGCTTGTCGCGGGTTGCGGTCACAAACGCGCCGCGTTTGAGCGGCAAGGAAGCTTTTGGGTTGCGGATCACGCGAAAACGCTTAATGCTCTCCTAGGGGGGCCTATGAACCGCACTGTTTGGGGCGGCACCGAGCCGAACGCACACATGCCAATTGCCGAACCGTCTGTCTTCCGCAAATGGGCGTGGAGGTCTCTTTTTATCTTAGCCATTCTCGCTGCTCCCGCGGCGTATTCGGAAGTGGCCGCCACGGTTACGGACCACCCCGACGCCGGCACTCTGCTTGGCAACTATCTCGCCGGGCGTGTGGCCCGTGGTGACCACGACACGGCAGCAGCGGCGGATTTCTATTCGCGGGCGCTCGCCGAGGACCCATCCAATGAGGTGATCCTCGAGCAGTCCTTCCTGCTTGAAGCGGCGGCTGCAAGTTGGGACCGCGCCATCGAGCTCGCGCGTGAACTCGTCAAAGTCGAGCCGTCGCATCGCATCGCGCAGTTTTTGCTCGGTTGCGACGCGTTTAAGCGCGGCGACTACAAGGAGGCCGATGAGCACTTCGCGGCGGCGCGTCAAGGTCCGATCGCCGACCTTACCTCAACTCTGGCCCGCGCCTGGGTGCAGCAAGCGAACGACAAGACCGACGATGCGCTCGCCACCCTCGATACGCTGAGCGATGCCGATTGGGCCCAATTCTATCAGCACTATCACCGCGGGCTGATCGCCGATGTCGCCGGTAGGCGCGAGGTGGCGCGGGCGGCCTTCGCCCAGGCCTTCAAGAAGAACCCGGCGACCCTCAGAGTGGCGGACGCCTATGCGCGGCACGCGGTCAACACCGATAACCGCAAGCTCGCAAGGCAGACGTTGAAGACCCATATCGCCAAGTCGGCGGAGCATCCCTTGTCGATGGCGCTGTTGGCCGAAATTGAGGCCGGCAAGACCCCGCCACTACTTGTCACCTCTGCCAACGACGGGCTGGCTGAGGTGTTCTACGGGATCGGCGATGCTCTCGCGGGCGAAGGCGGTCTCGATATGGGGATCATCTTCCTGCAGTTCTCGCTCTACCTAAAACCCGATTTCCCGCTCGCCCAGGTCGCGCTCGCCGAGGCCTACGACAACGCCAAGAGATACGACCTTGAGCTTGCAGCCTTCGACAACGTCAAAGAGGATTCGCCGCTCTGGCTGAACGTTCAGATCCAGAAGGCGATGGCGCTGAACGCGCTCGACCGCGTGGACGATGCCAAGGCGCTGCTCGAAAAAATTGCCGAGAAAAACCCGAAGGACGTTCGTCCGCTCGATGCGCTCGGCAACATCCTGCGATCCCATGAGCGCTACGCCGAGGCTCGCGACTACTATACCCGCGCCATAAACTTGATCGGCAAGCCAACCAAGGAGAAATGGACGCTCTTCTATGCCCGCGGCGTCTGCAACGAGCGGCTGAAGGATTGGCCTGCGGCGGAAGCAGACCTGAAGCGCGCGCTCGAGCTTTCGCCCGACGAATCCCCGGTGCTCAACTATCTTGGCTACACCTGGGTCGATCAGAGCCAGAATCTCAAGACGGCGATGGACTACATCCGCAAGGCGGTAAAGCTGAAGCCGGACGATGGCTACTACATCGACAGCCTGGGCTGGGCCTATTACCGCCTAGGCAATATTCAATCCGCAGTCGAGCATCTGGAGCGGGCCGTGGAGCTCAAGCCCGACGATCCGGTCATCAACGATCATCTCGGCGATGCCTATTGGCGCATCGGGCGGAAGTTCGAGGCGAAATACCAATGGCAGCAGAGCCTAACGCTCAAGCCGGACAACGATCTCATCGCGACCATCGACAAGAAGCTGAAGGACGGTCTTCCCGATACCCCGGCAACGAAGGCCGAGAACTCCGCCGTTCAGAAGATCGCCGAATAGTCCTGCTCTCTCGGATTTGCGGAGCTTTCGCGATGACCGCGCTCCGCGACACTGCAAGGGCCAAGCTCAACCTCACGCTTGAGGTTCTTGGTCGCCGCGCCGACGGCTACCACGAGGTGCGCAGTCTCGTGGCCTTCGCCGAGCTCGGCGACAGCCTTGAGCTTGAGTCGGGACACGAGTTCGCGCTCGCCATCGACGGGCCATTCGGCAGCGCGCTTCACGGCGAAAATCTTGTGACCGCGGCGGCTGAAGCCGTCAAGGTAATTGCCCCAGCGCCCAAGCTTGGCCACTTCCGCCTGACCAAGACGCTTCCTGTCGCTGCCGGTCTCGGCGGCGGCTCGGCCGACGCCGCGGCGGCCTTGAGGCTGCTTGCGAGAGCCAATCCTGGTGTGCTTGGGCCTGCTGCTCTCGCCGAGATCGCTGCAGGCCTCGGCTCCGATGTGACCGCCTGCCTGGAGAGCCGGCCGGCGCTCATGACCGGCCGCGGGCAGACGGTCACCGCCGTTCGCGGCATACCCGCCTGCGGCATCGTGCTCGCCAATCCTGGGATCCAACTTGCCACGGCAAACGTCTATGCCGCGGTCGACGCGGCGGCCAACCCCTGCAAAGAGCCGCGTGATAGGGTAGTTCCCGATTTCGGCGGAAGCGTCGCGCGGCTCATCGACTATGTCGCGCCGCGCGGCAATGATCTCGAGGCTGTGGCGCGTCGATTGGCGCCCGTCATCGGCGAGGTTCTGGCAGCTCTGAAGCGCCTCGATGGCGCACGTCTCGTGCAGCTCGCCGGAAGCGGGCCGACCTGCTTTGCCCTATTCGCGACGGAAGACGAGGCGAATCGAGGCTTGACTCAGATCAACGCCGCACAGTCCTCCTGGTGGGTCAAGGCGACGACCCTCGGGGCGAGCGTGGACTAGAAAGGGCGGTCGACGCAGAACGCCACCGCATCGAGCAGCGCAGCCTTGGCGTCGCAATCAGGGAAGATGGCGAGCGCGTCGCGGGCAATAGCGCCGTAGTGCCGCGCGCGCTCCATGGTGTCGCTTAGGGCATTGTGCTTTTGCATCAGGCCCATGGCCTCGCGCAGATCATCTTCGCCGATCGTGCCGTCCTGGAGCGTGCGCTGCCAGAAAGCGCGCTCTTTGTTATTGCCGCGGCGATAACACAGCACGACGGGAAGCGTAATCTTGCCCTCACGGAAATCGTCGCCGACGCTCTTGCCCAGCATGGACGGCTCGCCGGAATAGTCGAGCGCGTCGTCCACGAGCTGAAAGGCAAGCCCGAGATTGCGGCCATAGGATTTGAGCCCGGCGGCTTCCGATCTCGGCCGGTTGGCGATGACGGCGCCAACTTCCGCGGCGGCAGCGAAAAGCGCCGCGGTCTTGGCGTCGATTACCGAAAGATAATCGTCCTCGGTGGTCTCGGTGTTCTTGGCGGTGATGAGCTGCATCACTTCGCCTTCGGCGATCACCGCCGCTGCGTCAGACAATATACGCAGCGCGCCGAGCGAGCCAACATCCACCATCATCTTGAAGGCTTGGCCCAAGAGAAAGTCACCGACGAGCACGCTCGCCTCATTGCCCCACAAGAGCCGGGCCGCGGTTTTGCCGCGCCGCAGATCGCTCTCGTCGACCACGTCGTCATGGAGAAGCGTCGCGGTATGCATGAACTCAACGCTGGCCGCGAGCCGCACATGGCCGTCGCCCCGATAGCCGCAGAGGTTCGCCGCGGCGATGGTGAGCATGGGCCGCAGGCGCTTGCCACCGGAGTCGATCAGGTGGTGGGCAAGATCGGGGATCAGCTCGACATTGGACCGGGCGCGATCGAGGATGATGCGGTTGACATGACCCATATCCTCCTCGACAAGCGCAAGTAGAGGCGCAAGGCTTGCCCTTGGATCATGCGCACCGGAAAGCTGGACAACGACTCCCAAAACACTCCTCCGAGAATGCCGGCTCTTAACATGCGATTGACTTAACAGAGAATAGTGTCGGTGCTCCAGCTTCAACGTCAAGGCTCCGCTCCATGAAGGAACTGTTGCGGTCAAACGACGCGGTGTTGATTTCCTTTGTGAGCGCGCTGCTCGAAGAGGAGGGCATCGACTTCATGGTCGCCGACACGAATATGAGCGTTCTGGAAGGCTCGATTGGGGCGCTGCCCCGACGCGTGCTCGTAGCAAGCGACAGGGTGGAGCGCGCCCGCGCCCTCCTTACCGGCGCCGGGATTGGGCATGTCATCGTTGAAGACAAAGACTGACCAGACGGGCCGGACTGGCGCGCGCTCGCCCGCAACGACGCTGGACGACTTTCTCGGCGGCCGCATCAGCGTGTCGCAGCCCAAGGCAGGACACCGCGCCGGCAGCGACGCAGTGTGGTTGCAGGCCGCGGTTCCTGTGCACCCGGGCGAGCAGGTGCTAGACGCAGGTGCGGGCGTCGGGGTGGCAGGACTTTGTCTCCTTGCCCGCTTCGCTCAAATTGATGTGACCGGCGTCGATATCGACCAATGCGCCTCTGCGCTCGCGGAAGCCAATGCGGCGCGGAATGGCTTTGCTGGACAATTCCGCGCGATTACCGCCGATTTAACCGCCCCGGCGGAGACGCTCTTTGCCAAGGGCCTCGTCCGCGAGGGCTACGACCAAGTCATGGCCAATCCGCCCTTCCATGCGGAGGGCACGGTTCGCCCTGCCCCAGATCGAAGTCGGGCCGCCGCTCACATCATGCGAGGCGGTGCGCTTGAGGCCTGGGTCCGCTTCCTCGCCACTTTTGCCGCACCGAAGGGACGGGTCACGTTGATCCACACGCCGCAGGCGCTGTCTGGATTGCTGCCGCTGCTCGACCGGCGTTTCGGCGCCGTGACGCTTTTTCCGCTGTTTCCGAAGGAGGGCGAGCCTGCGCTCCGCGTCATTCTCCAGGCACGAAAGGGAAGCCGCGCCGGCCTTCGACTCCTTCCGGGACTCGTGCTGCATGAGGCGGACGGACGCTACACGGCGAAGGCGGAGGCAGTGTTGAGGAATAGCGAGGCGTTGGAGCTCGAAGGCTAGGCAAAAGAGAAGGGCTGCCGTCTAGGGGGATAAGGGATCCGCGAAACGGAATTGATTTAGTTAGCAAAATTACCAGTTGTGGCAATCAGCCTACAAACTGGCACCACAGCAAAAAAGCCGCTTGCGGGGTGAGCCCTATGGCTCAGAACAGCACGCACCAAACCCCAACGAGGATTGCGCATGACAGATACAAAGCCTTTTGGTGACATGCCTTCTCGCCATCGCGACTTTGATGCTTATCGTCTATGGGTTTAGGGGCATTTCCTGCGCCAGCATGGCCACCCAGCGCCTCATCAGCGGAAATGGGGACGTATCAAATCCTTTCAGCCGGACAGAAACCAACGATAGGGGGACGGCACGGTACGTATGGCGACTCAACACCGGCACAGGCTTCCTGCAGCTCTGCGCGCATGATGAGGCGGGACCGAACGTCATGGCCTTATATTTCGGCAATTAAGTCCCTCCGTTTGGGTGTAGGTTTGTAGGCAGGTGGCCTAATCAGCAGTTTGTCTAGGTTTATCAATGTGGTGCTAGGGATAGCATATCCGCCTTTTTGGGCGGGTTGATTGACGGTCCCGTTCCAAAGGCCGTGACGCCGTCGCGGACGGATCCAGGCACGTGACGTCTCTAAGGCTTACGTGCAGCCACCCGGAGCAAGGCCACTAGTCAGCGTGTTTCGCCGTTTGACGGTTCGTACGCCGCCGGACGGAGCCCTCTGACTTTCACCGCTCACGATCGCTCGGTGTGGGCGGCGTATTCGATAGGCAAACAGTTTGCTGTCAGTTTACTGGGATGTTACAAATAAGACACCGAGCCCGCCGAACGGCGACCACGGCTCGTCTCTCGGGGGGACTGCCATCAAAGGAGGGAAAGCAAATGAGGATCATTGTTTCGATGATTGTCATCTTAGGTCTTGCGGTAGGCTTCAGTGGCGCCACGTTTGCCGCTGATGCTCCGAAGACTAAGGCCGACTGCGAAAAGGCACACATGAAGTGGAACGACGCCGCTAAGACATGCACGAAGGGCGGGATGTAAGGGCATCCTCTGCGTCGTAGCGATTTCGGCTTACGCATTCACAGAACGCACCCACAGCTGCCCCCGGCCAAGCGGGGGTCGGGGCAGTCTTTCAGAGCCGCAGTCCTAGCATGGCAAGCAAGATCAAAACCGCAATCTATCATCCGCCAAAATCGGGGATGCCCTTCGTGGTAGTCACCGTATCGCCAGACGGCATTAGAGCCACCGCCCGTGGCGTCGAAGCACGAAGCCAGGGTTATCGCCTCAAAAAAGACGCTCAACGTCGAGGTCGAGGACGCGACCGGCGATACGCTTCTCAAGTCGAAGCCAAGCCTCTGAACTTCTTGCCCATGAGCAAGATCAAACTCGCCCGCGAGGAGCGCGAGCTAGAGCGGCTGGTTGAGGAGTGGTCAAAGCGGCCTATAGCTCGGTAGCTGAGGCTTCTGTCCTTTGGGGCCTTTAGGCATAGGGGGGTTCGGCCCTCATGATATGGCGTCCCTCACTGTCAATCTCATCTTCGGACGCTTCCTCGGCGCTTCCCTCGACTATCTCACCCCCGAGGGCATCTATGCTCTTAGCCGTACTTTTGGATACCGAGTACATCCATTTATCGGTCTGAACGTCCCAGACCCTGAAACGGTACACCGTCACCACTGCGCTGCCTCCATGTTTGGGGTTAAAGCGTATAGGAGCCGAGTGTCGAATGCGATCAAGTGCGGTAAATTTCAAACTGGGGTACTACCACGGCATCGAACCCCCTGGGCCTCAAAAATCCAGCCCAGCTCGCAGGCCTTGTCACTTGCTGCCTTCCATGCTTCGGACAGCAGGTCGTAGTCGTCGGTCTTCGTGCGTTCCCG
>Ga0187805_10000480_pt1 | contig 13151 bp, 11 predicted proteins | sample NC_wetland_sal_i_6_FD_132965 | JGI IMG/M metagenome (GOLD analysis project Ga0187805, IMG submission 132965) | Wetland sediment microbial communities from Neuse River Estuary, North Carolina, USA - Control_5 | ecosystem: Environmental > Aquatic > Freshwater > Wetlands > Sediment | place: USA...
CGTTGGCCTAATCGGTTTACAGTCCGCGTCGCGCAAAGCACGAACCGGCGCGTGGTCCCGTAGCTCAAGGGATAGAGCATCTGCCTTCTAAGCAGAGGGTTGAAGGTTCGAATCCTTCCGGGACCGCCAATAAAAATCTATGGCTTAACCTAGAAATCCCAATAACTAGAAGCCCTTCTACTTAATGTTCCACTCAATGAAGGGCCTTCGACCTCGGCAAGGCTTCGCGGCCCATCGATGTAGGGCCGTCTACATCGCAACCTCCGGCAAAGAGCCAAATCCCATAGGACAGACCCCTCAAACCCTGTCGTTGGCGACGTATTTAGGCCTGACGGCCTCGTCAGGCACAAAAAGCCCCAGACCTGATTGCTCAGAGGCCGCGGACGAGGCGGCGGCGGATTTTGGAGCCAGTCCTCACCACTCCCAGGCCATGTACGGCTTCCTAACGGGCTTCTGCCGCCGACTTGCTTTAGGCGCCATGCCGGCGCACCATCGGAGCCATGACCGAGCTTTTTGAAATCGACTTGGACGGCCCCGCCGGCAATGCCCGTCACATCATGGGCGTGGTTTGCGAATTCCTCAGGGCGACGGATCCCGACCAAGAGTCCCATTTCGTCGAGGAGGCGACCGCCGGTGATTATGAGCACTTGCTGGCGACGGCAAAGCGCTATTGTCCCGCCCTCGTGCTCCGCAAGGGCGACCGGCCTTATGACGTGGAGGCTCGCTCATAGGAAGGCCCGGACTTTACCGCCCCAATTTGCAGCGAGCGAGATTTTGGGGGCTGACCCCCGCGCTGCCCCGGGCAACCACTCGACCTAAAAGGAAACCATGAACAAGGGCGGCGAGCGATTGGCCCACCGCTCTTGTTAGCCCGCGGAGAATGAGCGAACGCGGGCTTACGCGCGCGCTGCGAAGGACACGGCGCCCTCGAATACCGCTTCCGCCATCGCGACGGGCACTATATCTGGATCCAAGACACCTTCACCGTAACCCACGATCACGCTCGTACCCCTCAGGGAGGAAATTCCGCTACGCTACGAAGTCGTGGAATCGAGCCAGGTCAGCGCTGCGATGTCGAAAGGTGTCCTGACCAGAGTCTCCTTGAAAGGTGCTGAAGCGCGTCTGGAGAGCGCTGTCCCGATCTTGAGCAATCTCAAAATGCATCTCATCGGGAGCGCCAGCGAGCAGCTTCCTGGAACCCTATACGGCAAGGTGCTGGGTCCGTTGCGCGGTACGAGCACCGGGGTCACCATCCGCTTCACCTCGATCTCGCCGGAGATTGACGCGCTCTTACGAAAGCTGACAGCTGACGAGAGCCCAAGCCCGCAACCCTGATTCAAAGTCCGCCATTTTCCTGCAGCCCACCGGTATTCAGCGAGTCGCGGCAAGGCAGGCGAAGCCCGCTTCGAGATCCGCCTTGAGATCGTCCACGTCCTCGAGCCCGACATGCAGGCGAAGAGCCGGGCCTTCGGCCTTCCAGTGCGTCGCGGTGCGATAGCTGGACGGATCGAACGGAATGATCAGGCTCTCGAAGCCGCCCCAGCTATAGCCCATGCCGAACAGCTCCAAGCTATCGAGCATCGCCGCCACGGCTTCCTTCGATGCGGGTTTCAGCACGATCGCGAACAGGCCGGAGGCGCCAGTGAAGTCGCGCTTCCAGATCGCATGACCCGAATCGGAGGGAAGGGCGGGGTGAATCACGTGGGCGACTTCGGGTCGGCCTCTCAGCCACTCCGCGAGCGCAAGACCAGAAGCCTGGTGACGAGCGAGCCGCACGCCGAGGCTGCGCAACCCGCGCAGGCCGAGATAGACATCCTCGGGGCCCGCGCAGAGGCCAAGATCGTCGTGGGTGCCGGCGATCTTCGGCCAGATGTCTTTCGTCGCGGTGATGGCGCCGAGCATCGCGTCGGCGTGACCCACGATATATTTGGTCGCCGCCTGGATCGACACGTCCGCCCCATGGGCGAAGGGCTTGAAGTAGAGCGGCGTCGCCCAAGTGTTGTCCAGGGCCACCACGGCGCCTGCTGCATGCGCTGCGTCAGCGATGGCCGGAATGTCCTGCACCTCGAAGGTCTGGGAGCCTGGTGACTCGGTGAAGACGACCTTGGTCTTGGGGCTGATGAGATCCTTGATGCCGACGCCTACTACCGGGTCGTAATAGGTGGTCTCCACGCCGAGCCTTTTCAGCACATGATCGCAGAAGCGGCGCGTCGGGCGATAGACGCTATCACTGACAAGCACATGGTCTCCCTCCGAGAGGAGGGCGAGGAAAGTCGCGGCAATAGCGGAAAGGCCGGACGGCGCGAGGAGCGTGGCGTGACCGCCCTCGAGCTCGGCGATGGCCTCTTCGAGCGCTCTAACGGTGGGCGTGCCGAGCCGACCATAAGTGAATTCCTGGTCGTTGGCTTCGAGTGCCGCGGCGGTCGGAAACAGGATCGTGGAGCCGCGATAGATCGGCGGATTGACGAAACCGTGGAAGCGCTTTGGTTCGCGGCCGGCATGGGCAAGCCTTGTGTCCTGCTTTTGCCGAGGTTGCCGCTTGCTCATGGCAGGGCGCGAGGGAAGGGCGCGTGCATCGGAGCGCGCTAGCCCGTCTCGATGGGGAGGCTTTGGTCCGCGCCCCACTCGGACCAAGATCCGTCATAGACGGCGGTTCGGCGGTGACCGATCTCGGCTAGCGCCAGTGCAAGCACACTTGCGGTGATGCCGGAGCCGCAGCTTGTGACCACGGGCTTGCTGAGATCGACGCCAGCCTCGCTGAACAGCGCCTCGATCTCGGCAGGGCTCTTGAGCGTGCCGTCCTGCTTGAGCAGACGCCCATAGGGAAGGTTATGCGCGCCGGGAATATGACCGGAGCGCAATCCCAGACGTGGCTCCGCCGCGCGCCCGGCAAATCTCTCCGCCGAACGGGCATCGACGATCTCCGCCGAGTGATCCTTGAGGAGCGCCTTCATGTCGGTGACGTCGCGAACGAGATCGGCGTTGCGGCGAGAGGTGAAGTGGCGCGTGCTGCGAAGCCGGGGCTCGCCGCTCTCGAGCGGCAACCCCTCGCGCTTCCATTTCGGCAGGCCGCCATTCAGCACGGTCACTTCCTCTACGCCCATGACGCGGAAGGTCCACCACACCCGGGCGGCGCTGAAAATTCCGGACGAGTCGTAGACCACGATCCGCGACCCGTCGCCGATCCCCATGCTCCGCATGCGCGAGGAGAACTTATCCGGCGGCGGCAGCATGTGCGGGAGCTTGCTCTTAGTGTCGGCAATCTCGTCGATGTCGAAGAAGATCGCGCCCGGGATGTGCTCTTCGAGATATTCGGCGCGCGCGTCCTTGCCTTCGCTTGGCATGTGCCAGGCGGCATCGATAATGACGATGTCCGGCGCATCGAGCTCGGCCGCGAGCTCATCGGTCTCGGTGAGCCATGACTTGGAGTGTTCGGTCATTTCCAATCCTAATCTACACGAAGGCCGCCGGAACTGCGGGCTCGCGATGCTCGAGCCAAGCTGGGACCGGCAAATCCTTTTCACGCAGGAATGTCGGGTTGAACAGTCGGCTTTGGTAGCGCGTGCCGTAATCGGCGAGGACCGTGACGATCGTATGGCCGGGCCCCATCTCCCGCGCAAGGCGAATGGCGCCGGCGACATTGATGCCGCTCGACCCGCCGAGGCACAGCCCCTCCTCGCTCAACAGGTCGAACACGACCGGCAACGCTTCCGCATCGGGAATTTGATAGGCCTCGTCGATCTCGGCACCTTCGAGATTGGCGGTGATGCGGCCCTGGCCAATCCCCTCGGTGATCGAGCTTCCTTCGGCCTTGAGCTTTCCGTGTTTGTAATAATTGTAGAGGGCGGCGCCCATGGGATCGGCGATGCCGATGGTGATGTCCTTGTTCCGCGCCTTCAGCCCCATGGAGACGCCGGCAAGCGTGCCCCCCGTGCCCACGGCACAGATGAAGCCGTCCACCTTCCCTTGCGTGTCATTCCAGATCTCGACGGCTGTTGACTCGATATGGCCCTGGCGGTTGGCGACATTGTCGAACTGGTTCGCCCAGATCGCTCCGTGCGGCGCGGTCGCGGCAAGCTGCTCCGCAAGCCGCCCGGAATATTTCACATAGTTGTTCGAGTCTTTGTAGGGGACCGCTGGCACCTCGATCAGCTCGGCGCCGGCAAGCCGCAACATCTGCTTCTTCTCGTCGGACTGTGTGTCAGGAATGACGATGACGGTCTTAAGCCCGAGCGCATTGCCGACAAGCGCAAGTCCAATGCCCGTGTTGCCCGCCGTGCCTTCCACCACCGTCCCGCCGGGCTGCAGCCGGCGGGAGTCAAGCGCGTCGCGAATAATGAAGAGGGCCGCGCGGTCCTTCACCGACTGGCCTGGGTTCATGAACTCGGCCTTACCGAGGATGGTGCAGCCCGTCTCCTCCGACGCGCGCTTGAGCTTGATCAGCGGGGTGTTGCCGATCGCCTCGATGATGCCGTTACAGTAGGACACGGGACGCTTCCATTCTTGAGGATTCGAGGCGGCAACCTAAAGAGCCGCGTCCGCGGCCGCAAGGTGCCCGATTTTCAAAGGCCGGAGGTTTGTCGCAACGCTTTGCCAAGATGGCGCTCAATCACCTAATGCAACGCTACGGTGGCGACGGCGCGAGCTATCTTCTGCGCGCTCCAGGCCTTGACCGGACCTGGCGGATCGAGCGGTGAGGGGATGTCCGTGCCCTGCCCGGACCCGAACAGAGTCACGCTGCCTGCCTGATTTGACACCGTGATTTCGCCTTCGAGCACCAGTACCCCATATTTATCAAGCAAACCGCCCCAAAACTCGGTACCGCGCACGCCGATGTCGGCGACCGGCGTGGAGACGGCAATCTTGTTTTGCTTCAGCCCCCTTGATGCGGCCTGAGGCGAAGCGAAAGGCGCCGTTGGTGGCCTGGTGCACGGTCTCGCGGACATTTGGTCCGGGTCACAGACATAGCGATCAATGATGACGCTCGCCTTCTCTCCAAGCGTCAGCACGGTATCGTCGCGGGACGTGATTTTGAGACGGCCATCGACCCCGGTGCGAAGCTCATCCTTCAGATGGACAAGCGTCCCAATGATCGCAGGGGTGACGGTGTCGCCGGAGACGACCTTTGCCTCGTTCTCGACCTTGTCGACGATGCCCACCGCCGTGAGATCATCGGCCGCCTGGGCAACGATGGGGGAGGCCAATGATGAAAAGTAAGACAAATTGGCGCAAAGGACCTGGCGGAGCACGCGTGACGCCTCTCCGTTAGAACGAACCCATCCATCGGCGGAAGCTTAAGCGAGCCTCATCATAGAGGAATGGACGCTCGGGGCGACAGGCGCTACCGACCGCTGCTAAGCGGTCATGGCGTGCGTGACTTGCTCCCTAGAGCAAGAGCTGTGTTATAGACCGCTGCCATAGGCGGGCGTTTAGCGGGCGTGGTGGAATTGGTAGACACGCCAGATTTAGGTTCTGGTGGCTTCGGCCGTGGGGGTTCGAGTCCCTCCGCCCGCACCAAGCGAAGCAGCGGATTAGGCATAGATGAACATTACCGAAATGACGACAGAGGGTCTCCGCCGTCAGTTGAAGGTGGTCGTGGGCGCGGATGAGCTCGAGCGGCGCCTATCGGCGCGCCTCGACGAGTTGAAAAACCGAGTGAGGATCAAAGGCTTTAGGCCCGGCCATGTGCCGAAGGCGCACTTGCGCAAAGTGTATGGCCGCTCGGTGATGGCCGAAGTCGTGCAGCAGGCCGTCACCGAGACGAGCCGCGAAGCCATTTCCCAGCGGCAAGAGCGGCCTGCCTTCCAGCCCAACATTTCGCTGCCAGAGGACGAGAAGGAGATCGACAAGATCTTCTCAGGCAGCGCCGACCTCGCTTACACCATGTCCTTCGAGGTGCTGCCCAAGTTCGACACCGTGGACTTCAGCAAGATCGAGGTCGAGAAGCCGATCGCCGAAGTCACTTCTGACGACATCGATAAGGCACTCGACCGGCTCCGTAACGCCAATCCACTTTATAAGCCGAAAGACGGTCCAGCCGCCGAAAGCGACCGGCTCATTATCGACTTCAAGGGCACCATCGACGGAGAGGCCTTCGCCGGTGGTAGCGCCGAGGATGCGCAGGTAGTGCTTGGTAGCCGCAACTTCATTCCAGGCTTCGAGGAAGGCCTTACGGGCGTCAAGGCCGGAGAGGAGCGCGCCGTCGATGCGACCTTCCCGGAGGGCTATCCCGAGGCAAGGCTCGCCGGAAAGAAGGCGCGCTTCGACGTCACGGTCAAAGAGGTCGCATGTCCAGAGGCGCCAACGATCGACGACGACTTCGCCAAGGCGCTTGGCCTTGAGTCACTGGAAAAGCTGCTCGAGACGGTGAAGCAGCGTCTCGAGCAGGATCGTGCGGCGGCGTCACGGTTGAAGCTGAAGCGGGCGCTGCTCGACAAGCTCAATTCCGGCTATGACTTCGAGTTGCCTCCGACACTGGTCGATAATGAGTTCCAGGCCATCTGGCGCCAGGTGACGAACGACCTCGCGCAGGCGAAGCGCAGCTTCGAAGACGAAGGCACAACTGAAGAGAAGGCAAAGGCTGAGTATCACGACATTGCCGCAAGGCGCGTCAGGCTTGGCCTGATCCTTTCGGAGATCGGCACCCGCAATAAGATCGAAGTCTCTGACGACGAGGTGAACCGCGCACTGCTCGAGCGCATCAGGCAATTTCCGGGGCAGGAGCGGAAAGTCTACGACTTCTATCGCAACAACCCGCGGATGCTGGCCGAGGTCAGAGCGCCTCTCTTCGAAGACAAGGTGATCGACTTCATCACCGAGCTTGCCAATGTGAAGGAGAAGCCGGTCAGCGCCGAAGAGCTCTACGCCGACGCGGAGGACGCTGGCGGACAAGCGCATCATGATCACGATCACGACCATGGTCACCACCATCACGATCACGCGCACGAGCAATGAGATGTTCCCTGGAACCAGCCCTGGAGCGGGGGGGGGTTCCCCCCTTTCACTTGCGCGATCGGCTCCATATGTAGTAGCGCGAGCGCCGATGGAGTCCTGTGAGGCCCGATCCCGCCAAACCCTTAGAGACAGCAATGAGCGACCCGGCCAATATCTATATGAACACGCTTGTCCCCATGGTGGTCGAGCAGACCAATCGCGGCGAGCGGGCCTACGACATCTATTCGCGCCTGCTCAAGGAGCGGATCGTCTTCGTCACCGGCCCAATCGAGGATCACCTCGCCTCGCTAATCACGGCGCAGCTTCTGTTCCTCGAGGCGGAGAACCCGAAGAAAGAGATCTCCATGTACATCAACTCCCCGGGCGGCGTGGTCACGTCCGGCATGGCGATTTATGACACGATGCAGTTCATTCGCCCGGCCGTCGCCACCTTGTGCATCGGCCAGGCGGCGTCCATGGGCTCGCTGTTGCTTGCCGCAGGCGAAAAGGGCATGCGCTACTCGCTCCCCAACGCCCGCATCATGCTGCACCAGCCCTCAGGCGGCTTCCAGGGCCAAGCGAGCGACATCGAGCGCCACGCCGAAGACATTATCAAGATGAAGCGGCGGCTGAACGAAGTATATGTCCGGCATACCGGCAAGGACTACGACACGATCGAGCGGACCCTTGACCGCGATTATTTCATGTCGGCGGAGGACGCCCGCGCCTTTGGCATCGTCGACGAAGTCATTACCAAGCGCCATCCCATCGAAGAGAAGATCGAGCGCTTGACGCCGGTATCCTAGGAGCCGGGGCCGGGCGTCGGATCGCTTCGCCCTGTGTCAGACCTAACACACAAGGGAAGCGGCATCCACGGCACGAGCGTGCATGACTCTGCCGGTCGCGCCGACTACCGCCCTGATTAGACCGGGATTAATCAATCCTTGATCAGTGGCACCCTAGCATGCTGAGATTGTCCTTCGACCGCTTCTTCAGGAGGATGACCCTCACTTGCAAAACGAACGAAAAGCCGAGCGTTGTGGGCTGATTTGCCCAAATTTTTCGGCCAGAGGACATTGGATAGACGCATGAGCAAGGTGAGCGGAAGCGATTCGAAAAATACCCTGTATTGCTCCTTTTGCGGCAAGAGCCAGCACGAGGTCCGCAAGCTCATTGCCGGCCCGACCGTGTTCATCTGCGATGAATGCGTCGAGCTCTGCATGGACATCATCCGCGAGGAGAACAAGTCGAGCCTCGTCAAGTCGCGCGACGGCGTGCCCACGCCTATGGAGATTTGCGCCGTTCTCGACGACTATGTAATCGGCCAGGACTACGCCAAGCGCGTGCTCTCGGTCGCAGTTCACAACCACTACAAGCGGCTCAACCACTCGAGCAAGAATTCCGACGTCGAGCTCGCCAAGTCGAACATCCTGCTGATCGGCCCGACCGGGTGCGGCAAAACGCTGCTGGCCCAGACGCTCGCGCGCATTCTCGACGTGCCCTTCACGATGGCCGACGCCACGACCCTCACCGAGGCAGGTTATGTCGGCGAGGACGTGGAGAACATCATTCTAAAGCTGCTCCAGGCCGCCGACTACAACGTCGAGCGGGCGCAACGCGGCATCGTCTATATCGATGAGGTCGACAAAATTAGTCGCAAATCCGACAATCCGTCGATCACCCGCGACGTGTCTGGCGAGGGCGTGCAGCAGGCCCTGCTCAAGATCATGGAAGGGACGATCGCTTCCGTGCCGCCGCAAGGTGGTCGCAAGCACCCGCAGCAGGAGTTCCTACAGGTCGACACAACCAACATCCTGTTCGTTTGCGGCGGCGCCTTTGCCGGTCTTGAGAAAATCATCTCGGCCCGCGGCCGGTCGACCTCGATCGGCTTCGGCGCCAAGGTCGAGTCCGTCGACGATCGCCGGACCGGCGACATTTTGAAGGGGGTCGAGCCAGAGGATCTCTTGAAATTCGGCCTCATCCCTGAATTCATCGGCCGCGTGCCCGTGATCGCGACCCTCGACGACCTCGACGAGGAAGCCCTGATGCGCATCCTGACCGAGCCGAAGAACGCGCTCGTCAGGCAGTATCAGCGGCTGTTCGAGATGGAGGACGTGCAGCTCACTTTCGCCGACGAAGCCATGCGCACCATCGCCAAGAAGGCGATCGACCGGAAGACCGGGGCGCGCGGCCTCCGCTCCATCATGGAGGGCATCCTGCTTGACACCATGTTCGAGCTGCCGAGCCTCAGGGGGGTTGAGGAAGTCGTGATCAGCTCCGAGGTGGTGGAGGGCAAGGCGAGACCCTTGCGCATCTATTCCGACCGGCACGAGGAGCTCGGTACGAGCGCCTAAGCGGGCTCCGGCTTTCCCGCTTGCTTGGCCGGCCGAATCCCACTCAGGATGGTGGGAATCCGCGCCGCGTCTGTTAGCAAGGGGCATCTTGAAGGTGGTCCATGGGGTCGCCACCTACGAATTGGCGGGCCGCATAATGCCGCGGGGCGGCGCAGTCGTTTACCGCGATTATCGGGAGGTGATAACCAAGGCAGAAGTGGGCTGCCAATCAAGCGGAGAAGAAAAAGAGGTGCAAATGGAACGGTTGGCCGCCATTTGCTTAGAACGTGCCATTTGCCTAGACCAATGGGATTGACATGACCGAATCAAAGCCGCACAGCCCTGAAACAGGGGGCCCGGAGCGTTATCCGGTTTTGCCGCTCCGCGACATTGTTGTCTTCCCCTACATGATCGTGCCGCTCTTCGTCGGCCGCGAGAAGTCGATCGCGGCTCTCGAAGAGGTAATGCGCACCGACAAGCAGATTCTGCTGGTCGCGCAAAAGAACGCGAGCGATGACGAGCCGTCGACCGATGGCATCTACACCATGGGCACGCTCGCCTCGGTTCTCCAGCTCCTAAAACTCCCCGACGGCACCGTGAAGGTGCTGGTCGAGGGCACCATGCGCGCCACCATCAAGCGCTACACCGACAATGAGAGCTATTTCGAGGCTGAGGTCGCCCGCGTCGAGGAGACGCTCGGCACCGAGGATGAGATCGAGGCGCTTGCCCGCTCGGTCGTGTCCCAGTTCGAGAGCTATGTGAAGCTCAACAAGAAGGTCTCTCCCGAGGTGCTTGGCACAGCGGCGCAGATCGAAGACTATTCGAAGCTCGCCGACACCATCGCCTCGCACCTCGCCATCAAGATCGCTGAGAAGCAGCAGTTGCTCGAGGTCACCACGATCTCAGAGCGGCTCGAGCGCGTCTTCACGCTCATGGAGAGCGAGATATCGGTCCTGCAGGTCGAGAAGAAGATTAGGAGCCGCGTCAAACGTCAGATGGAGAAGACGCAGCGCGAGTATTACCTGAACGAGCAGATGAAGGCGATCCAGAAGGAGCTTGGCGACAGCGAGGAAGGCCGCGACGACCTCGCCGAGATCGAGCAGAAGATCGAGAAGACCAAGCTCTCCAAGGAGGCGCGCGAGAAGGCTCTCGGCGAGCTGAAGAAGCTCCGCCAGATGAGCCCGATGTCGGCCGAGGCTACAGTCGTGCGCAACTACCTCGATTGGCTCTTGTCGATCCCGTGGGGCGTCAAGAACAAGATCAAGCGCGACCTCGACGAGGCGCAAGTCATCCTCGATCAGGACCATTACGGCCTTGAGAAGGTGAAGGACCGCATCGTCGAATATCTCGCGGTGCAGAATCGGACCAACATGTTGAAAGGCCCAATCCTTTGCCTAGTCGGCCCTCCCGGTGTGGGTAAGACCTCGCTTGGCAAGTCCATGGCGCGCGCGACGGGCCGCGAGTTCGTGCGCATGAGCCTGGGCGGCGTGCGCGATGAGGCCGAGATCAGGGGCCATCGGCGGACCTATATCGGCTCGATGCCCGGCAAGGTCATCCAGTCGATGCGGAAGGCGAAGAAGATCAACCCGCTGTTCCTGCTCGACGAGATCGACAAGATGGGTGCGGATTTCCGCGGCGATCCGGCTTCGGCTCTGCTCGAAGTGCTGGACCCTGAGCAGAACCACACCTTCAATGACCACTATCTCGAGGTTGACTACGACCTGTCGAGCGTGATGTTCGTCACCACTGCGAATACGCTCAACATTCCGCCGGCCCTCATGGACCGCATGGAGATCATTCGCATCGCGGGCTACACCGAGGATGAGAAGATCGAGATCGCGCGCCGCCATCTGATCCCAGCGCAGACCAAGGCGCACGGGCTCGAGGCCGAGGAATGGAGCCTCGACGACGATGCGTTGAAGGAGATCATCCGGCGCTACACGCGTGAGGCGGGCGTCCGCAATCTTGAGCGCGAGATTGCCAAGATGGCGCGGAAGTCGGTCAAGGAGCTGCTGACCACCAAGAAGAAGTCGATCAACGTCACCCTCAAGAACCTCGAGGACTATCTCGGCGTGCAGAAGTTCCGCTACGGCGAGGCGGAGCTCGAGGATCAGGTGGGCGTGGTCACCGGCCTTGCTTGGACCGAGGTCGGCGGCGAATTGCTCACCGTCGAAGGCGTGATGATGCCAGGCAAGGGCAAGATGACCGTCACCGGAAACTTGCGCGACGTGATGAAAGAGTCGATCCAGGCGGCGAACGCCTATGTGCGCTCGCGCGCCGTCGAATTCGGCATCAAGCCGCCGCTGTTCGAAAAACGCGACATTCACGTGCACGTGCCGGAGGGTGCAACTCCGAAGGACGGGCCCTCGGCCGGCGTCGCCATGGTGACCGCGATCGTCTCGATGATGACCGGGATTCCGGTGAAGCGCGACGTGGCCATGACCGGAGAAATCACGCTTCGCGGCCGGGTTCTGCCTATTGGCGGCCTGAAGGAGAAGCTGCTTGCGGCGCTTCGGGCCGGCATCAAGACTGTGATCATTCCAGACGAGAATGCCAAGGATCTCACGGAAATCCCCGACGAACTCAAAAACAGCCTCGACATCCGCACGGTTTCGCGCATGGACGAAGTGGTGAAAATTGCCTTCGTACGGCCGCCCCAGGCCATTGTCTGGGAGGAGGAGGGCGAGGATGCCGACAAGATCGTGCCGCCGAAAGGAGAGGCCCCTGCTGGCGTAACCGCTCATTAATGGCGCAAAACGGCGCTTTTTGCCGTTGATTTGCCTCATTTTTATGGTCCGGCTCGATCCCCGAGTTGGACCATTTTTGTTGATTTTCCGCGTTTTTGGGCTCAGTCATACACCACTTGTTTGTGAATCGGAGCGTACCCAAAGCGGCCGTGGGGGATTGGACCTCCGCAAGTTAGGGCCGAGCGAAAGGATAAACACCCGTGAACAAAGCTGAACTTGTCGCCCAGGTGGCGAAGGAATCTGATCTGTCGAAGGATGCGGCCGAAAAGGCCGTGGACGCGACGTTCAAGAATATTGAGAAGGCTTTGAAGGGCGGCGATACCGTCCGGATCGTGGGCTTCGGGAATTTTCAAGTCGCGCAACGCAAAGCCTCAACCGGCCGCAATCCGCGCACCGGGGCCGAGGTCAAAATCCCCGCTTCGCGCGTGCCGAAATTCCGGGCCGGCAAAGCCCTCAAAGAGGCCTGCAACAGCTAGGCCGAGAGGCATTGAACCTTTTTCTAGGCGGAGTCCCGCTCATGCGGGCTCCGCCTCATTGTTTCTACTAGGCAAGACGCGGCCGGCTATTTTATTTTATTTTATCTCGCTCTCTTGGCAGGGCGGTTAGCTCAGCTGGAAGAGCGCCTGGTTTACACCCAGGAGGTCGGCAGTTCGAGACTGTCACCGCCCACCAAGTTTAATCAATGCCTTATACCTTGGTTTAGGACCTCCTGAGCCTCAAGGAGGAGGAGTGCAATCGGCTCCTCCTGCGCACAACAACCCGCCAGCAGCGTGGCGTGTTACCTTCACGTCACCTTTAAAATCCAGTCAAACCAGCAAAGCGCATCATTCCAGTGCGTTAGGCCAAGTTAGCGTCTGGGAGGGTACGGAGGGTACCAGAGGGCGCCCGGTATTCCCGCGCACACGGGTGGACACTGATGGGTCCTTGCCTTGACTTGGCGAATCCCAGCCCGTACATGCCTTGAGGATTTCCCCTGGCCGCTGTAGCGGCCGGCGAAGGGGGGTGTAGCTCAGTCGGTTAGAGCGTCGGCCTGTCACGCCGAAGGTCGCGGGTTCGAGCCCCGTCACTCCCGCCATTCTTGGCGAATCTCTCTCCGCGTGCGAGCGCTTTCGTCGCAGGATTGCGCGATCGTTTTGCC
>Ga0187805_10000481_pt1 | contig 13143 bp, 12 predicted proteins | sample NC_wetland_sal_i_6_FD_132965 | JGI IMG/M metagenome (GOLD analysis project Ga0187805, IMG submission 132965) | Wetland sediment microbial communities from Neuse River Estuary, North Carolina, USA - Control_5 | ecosystem: Environmental > Aquatic > Freshwater > Wetlands > Sediment | place: USA...
GCTCCAGCCGCTTGTGCGTGATGAGCCATTTTTCCTTCGCGACGTTGCCGGGACTTGCCTTCGTGCCCCAGTAGAATTTCTGAAATTGCGCTTTCACTTCCTCGTATGGGATCGCCGGCCCGAGCGACGCGATCCAGTCCGTCGTCAAGCGCCAATCGTCGTTGTAGCCAGAACGATTCTTCCACTGATGGATTTCAGCGTAAGCCGGGCGGCTGCCGGTAAAAAAATGTACGGTGTCGAGGATCGACTTGTGAAACGATCCGCGCACGTCCACGAGGACGCCGTCCACATCAAAAATGACGAGCCTTGGCGCTAGCTTCACAGAATCCTTTCCATTGCCCGCAACACTTTGCGGGTGTCGGACCGCGTGCCCGCGCTGATGCGGACAAATCCCGCGCGCGGAAAATCCCGCCGGGCGCGCACCAGGATTCCCTTCCGTTCGAGGGCGCGCACGAGGGCTTTCGCTTTGGGGCCGAAATCCGCGAGCACGAAATTCGCGCTGCTGGGATAAATTCGCGCGCCCAATCGCACGAGTCCCTTTTCCAGCATGGCGCGGCTTTGCAAAACTTCGCGCGTGTAATTGCGCTGAAATTGCGGATCGCGAATCGCTGCTTCCGCCCCGACGAGCGCGGCCGAATTCACTGGATACGGCGTGCACGCGCGGCGCATTGCCGCCAGAAGTTCGGACTTTCCAAACAGGCAGCCAACTCTCAGCGCCGCAAGGCCCGCGGATTTTGAAAACGTGCGCGCCACCAGCAGATTGGGATAGCGGCGAATCCACGGAAGGATTGTGAGTCCCGCAAAATCGAAATACGCTTCGTCAACCAGAACCAGCGTGTGCGCAGCGGCGCGCAAGATCCGGCGTAATTCGTCGCGCTGCACTAGGGTGCCCGTGGGATTGTTGGGATTCGCAATGTACAGGACGCGCGGGCAGCGTTTTCCCGGCTGCCGCAGGGCGCGAATCACGGCGTCCACGGGAAATCTCATTTCGTCGTCATACCGCAACGCGATGACGCGCGCGCCAGCGAGTTCCGCGAAGAAGCGGTACATGTCGAACGTGGGCTCGACAACGAGTACCGAATCGCCGTCTTCAATGAAGGTGTCCGCAATCAAATGCAGAGCGTCGTCGATGCCGTTCGTCAGGTGCATCTCGGCGGGCCGGACGCCGAAGTAGCGAGCCAGTCGGTTTGCCGTCGCCTGATACTCGGGATAAATTGCCATCTCTTCCGCCGTCATGCGCGAGAGTGCGCGCAAGACCGCGGGAGAGCAGCCCACCGTATTTTCATTAAAGTCGAGGCGAAGCTTCTTGGCGCGCCCTTCCTTCGGGGCGTTATACGGCGCGAGCGCTAAGACCGCTTTACGGACTGGAATTTTTGGCAGCCTCGCGCGTTTCACCGGCGCACCTCGACGGCACGGGCGTGCGCTTCCAACCCTTCGGCACGCGCCATGGCGGACACGACCGGAGCGAGGCGCTTCAATCCGGTGCGTGAGATTTCCTGCGTGCTCGAACACTTCACGAAGTCCGCGACGCTCAGGCCACCGCGCGCGCGCGCCCAGCCGGCCGTCGGCAAAACATGATTGGTTCCGCTGGCGTAGTCTCCGATCGGCTGCGCGCTCCACGGTCCGAGAAACACGCTTCCTGCTTCCGACAATTTTTCGACCAATGTCCTGTTCGCCTGCGGAATGCTCAAGTGTTCCGGGGCCACGCGGTTTGCAAATCGTATCGCTGCGTCTAGCGAAGGCGCTACGAGGATGGCGCTCGCGAGTTGTAGCGACTTCCACGCCGGATTGGTCTCGGGCAAATCGCGCAGCTGCTTCTCGACTTCGGCAACCACCGCCTTCGCCAGGCGCTGAGACGGAGTGACGAGCAAAGCGACAGCGTCCGGATCGTGTTCCGCCTGGGCAAGAAAATCCGCGGCGATGAAGCGCGGCTCGCCGCCCGTTGCCAGGATCAGCACTTCCGTTGGACCCGCCGGCATGTCAATCGCGCAATCGTTGGAAACGATGCGCTTCGCGGCGGTCACGTATCGATTTCCCGGGCCGCATATTTTGTCCACGCGCGGAATCGATGGCGTGCCGTAGGCAAACGCGCCGATCGCCTGCGCGCCGCCCATGCGCGCAATTTCCGTCACGCCGAGGATTTCAGCGGCGGCGAGCAGCGCGGGGCTCGGTTTCGGGCACGCCACGACGATGCGCTTCACGCCGGCGACTTGCGCTGGGATTGCGGTCATCAGCAAAGTTGAAAACAGGGAAAAACGCCCGCCGGGGATGTAGCAACCGATGGTTTCAAGCGGCGTCACGCGCTGGCCAACGCGAACTCCAGGCTCAACGGTGATGGTCCACGAGCGGGGGCGCTGCTCTTCCGCCACGCGGCGGATGTTCCGTGCGGCGTGCTCGATCGGGCGCATGAGGTCGCGCGGCACGCTGCGGCTCGCGGCGCGGATTTCCGCGCGGCTGATCCACAGCGAATTCCGAGTGAGGCGAAGTCCGTCGAGACGCAGCGCCCAGCGAAACAGCGCGGCGTCGCCGTTCTTACGGACGTCGGCGAGAATCCGCGCGGCAATTCTTTCGGCAGCCGCATCATGTGCATTGCGCTGCGCGAAGAAATTCGCGGTCACCGCATCGGTTAGTTTGAGTATGCGCATTCGGTTCAAAACTCTCTTCAGAGCACGATCTTATTCAAGGGGTACTCGACAATCCCCTGAGCTCCCGCCGCTTTCAGGCGCGGAATGATCGAGCGAACGACATCTTCATCGATAATTGTATTCACCGCGATCCAGTCAGGATCGCTCAGCGTCGAGACCGTGGGATTCTTGAGCGCGGGCAGCACAGACAACACCGCGGCGAGCTGCTCCCGGCGCGCATTCAGCATGATGCCCACTTTCGTGTACGCCGCAATGGCGCCGGAAAGCAGAAGAAAAAGATTGGAAATCTTTTCGGATTTCCAAGCGTCGGCCTTCGCCGCGTGATTCACGATGAACACCGTGCGCGATTCGAGGATGGTATCGACAATTCGCAAGTGATTCGCGCGCAGCGACGACCCCGTTTCCGTGACTTCGACGATGGCGTCGGCAAGCTGCGGCACCTTCACTTCGGTCGCACCCCAGGAAAATTCGACGCGCGCATCCACGTTGTTGCGCGCAAGGTATTGCTTCGTGAGGTTCACGACTTCGGTGGCGATCACTTTTCCGGCGAGGTCCTTCACGGATTGCACCGGCCCATCTTCCGGCACCGCGAGAACCCAGCGCACGGGCGCGAGACTTTGCTTCGAGTACATCAGTTCGCCGATCTCCGCGACCTTCGAGCCGGTCTCAAACACCCAGTCGCGGCCGGTGATTCCCGCGTCGAGCGCGCCCGTTTCCACGTAGCGCGCCATTTCCTGCGCGCGAACGAGCATGCAGTTGATTTCCGGATCGTCGATACCCGGAAAATAGCTGCGCGAGTTGATCGAGATGCGCCATCCGGCCTTGCCGAAAAGCTGGATGGTCGCATCCTGCAAGCTGCCCTTAGGAATTCCGAGGCGAAGTACGCTCATCAGCGCGCATCCTTTCCGTATACCGCGTTCGGGTCGAAGGTGCGCTCGGCTACTAATTTGGTTTCTCCGGACAGAGAAAGCTGCCGGAAGAAACACGAGCGGTAGCCTTCATGGCAAACGCCGGGACCGAGCGCGTCCACGCGGATGAGCAACGCATCGACGTCGCAGTCCACGCGAATATCGCGGACTTTCAGCACGTGCCCGCTTTGCTCGCCCTTGCGCCACAATTTGTTGCGCGAACGGCTGAAAAATGTGACTTCCCCGCTGGCCTGTGTCGCGGCGTACGCTTCGGCGTTCATGAAGCCCAGCATAAGGACTTCGCCCGATCCTGCGTCCTGAATCACCGCGGGCACCAAACCGTCGAGCTTCTTGAAATCCAATTCCATCGTTTCCCCCACGTTCCTCAAAAACGTTCCAGCAAATAAAAAACCCGCTGGCGCTTACCGCACCAGCGGGTCGATGAGTGCGAATTTCGATGCGCTACTCAAGCCTCCGCGGGCACGGTCGTACGCCGTTATGGTGATGATGACCGTGATGTCTCGCGGAGAATTTCATAGCCCAGAGAATATACAAGAGGAAGCGATTGGCGTCAAGAGAGAGCCCCATCCCATCATGTTTCGGGAGAATTCCGGGGCGTGGTACGCTGCACGAGGCATCCGGAAGGCGCGCTGAGTCTGCGAATCGCGCCGCCCGCGTCATGAACGCATTTTCGTATGGCCTTAGTGCATCAACATTCCAGTCACCGCAATCACTAACCCTGAGACACCCGAAATAATCCCCAGAAACCAATAGACACGCTTTCGCGAAAGCAGCGCGAGCGAGGAGATCACCAGCGCGATTTCGATAAATACTTCTCCGAGATCGAAGCGGTCCGCTTTGCGTTCCGCGCGCGCCGATTCGCCTTCGAGGTCCTTGGCCTGCTCCTCGACTTCGGCTTGCTCCTTGGTGTACCGGTCAGCTTCTGTCTGATATTTTTCGCGGATTTTTGCGGCCTGTTCCTTGTCCTTGAATTCAATCAGGGAGAGCAGGTCCAGGCTCATTTCATAGTTGTGGCGGCGAATGTTTTTGGCCTGAAAATACGCCCACTGATCAGTCGCACGATTCTGCATTAGAAGTTCTTCGGTGTGCGACCGGTGTCCCAACAAGGAAACGACGGCCACGCAGACGGCGAGGATAGCCATCGTGACGGAAATGGGGGCAAGTGAAGGGTTTTCCCTCCCGTGCTCCGCGTTTTCTTGCAATTCGCTCAGTTCATCCGACATGAACCTTCACCCCTTCTGTAATTTTTCGACCGAAGTGCAAATGTCGACCCAAACTGCGGTAGCAGCGAATTATCCGGTGACGGCGGCGAGGCTTTCGCGGCACGCCGAAAGGGTGCGGTCGATGTCCGCATCCGAGTGCGCCGCCGAGACGAATAACGCTTCAAACTGGGAAGGAGCAAGGAAGACGCCGCGATCGAGCATGCCGCGGAAGAATTCCGCAAACCGCTGGGTGTCGCATTTTTTCGCGGCGGCGTAATCGTTTACCGGCTCGCGAGAGAAGAAGAGCGTGAGAAGCGAGCCCGCGCGGACCGCCGTCGCGGGCGCGCCCGTTTCGCCGATCGCCGCTGCGATGCCGTCGCCCAGGCGCTTGGCCCGCGCGTCGAGCGCTTCATAAAATCCCGGGGCAGCCAGCAAATCGAGCGAGGCGATTCCCGCGCTCATGGCCAGCGGATTCCCGGACAGCGTTCCAGCCTGATAGACCGGCCCGAGCGGCGCAACACGGTCCATCAAGTCGCGCCGGCCGCCGTACGCGGCAACCGGCAATCCTCCGCCGATGATTTTGCCGAGCGTCGTCAAGTCCGGAGTGATCCCAAACAAAGTTTGCGCGCCGCCGTAGCACATGCGGAAGCCGGTGATCACTTCGTCGAAGATGAGCAACGCTCCGTTCCGCGAACAGAGATCGCGCAGCGCCTGAAGAAACCCTGGCTTCGGTGGCACGACGCCCATGTTGGCCGCAATCGGTTCGACGATTACGGCAGCAATTTTGCCGCGATGCAAATCGAACAATTTTTCGACTACCGCGGCGTCATTGTACGGGGCGTTGAGCGTCAATTCGGCGAGCGCTTGCGGCACGCCGGGACACGCCGCGATTCCCAGAGTCGCAAGACCCGAGCCCGCTTCAGAAAGAAAACTGTCCGCATGGCCGTGATAGCAGCCCTCGAATTTGACGATCAGGTCGCGATTGGTGGCGGCGCGCGCGAGACGCACGGCGCTCATGGTCGCCTCGGTGCCAGAGCTGACAAAGCGCACTTTTTCGCAGGAAGGAAGCGCCTTGCGGATGCGAGTCGCAAGTTCGACTTCGAGCTCGGTGGGCATTCCGTAACTCGTGCCGCGGCGCACTTGATCGGAAATGGCCTGCACAACTTTCGGATGCGTGTGGCCCAGAATCAGCGCCCCCCACGAGCAAACGTAATCGATGTATTCGTTTTCGTCGGCGTCCCACAGGTGCGCGCCTGCGGCACGATCGACGATAATCGGTTCGCCGCCCACTGCACGAAACGCACGCACGGGGCTGTTCACGCCGCCGACGAGCGCGTCCGTCGCGCGGCGAAAGATTTCCTGGGAGTGAGGGCGTTGCATTCTAACGGGTTTGGTTGAGCTCATCGTCGCCTGTGGAGGAAAGTCCTCGCGTCAGCCGTTCTTCAGCCATCGGGCCGCGTCCTTCGCGTGATAGGTGAGCACGATGCTCGCCCCCGCGCGGTGAATGCCGGTTAAAATTTCCATCGCGATTCGCTTCTCTTCGATCCAGCCGTTCGCGGCGGCGGCCTTCACCATCGCATATTCGCCGCTGACGTTGTAGGCGCCGACCGGAACGCTGAATGTTTCACGCACTCGGTGAATGATGTCGAGATACGCCAGCGCCGGCTTCACCATCACCATGTCGGCGCCCTCGGCGAGGTCCAATTCCACTTCGCGGAGCGCCTCAAGCGCGTTGGCCGGATCCATCTGGTAGCCGCGCCGGTCTCCAAATTGCGGCGCGGACTCCGCGGCCTCGCGGAACGGGCCGTAAAACCCGGAGCAATACTTCGCCGCGTAGCTCATGATCGCGACGTCCTGAAATCCGCCGCTGTCCAGCGCCTTGCGAATCGCGCCCACGCGCCCGTCCATCATGTCCGAAGGCGCAATGATATCGGCGCCGGCGCGGGCGTGCGAAAGCGATTCCGCGGCGAGCAGTTCCAGTGTCGGATCGTTTTTCACTTCCCCGTTTTCTACGATGCCACAATGTCCGTGGTCCGTGTATTCGCAGAGGCACACATCCGTCATCACCAGAAGATTTAAATTGGCGCGACGAATCGCTTCGATCGCGCGCTGCACAACGCCGTCCGCGGCATAGGCTTCAGTGCCGAGAGCGTCCTTTTTCTCAGGAATGCCGAACAAAATAATTCCAGGAATGCCGAGCTGTTCCACTTCGCGGCATTCTTCCAACATCATGTCGACCGATTGCTGCGCGACGCCGGGCATCGACGCGATCGGATTGCGGACATTCTTGCCCGGGCAGACGAACATCGGGTAGATGAAGCCGTGCGTGGAAAGGCGTGTCTCGCGCGCCAGGGAGCGAATTGCTTCGCTGCGTCTTAGCCGTCGCGGCCTGGTAATCGGAAAGCTCATACCGCCCTCGCTTGTGAACCTGAGATCGGAGAAAAGTAATTTGCTATTGCGACCGCCATCGATTCCGCTGTCGCCAGCGGCGCCTGAATGGCCACGGGCAAGCCGACATCGCGCAACGCCGCGGCCGTCACCGGACCGACCGCAGCCAGCGTCGCTTTTGCTCCCAAACGGGAGAGCACTTCTTCGCCAAGCTCCGCGCGCATGTTTTCAATTGCGGACGGGCTGAAGAAAGCGATCACGTCCACACGAGCTTCCTGTATTGCCCGCATCACTTCAGGGTCGATCACGCCCAGGCCTCCCGTATGATATGCCACAACTTCCGTAACTATCGCCCCGGCGGTTTTCAACGCGTTCGGCAAATCGGGCCGGGCGCGCTCACTGCGCGGCAACATAACCTTCTTGCCGTAAATATCCGTGGAAAGTTCTAGCGCCAGCGCGTTGCCGCTAAATTCCTGAGCCACATGGTCGACCGGAAAACCTTCGGCGGCCACAGCGCTGGCGGTTGCCGACCCGACCGCGGCACATCGGTATTGCCCTCCCCGGCCCGGCTCGACTCCCAGCTTGCGGCAGCGGCGGGCAAAAAAATGGGCCGCATTCGCACTGGTGAACAAAATCCAATCGAATGCGCCAAGAGAACGGATCGCCCGATCCAACTCGGCCGTGTCGTGCGGTTCGGAAAAACTCACCGCCGGAAAAAGTAACACGGTTGCGCCCATGCTTTCGAGGCGGGCCACCAGATCGCGCGACTGCTCGATGGCGCGCGTCACGACGACGCGTTTCCCTTGGAGTGGTCCGTGCGCGCTCATGCGCGCGTCCCGCGGCTCTCGCGCTCCAGCAAAGCCGCTGCGCCGGAGTCGCGCAATTTTTGTGCGACCCGCTTCCCTATCACTTCCGCCTCTACGGGCGATCCCGAATCATTTTCCCACAAGCGCTGCGTGCCGTCCGGCGAGAGCACGGCCACATCCAGTAATAGCTTTCCGTTTTCGACGCGGCCCCATGCGCCAATCGGCACCTGGCAGCCGCCGCCGAGCCCGGCGAGCGCGGAACGCTCGGCGGTCACCGCGCTGCGAGTTTCCGCATCCTCGAGCGCGGCGATGACGCGGAACGTTGCGGCGTCTTCCGCGCGCGCCTCGATCCCGATTGCGCCTTGTCCCGCCGCGGGCAAGCTAACCGCATGCGGCAACACTTCGCTGATGTTTGCGCTCAACCCCAGGCGGTCGAGCCCCGCCTTGGCGAGCACAATCGCGTCGTAGTCGCCGCGCTTCAACTTCTCGATCCGCGTGTCCACATTGCCGCGAAGTTCGAGCACGCGCAAATCTCGCCGCACGTGAAGCAATTGCGACTGTCGGCGCAGACTGCTTGTGCCCACACGCGCGCCCTGCGGCAGCGACGCAAGCGTCGCCCCGCTTGCAGAAAGCAGCGCGTCGCGCACGTCTTCCCTTTTGCCGATCGCGGCGATTGTCAAGCCGCCGGGCATTTCCGTCGGCACGTCCTTCATGCTGTGGACGGCCAGGTCGATGCGCTCTTCGAGCAGAGCGTCCTCCAGTTCCTTGATGAAGACGCCCTTCGTCCCGATCTGGCTGAAGCTCGTTTGCTGAAATTTATCGCCGGACGTCTTGATGATCACGATTTCCGGTTCGGAGCCCGTCGATTCGCGCAGCGCTCGCGCGATGCTCCGCGCCTGCCACAGAGCGAGCACGCTGCCCCTGGTGCCGATTCGCAGCGCCTTCAAGGCTTCTCCCGGTCAAGGCGGAACAAATCTCGAATAGCTTCAAAGTTCTGGAGTTTCCTGCGCAATTCCGGAATGCCGCGCATGCGTTCCGCGGGAGTAAGGACAACGCGGTCAAGAAATTCCTGAAGCATGGCGGCGAACTCCGCGCGGTCCCCCTCGGAAAGATGGGACATCGACGCGAGGCGTTCCTGCACGAAAGCCTCGCGCTCAGCCGCCAGCCTGCTGCGAAGATCTCCGAGCACCGCACCTGCCGCGACGCCGGCCTGCCAATGCAGGAATTTTTCGACCTGCTCGTCGATGATCGATTCAGCGCGCGGAATTTCAGCCACGCGGGCCTTTTTGTTTTGCTCGACGATTTCAGTCAGGTCGTCGATGTTGTACAGGTAAGTGTTGTAGATATCTCCCACTTCGGAAGAAATGTTGCGCGGAACTCCCAGGTCTATCAAGAGCAGCGCGCGATTGCCGCGCGCCGCCATCGCTCGTTCGATCGTGGTGCGCGTGAGGACCGGCTCGCTCGCCGAAACGGAAGTCACGATCAAGTCCGGCCAATCGAGCGCCGCGGACAAGTTTTCCCACGGAACCACTTCCCCGCCGAATCGGGCCGCAAGGTCCACAGCGTGCTCCGGTGTGCGATTCAGAACGCGCAATTGCTTGATGCCGCGGTCCGTGAGGTGCCGCACCACCTGCTCGCTCGTCGCACCCGCGCCGACGATCAGCGCGCGGTGATTGTTCAGTTTCCCGAATATGCGCTCGGCGAGTTTTACTCCCGAAAACGCCACGGAAACGGGCCGCGTGCCCAGCTCCGTTTCGTTGCGCACGCGTTTTCCTACTTCCAGCGCGGCCTGGAACATGCGGTTGAGGACAGGCCCAGTTTCGCCGCGGTCGAGAGCGATCTGGTAGGCATCACGCACTTGGCCCAGAATTTCCGCTTCGCCGAGCAGCATGGAGTCGAGCCCTGCCGCAACGCGGAACAGGTGCCGCACTGCGTGGCTGTCGCGATGCCGGTAGAGCGAGCCACCGAGTTCGTTGAGGGAAAGCTGGTGGAACGACGCGACGAACAATTCCACCGCGCCGGCGCTATCAGCGGCGTCTTCACGCGGGACGCCGTACAGTTCGCTGCGATTGCACGTCGAAAGGACCAGCGATTCCTCGAGAATGCCGCGCGAACGCAGCTGCTCGGCGGCTTCGCGCGCCTGCTCGGGAGTGAAGGCGAGGCGCTCCCGCAGGTCGACCGAGGCCGTCCGATGATTCAGTCCAATAAGAACGATTTCCATTTACGAGACGCTAGAAACTCTCCCCTGATTCGCTGCTCGGGCACCCGTTTAGAAGTATCGATGAAAATGGGATAGGTACCGGTTCACGATACTGTAACTGAAAATCACGAACATGAAATTGAATATACAAAGCGCCGAAGCGCGCGCTCCCCGCCACGCCGCAGTGCGCGACAAAAACTCGTAGCCGACGTAGATCAGCAGAATCAAGACCGTGACGATCACTTTCGGATCGCCATTCCAATACTGCCCTTCCAGCCGGTGCGCCCAGATCAATCCCGCCGTCATGCCCGCGGCGAGTGAAACGCAGCCGATCAGCACGCTGCTGCGCGTCATGCGCTCCAGCACATCGAGCGCCGGAAACCGCCATCCGACCACGCCCAGCTTGCGATTGCGCAATCGCCGGTCCTGCACCAGAAAAATGATGCTGAGCACGAAGGAAATCGCGAACGCCGAATAGGCCAATATGTTCAATGTGACGTGAAATGCGAAAAGAGGCCCTTGCGCCGGCGGCGCTTTCACCGCTCGCGCTTCGGGCAGATGCGCGAGCAAAAACACGCCGATGACGATGGGCAACACGAATGGGCCCACCGCGCGGCGCCGGTGAATGGCCTCGAGACAAAGATAGGTCGCGGCGAGCAGCCAGGCAAAAAGCGAAAGCGAGCCGAAAAGATCATCATACGGCACGGCATGAATCATTCGCGACCGCGCCAGCAGCGCCAGGTAGTGAAGGCCTAGCCCCACCACCAGGCACGAGGTCGCGCCAATGCCCGCCACACGTGAAGGCTCGCGCAAATTCCAGATGTACAGCGCAAGGCTCGCCGCGTAAAAAAGAAGCGTCGCGAGTACGTACGGGCTTGTCATCGGTGTGTATGCATTCGCGAGCGGTGTCTCCTATTCACACCCGCCGCAGATGTCCATTGCCTCAACATTATAGCCAATTCCCAAGCATGAAAGCACGAATACGCGGTCAGCCGTGTCGCGCTAGTTTCCAGTGGGATGATTATGCCCAAAGTAATTCAAAGAAAACCCTCTGGGAGCCAAGCGGGTGTAAAATCCCCCGTGGTTTTTCGAGAGCGCGAGTTGTGGTTCCGTAGATGAAATCAAGTTCCGTATCCCAATCCAACCACTCCGTTCGTACGGTGCAACCAAAAAGCCGCATTTGGAACATCGTGAAATCGGGAATTCTGATTCTGGTGATTTTTGTCGTTGTCGTAACTGCCTTTGGTGCGGGGTATCAGCTGGTGGGTACGTGGCAAGATGCGCGCCGATTCCCCCAACAAGGTCGTTCGATACCATTGGGAACAGATTTCGGAAATACATCGCTGAACCTCGACTGCTCGGGTCTGGGAAGGCCGACAGTAGTTCTCGATAGCGGGATCGGAGTGCCAGCAATAGGCTGGATCAAGGTTCAGCCGGAGGTCGCCAAGTTTACGCGGGTTTGCTCATATGATCGCGCCGGATACGGATGGAGCGATGCAGGACAGGAGCCCCGCACCAGCGTGCAGATCGCAAGAGAATTAAGAACCCTGCTGACGGCCGCTGGCGAAGTGGGGCCATACATTTTGGTCGGACATTCCTTCGGTGGATTCAATGTCCGAGAGTTCACCAAACTTTACCCTGTGGACGTTTCGGGTGTCGTGCTTGTTGACGGGGCTCATGAAGACGAAGAAAAACGCATTAGCGAGATTCTTCCCTATACGGTAGTGGAACAAGAGGAAAGAATTGACCTGCGGAATGCAAAGTTGAATCAATTTCTGACGCCTCTTCGCATTCACCTTGGGATTCAGCGTCTAGAGGTGGCAACTGGTTGGGGCACGCCCAATTACGGCGTCTTGCAATCTAAGCAGGATTTTCCAAAGATATTCCGGCAGGAACTCCTATATCTTCGACAACAAAAGAAGTTCCAAGATGCAGTCGCATCTGAAAGTAAGGCCTTTGCAGAAAGCATTGCTCAGGTTCGCGCGGCTGGAAATTTGGGAGACTGCCCCCTAATTGTGCTGACCGCTGGTCTGCCGTATCCCCCGGACCCTCTACTGACGAAAGAGGAGATGAACAAGGAGAGCGATCTATGGATTAATGTTCTGCAGGCACAAGAGGCACATCTCTCTTCTCGCGGCAAGCAAATTATTGTGCCCGACAGCAGTCACATGATTCCCTTCAAGCGTCCCGACAGAGTGATTGATGCAATTCGCGAGGTGTTTGGTCAAGTGAGTGGTAAATAGCTCAGGATAGGAAACGTCCATGACACATCCCACTTCGAACCGAGTCTTGATATGTCAACTTCTCCGATCTCGCTCGGATGTGTTCCCGCGACAAATTCGTTGTGTCGAGAACAACGGAAGCGTAGGATGCGGCAGAAAGTGAGTGGCAGAACTCGATCGGTGAAAGAGTGCCCGGGTTGGATAAATTCAAGGAGAGCACGATGTTAAACATGCGAACTTTTTTGCGCGGTGCGGCCGCGGCGGCTGTAACGGTCCTGATTGCATTTGCCGCGTCATCTTTTGCCGCCGATATTCTCGACGATTGGGCCACGGCAAAAGCGCCACCGCCGATCGAGCTCAAACCGGTCACGGTCGATTCTTCAACGACTGCTCTGCTTATTCTGGACATGATGAAGATGAACTGCGGTGCGCGCCCGCGCTGCGTGGCCACCGTGCCCGCCGTCAAGAAGCTGCATGACGAGGCGCGCAAGGCGGGGATGATGGTGTGGTATAGCTTTGTGGGCAGCAATGGCATGGCCACCACCGCGGACCAGATCGACCCGGCGCTTACGGCAAAAGACGGCGAATGGGTGCGCCAGAACGGGCCGGACAAATTTATCGGCTCGAATCTGGACGAGAAGCTAAAAGCGCGCGGCATCAAGACGGTCATCGTCTGCGGCACTTCGTTCCAAGGCGTGGGCATTGGCACCGGCGGAGGCGCGGCGCAGCGCGGATACAAAGCAATCATCCC
>Ga0187805_10000483_pt1 | contig 13130 bp, 9 predicted proteins | sample NC_wetland_sal_i_6_FD_132965 | JGI IMG/M metagenome (GOLD analysis project Ga0187805, IMG submission 132965) | Wetland sediment microbial communities from Neuse River Estuary, North Carolina, USA - Control_5 | ecosystem: Environmental > Aquatic > Freshwater > Wetlands > Sediment | place: USA...
CGCGTGCCGAGCGCCTTTGAGATTGTCGGGTTCAGGGAAAGCGGCAGGAAGCAGGCCGCCGCAGCCACGCGCCAGCCCTGAATGATCGCCGCGCCGTCGTGCAGCGGCGAACCCGGCCGGAAAATGGCCAGCAGCAGATCGTAACTGAGCTTGGCGTCGAGTGGCACGCCGCTTTCGACGTACGTGCGCAGGCCGGATTCGCGCTCGATGACGATGAGCGCGCCGATGCGATTCTGCGCAAACTCCTCCGCGGCGAGCACGATATCGTCGTAAAACGCGGCCGGGCGGCGGGTTGAAAATTTCAGCAGCGAAAGGTTGCGGCCAAAACGCGAAAGCGCGCGGCGGATTTCCGGCTGAAACAAGATGATCAGCGCGATGGCCACGTAGGGCAGCAGCGTGGTGAGCAGCCATTCGACCATGGCGAGTTGCGCCCAGCGCGCGCCCTCGTAGAACGCGGCGAGCAGCGCGATGGCCACCAGCATCTGCACGGCGCGCGTGCCGCGCAGCAGCTTCAGCACGTAATAGATCAGCACGGCGATGATCAGGATGTCGAGCGCCGCGCGGAGGTTCAATCGCGCGAAGGGGTTCGACGGAAGTGCGGCTGCGAACATGACGCGGAATCAACGGTAACGCAGCGGCGGGCCGCGAGCAAGTCGCGGCCAGCATAATTCATGCAGCGTGATTCGCGGACGCGCGGGCTGTGGTATCGTGAGCAGGTCCCGCCAATGCCCGAAGAGAACGTCAAACTCATCTCGCGCTCCAGCGCATCGGGGCGAATCATCGCCATCGGAATCGTCTTCGCGTTCCTGTACTGGGCTTCGAGCGTGGTGATGACGCTGCTGCTCGCCGTGTTGCTGGCGTACCTGCTCGATCCGTTCGTGGGCTGGTTCGAGCGCTTGCGCATACCGCGCGCCATCGGAGCGCTTCTGGTCCTTCTGTCCATGAGCGCGATCTTCACCGGCCTCGGCTACCTGGTTCTGGATCGCGCGGACGAATTTGCCGCGGACTGGCCGCGCTACGGCGCCGTGCTGCGGCACGCCACGCTGGTCGTCAATCGCCGCCTCGCAATCTTCGAGAAGCAGGTTGCGGAACTGGCGCCGGAAGAAGAGCGCGCGCGCCCTGCTGTGCGCATTGAGGATTCATCGCCGGTCCGCACGCTTTTGCTGCGCGGACTCGGCTCGCTCTATTCGATTCTGCTGGTGGTGACGTTTCTGCCGTTCCTGATCTTTTTTATGCTGGCCGCGAAGCGCCGCATCTGGCACGCCACCATGGAATTGTTTCCCATCGGCCAGCGCACAGACGTGAAAGAGACGTTGGACGAAGTGAGCGCGATGCTGCGCGGCTACGTTGTGGGCAACGCGCTGGTGGCGCTGATTCTGGCGCTCGGGAGCTGGGCGTTTTTCTGGATGATCAATCTGGACTATCCGTTTCTCGCCGGCACCGTCTCCGGCCTGCTCACCATGGTTCCCTATCTCGGGGCGGTGCTGGCCTGGGTGCCCCCGTTTCTGATCGGCATGACGAAGTGGAACACGTTTGGCCCGTTTCTCGGCGTTGCCGCGATGCTGACTCTGTTTCACCTCCTCGCGCTGAATGTGCTGATGCCCGCCATCGTGGGGCGCCGCGTTCACCTCAACGCGGTGTCCATCACGATCGCGCTGCTGTTCTGGGGATGGCTGTGGGGAGCCATCGGATTGATCCTGGCCATTCCCATCACGGCGACGATCAAGGTGATTTGCGATCACGTCGAAGCGTGGCAGCCTGCCGGGCGCTGGCTCGGCGCATGAACGCCGCTTGATTCCTTGCGCTCACCGCCGCGCGCTCGTCTCTACTGCCGCCGTCGTAAATTTTTCTTGCGACACCTCCCGGAATGTGATTGAAATGCGCTACCACAGGACGGTCGGGCCCGAAAAGTGATGCATTTTTGCCGGCGAAGTCATGCAGAAATGAGGAAGCCATGAAAATCGAGAGGAAATCCGTGTCTTTGTGCCTGGCAGCCGCGCTGAGCATTTTTATTCTCGCAGGATTCGGTGTCTCTCTGCGCGCCCAATCCGGCATGGCGGCGAATCCATTCGCGCCGCTGCATTTTCGGCCGCTTGGGCCGGTCGGCAATCGCGCCGTGGCGATTGCGGGTGAGCCGGGAAATCGCAACGTGGTTTACATCGGCGCGGCGTCCGGCGGAATCTTCAAAACCACGGACGGCGGCACAACGTGGGAGCCGATCTTCGACGATCAGGACGTCAGCGCCGTCGGCGCGCTGGCTATCGCTCCGTCCGACCACAGCGTGGTTTGGGCCGGGACCGGCGAAACATTTCTCATTCGGCCGTTTCACGCCATGGGCGACGGCGTTTACAGGTCCGCCGACTCGGGAAAAACATGGAAGCACATGGGCCTCGAGGAGACTGGCCACATCGGGCGCATCGTGATTGATCCGCATGATTCAGACACGGTGTTCGTTTGCGCCGTGGGACAGGCGTACAGACCGCAGCACGAGCGCGGCGTCTTCCGCACGCACGATGGCGGCAAGACGTGGCAGCAAATTCTCTTCGTGGACGAAAACACGGGCTGTTCGGATATCGCCATGGACGCGAACTCGCCGAAAACGCTTTTCGCCGGGATGTGGCAGCTCGACATCAAGACGTGGAACCTGGCCAGCGGCGGGCCGGGCAGCGGCGTTTACGTTTCGCGCGATGGCGGCGACACCTGGCAGCGCCTCGCGGGCCGCGGGCTTCCGCCGGCCGATCATCCAGTGGGAAAAATCGGCGTGGCCATCGCGCCTTCGAATTCCAATCGTGTTTACGCGCTGATTCAGGACAAGCCGAATCCAGGTTTCTACCGCTCCGACGACGGCGGCCGGACGTGGATGCTGGCAAGCAAAAATCAGGGCTTCGATGAGCGGCCGTCCTACTACACGCGGTTCGCGGTTTCTCCCGATGATGAGAATTTAATTTACTTCGTGTCGGTTGCGTTCGAAGTTTCGCGCGACGGCGGCGACACGATCGCCAAACATTTCATCGCTGCGGGCGGCGACAACCACGACATCTGGATCGATCCGACCAACGCCGGCCGCATTCTCGTCGCCAACGATCAGGGCGGCTCGATCAGCGTGGACCACGGCGCAACGTACGATCACATTTCCCTGCCTATCGCGCAGATCTATCACGTATACACAGACAATCAGATTCCGTACAACGTTTTCGGCAATCGCCAGGACGGCGGCTCCTACGGCGGCCCGAGCAATTCGATCGGCGGCGGCTTTACCGGCGGCGGAGCGTTTCCCGGCGCGAGCACGCTTTCGCCGGCGGAATGGCGCAGCGTCGGCGGATGCGAATCCGGCTTCGCGATTCCCGATCCCGTGGACAACTACATCATCTGGTCGGGCTGCTACAACGGCGACCTGGATCGCACAGACTGGCGCAGCGAGCAGATCCGCAACGTTTCCGTCTGGCCGGTGGGTACGTACGGCTTCGCGCCGGCCGACGTGAAGTATCGCTGGCACTGGACGTTTCCCGTCGCGATTTCGCCGTTCGATCACAACAAGGTTTATGTGGGCAGCCAATTTGTGCATGTGACCACCAACGGCGGGCAGTCCTGGTCCGTCGTGAGTCCCGACCTCACGCTCAATGATAAGTCGCACGAACAGAGCTCCGGCGGCATCAGCCCGGACAACTTGATGACTTTCGACGGAGCGACGCTTTACTCCATCGCCGAATCGCCCGTCGAGAAAGGCTTGATCTGGACCGGCAGCAACGACGGCCAGGTGAATCTGACGCGCGACGGCGGCAAGACCTGGACAAACGTCACGAAAAACATCACGGGTCTGCCCCCGTGGGGCACGGTCTTCAACATCGAGCCTTCGAAATACGACGCCGGCGCGGCGTACATCACCGTGGATTTGCAGCAAGTCGGCGACTACAACGCCTACGTGTACAAGACCAGCGACTACGGTCAGACGTGGAAGAATATCGGCACGGCCATTCCGAAATCCGCCTCCAGCTTTGCTCATTGCGTGCGCGAAGATCCCGTGCGCAAGGGCATGCTCTATCTCGGCACGGACAACGCGCTCTACATTTCCTGGGACGACGGCAACTCGTGGACGCACCTGCGCAACAATCTGCCGCCCGCGCCGGTGTACTGGGTGACGATCCAGCCGCAATTCAACGATCTGGTGATCGCGACGCACGGCCGCGGCATCTACATCCTCGATGACGTCACCTCGCTGCGCAATTACGATAAGGCGCAGGGCGATGCATACCTGTTCAAGCCGCGCCCAGCGTATCGCTGGCGCACGGTGAACGCCGGGCGCACCGGCGGAGGCGGGACGCAGCACGAAGTCGCGGGCCAGAATCCGCCTTACGGCGCGGACATTGACTTTTATCTGAAAAGCCCGGCGCGCGAGGTACGCCTCACGTTCCTCGGCGCCGATGGAAAAGTGATCCGCGAAATCACGCAGCCCGGCCGCGCGGGGCTCAACCGCGTGTGGTGGGACCTGCGTTACAACCCGACGATGGCGGTCAAGCTGCTGACGCAGCCCTCAAAGGGCGGCTGGGCGCAGTTTGGCGATGACGGCACTCGGCCGCTGGTTTCCTGGAGCCGCGCGGCGTTCGCGCCACGCATCGCGCCGGGCAATTACACGGTGAAGCTCACCATCGGCGACAAGGATTACACGCAGCCGCTCGAAATCCTCCGCGATCCGCACACCATCGGCTCACAGCAGGATATCGAAGCGGACACACGTTTCGAACTGCAGGTGGCGCAGGAAGCAAACGATGTCGCCACGATGATCAACCACGCCGAATGGACGCGCAAACAGATTCAGGACGCCGCAAAGATGCTCGAAGCGGATCCGAAAAATGCCGCGTTGGCCAAAGCTGCACACGACCTTGACGCCAAGGCGATGGCCGCCGAAGACCAGATGTTCGATACGTCCCTGCTCGGGCGCGGAGAAGATTCCTTCCGCGCGCCGATGGGACTCTACGAACAACTTGGGAATTTGTTCACTGTCGCGAGCACGAGCGCCGATTTGCCGCCCACCGATCAGGCCATCGAAGTGAACAAGATGTATCAGGGCCAGATCGAAGCGGCGCGCCGCGCGTGGAAGGAGCTCGGCGACGGCCCCGTTGCGGCGTTCAACCGGCAGCTCAAGGACGCGCGCCTGACGATCCAGATCGAGCCCTAGCGCGACTCGAAACGAAGCCTCTCATGGGAGGGCGGCGCGAAACGCCGCGCTCCTTGCACATTCCCAGCCGAATCTCGCGCGTCGCGTATAAAATAGATGAAGGAATGACGACGCGATGAAAAAGCGCGACGGGATTAATTTCGCCATACTGGGTTTGCTGCTGGCTCTGGCCGTGGTTGGCTTGGTGGTCACGAGCGAGTGGAGGAGTCCGGCGACGCCCTCGGGCGCGGCGAAGTCTGCTGCGAATTCGCCGCCGCTCGTGGACCAGAGCCCGTTGCAGACCGCTCAGGCGCTCTCCGCCCTCGCGACAACTTCCGAGGAGCAGGACTTCGCGCGCGAGGCGCTGCGGCTGGGGGATCACCTTGTGGATCTCGCCTTCGCCATGGCCCTGCAAGCCGCGGCCGTGGAGCCTCCTCCCTCCGACCCCGCAACGCGCGCTCTGCTCTCGCGTGTGGACAACGCGCAGAAGGGCTTGGCGACAGCGCAGGATGACGCCGACCGCTTGACAAGACTCCTGGCTTCCGCGCGCGCCACCGAAAAAGATGCTATTTCGCAGCAACTTGACTTGGCCAAAGCGCGACTCGAGTTGAGCCAGGACGAGCTGGACGACGCGCAAGGAGATCTGGCGCGATCCGGCAGCGACAAGAAGAGCCGCATCCAGCGCCTAGTGGACGAACACAACGCCGCGGAACATTCGGGAGGCGCCGCGGGCCCGCTCACGCTGCCTTCCCTGCAGGCGGAGAGTCCCGCCAATTCACTCGTCGGCCGCGTAAAGGCGCTGTTCGCGCTGCATTCCAAGCTCGGGCGTGTGCAACAGGCCCAGCGGGAGTCCACTGCCGGCGCTGAGGCCCTCACGAGCGAGCACAACGCGCTCGAAGACGAGTCCACGCAGCCGAAGCAATCTTTCAGCGGCAGCGCCGCGATTTCCGCCGCGCCAGGCGCGAGCGCCCAATCCGCTCAGTCTCCTTTGCCCGACGCCGCCACGGAGCTTTCCGTTCTTCGCCACCGTTCTGACAACCAGAAGCGGCTCGCGGGCTTCGACAAGCGGATTCAGGACGAGCAGGATCTCACCAACGTCTACGCGAGCTGGGGCGGATCGATTGCCGCGCGCGAGCGGGCGGCGCTGCACAGCGTGCTGTATTCGACCGTTTGGATTCTGCTTATCGCATTTGGCGTCCTGCTGTTCAATCATTCGACCGAGCGCATCTTCAGCCGCCTCGCCCCAGACAATCGAAATCTGCTGACGCTTCGGACGGTGCTGCGTTTCGCTTCACGCGCGGTCGGCGTCGTTCTGGTGTTGCTGGTCGTCTTTGGGCCGCCGAGCCAGTTGGGCGCCATCCTCGCGCTGGCTACAGCCGGCCTCACCGTGGCGATGAAGGATTTCATCGTCGGATTTTTCGGCTGGTTCGTTTTGATGGGGAAAAACGGAATCCGCCAGGGTGATTGGGTCGAAATCAACGGCGTGAGCGGTGAAGTCGTCCAGATCGGGCTTTTCCACACCGTGCTGCTGGAGACCGGCAACTGGAACGACTCCGGTCATCCGACCGGCCGGCGCGTCACTTTCGTGAACAGTTACGCCATCGAGGGACACTACTTCAACTTCACGACTTCCGGCCAGTGGCTCTGGGATGAGCTGCAAGTCTCTATTCCCGCGCGGCAGGATTTGTTCGCGGTCGTGGACGAGATTCGCAAGATCGTCGCCAAGGAAACCGAGGCCAACGCGCGGCTGGCAGAGAAGGAATGGGAGCGCCCGGGACACGCGCAGGGTATGCAGGCGTTTTCGGCCGAGCCGGCGGTCAGTGTGCGGCCCGGGGGCTCCGGCGTCGAAGTCCACGTGCGCTACGTTACGCGCGCCAGCGAGCGCTTCGTGCAGCGCTCGCGCCTCTATTACGCCATCGTCGAACTGCTTCGCCAGGGGGAGGCTTCGCAGTCGGACGTCGCCCCGACCGCCGCTGCGGCCTCCTCCCCGGCGACATAAAGAGCATGGGGAAGTTTCCCGGAGCCACGCCTGCCCTTGTATCTTCTATGGTCAAATTTTCCGAGTTCCACTATACTCGTCGTTTGTCTCTGTGGTGCTGATCCCACCTGAGTGGATCTGCCCGGAATATGAACCATGAATCTCGTCATTGAAAAATTTCAGGAAGCGCAAGTGCGGAAGGACCTGCCGGCGATCCGGCCGGGCGACACCATCCGCGTACACGTGCGACTGAAGGAAGCCGAAGGCGAAAAAGAGCGCATCCAGCCGTTCGAAGGCGTCGTGATCAAGAAGCGCGGCCGGTTGACGGGCGCGAGCTTCACCGTGCGGCGCGTCAGCTTCGGGATCGGCATTGAACGCATCTTCCCCGTGAATTCGCCGGCGATCAGTTCCATCGAACTCGTGCGGCAGGGGCGCGTGCGTCGCGCCAAGCTCTATTACCTGCGCGGGCGCAAGGGCAAGGCGGCGCGCATCAAGCGCGTGGAGCGAGTCATCGCGGCGCCGGAAGCGGCCGCGGCGGAAAAAGAGTCCTGAAGTCTCGCATCGAATGAAAAGCAAAGCCCGGGAGCACAGTTCCCGGGCTTTTACTTTTTCAGGACGCTCGAAGCACAGCAGCGGATTCTGATGCGCATGCGTGTGCTAGAATCCGCCGCGATGAGCCGGATGTGCTGCTCCCGATTCGAACGCCTCGCGCGTCATCGCGGCTGGCAGCGCATCGCGGGCCTCGACGAAGCTGGCCGCGGGTCGCTGTTCGGGCCGGTCGTCGCCGCCGCCGTCATCCTCAATCCCAAGCGCCGCATCGTCGGCCTGGACGACTCCAAGAAACTCAATGCCGAGCGACGCGAAACCCTCGCCGCGCGCATCCGCGAGCACGCGCTCGCCTGGGGCACGGCGCAGGTGGAAGCAAAACGCATTGACGCCTGGAACATCTACCAGGCCAGCCGCCAGGCCATGTCCGAAGCCCTCGCGCTGCTGAATATTTCTCCCGATTACCTTTTGATTGACGCCATGAAGCTCGACGTGCTGATCGAACAGAAGCCTCTGATTCACGGCGACGCGCGGTCGGTCTCGATCGCGGCGGCTTCCATTCTTGCCAAGGTGGAGCGCGACCGCCTGATGACTGAATGGGACCTGGTCTACCCCCAATATGGCCTCGCACACAACAAAGGCTACGCCACGCCGGACCATCTGGCCGCACTCCGTCTGCACGGCCCGAGTCCGCAGCACCGGTTTTCCTATTCGCCCGTGCGGGAAGCGTCCTGCTGGGCGGCGGGCGCGACGCAGGAACGGTTACCTCTGGAGCCTTCCGGACCCTCTAAATCCGCCCCGGCTGAACCCGCCCTGGGATGATTACTGCCGCGAACGCCCTGCGATAGGTTGCGTTGACGCGCCTAGGGGTGCGTGCTAGCGTAAATTTGATGCCCCTCGGGTGGCGGTGTGGAACGTGAGAGGCCGTGCCGCGCCGGCGGGAGTGTTTCGAAACAAGCGAATGGCTCCCCCCGCGGCTGCTGGCCGCGGACAAGTGTGTGGTTAGAAGGCCCGCGAGGTCTCCGGCTGGGTTCCTTCCTCGGGTGGAAGGCTGGCAGAGTGTTCGTTAATGGCTTTTAACAAGAGCAAACACGTCGACGCGGCGCAGAAGCATCTCTCGCAAGGGAGGCTTCCTCAGGCTGTCGCCGAATACCAGCAAATCCTGAAACACGAACCGAAAGATCAGGTCACCTTGATGACCCTGGGCGACTTGTTCGTCCGCCAGGGCGAAACCTTCCAGGCGCTTGAATATTTCGAACGGCTCGCGCAGATTTTCCTCAGCGACGGCTTCACTACCAAAGCCATCGCCATTTACAAAAAAATTGCGAAGCTTGCGCCGGAAGAAAGCCGGCCACTGGAACGCCTCGCGGAGCTTTACGTTCAACAGGGCGTGATGAGCGAGGCGCGGCCGCTCTATTTGCAGCTCGCCGAAGTCCACCTGAAGGCGGGCCGGCAGCCGCAGGCCGTCGCGCTGTTGCGAAAACTGCTCGAAGCCGAGCCGGACAATCTTCGCGTGCAACTGCGCCTGGGCGATCTCTACATCGCCATGGGCCAGAAGAAAGAGGCCATCGAGACGTTTCACAACGCAGCGCACCGTGTGTTTGATCATGGTGACGCGGCCGAGGCCGTTCGCCTGGCCGACCGCGCGCTGCAGGTGGATTCGGCGCACGTTCCGACGCTGGGCCTGAAGGCGCGCGCACTCGCGGCGTCCGGAAAGACTGCCGAGGCCGCCAAGATGCTCGAGTCTCTCTCCGGAGCGGAGACCGGCGGCGACGCGACAAATCTGCTGCTCGATCAATATCTCGAAGCCGGACAGGTCGACAAGGCCGTCGCGCTGGCCGACAAAGTGTTCGCGAGCGATCCGAAGAATTACGAAGCGTCCCACCGCATCGCCGCCGCTCTGCTGGAATCCGGAGAGCTCGACCAGGCGCAGTCGCTGCTCGGACGGATCCGCGACGCCATGATCAACTCGGGCGACAGCGAGCGCCTGGCGCAGACCATCTCGCGACTCGCCGAGCGCCGCCCGGGGCAAATCGAGCCGCTCGAATGGCTCGTGGATCTCTTCGGCCGCGCGAGCGATTCTTTCCGCCTGCCCGACGCGCTCGCTCAGCTCGCTCAGGCGCACGAGCGCGCGGGAAACGACGCCGTCGCGCTCGAAACCTACCAGAAGCTGCTCGACCGCAATCCGGAAGACGAATCCACGCGCCGGCGCTACATGCAGTTGCGCAAAAAAATGGGCCTGGAGGCGTCTTCGGCGGGGATTCCGCCGCCGGTGAAGCTCGCACCCGCCGAGCCGGAGATGAAAATCGCGCCGGCGGCGCCCGCGCAACCCGTTGCGCCAGCCGAAGTGGCAATGGATGAAGAGACCGATCGGTACGTCACGCAAGCTTTGACTGACGTGGATCTGTTCTCGAGTTATGGCCTGACGCAAAAGGCTGTCGATTTGCTCGAGGAAATCGTCCAGCGTGCCCCCAAACATTCGGCGGCGCTCGAGCGCCTGCTGGATTTCTCGCTCGGCGCAGGAAGCGACCGCCGCACGGCCGAGCTGGCTGCGCAACTCGAGAATATTTACATCGAGCGCGGCGACCGGCAGGGGGCTGAACGATTCACGGAACTCCGCCAACGCTTCCAGCGCGCGGCGGGCATCTCCACGGCGGACGTGACCGCTTCTGCAAAGTCCGTCACTCAAGAATTCGCCGTGCCCACGGTTGACGCCGTTCCGGTGGTGGATGCCGCGCCAGCCGTGCCGGCAATTCCGTTTGAGCCGGCGGAGCCGGCTCCGCCGGCGCCTCAAGCCAGCGCGGCGCCTCCGGCAGAATCCGCCGTACACGAAGTGGATTTGTCCGAGGAGTGGGCCGCCCTTTCTCATCAGCTCGAAGAGGCGATGCATGAACCTCCGCCTCCCGAAGCTTCGGGAACTGCTGACGCGGCGGCGCATCCGACAGCTCCGCAAGCGCCTCCGGTCGAGGCGGAAGAGATTTTGCTGGACGAAGAGGCTGCGCCGGAAGCAGCGCCAGCCGAACCCGCAGCTCCGCCAGCCGCTCCGGCCAAGCTTGAACCAGCCGCCAATCCGGAAGAACCCGTGCTCGCCGATGCGGCAGATTTCGACCTCGAACTAGAGCCCGTCGCGCCCGAATCCGGCGCGGCGCCGACCGTGCCATCCATGACTGCGGATGAGTTCTTGACCGATCTGGTCAATGAATTCGAAGCCGCAACTTCAACGTTGAAAATGCCGGGCGGACGAAACTCGTCTGGTGCCACGACACCGGCGGCAAAAAATGCGCCGGGCGGGGCGGCGGCGAATCAAGCCCCGCCGGGATCGGCCAAAGGCGCGAGAGATGGCGCGCCCGCCGGGCCGCTCGGAGACGTTTTCGAAGAATTCCGCGCGGAGCTGGGTGAACTCGGCAAGGAAGAGGAAGACCTCGAAACGCACTACAACCTGGGAATCGCGTACCGCGAAATGGGCCTGCTCGAAGAGGCCATCAGCGAATTCCAGCGCGTCGCCAAAGCCAACGACAAAGGCCAGGCATTCCGTTATGCTATGCAATGTTGTACCCTGCTGGGGCTGGCCTTCATGGAAAAGGGCCAGCCGGCCATCGCGGCGATGTGGTACGAGCGCGCGCTCCAGACTCCGGGACTCGACCAGGAATCCATTCTGGCCCTGCAATACGACCTGGGCGTGGCGCAGGAAACCGCCGGCGACGCGGCCGCTGCGTTCAAGAGCTTCTCCCAGGTCTATGCGATGAATATTGATTACCGCGACGTCGCCGAGCGGATCGCCCTCCTCGGCAAAGCGCGCTAGAGCGCGCTCGATGAACTCCGTCCTGCGCGTTCTGTTCAGCCTGGATGTGTTCCTGGTCGGCGTGCTCCTGATGCTGCTGCCGTGGCTGGGGCTGTGGGAGCACAACTACTTCCTCGACCGCTTCCCCTCGCTGATTCCGTTTCTGCTGCATCCCTCCGTGCGCGGCGCGGTCACCGGCCTGGGCGTGCTCGATATCTTCATTGCCGCCGATATGTTGCGGCGGCGTCCCGACTCTGTTGCGACCCCACACTGAAGCGATCCTCTGCTGCGTCACCGACCGGCGGGGATTCTCCGTCGCGAAACTTGCTGCCGATGATTGGGCCGGCGCAGGCGACGATTCGCATTCGATCGGGGCGCTGCGGGATTTCATCGAGAAAATTGCAGCGGCAGGAGTGGACTGGATCCAAATCCGCGAAAAGGATTTGGAGGCGCAGCAGTTGCGCGGTCTGGCAAGCGCCGCCGTCGAAATGGCGCGTGCGACGCGAACGAGGATTATCGTCAACGATCGCCTCGACGTTGCCCTTGCCGCGCGAGCGGCGGGCGTACATCTCGGAGAAAATTCCCTGCCTGTCGCGGCGGTCGCTTCGTGGAAACGTGGCGCGTCGCAGGGCGATGCTCACGCAAGCATTTCGGCGGACTTTTTGGTCGGAGCGTCGTGCCATTCGCTCGAATCCGCGATTCAGGCCGAAGGCGAGGGCGCCGATTACATTTTCTTTGGCCCGGTATTCGCCACGCCTTCGAAAGCCGTCTTTGGCGCGCCACAAGGCTTGACGCGCCTCGAGCAGGTCTGCCACGCAGTACGAGTTCCAGTCCTGGCCATCGGCGGGGTCACGCTCGAAAACGCGGCCGCGTGCCTGGAGGCCGGCGCGGCGGGAATCGCCGCGATTCGATTGTTTCAAGAGACGCGCGATCCGGCCGCGCTCGTGGCGCGGTTCCGCGCGATTTCATCCGGCAGCCCGCAAAGCGCGTAGGAATAAATGCCAGGCTAACACCGTGCCAGGTTCCTGCGTCCTTATGTTCGTGGCACGTCATGATAAAGGGGGTCGGGGTGCTACTCAAAATCTCGATTTACGGTCTTGTCGCATTTATCGCCGTCGCCTTAATCGCGGCGGTCTTTCTCTATACGTTTGATCTGAGCGCGCTGCCCGAGCCGGGCCGGGCGGAATTTTATCTGGCGACTCAGGCGCGGCGCTTCCTGGTGCATCGGAGCGCAAAAGGGATCACCATGCCCGCCGCCGCGGCCGGCGACGATCCCGCCATGGCGTTCAGTATGGATTGTGCTCCCTGCCACGGCGACAACGGCAGCCCTTTGCCCGCTCAGGGACGCTGGATGAATCCCCGTGCCACACGCCTCGGCTCTCCCGAGACGCAGAGATACTCCGACGCCGAACTTTTCTGGGTCATCAAGGATGGAATTCGGCTCACCGGCATGCCCGGCTTTGAGCACACTCACACCGACGCGCAAATCGCGGGTTTGGTGCGATACATCCGCTCGCTCCCTGCCAAAGAGAAAAGCCGGTAAGCACGCCGCGCTCGGTCTTTCGATGCCTGATTGGTGCGAGTCAGCGACGTTAGCGCGCTAGCGCAGGATGCGGAACATGCTGCTGTAGTCGTCGGTCCACAACTGCTGCCGGCTTCGATCCATCAGC
>Ga0187805_10000484_pt1 | contig 13081 bp, 12 predicted proteins | sample NC_wetland_sal_i_6_FD_132965 | JGI IMG/M metagenome (GOLD analysis project Ga0187805, IMG submission 132965) | Wetland sediment microbial communities from Neuse River Estuary, North Carolina, USA - Control_5 | ecosystem: Environmental > Aquatic > Freshwater > Wetlands > Sediment | place: USA...
CACCGGGGCCGGATTCCCGGCTCACACGCGCGCACGAGAGCTCTGCGGTCAGCTATGGCCATTACGACTGATCCATCCGGTGGAAGGTGACTTCCTGCAGCAACAGCCGTACCGAGGCGGCCACCGGGATGGCGACCAGGGCGCCGATGATCCCCAGCAGCGCCGCGCCGAGCAGCACCGCGACGATGGTGGCCACGGCAGGGACCTGCACGGTCCGGGTCATGATTCTGGGGATGAGCAGGTAGTCCTCGGCGATCCGGAAGGCGACATAGAACGCCAGCGTGAACCCTGCGACTGGCACCGAGACCGTCAGGGCCACCAGCGTCACGATGATCCCGCCGATGGTCGATCCGATGACCGGCACGAGGTCGAGCAGCGCCACCAGCATCCCCAAGAGCACCGGGTACGGGATGCCGAAGGCAAGCATCCACACGTAGGTGCCCACCCCCGCCACCACCGACGTCAGCGCGTTCCCCAGCAGATAGCCCCCAACCTTCGTGAAGATCTCGTCGCCGATGAGGATGACTCGGGTCCGCCGGGAACGCGGCGCCAGGTGGTACAGGAACCTCTTGATCCGCGGCATCCCGGCCAGGAAATACCCGGTCAGCATGATCACCACGAGCAGGGACGCTGCGGTGCTGAGCACGACGTCGTCCCCGCCGACCACGCCGCGGGCGACGGCACCGCCGCGGCTCGCGATGAGCTGCGTGAGCCGCTGCTCGATGTGGTAGTGGAGATTCAGCCGGCCAAGCTCGGACCGAGGATCGCGCAGTGTGCGCAGGTAGTGCGGGAGGTGACTGGTCAGTGCCGCGGTCTGGCTGGTCAGGAGCGGGATCGCCGCGAAGACAAAGGCCGCGAATACCCCGGCCACGGCCAGGAGCACAGCGCACACGGCGACCCAGCGCGGGAGCCCGCGCCGGGTGACCCAGCCGACAGCGCAGTCCAGCCCTGCTGCGATGAAGAAGGCCAGCCCGATGAGGACAAGGACGGATCTGGCCCTGATCACGAGCTCGACCAGGCCGATGGTGACCGCCACTCCGGCAGCCGCGGCCATGCCGACGAAGAATGGTGAGCGCCGGTCGATGGGTCGGCCCGGCCGGCCTAGGCCGTCGGTGGCCGCAGCCTCGGACATCGCGGTCGAGACCGTGTCATGGGCGGCGTCCTGGTCAGCGGGAAGTTCAGCGCGAACGCTGGTAACCCGGTCCTGCGTGGTCGCCACGCAGCCGTAGCTACCCGCGGCGGGGCAGGGGAACCCGCGCGCACGCAACAACCCGATGGCCGGAAGCGGTAGCTGGTCAGTCCGGTCGGCGTGCGGGCGCGCGGCCCGCTCGGAGCACCAGCATGGTCAGGTCGTCGAACAGGACGTTGTCGCAGAAATCCAGGACGACCTTGCGCATGTCCGTGACCACGTCGGCAGCGGCCCGTCCGGCGAGCTGAGCGAGGCTGTCAGCGAGGCTGTCTTCCAGGTAGGCCGCTTGCGGACTGCGGGCGTCTGCCAGGCCGTCGGAATAGAAGAACAGAACGTCGCCCGCAGCCAGCCGCAGCTCTCTCGTCGTGGGTTCCGGATCGGGGAAAATGCCCAGCGGCAAGCCGCCACCGGGCACGAGCTGGGCCCGGCCGTCAGGCCGGAGGTGGACTGGTCCGGGATGGCCCGCGCTCGCGAGCACGACCCGCAGTCTCCCGCCATGCCAGCTGAGATGAGCGGCGCTCGCAGTTACGAAGCGGCCGCCGAACTCCTCGGCCAGCATGATGTCGTTCGCGCCGCGCAGCACCTGCGCCGGGTCGGCATCAGAGTGCGCGAGGACCCTGATCGCGTGCCGGGCCGTCGCGGTCGCCGCCGCGGCGTCTTCGCCCGTGCCGCAGACGTCACCGATGGCCACGCCCCAGCCGCCAGGGGTCGGGTACACGTCGTAGAAGTCGCCGCCCACCTCCCGGCCCCTGGTCGGCGCCAAGTGGGCCGAGGCGATCTCTACCCCGGGTACGGGCTTGAGCACCGGCGGCAGCAAGGTCGCGCGCAGCGCGTCAGCGGTCTCGGTCCGCTGTCGCAGGGTGCGCCGCGCCGCGAGGGCGCGGCCGAGCAACGCGCCGATCTCCTCGGCCAGCGCGGCGTCGGCGAGTCCGAACTGGCCGTGATCAGCGCGCCGGACCAGGGTCAGCACGCCGTAGCGGGTCGTGCCGAAGTTCATCGGCACCGAGAGCACACTGGCTGCGTTCAGCAAGATGGTCAGCGGCTGGCCAGCCGCGGTGGTGCCGAGCGCGATCTCGTCGTCGATATGGGTCAGGAGCAGCACCTGGCCGGAGTCGGCGACCTGGGCGGGGACCGAGCCTGGGCCGGGCTCGGTGGCAGCCGCCGCGTGGGCGAGGCCGGCGGAGTCAGGATCGTCGGGACCGGCGACGTAGTGCCGCTGCAGCTGGCCGCGGCGTCGGACGTCCACGATCACCCAGGTCGCCAGCGCGGCGGACAGCAACCGGGCCGCCCGCTGCAGCAGCACCGACTCGCTCACCGTGGTGCTCTCCAGCAGCAACCGCGCGGCACCCGCGAGCAGGTCAAGCCGCCGGGCGTGATCCGCGGTGCCGTCGGCAGGGCGCGCCCGGCCGCGGGTCTTGCCCTTCGAGGCGGCTCCGCGGGGGTTCCGGGTGTCGCCATCTGGGATGGCAGCCGCGGCCGGGGCCGGCTGGCCGTCCTGGCTGATCGCCACGAGCAGCCGATCGGTATCGCCGCGCACGCTGAGCGGCAAGATGGTGAGCTGGTGCACGACGGCTCCGCCGCTGGCGAGCAGCTGACAGCGCAGTCGCGTGCCGGTGCCGGTGCGGATGGTTGCGGCGAGCTGCGACCGCAGTGCAGCCCGCGCAGCGGGCTCAACCAGGGCGGTTAGTGACCTGCCGGTCGCGTAGCCGGGCCCGACGCCCAGCACGTCGCTCGCGGCCGCGTTGGCCCGGAGCACCGTGCCGTCGTGATCGACGACGTAAAGGGGCGTCGGAGTGCAGCTGAAGATGGCCTGCAGCAGCCTGCGATCAGAGTGAAGTCCGCTGAGCGCGCGGCCGTTGCTCGACCGCTCCACCGCGCTGTCGTTCGTGTCGTCCAGCATCGCGACAGCCGCGTCCAGCTCAGCCAGCGCCGCGTCCAGCAGTAGCTCGGGCTCAGCGGTGGGCAGTTCAGCTGCCTGCCGCAGGGCGGCGATCCGCGACTTAAGCTGAGCTATGTCGGCATTATGGTCTTGCGTCATCTGTCTTCTCGCGTTTCACCAGCTCCGCGGCACCGAGCCCGGCGCGGCCGCGGCCGGAACCGGGCGGGTGTCGGCCAGCCCCGCGGCCCCCGCGCCGGCTCCGGCTGCCGGTCTCTCCGCTGTGAGCGTCGATGACCCGCTGCGCCACCTCGGTCGCCCGGATATGGCTACGCTGCGATACCTCGCGCATCCGCTCGAGTGCCTCGTCCGCACTGCAGCCGAGCGCGTGCATGAGGATTCCTTTGGCTTGGTCAACGACGGCCCGGGCGTTCGCCGCATCCCGGAGCTGGTCAGCTATCCGCCTGGAGTCGCCGTAGTCGGCTACGGCGCCGACGAGCGCGCTCCCGTAAGCCACGAGGAGCTCGGCGAGTTGCAACTGCTCGGGATCAAGCGCGCGCGGCCTGAGGCCGAATAGTGACAGTGCCACGGTCGCATCGCCGCGGTAGCTCAGCACCACGCAGCTGCGGACACCGAGCTTGAGCGCCGCGGCTGCGAACTCTGGCCAGCGCGTTTCGGTCAGGGTGTCCGGGCAGCTAGCCGGTGCGGCGCCGGCTATGGAGTCGATCAGTGGCCCGCGTCCGCTGGCCAGCTGGACGGGCACCAGCTGAGACGGCTCCGGGTGACTAGCCGCCTGGCCTGTCAGCTCGGCCCCGCGCCAGACCGTGACGGAAGCGGCGGCGCACCCGGTTATCTGGCTCGCCGCAAGCGCGGTCAGCTGGCTCAGGGACCGCTCCTCGGTCGCCGCGGCCAGGCTCAGCAGGGCTGCCGCCCGGTCCGCAAAGTCAGAACTCGGCACCTGATGGCTCCGCTACGGGCTGGCATTATCGGCGGGATTCGGCGCCGCGAGTCCCTCGTCCACCGTCTCGTACAGGGTCAGCTTGTCAGCGAGCCCGGTGATCCACAGCGTCTTGGTGTACCGGTATCGCGCGCCGGCCAGCGCAAGCGTGCCGCCGGCAGCCTCGGCTCGCTTCCAGTGGCCGACAATCACTGCGAGGGCGCTCGTGTCGAGGAAGCTAACGTCGGCTAGATCGAGAATGATCCTGTTGTGGCTCTCCTCGGCTCGCGTCAGGCACTCGTCGAGCTGCGGACTGGTGACTATGTCGAGATCGCCATGGACGGTGACGACCACGCTGTCACCGCGGCTCTCTGCGGACAGGGAGGTTCCCTCCACGCTCGACCACACTCCGCCCCAGGGTACGGGCCCGCCCATTAACGGTATACCGGCCCATACTAGAAACGACAGGCCGCTAACGCTCTCCGCATACACGGTAATGCCGTGGGAATGTAGCGGCCGGGACCGCGCTGCGGCCTGGCACCGGACTAGCCGACCGCACGCGCGTTCCCAGGAGAGCTCGCCGGCGAGTGACCGGCGCCTGATGTGTAGGGGTTGGCGTTGAGTGACCAGGCTGCCGCCCGCGGCTTCCGCCACGTCGCCTGGTTCTATCGCGATGCAGCCGAGTACCGGGCCGGCATCGAGGAGTTCGTGCAGGCGGGCGCGCGGTCGGGCCAGCCGACACTGGTAGCACTGCCCGAGCGGCAGGCGCCGCCGCACGGGGCGGCCCTCGACGCTGCGGTCGTCAACGTTGCCGACATGACGAGACTTGGCCGGAACCCCGCGCGGATCATGCCCGCCGTAAGGGCCTTTACCGACGCGCACCCCGGCCGGCCGGTCCGTTTCCTCGGTGAGCCAGCCTGGCCCGGGCGCTCGGCGGCAGAACTGCGCGAGGTGGACCGGTACGAGGCGATGCTCAACGTTGCCTTCGCCGACGTCGACATCACCATCCTTTGCCCGTACAACGCTGCGCGGCTCCCGTCGCCCGCCCTCTCGGCAGCGCGGCGCACTCATCCGCGGCTGCGCGACGGCGGTCAGGAATCTGAGAGCCCGGCTTACCACCTGCCGACGGACTGGCCCACCGGGTTCGGCGTGCTGCTGTCGGCTCCGCCCGGTGCACGCGTTCTTGCGTACGACGGCGACCTGCGTCCGGTGCGCGCACTCGTACGGGCCACAGCGGGGTATGCCGGGCTGTCCGCGGCGCGCTGCACAGATCTGGTGATAGCCGCCAGCGAAGTCGCGGCAAACACGCTCAAGCACACCAGCGGTGGCGGAGTCATCCGGGTTTGGGCTACCGACAGTGAAGTGCTGTGCCAGCTCGAGGACGCGGGTTACATCGCGGACCCGCTGGCGGGCCTGGCTCGGCCGGCCACCGACATGTCGGGCAGGCAGGGGCTATGGCTGGTCAACCAGGTGTGCGACCTCGCAGAGATCCGGACCGGTGAGTCCGGTACGACGATCCGGCTGCACATGTACCGGGACGCCGAACTGGCGTGGGGCGCAGCTGACGCCCGAACAGGTCAAGACACGGTTATTTAGTTCCCTCCGGCCGGTTGGGCTGAGCCGCGCGGGGTAGCTGAGGCGCAGCACATCCTGACCGGCTTGGAGTTCGATATGAGCCTGCCTGCAGGCCAGCAGCGCACGCTCGATGCGATCGCTGAGGGCCTCTGCACGAGTGAGCCGAAGCTCGCGTCGATGTTCGCGATCTTCACGCGGCTGACGAAGAACGACCTGCCGCCGCGCCGGGAACAGCTGACCGTCGAGCCTGGCTTGCGTGGCTGGCTCACCAGGGTTTCATGCGTGCTGTGGGCCGGGCTGCCAGGCGGGCAGACCGGGCCGGGCCGGCGGACCTGGCGGCGGGCGCTGATCCTTGGTCACGTGACTATCGCTGCCGTGCTGATGGTTGTGGTCATCGCGCTGACGGACCACTCGGCGGGCAGGTGCACGCCGGTGGCGACGGGCCACGCGGGCATCGCCGGCCGTGCGGCGTGCCCGGCGGCGCCGGACGGTCCGCGGTTCAGCTCGCTGCCGAGGTAACTAGCCGCGTGACGACAACCAAGATGGCACGGTCGTACGCGGTCTAGAACGTCGCCGCGGCCAGCGGCGCCGCGGTCAGAGCAACCGGGGCAAGCTGCTGACATCACTGCACGTCTCCTGCCTCCGCCGGGCTTAACAGGCCGCGCGGCTCGGCGGCCGTGGGCGGGCGGTCAGCGGGCCGGAGCTCGCCCGCCGTGTCGGCACCGGCAGGGAAATCGGTAACCGGGAGACTCGATACCAGGCTCCCGGGGGCCGGCCTTCCGTCCGCTGTCCCCTCAGCTCGACCATCGGCTCCTCGGCGCCCGTCGGCGTGCGACATGCTGGCCGGCTGTCCGTCGGCGCGCTCACCGTCCCTGGCCGCTGCGTCATCGGGACCCTGGCTGGCCGGGTGCAGTCGCTCGAGTGCCGCGTGCGGCAGCTCGCGCAGCCTCAGATCACGGAAGACAGGTGCCTGGGCGACCAGGACCACGCCGATCACCATGGCAGCCACACCTGCGAGCTGTACCGCAACCAGCAACGGGGCGACGTGAACCTTGTCGCCAAAGACGAGCACCCCGAGCACCATGCCGGCGGCGGGCTCGGCAGCTGTGACGGCGGGCAATGAGGCGTGCAGCGGAGCGGCGTTGAATGCGTTCTGCATCAGCCAGAGTCCGATGAGGGCGGCCGTTACCGCGGCGTAGCCCGGCCAGTGCACGAGCAGGTTCAGCGGGTGGCTGCTGTCGATGATCTGGACGCTGCGCCGGGTGAAGGCGTCCGCGATGCCCAGGATCAGGCCGCTCGCGATGCCGATCAGGATGGCCCGCTGCGTGCCCAGGCGCTTCCGGCCGAGCTGGACCAGGATGAGCGCGATCAGCGCGATGCCAGCGGCGGCCGGCCAGTGCGAGCGCGAGCCGAATGATTCGGCCGGAGCGCGGACAGTCCTGGTCAGCGACAGTGCGGCGACGCCTGCGCTCAGCAGGAGCGCCCCGATGATCTCGGTCCGGCGCAGCGCCTGCCCCGACACCGGGACGGCCAGGAGCAGCGCGAAGATCAGGCTGGTCGTGATCAGCGGCTCGGTGATCGAGAGGGTCAGGTGCCCGAGCGTCCAGGCCTGCAGCAGCTGACCGGCGATCAGCAGCGCGAGCCCCGCGAGCCACCCGCGGCTGTGCACCAGCCGGGCCATCAGGCCTAGCCGGAGGAACTGCGCATCCTGGACCTGCTCGGCCGCGTGCTGCTGCAGCACGAAGCCGAATCCTGACAGCATCGCGGCGAAGACGCTGACCGCAACGTAGCCCGAGTTCACGCCGGCGCCTGTGGCGGAAGGAGCGCCGGGACCCGCAGGCCGGCGACGGTCAGCACGGCAGCACCGGCGCCGCGGCCGGTCTGGCCTGGGGGCCTGAGCAGCGCACTGTCGGCCACCTCCAGCCACGGCTTCGTCGCCACATTAGCCTAACGAGCGGCGCCGCTTCGAGGTTCTCCGGTGCGGTGCGCCGTCTCCATAGTGGCCCATCCGAGGCGGCACTTCGCAGCAGGCTCGGCCTAGCTGTGCACTGACCTGGGCCACGCTGGGGATGATCCGGGGGCCGTCCGCCCGCTGTCAGCGCCGGGGCTCCGGGATCTAGCCGGGCGGGGCTGCCCGGCACGGTCGCAGTCCGGTCGAACCGTTGCGGGCCGCCGCGGCTGTCGGCTCAGTGCGGCGTGGCGCCATAGCGGCCGCGTCGGCCGCGTCTACTCAGCGGGATCGCGAACCACAGGGCCGCGAACAGCACGTATACGCAGGTGCTGATGACGACCGCGACTGCGCCGGGAACGACATAGTTCACAATGAGTGCCACGGCGGTCGACACTGCCAGTGCCACGGCCGCGAGCCCGCTGATGGCCATAATGTTTGCGATTCGCACCAAGTGTTCCCTCTGGTGCTGACGGAAGATGATGCGGTGGTAGGCGACCGGGCCGACGAGCAGTGCCGTTGCCAGGGACGAGAGCACCACATCGGTGACATAAAGATCGCGCTGTGCGCTGCTGAGCTGGCTGAATCGGACGGTGAACGGCAGCGCCAGCAGGAAGCCGAACAGGACCTGCACGCCAATGCCAGCGACTCGTAGCTCCTGGAGCAACTCGCCGAGATTGCGGTCAGCCCGCTCCTGCGGTGACTCAACCCGCCAGCCGCCGCCGGCCAGTCGCGCATTCGGGTTGCTCATGGCGAGCTTCCTCCCCCGGCTGCCCGCACGCCGGGCCGCTCAGGACATGGGGTGACCCGCGGCCTGGCCAGGCTGGGTGCTCCAGCCCCGGCGGGCCGGCACGTAGACCGGATCTTGATCGGTATCGGCCTTGGTGAGAAGCCCGCACGCGGTCATCTCGGCGAGGGTGCGGTCGACGACCGCATCGTCAAGCCGCGCCGCCGCTGCGATCGCTGACCGGCTGGGCCGCCTGCCGGTATACTCCAGCGTGGCGATTGCCTCGAACACGTACGTTGAGGTGTCGGTCAGGCTCTGAGTATCGACGGGTGCTCGCTGCTCGCCGTAGCCCATCTGCGCCTCCTCTCGGGCTGGCGCCGGCCGTCACAGTCAACCTTGCCTCAGAATGGCGGCGGAAACCCGGGTTAAGGCCCGTCGGCTGGCGGATGCTGCTAGCCGCCGGACTTGCCCTGCACCCTGTGCTGTGCGCGGGCCTTGGCCTGGGCGAGCTGGATCTCATGCGCGACCGTGTTCGAAAGACCGGTGGTGATCCAGGACAGCATCGGGGGGATTTCGGCGTGCCAGGTGCCCATCGTGTGCCCGCCACCGGGGGTGAGTACCAGTGGCACGTCTGCCTGGTGTAGCTGAAGTTCCTGCGCGAAGTACTCGGCGTTGGCCACGTCGGCCTTGTCGCTTTGCCCGGCGCCCAGCCAGAACTGCGGCAGTCGCGCGCCCGGCGCCACCACGTTGATTTCATCGATGGGCGTGTTTTGCGTTCGGAGGGCGGCGCTTGCGCTGCCCGTGCCGAATGGACTGACCGATCTTGTCGGGTTGGCCAGCTTGTTGAGCGCCGGAACGAAGTAGCCGCTCATCGACGCGGCGAACCCGTACCGATACCGGTACCGCAGGGCCATGTTCGCGGCACAGTAGCCGCCCTCGGAGTAGCCGGCGACGCCCCAGGCGCTGCCTGGCTTCTGCACGCGCAGCAGATGCGCGATGGCATTCGGGACATCCTGCGCCAGATAGGTCAGGTCTTGCGGGCCGCCGGCCTGGTTCAGGCACTGCAGGGAGATCCGGTTACCGCCGTTGGCGTCCGGCATGACCAGCACCGCAGGGCTGGCCTGCCCCTGCCTGACCATCTGGTTCAGCGTCTCCTGGATGCCGACAACGTTGATCCAGTCCTGTGGCAGGCCAGGCTGGCCGTGGATCAGCTCGATCACCGGGAACCGGTACTTGGAGTATTGCGGCTCGAAGTAGGCAGGCGGCAGATAGACGTAGACCGACCGGCGGATATGGCTCAGCGGCCCCTTGATGGTGAGCCGCAGGGTGTAGCCCTGCTCCAGAGCCAGCCGGAGGTACACCGCGTGCTGATTGAATGCCGGGTCCTTCTGCCCCACCAGCAGGCTGCCCTCGGGGATGTTGGGCCCGGAGTTCGGGCTCTGGTTCGAGAAGTCGGCTACGGCGGCGCCCCAGGTGGTGTAGTAGCCGAAGTACTTGTTGACCGACAGCACGCCAAATGCCATGGCCATCACGAACGAAAGGCTCGCGGCCACGATTTTCAGGGCGACGTGCCTGGTGGCAACGAGCCACCAGATCAGGGCGCCGAACAGCACTATCAGCAGAGCGAAGAGCAGCCAGCTCTGCGGTTCCAGCATCTGATAGCCCCCGGGTTCGACTGGATACAGTCCACGCTAATGCACGGTGCTGATGCTCCAGATAACGCTCGACAGCGGCCCCGCGGTCCCCGCATGGCCAATCCGTGGCGAATTTCATATCAACGCCATACCGCTTTTTTGCCACGAACCCGCTGCTACGTATGCGATTGCCAGAACTAGTCGGCGCCATGCTGCCTGCGGCAGCGTACCCCCCGATGTTTGAGCCTCGCTCAGCGGGCACAACCGGCCCAGGCGGGATCCCCGACCCGCTCGCAGGGAGTACGCAGATGAAGAAGCTAGCGAGGGATGAGCCGACCGCGCGGCCAGGTGACCTCGAGCAGCTAGACGACGCCGACCTGCTGGCGATGATCCGGTCACTGCCGCGCGGTGCCTGCCAGCGCGACGCCGCCTGCGAGGTCCTGGTGAGCCGGTACCAGCCGCTGGTCAGGTCCTGCGTGCAGCGGTACAAGAACAGCACCGAGCCACGGGAGGAGTTGATGCAGGTCGGCTACGTGGGCCTGCTCAAGGCGATCAACAACTTCGACCCGAGCCTTGGCCCGAGCCTGGCAGGCTACGCCCAGCCCTGCGTGAGTGGTGAGATCAAGCGGCACTTCCGGGATAAGCGCTGGCAGGTCCACGTGAAGAGATCGCTCCAGGAACTGCGGCTGGAACTGCGCAACGCCGCCGCCGAGCTCACCGGCGAGCTCGGCCGGGTGCCATCAGACGCCGAGCTGGCTGGCCACGTCGGAGTGAGCGAAGCGGACGTCCGCTCTGCCCGGCAGGCGGACCTTGCATTCCGGGCAGCCTCGCTGGACTCGCCAGTCACGAGTCAGGACGGCAGCACCAGCCTGGCTGACCTGCTGGGCGACGATGATCCGCAGCTCGAGCACGTGCTCGATATGCAGGCGGTCTGGGCTCACTGGGGTGAGCTGCCAGACCGCGAGCAGCAGCTGCTGCTGATGCGCTTCTACGGAAACATGACCCAGGCGGAGATCGGAAAGCGACTCGGGATCTCGCAGATGCACGTATCACGGCTGCTTGCCGAGGCGCTGTCCTACCTGCGCGAGCACCTCGTGGAGCGGGTTCCGGCGCCGGCCTGAGCGGTTCCCGCCCACACAACGGATCGACCGCGATGACGTAACGGGCGGGGGTTGGCGCGAGGTTTGCGTTCCCCTGACCCTGGGCATACCGGACTGCAGCGGTGTCTACGACGAAGGCACGCCCTCACGCCAGCGATGGCGGAAGCACTGATCGCCACGTATCCGCGCGGCGGTCGCGGTGCAACCACCGAGGGTGTGCCTTCTTGGCGTTCCCGGCCCGGTGACTGCCCCGCGATCCCCGCGGTGCGACGTCATGGGACGGGCCCGGGGAAGCGCCCCCGACGCCCCCCGGATTTGGGAGGCACTTTCATGCGGATCGCCCTCATCACCGCGCACAGCCCGGTGGCAGGCACCTCGGCTGGCAGCCAGCCGGCCCAGTCCGCGTCACTCGCCCGCGCGCTGGCCGGGCATGGCCATCGGGTCACCATGTACGCCCGTCAGGAGAACTCCAGCCGCCCGCGCAGCAGCATTCTCGGCCGCGGCGTCTCGGTCGAGCACGTTCCCGTCGGCCCGCTACGGCAGCTCGGTCCGGAGCAGGTGGCCCGGTACCTGCCGGAGTTCGCTGCCAGGCTGTCTGAGCACTGGCGCGCCAGGCAGCCGGATGTCGTGCACGCGTTCTCCTGGATCGGCGGCCTCGCGGCGCTCGGCGCCGTCCGGGGCACCGACATTCCGGTGGTCCAGACCTTCGAGTCGCTGGGTTCGGCGGAGCGCCGACAGGGCGGGAGCTGCGCCGTCTCGGCCGCGCGGGTGCAGCTAGAGGCCTCCATCGCCCGCGCGGCGGACATCGTGCTGGCAGGCTCCAGCGACGAGGCGGCGGAACTGGCCAGGCTGGCCGTGCCGAAATCTGGCGTCCGGGTCGTCCCGGGCGGGATTGACACCGACGTGTTCGCGCCCGAAGGCCGTCGGGCGCCGCGCGGCAGCCGGTTCCGGCTGGTCGCCGTCGCGACGGCGGGCGAGCCGCGCGGGCTGCATACGGTGGTGCGCGCGCTAACCCAGCTGCCAGGTACGGAGCTGGTCATCGCGGGCGGGCCGGACGCGCGGCACCTGCCGCGCGCAGGCGCCTGGCGCGAGCTGGCGCGGCTGGCGGCCGGGACGGGAGTCCGCAGCCGGATCAGCTTCGCCGGCGAGCTGGACCAGGCCGGGCTGTCGGACCTGTTCCGGTCGGCTGACCTGATGGTGGGCGCTTCGGCCTACGAGCCGAACGGGACGGCCGCCATCCAGGCAATGGCGTGCGGCACGCCGGTCGTCGTGTCGGGAGTGGGCGGGCACTTCGACGCCGTCGTCGACGGTGTCACCGGCGTGCTGGTCGCGCCGGAGCAGCCGGCCATGCTGGCGCAGCGGGTGCGCGGGTTGCTCGGGCTGCCGGTGCAGCTTCAGGCGTTTGGCATCGCCGCGGCGGACCGCGCGCGGTCCCGGTACTCCTTCGACCGGATTGCCCAGGAGACGACCGCCGCCTACGAGCACTGTCGGTGCGCCCGGACCGCGGCGCTGACCGCAACGGTCGACGAGGAACTCGCCGATGTCGCTGAGGAGGTGCGCGGGGTGGCGGCGTTCGCCTAACCGAGGGCGCCCCGCGGCCGAGTGCCGCGTTTTGGGCGGCCGGGCGGAGCATGCTTGACTGACCTCCGGCACCGGATCTCCCGCTGGCTGACCGTGCGGTGGGAGCCGGCCCAGGGCTCGACGACCGGCGTTCCGTTCTGGAGTTTGCGATCTTGACCACGACCGAGAAGGTCCTGCTGGCGGACTACACGACGCTGCGCCTAGGGGGCCCGGCCGCGCGATTCGTCGTGACTGCTGGCGACTCCGAGCTCGTGGCCGCCGTCCAGGCGGCCGACCAGGTAGCAGAGCCGGTACTGGTGCTGGGCGGCGGCAGCAACCTGGTGGTTGCCGACGAAGGCTTTTCCGGCGTCGTGGTCCGGGCCGCGTCCTGCGGGCTGCGGTTCACGGCGCAGGACGACGCGGTCGAGGTGACCGCCTCGGCAGGCCAGGACTGGGACGACCTAGTCCGACAGTGCCTCGCCGCGGGGCTGGCCGGGATCGAGTGCCTGTCCGGCATACCGGGCAGCGCGGGCGC
>Ga0187805_10000486_pt1 | contig 13067 bp, 14 predicted proteins | sample NC_wetland_sal_i_6_FD_132965 | JGI IMG/M metagenome (GOLD analysis project Ga0187805, IMG submission 132965) | Wetland sediment microbial communities from Neuse River Estuary, North Carolina, USA - Control_5 | ecosystem: Environmental > Aquatic > Freshwater > Wetlands > Sediment | place: USA...
CCGGCGGCGCGCGGCGGCTGCGTGTAGACGCCCACGATATGGTAGTCCGCGGCGAGCAGTGCGCCAAGCGTCGGCACCGCGAAGTCGGGCGTGCCCATGAAGATGATGCGCATCATGGACGCGTCTTAGGCTCGTTGTGGGCTCAAGGGAAGCAGGCGCTGAGTGGGATTAAAGCGCTTCGGCGCGCTTTTGTTTGGTGAACTTCTTCACGACCATGTCGCGCTTGAGCCGCGACAAATAGTCGATGAACAGCACCCCGTTCAAATGATCGATCTCGTGCTGCACGAGCGTCGACCAGATGCACTCCAGCGTCTTCTCCTGGGACTTCCCCTCCTCGTCGATATAGCTGACGCGGGTGCTCGCCGGCCGTTCGATCTCGGCCGTGAATTCGGGAATCGACAGGCACCCTTCCTCATGGGTGCGCATCTCGTTCCCCGGCTCGAGGATCACCGGGTTAACCATGATCAGCGGCTGCTTCGGCTCCTCGTCGCGGGAGGGATCCATCACAATCAGCCGCCGCAAAATGCCGACCTGCGGGGCGGCAAGGCCGATCCCCGGCGCGTCATACATGGTCGCGAGCAGGTCTTGCGCGAGCTTAAGCAGCGCGGCGTCGACCCGCTCGATAGGGGCAGCCTTCTTGCGCAGGACGGGGTCGGGAATGGTGATGATCGGAAGGATGGCCATATGAGCCGCTGACATAGGATTGGCGCGCCTGCCGGTCAATATGTTCCTGTTTTGGTCTAGGAGCGGCCCGAATCGGGTTATAGCTTCATCGCATGGCCCTCGACGCTTTCCAGGTGGGGAGCTTCACGCTCGACCCCGTGCTGGTTCTGCTGGGACTGCTCGGGCTCGCGGTGCTTGCCCTCCTGGTGCTGGTCGTGATCGTCGCGGTGCATATGAGCCGGCGACGTCGCGAAGCGCGTGAGAGCGATGCCCAGCTCGCCGAGCTCAAGGGCCGGCTGCAAACGCTGGCCGAGCTCAGCGTCACCCGCCACGGTGAGCTCGCGCGCGCCGTTAATGAACGGCTCGACCGCATGACCCGCCGCGTCGGCTCGGACCTCACCGAGACGGCGCGGAAGACCACTGACTCGATCGCCAAGCTCCATGAGCGACTCGCTGTCATCGACTCGGCGCAGAAGAACCTGACCGAGCTTTCCTCGAATATGGTCTCGCTCCAGGAAATCCTCGCCAACAAGCAGGCGCGTGGCGCCTTCGGTCAGATGCGCATGGAAGCCATCATCCAGGACGGTCTGCCCAAAGGCGCCTACAGCTTCCAGGCGACGCTCTCCAACGGCAAGCGCCCGGACTGCGTGCTGCATTTGCCAAACACCAAGGCGGGCGTGGTGATCGACGCCAAGTTCCCCCTGGAAGGCTTCGAGGCGTTCCGCGTGGCGCGCGCGCCTGAGGAAAAGAAGGAAGCGGCGCGGCGCGTGCGCATCGACGTGGGACGCCATGTTGATGCCATGGCCGAGCGCTACTTCTTGCCGGGAGAGACGCAGGACACCGCCATCCTGTTCGTGCCGTCTGAGGCGATCTATGCGGATCTGGCCGAGCACTTCTCCGATCTCGTGCAAAAGGCGCACCGCGCCCGCATCGTCATCTGCGCGCCGAACATGCTCATGCTCGCGGTCCAGACCATGCAGGCGATCCTGAAGGACGTGAAGATGCGCGAGCAGGCCCATCTCATTCAGCGCGAGGTCACGAGGCTGATGGAGGACATGGGGCGCTTGCGCGAGCGCGTGCTCGACCTGCAGCGGCATTTCGGCCAGGCGAACCAGGACATCGAGAAGATCCTCACCTCTTCGGAGCGGATCGCCTCACGGGGACAACGAATCGAGACTTTGGAGTTCGAGGGAGAAGCACAAGCGGCGCTCGAAAGTGATCGTGTGGCGCCGCTTGTCGCTCCATCATCCAAGCTCTATGCGGCGGAAAGCGAAGGAGAGAGGCGCCGCCCCACGGTCACGCGCCAGCCGGACCTGCTCGCCGGGGAGTAGTTGTGCGCGTATATTCGATCAGCTCCTTGCCGGTGGCGCGACGAGCCTCCTCAATCTCGTGATCCACGCCCTGATCATGGGCAGGTGGTCATGGTGCTCCCGGGGATGTCTGGTCGGGGCTCAACAGTGCCGCAATTCCTGCAATGAAATGAGTGGCCCCGTATTTCAGCCGTTCCTTTGGGCCAGAACCACCATTAGGTGACGATTAGGTTACGCCACCAGCCACAAATACCCAGGCTGGAGCCGCGAAAGGGGCTTGGGCGGTATAATTTGGGCCGTCAGCGATCAACGTGGCGGGTGAGTCAGATCCCGCAGCCGATACGCTGCGCTTTGTGGACACAGTCACAGAGGCAGACGCTGCCCAAGATCGCACGGTCGTCATACCCGCACTTTTGTTGCCGGAAAAGGTGACACCGCTAATCCGCAGCCTGAGCGCTATCACAGACGATGCCGAACAAATTTCGGTTTGGCGTCAATCATTGCATTTTGCAAGCTCAAGCGGATAAGGCCGAGGTGGAACGCAGAGCGAGTCAAAGCCGCTGCAATGCTGGATCACTGTTATGATCGCCTGAAGGAGCCTGTGGAACGAGGGTCCTCGGCTGACAATGCTTGGTTTCAGGGATGGTCAGCGGCAATAGGCACTCCCGTGAACGCGCTCCATGGCGGCGGCGAAGTGTTAGATCGAAAGTCGGCTCACTCTCTAGCTTCGCTCGCTTTCTACATCGCACTAATCTCGTTAATCACAAGCATCGTCATCGCGCTGCCCTAGCCGGTGCCTGCGCAGTCTCTAACAAGGGCTGCTCAGAGGTCTCGGCCCCGGGTTGGAGATAGCCGGGAAGGCTTCCGGCCGTCAGCGGCCAACGTGCAGCGGCGCCCCGTATCCGGTTAGGCCGCTTAGTCTGACAAGCGTATAGTTGAACGGCGTACCCTATAGACTGTCGATGAACTGCTTGGCCTTGTCCAACGCCGCTTCGAGGATGACGGCCTCGATCACCATGGTCCGGCCAAGTTTGCTAGAATGCGCCCGGCCCTCAGCGCTAATGTTGAGGGTCCACTTAGCACCCGTTTCGGGCGGCTCTACCCAGCTTATGACGAAGCCCTTGTAACGCTTTTCTCGCGTTTGCATGGCGTATAACAGCGTGCGACCGTAGGCTCGCGTGAGTAGGCGAGCACGGTGCGGGCTTGCTCTAGGAGCCTGCCGGAACCCGAAGTCACTTCGGCGTTCGTGCTGCTGACGTTCTGCTCCTGCCGCCCCTCTCCGGCTCCGCTGAAAGCGTCGCGCAACATCGTTGCTGGGCGATGGCGAAATGTTACGAATTGTCTCCAGTTGCCGCGTGGTTTCTATTGGGCTGGCGTCCCCACTACGTCGTTCTGGGTGTTGGTGCCCGGGCCCGTTCCCTTGGTCTCACGGTTCACGAAGTCGGCGCCGCGCGGGTTGGCCTTCGTCATGGCGTACTTGCCGGAACCGCCGGCGGTGCCGATCTCGGCGCGGCCTTTCACCGTTTGCTTGCTGCCGATGTCGAATGAATTCTTGCCAATGATGGGTGCTCCTCTTAATCGCTGGTATCGGATTTTGAATCTACCGGCCATCGCGCCATCGCCCGATAGTCCTGCATGGCCTTGTCCCGCGCAGTGTCGAACGCGAGGTTTTGCTCGCCGGCTATGGGCTTGCCGTCGCGGAACAGGCCAAATCTGTGCGGGGAGGTTTTCCTGATCTCGATCCGGCCGATGCGGAGCGCGTACGCCTCGCCGGCCTTCTCAAAGTCGTGCCACTCGCGGATCGAAAAGCACGGCCTCTCTTTCGCGTCGAAGCCCGTCACCTCCAGCCGGCAGGAGAAGGTCGGACACTTCACGAACACCTCGTCACGCTCGGCAAGGGGGCCGCCATAGCGTGTCTTGGGGCCGACCCACATGGCGGGGGACAGGAGCTGTTCGCGGGTCACCGGCTGGTCGAGCCAGACGTCATGACTGAGCCATCGCTGCGCGATCGGGTGCTCACCGACCCGGAGCGACGATCTGTCGAGCCTCGTCACCCGCGAGGTCGCTTGCCCGCTTTGCGCTGCTTCGACGCCATTGCTCTTTTCTTGCACGCCGCGCGGGCGCGGCAGCGCGCTCGTGGTGCTCACCATATCTCATGCCTTCGAGCTTCATGCCGTCAGGATCGAGGAAGAACACCGCGTAATAGTCGTCGTAATACTCGCCGGCTGGATCGACGATGGTCGTACCCTGCTCTTCGAGAAACGCTTGCAGCGCGTCGACATCGGCGCGGCTCCGTAGGCGGAAGGCGTAGTGGTGGAAGCCGATATCGCCCTTGCGGTATTTGTGTTTATTGCCCTCGGCGTCGGCAGCGGCGATCCAGAACAGCGTTTTGCCGTTGGCCCAGCCCATCATGCTGCCTCGGTATTCGGCCTCGACGTCGAAGCCGAGAAACTCCATCAGGGGGACATAAAAGGCCTTCGACGTTTCGAAGTCTCCGACGCTGATTACCAGATGATCGATCCCGACAACGCGCACCATTTGCCTCTCCATCTCTTGCAGCAGCAACGAGGATAACGCCCAATTTGCGCCTGCGTTCAGGTTTCGCCGCTGACAGAGGCATGACGCGGAAGCATCTGCCTGCTATGAGCAAGGCGATGACGGCGACCGGGGGAACCACGCAAAAGCCGACCTTTGGGGAGCGATTTGCGCGCGCCGCAAGCGTGTTTCTCGACAAGCGCGTGCTCATCGTGCTCTTGCTCGGCTTCTCGTCGGGCCTGCCGCTCGCGCTCTCCGGCTCGACGCTGCTCCTCTGGATGAAGGACGTCGGCGTCGATCTCGGCACCATCGGCCTCTTCGCGCTGGTCGGCGTCCCCTACACCATCAAGTTCCTGTGGGCGCCTATCGTCGATGCCTTCCAGGTGCCGGTGCTCAGCAAGGCGCTCGGTCACCGGCGCGGCTGGCTCGTGCTTTCGCAGATCTTGCTCATGGCGGCGATCCTGCTGTTAGGCTTCCAAGACCCCTTGAAGGCGCCGCTCATGGTCGCGCTCGCCGCCTTGATCGTGGCGGCCGCTTCCGCCACGCAAGACATCGTCATCGATGCCTTCCGCGTCGAATATCTCCCGACCGATGCCCAGGCCGCCGGCATGGCCTATTTCGTCGCGGCCTATCGCGTCGGCATGCTTGTCTCCACCGCCGGCGCCGTGGCGCTCGTCGCCTATCTCGAATATCGCGGCGTCGACAGGGGCCTCGTGTGGGGCTACGGCTATGCAGCCATGGCGGCATGCGTGCTTATCGGCATGGCGGCGGCGCTGCTTGCGGAGGAGTCCCGAGAGAAGGATCGCGAGGCAATCGCCGAGATGGCCGGCGAGCAGGGCGCCAATCCGCTCGCGCGCTTCTTCCGCGCGGCCTATGACGCCTTCGCCGATTTTCTCTCCAAGAAGGACGCGCTGCTCATCCTACTCTTCGTTGTGCTGTACAAGCTCACCGACACTTTCGCCGGCGTGATGACCGGCCCCTTTGTGCTCGCCATTGGCTTCGACAAGGCGAGCTATGCCGCGATCATCAAGGGCGTGGGCCTGATTGCCTCGCTGCTTGGGGGCGTCGCCGGCGGCCTGCTTGCCCGCGCCATACCGTTGTCCCGGGCGCTCTTGGCCGCCGGCATCCTGCAGGCGCTCGCGAACTTCGCCTTCTCCTGGCAGGCTGGGCTCGGGGTGAATCACGCCGCGCTGACGCTCGCCATTTCCACAGAGAATTTCACGAGCGCCATGGGCACCGTGGTATTCATCGCCTATCTCTCGGCGCTGTGCACGAGCCCGACCCATACCGCCACGCAGTTTGCGCTGCTCACAGCGCTTGCCTCCTTCGGCCGCACCACACTCTCCTCGATCACGGGCTTCGTCGCTGCGGCCGCGGGATGGGTGGTCTTCTTCGCGCTGTGTGCCGCCGCGGCGACCCCGGGCCTCGCCGTCCTGTGGATTTTGGTCAAGCGTGGGGCCTTCGAGGAAATCGAGCGGAAGGAACGCAACGAGGCGCGCTTTCCCTAAGCCTTAGAGGCTGGTAGCCCGATCGATAGCCGTAGCGGCAGGGCACATACCCATAGCGCGGCGACCAGCAGCGACGGCCGTAATAGCCGGGCCCGACATAAATGTTCACGCCGGGACCCACCAGCCGCCCCAGCCGTAGCCGCGCCAACCCCACCCGTGATAGCCCCAGCCACGATAGCCTTGCCAACCGTGGCCGCCACGCCCCGCGGAGGCGGGGCGGACGCGAACGCGACAATGGCAAGCGCCAAAGTCGCGACGAGAAGTGTCATCAGCCTCTTCTTGGGTGTCTCTTGAACGGGAATCGCTCAGTCTCGCTCGGCGACCGCTCTATCGATCGGCCTCGCGTGAGCCCACCGATACGGGCGATTCAAGCTGGTCTATTGCGCTCCCGATTCATGGAACGGTCAAGATGGCTTATTAGATAGAGGATAATACGCGCCGGTAAGGATCGGCTTTCAATTGTCCGCAAGCCAAGCCGCGCAAGCCTCACCGAGCTCCGCTCGCGATCTCGCGTCATAGGCCGCGCATTCTTCCTCACTCAGCACGTCCCGCCAGCGGCGGTTCGTACCTTTGTGGATGAAAGTCTCGGCGCCGCCGTCCCAGAACACGCCCCCCAGGGGCGTCGATTTGGTCGCGTTCCTCTTCATGTAGGCGAAGCTGCAATGCTCCACGATGGACGGAAAGCGCGCCTCGTCGATGGGCACTTCGAGGAAGCAGGCGATCCGCCTGATCTCGCCGGGAAGGTCGCGCTTCAGCCGCGCGAAATGGAGCATGAGCACATTGGGCAAGTCTCGCACCTCCCACCAGCTCCGCACACTCTCGAAGAACAGCCAGAACGGATAGCCGTCGCCGTCGAGCCACTCGCGGAAATATTGGCGGATGTCGGACGGCGGTTTCGGAATCGGCGGACCGATGCGGCCAGGGCTGTCGTTGAGCGCTTGGTACCAGCGCTCATTGGCGTTGGCGTGGTGATTATACATGCTGAAGATCACGTCGCGTCCGTCGCGGCCGATATAGACGTATTTGGCGGAGGGCGAGAACACGAGCGCATCGATGGGAAGATGCGTCTTCAGGAAGCGGCGGTGGCTCTGCGCCTCAATCGCCGACAGCTTCACGTCCTGCGGCGGCACGCGCAGGTCGAGCCAGGGCGAGAGCTCGGCGACCGAGACGTCCTCCGCGCCGTTGAACAGGAGCTGCCCACGATCTGTTGCACCAGGTGGTGCCGGACTTGCCGTAGGTCGCGATGATTATGTCGTCGTCGCGGAACGCAAAATCATTCCAAATGGTCGAATCGAAATGGTGGTTGCGCAGCTCGCGCTGCTTTTGCGGCCATGGAATTGCGGTGGTGCCCATGGCAGGCAAAATAGGCGCAAAATTTTTGCGCCAACAGGGCGAAATGCGGAATGACGGATTACATCGTCTTGCGGGCTTTCACCGCGGCCGCGAGCGTACCCTCATCGAGATAATCGAGCTCGCCGCCGATGGGCACGCCATGGGCCAACCGCGAGACGGTGACATTGCAGCCAGCGAGCTGGTCCGTCAGGTAATGCGCGGTGGACTGACCCTCGACCGTCGCGTTCAGCGCGAGCAGCACTTCTTTCACGTGCGGGGCGCCGGCGCGCTCAATCAGCTTGGCTATTGCCAAATCCTCCGGCCCCACGCCGTCGAGTGGCGACAGCGTGCCGCCGAGCACTTGATAGAGCCCGTTCAGCACGTGCGCCCGCTCAAGCGCCCAGAGGTCGCCGACCTCCTCGACCACGCAGATGAGCGACCGGTCGCGGCTCTCGTCACGGCAAAGGGTGCAGGGACTTACCGTATCGATATTGCCGCAGGTCTCGCAGGTAACGATGCGGTCGTGGGCTTCCGTGAGCGCCGCGGCAAGCGGCGCGAGCAACTGCTCCTTCTTCTTGACGAGATGGAGCGCGGCGCGGCGTGCCGAGCGGGGGCCCAAGCCCGGCAGGCGCGCCAACAATTGGATGAGGCGCTCGATCTCGGCGCTCGCGGCAGCACGCGCCATCGGAGGCTAGAACAGCTTTAGGCCGGGAGGAAGCGGCAAGCCGCCGGTCAGGCTTTGCATCTTTTCTTGTAGCAGCCTTTCGACCTTGGCCTTGGCGTCGGTGTGGGCGGCGACGATGAGGTCTTCCAGGATCTCGACCTCCTCGGGCTTTGCCAGAGACGGGTCGATCTTCACCCCTGCCAACTCGCCCTTGCCGTTGAGCGTGAGCACCACGAGGCCGCCGCCGGATTGGCCCTCGATGCGGGCGCGCTCCATTTCCGCCTGCATCTCGGCCATGCGGCCCTGCAGCTCCTGGGCTTGCTTCATCATGTTGGCAAAATTCTTCATGGGCCGGTCCCGTCCTCCTTGAACTCTGGCTCGCTAGCCTCATTGATGTCGGCCGGCGGTTCCTCGGTCGCAGTGGGCCGCACCGCGACGATGCGCGCGTCGGGGAAGTGTTGCAGCACCTCTTTGACCTCGGGGTGATCGCGAATGAGCTCGATCTCGCGGGCTTCGCGCGCGCGGCGCCGTTGCCCAAGCGGCGCGGCGCCTTCCTCCCCGCTCAGCGCCACCATCCACACGCGGCCGGTCCAAGTTTTCAGCTTGCGCATGAGCTCCTGACCAAGCTCCTTCGGCGCGGAGTCGAGCGGATTGATCTCAAGATGCCCCGGGCGAAAGCGCACGAGGCGCACTTGCTCGGACAGGGCGTGCTTGAGTTTCAAGTCGCGCTTCTCGCCGGCGAGCGCGACCACCTCCTCGAAGTTCTTCGGATTTGCAAGCGATGCTGCGGCAGCAGGCCCTTCAGGTTCGGCCGCTGGTGTCGGTTCGATTGACGCATCCGGCAGCGGTGCATGGGCCGACTGTCGGGGCGTTTGCTTGGCGGGCCTCGCGCGACCAGTCCCCTCGCCGTCCGCGCCGCCACCGTCACTGAGGCGGCGCATGAGGTCGGCGGGCGTCGGCAGATCGGCGGCATAAGCAAGCCGCACCAGCACCATGTCGGCGGCGGCATGCGGCCGGGGCGAGGCGCGCACCTCCTCATGGCCCTTGAGCAGCATCTGCCAGGCGCGGGCGAGCACCGGCATGGAGAGGCGCTTGGCGAGATCGGCGGCGCTCGCCCGCTCAGCCTCGCTCGCCGCGGGGTCGGAGGCGTCCGCCGCCTTGACCAGGGTCACGGCGTGTACCGCATCGGCAAGGTCGGTGATGATTTGAGCCGGCTCCGCGCCGTCATTGGTAAGCGAGGCGAGCTTCGCAAGTGCGCTCCCCGCATCACCTGCGAGCACGGTCTCGAGCAGGTCGAAGATGCGGCCGCGGTCAGCTAACCCAAGCAGCCCTCGCACGGCTTCAGCCTCGACCTTTCCAGAGCCGAAGGCGATGGCGCGGTCGAGGATTGATAGCGCATCCCGCACCGAGCCTTCCGCCGCCCGCGCGATCAGTGTCAGCGCGGCGGGCTCCGTCGCGGCATTTTCTTGCGCGACGATGCCGGAGAGGTGCCGGGCAAGCTGCTCGACCTCGATGCGCTTCAGGTCGAAGCGCTGGCAGCGCGACAGAACCGTCACCGGAACTTTGCGCACCTCGGTGGTGGCGAAGATGAACTTAACATGCTCCGGCGGCTCTTCCAGGGTCTTGAGCAGGCCGTTGAAGGCCTGCTTCGACAGCATATGCACCTCGTCGATGATGTAGACTTTGTAGCGGGCGGTGTTCGGCCTGTAGTGGGCGCTGTCGATCAAGTCGCGAATGTCGTCGATGCCGGTGTGGGAGGCCGCGTCCATCTCGACCACGTCGAGATGCCGGCTCTCCAGGATGGCGCGGCAGTGCTCGCCCTCTTCCGTCATATCCAGGGTGGGTGCCCCCTCACCGGAGGGTGAGACATAGTTGAGCGCACGCGCGATCAATCGCGCAGTAGTGGTCTTGCCCACGCCGCGCACGCCGGTGAGCACATAAGCTTGGGCGATGCGGCCTGAGGCAAAGGCATTGCGCAACGTCTGCACCATGGCGTCCTGGCCGATCAGCTCGGAGAACAGTTTCGGCCGGTATTTGCGGGCAAGCGCCGCATGACCCTGGCTGCCAGCCGCGGGCGTAGCGGGTCCGGCGGCGGCTTTCTCTGCTTTCTTGGCAGAGCGCCTCGGCGAGCTCTCTTGCTGATCTTTGGATTCGGCCATGGAAGATAAGACTTTCACGCGGGAAGAGACACTTGGGCCGACATGGACCTAAGGCCTCGACGCACGACTTACACGGGGCGCGCACGCGGGGTGGGAGGCTGGACAAACAACCCGCATCAATCTCGTTAGGGCTGCTTCCTTCCGGACCTGACCCGGTTGGCGAGGGACGCGCCTGCCGCCAACCTCCCGGAGGGAGTATATCGGGGATAGCGGCCCATGTGGCAACCGGCGGTTCGCCCCGAGGACCCTAGCGGGACACGGCCTTCAAATCGGCGCGGAAAGGGCTCGCCTTATAGGTGCCGAGCAGCCGCACCTCGCTCGTGAAGAAGGCAAGCTCCTCCATGGCAAGTTGCACGGACCGCTTGTCGGGGTGGCCCTCGATATCGGCATAGAACATCGTGGCGTTGAACGAGCCTTCGAGCTGATAGGACTCAAGCTTCGTCATGTTGACCCCGTTGGTGGCAAAGCCGCCAAGCGCTTTATAGAGCGCTGCCGGCACATTGCGCACCCGGAAGATGAAGGTGGTGATGACCGGACCATCCTTGGCCTTGGCATGGTCGGGCTTGGCCGCGAGCACCACGAAGCGCGTGGTGTTGTGTTGGGCGTCCTCGATGCCGGCCTTGGCCACTTTCAGCCCATAGACTTCGGCGGCAAGCGCCGAGGCGATCACGGCACAAGTGCGGTCCTCCGACTCGCGCAAGTGACGCGCGGCGCCCGCCGTGTCAGCCTCGGCCACGGGCTTGAGCTTCAGCGCGCGGATCGCCTTGCGGCACTGGCCGAGTGCCATGGTGTGGCTGTGCACGGTCTTGAGCTCGCGGAGCTGCACGCCAGGTAAAGTGAGCAGCTGATGGCGAATGCGCTCGAAACGCTCGGCGACGATGAAGAGCCCGGAGTCCGGCAAGAGATGATGGATGTCGGCGACACGGCCGGCGACCGAGTTCTCGATGGGGATCATGGCGAGCTGAGCCTCTCCGCCTTTCACCGCGGCAAGGGCATCCTCGAAGGTGGGGCAGGCGAGCGGCTCCAGCTTCGGATAGGCGTCGCGGCAAGCGAGATGCGAATTGGCGCCGGGCTCGCCCTGATAGGCGATTTTCTGTCGCTTGGCTGCGGTCATGGAGAGAGGTCGCTTTGGGACGGGGAAGCACTTTTCGGCGCGAGACATTCACGCGCCCGGGCAAGGTCGGCCGGAGTATCGACACCAAACGGTACGGTGTCAACGAGGGCGACATGGATGCGCATCCCGGCCTCCAACGCGCGGAGCTGCTCGAGCTTCTCGCGGATCTCGAGCGGCGACGGCGGCAAGGACACGAAGCGGGCAAGTGCGGCGCGCCGATAGGCGTAGATGCCGATATGGTGGTAGAGGGGGCCATTGCCGTAAGGCGCCGTACCCCTGGTGAAATAGAGCGCCCACAAGCTGCGCGGGCCGAGACGCGAGCCCACGACCTTCACCACATTCGGATCGGTGCGCTCCTCGTCTCTGACAATCTCCGCGGCGATGGTGCCGATGTCCGCGGCGCTATCGTCAAGAGCCCCAAGGCACGCGCGGACGAGGCGCGGATCGAGCGTCGGCAAATCACCCTGCAGATTGACGATGGTCCCGACTGCACCTTCGGGGTCGAGCCTGGAGACCGCCTCGAAGATGCGGTCCGACCCGCTTTGGTGATCCGGGCGCGTCATCAACGCTTTGCCGCCAGCGGAATGCACCACCTCGCAGATGGCTTCGGCGTCAGCGACTACCACCACCGGCCCGCACGCGGCCTCCACGGCGCGGCGCCAGACATGGACAATCATGGGCTCGCCCGCGATGTCGGCGAGAGGCTTATCCGGCAGCCGTGTGGCCTTTAGCCTCGCCGGAATGACAATCAGATTCGACGCCATGGGGTCAGTTAACACGTAGACTAATGCCTCGCGAGACCTTGGCAGCGCCAAATGCGTCAGCTACAACAGCCGCCTACGCCGAGTAGCCTCACTTTCCGTAGCAAGAGCTTCGAAAAGTAGCCTCTGCATCTGGGGGAAAATCAACCATGAAGCATTATCGCCTGAACCAGATCGCCATGGCCGTGCTTGGCGCTCTGCTGCTCATTTTTGGCACGAAAACGCTGATCAACATCGCCTTCGAGGAGCATGAGCCCGAGAAGCCCGGCTACGAAGTCGCCGGGGCTAAGCACGAGGAAAAGGCTAGCGAAAAGCCAGCGGCGGCTGCGAGCGATCTCCCTGCCCTTCTCGCCAAGGCCGACGCAGCGCGCGGAGAGACGACGGCGGCAGTCTGCAAGGCGTGTCATAGCTTCGAAGCCGGACAGCCGAGCCCGATCGGCCCCAATCTTCATGACCTGGTCGGGCGCAAGATCGCATCGGTTGAAGGCTTCAACTATTCGCCGGCGCTCAAGGCTCATGCCGGAGAGGAATGGACCTACGAGAATCTCAACCATTGGCTCACCAACCCACAAGTCTTTGCCTCTGGCACGACGATGGGCTTTCCCGGCCTCCCTGATGCGAAGCAACGCGCTGATGTGATCCTGTTCCTCCGCAGCAAGACCGAGAACGCGCCGCCGCCGCCACAGGTCACAGCCGCGGCACCGGCCGCCGAAGGTGCGAAGCCCGCCGAAGGCGCCACAAAACCCGGCGGTGAGGCAGCCCCAGGCGCCGAGATCCTGCCTGCCCTGGCCAAAGCCGATCCGAAGAAAGGCGAAGCTGCCGCAGCCGCGTGCAAGGTCTGCCACAGCTTCGACAAGGGCGCCCCGAGCCCGATCGGCCCCAATCTCTATGGAGTCGTAGGACGCAAGATCGCCTCGGTTGAAGGCTTCAATTATTCGCCCCCGCTCAAGACCAAGGCAAGCGAGGGTGATTGGACCTTCGAGCATCTCGACCTTTGGCTCACGAATCCGCAAGCATTTGC
>Ga0187805_10000487_pt1 | contig 13046 bp, 11 predicted proteins | sample NC_wetland_sal_i_6_FD_132965 | JGI IMG/M metagenome (GOLD analysis project Ga0187805, IMG submission 132965) | Wetland sediment microbial communities from Neuse River Estuary, North Carolina, USA - Control_5 | ecosystem: Environmental > Aquatic > Freshwater > Wetlands > Sediment | place: USA...
GCCAACATGCCGGTTTGCGATTCTTCCTCTTCTGGCTCCTGCTCGTCGACAACATCCGTCTCCGCTTCCACGGCGATCGCGAGCACGCCGCCGGTTGGAATGGCCTTCAACACCGCCTCTACGTCGGCTGCCGTTTTCGCCTCGGTGTAATGCTCTTCACTCACCTCGACAACCGGAAGTAGCTCTTTCAATAGCGAAGTAAACTCCAGTTCGGTGAAAAGAGCGCGCAGCGCTTCCATGTCCGGCTCGCCCACCTTCATCGCATTCACGTCCAGCTCGATGGGCACATCGCAATCGATGGTCACCAGCTTTTTGCTGAGCAGGATGTTGTCACGATTGTTCTGGAGCGATTCACGGTACGTCTTCTTCTCGACTTCTGCCGCGCGATCCAGCGCCTGCTCAACCGAGCCAAAACGCTTGATGAGTTCCACCGAGCCCTTGTCGCCGATGCCCGGGGCGCCGGGAATATTGTCGATGGAATCGCCGCGCAGGGCCATCACATCGATCACGCGCTCGGGAGGCACTCCAAGGATTTCCTCGACCTTGGCGGCGTCGCAGATCAGATTGTCCTTGGGCGGGTTCAGAACGCAGACACGATCGTTCACCAGTTGCAGCATGTCTTTGTCGCTCGAGACCACGTACACCGAATACGATTGCGCCACGGCTTTGCGTGCCAGCGTGCCGATCACGTCGTCGGCTTCGTAGCCTCCGAGTTCGAGGATGGGAATGCGGTAGGCTTCCAGCGCTCGTCGGATATAGGGCAATTGCTGCGCCAAGTCTCCGGGCATTTCTTTACGATTGGCCTTGTAACCGTGATACTCGACTTCCTGGAAAGTTTGGGTCTTGAGATCAAATCGGCGGACGCTGGTAAGGCCTCCAGCTTGCTGATCGCGAAAGGTGGGCGCGGCCACGTCAAATACTGCAGCAAGGAATTCCGGGGAAAAGTCATCACGCAATTTGCGCAACATGTTGACGAAGACATAGGTCGCCGCCGTGGGCAAGCCTGTTTTTGTGGACATCCCGCGCTGCCGCGCCATGGCGTGATAGGCGCGGAAGATGAAGGACATGGTATCGATCAGGTAAATGCATCCGGACTCGCCGGCTACAATCTTCGGCTTCTGCGCCGAGGCGGACGTATCTGGCGCGACAGCGATAGCGGCGCTGTCGACTGCAGTAGACGGAGATTTCTTGCGGAGAGCCAACAGGTAAGTTTAGCAGCAGGTAAGCAGGGACGCTCGCCCTCACCGCGGTCGAGACGTAGCTAGCTCTACTCGAACTTTATGGTGAAGTCGGCCTCGACAAACTTGATCTTTGTCCCGCTCCCGGAGTTGCTGAAAACCAGATGATACGTTTGCGGGTCTGCGTACGTGGTTGGAACCCGCCAATCCACCATCTGGTTGTGAACGGAATCCAGTTCATAGGTCGCGGTTTGCGGCTGGCCGTGCAGAAAGTCCTGGAATTCCTGATCACTTAATAACATCAAATCAACATCAGCGATGCTGCCGCTTGTGGAATCGGGGTCGTTACGCTTCGTAAATGACCGGAGGGTGCCGCGCAATCTGGCATTACCCTCGTGGGGCGGAACTACGAAGGCAAACTGCGCATATTTATTTACCGAAAATACTTTGTGCAGAACGCTCTTGGGTCCGTCCACGGGGAGGTCAAGGCGGTGATCGATCAGCAGCGGTTCTTGCGGTATAAAATCATCCGGCTTGGTTGTTGTTGCCTTGGCTTGTCCCCTTAAGATGGTTAACGGCGAGATGACGGTTGCCGTCGGTCCCGGATCTTCCGGAGTCGCGCCCTTGATTTCCGGCTCGTCAGATTGTACTTGCCGGGACTGGTCGCTATTTTGGCTTTTGGCTTCGGAGCTTTCTCTTTTTGAGCAACCGCAGGCCGATAACAACAGGACAATGATTACGGCGGACGACCTCTTCATGGCTCCTCCGGGAACATTCTCCGCACCCGTTATTGTCCTCTGACCTCCTCTCTGGTGCACAGATGACTGAAGTCACCGGCTCGGTTTTCCGTATTCGGTGGTGTAGTGCAGCTTGATTTCTCCGCAGGTATGCTGCTCCGGCGAATAAACTACGCAGCTATCGAAGGGCCGGGAATACACGTGCAGGCTGACCGCCCGCTGGTTGAACTCGCGCGGATTGTAAACACGGTGCACAGGTTCCACGGGATCGACCGCGCAGGGATGGGTCGGGTTCATCTCCAAAGTTTCTGCTGTTTCCAGGTCGCAAATGCCTTCTTCCAGTTTCTGAGAAATCACACGATAATTTTCCACCAGCAATCTGCCAATGGGCACGGCCATCCAGCAGTTCTGGTCGCGATGATTATGCACCGAGCTGCCCTGGCCGACTTCCCAGCAGATCGCCATCAGTTCGTAGAGCGGCGTTTTGTCGATCAGGTTTCGGGTGTAGTGCTGTCGATCCCAAGTCAAGTAGGAGGCCAAGGTATCGGGCGCGACGGGCATGGTTTTAAGAAGCTTAGCGATCTGGTCGGTGCGGTCGAAGGCCCGCTCCGGAAACTTCCGTAACTCGGACACAAAATCGTCTATTGGAACTTGTCTAGACAGCGCCTGTGTTTCCATGTTCCCCCCCTGTGTGCGAGGATCAGTATAGCGCTCAGGGAACCTGTGACTTCAACTGGGCGAGCTGCACGGGCGGCGACCCCTACACGTTCCGCTCCTGCTACACTCTTTTCGTCCTTTCATCCTTCGCGATTGCCGGGAGCTTTTCCTGAATGTCACAGCCTTATACCCCAAGTGCGCGGACGCGCGTGGTGCGAGAACCTCACCGCGGCGTCTATGATCGAAGTACTGCTTACCAGATTCTGGATGAAGGCTTCATCTGCCACGTTGGATTTGTGGTGGATGGGCAACCCTTTGTGATTCCAACCGGCTACGGACGCGGGGGCGACAATCTGTACATTCACGGCTCGGCCGCAAGCCGCATGCTGCGGCGCGTCGATGAGGGGATTGCGGTGTGCGTTACGGTTACTCTGCTGGATGGGCTGGTGCTGGCGCGCTCGATTTTCAATCACTCCATGAACTACCGTTCCGTGATGATCCTGGGAAAGGCAGTTGCCGTGAACGATGCGAAAGAAAAGTTGGAGGCTTTGCGTTTGTTATCGGAGCACATCCTGCCTGGACGCTGGGCGGAATCCCGGCTGCCCAACGAGAAGGAACTAAAAGCGACGCTGGTGATGCGGTTGCCGATTGAGGAGTTTTCGTCCAAGGTGCGGCAGGGTCCTCCCATCGATGATGAAGAAGATTATGCGTTTCCCACCTGGGCGGGCGTGATTCCTCTGCAGGTGGCGGCGGGTGAGCCGATTGATGATCGGCGGCTGGTGCCCGGAATGACAGCGCCTGAATACGCGCGAGGCTACACTCGCAAACGTTGACGGCATTGATGAGCAGCTAAAATGGAGAATGATGCGGAAGATCTTCCATTTTGACTCTCCATCCGGCCCCTATGTGGCGGACGCCGCCGTGCTCTGCTGCTTTGACCACCGCATCAGCCTGGCGGTGCGGAAATTTCTGAAGAAACAGGGGATCGAGCGGCTGGACATGGTTATCGTGGCCGGAGGAGCGAAAACGCTGGCCTCGCCGCGTAACCCCTTCGAACAGGATTTCATCCTGGAGCAAATCCGCATGTCCATCCGCCTTCACCAAACCGATCGTGTCCTGGTGATGAGTCACTCCGATTGTGCCACCTATGGCGGCCTGGCTCATTTCAAAGGAGACCGCGAAGCCGAGGCCAGCCATCACCAGAATGAGCTGCTTCGAGCCAAAGACCTTCTCTCCGCAACTTTCGCGAATATCTCAGTCGAGCCGTACTTTGTGAAGTTTGATGGAGTGTGGCAACTGAACGAAGCGGGCCGAGCGGAACCCGCAGAGCAAAATGACAACGACGCAGCCATCCGCAAGCACGCCTAGGTTTGCGGGCACCCTACGGTATCAGCAACAGCTTACCCGTTGTCTTGCGGCCCTCCAGATCACGGTGTGCCTGGGCGGCGTCGGCCAGGGGATAGGTGTGTTCGATCCGCAGCTTGAGCTTGCCTTCGGCGATCATCTTGAACACATCGCTAGAGCGGGCTCGCAACTCCTCGGTTGCGGCAATGTAGTGCCCCAGAGTGGGGCGGGTCACGTAGAGCGAACCCTTCTGGGAGAGTTGCACCAGATCGAAGGGGGGCACGGCTCCGCTTGATCCTCCGAACAAAACCATCATTCCGCGCGGCCGCAGAACGTTTAAGCCTTTCTCGAAGGTGGTCTTGCCCACTCCGTCGTAAACCACGTCCACACCTTTGCCGTCGGTCAGGCGCTTGGTCTCGAGTTCAAAATCAGTCTGGGTGTAAAGGATCACCTCGTCGGCGCCCGCCTGACGCGCCAGTTTGGCTTTTTCGTCGGTTGAAACCGTGGCAATGACGCGGGCTCCGATGTTGTGGGCCATTTGCACCAGTAGCAACCCCACGCCGCCGGCTGCCGCATGAATCAGAGCGGTTTGGCCGCGCTTGAGGGGAAAAGTGTCGTGAATCAAGTAGTGCGCGGTCATGCCTTGCAGCATCGCCGAGGCAGCTTGCTGATCGCTCACGCCTTGCGGAACTGGCACCAACCGCTGGCCGGGGACGGCTGCGTACTCAGCGTAGGAGCCGTGGACGCTACTCCAGGCTACGCGATCTCCGGGCTTTACCGATTTCACCTCTGCGCCGACGGAGGCAACTACGCCTGCGCCCTCCTGTCCGAGGACAAATGGGAGAGGGACCTTGTAGCGGCCCTCGCGCTCGTAAACATCGATGAAGTTCACACCCGAGGCTGCGATTTTCACCACGGCTTCGTTAGGCTTGGGTTGCGGGATTGGCAAATCCACAAGTTGCAGAACTTCCGGTCCACCGCTTTGCTTTACCTGGATGGCTTTCATGTTTGACTTCGATTCTTATCATGCCGCGAGAGATTCAGAATGGAAGGGGCAAGCAGCTAGGTTCTGCTCGGGTCGGAGACACGAGATGTGTGGTGCCGGGTTCTCTGACCCGGTCGCGGCTTGCAAGGCCGCCCTGCTCCCGGGCTCTGGGAAAGCTGCGGCCTTCGGCCTGACCGGGTCGAAGACCCGGTCCCACACAACGGTCGAAGACCCGGGGCCAACTCATGGTTGCGGCGGCGCGGGTGGCTGAAGTAATATTCCGGCCTGTTCCTAAAGTAACTTGGACCAACCGAGTTGCGGATTGACCCATCAAAATGTGGGTAGTAGCATAAAATGGTCTTCCGTGGACCAGGGTTGATCGCGGTAAGTCATAGAGAAACATGAAGATTCGGAAACTCTATCTTCTGATCGCGGCAGTAGTTGCCTTGGTTTTGGGCAGCATCGCGTGTCAGACGGCGCAGCGGCCGGCGACGCTGTTGCCTACGGGCAAGTCAACCGCGCCCGCATTGAGCGCGTCTCCCGCCCCCGCTCCTCAGCCCAATACTGAAGTCAAAGCTGCGCCCACCGCTCCAACTCAGACTGAGATTAAACCAGATGCCGTCGCTGAATTGATTGCGCAGGTCGAGAAGGAATACCGGAAGGGACAGGATGAGTACAAGGCCGGGCACCTCGAAGCGGCCAAGGAAAATTTCGATCGTGCCTTCAACTTGCTGCTGGGGAGTTCGTTGGACGTGCGCACCGACGAGCGGCTGCAGCAGGAATTTGACCGCGTCCTGGATGGCGTAAACGGTCTGGAACTGCAAGCCTTGCAGCAGGGGGACGGCTTCACGGAGCAAAAGTCGGAGCCCGCGCCCATCGACGAGGCAAACGAGGTTACGTATCCAGTCGATCCCAACGTGAAGGCGAAAGCCGAGGCCGAGGTCAAGGCTACGCACTCCGATCTGCCCCTGATGATGACCGACCCGGTGGCCGGCTATATAAACTATTTTTCCACGCGCGGACGGGGAACGCTGGAGCGTGCCCTAGCCCGTAGCGGGCGTTATCAGGCCATGATTCAGCGGGTTTTGAAAGAAGAAGGCGTTCCGCAGGACTTGATCTACCTGGCCCAGGCAGAATCTGGATTCCATCCCCTCGCGCTTTCCCGCGCCGGCGCTCGTGGCATGTGGCAATTCATGGCCAGCCGTGCCAAGGGGTATGGGTTAGAGCGGGATTGGTGGGTGGATGAGCGGCAGGATCCGGAGAAATCCACGCGCGCCGCTGCCCAGCATTTGAAAGATCTCTACAACGAGTTTGGCGACTGGTACCTGGCCATGGCCGCCTACAACTCCGGTCCCGGTACGGTCCAAAATGCTGTGAAGCGCACGGGCTACGCGGATTACTGGCAGCTCTACAAGCGGAACGTATTGCCAAAGGAAACCCGCAACTACGTGCCTATTATTTTGGCCGTAACCATTATGGCCAAGAATCCAGAGCAGTACGGACTGGACAAGGTGGTTACCGACAAGCCAGTTCCTTATGATTCAGTGAAGATTGATTACCCCGTGGACCTGCGCTTAGTGGCGGAATGTGTGGATGCTTCCGAGAGCACTCTGCAGGATTTGAATCCAAGCCTGTTGCGCCTGACCACGCCCAAGGATCGGGAATTCGAACTGCATCTGCCGGCCGGCACGAAGGATCGTTATCTCAGCGCCATTACCGCCATTCCACCTGATATGCGGGTATGGTGGCGCTATCACAAGGTTGCTCCGGGCGATACTTTGGCCTTGGTCGCGCGCGCTTTTCACACCAGTCCCCGCGCTATCGTGCAGGCGAATAATCTCGACGGCGATGAGAACCTTCGCGCCGAAAGTGAACTCATTATTCCGGTTGCCCCAGGGAAACATCCTGCCGACGAGATCGCCAGCTATTCGCGCCGGGCGACGAGCTACAAGGTTCGCAAGGGGGACACGGTGCAAACCGTGGCCGACAATTTCGGCGTCCCGCCTTCTATGGTTCGTCGCTGGAATCACCTGAAGGGCGACAGCGTGCGCGGACGACGAGTTTTGTATATCCACCAGCCAGTGGCGCCGGGCAGCGATGAGAGCCGTCAGGTGGTTGCTTCTAAGTCGACATCCAAGAAGAAGTTGCAGACGACAGCCACAAAGACCGTGGTGCACCACAAGGTGCAGCGTGGAGAGACGCTCTCCTCCATCGCCAAATCCCATAACACCACGGTGGACGCTTTGAAAGAGAACAACGGCAATTTAGCCAATCTCCGACCGGGGATGGTTTTAGTTATCGGCACTCCCGGCAGATAGCCCAGCCGCTGTCCAACGCCTGCCCTGAATTTCAAACTGAAACCCAAGTGCGAAGCTCCAGCAGACTTTTTTCGCATGACCAATACGAAACTGGAAACAGGAATTCAACTTCGGTGTAATATGCATTGGGCAGATGCGCAGCAACCAGTTTTGATCACTGCAACGCGAAAAACTACTGTGCTATAATCGCGGCCCGTTCAGTTAGCAGAGCAAGTTTTCAGAAGTCTTTTTAATTTCCTGGCGCATGCAGTGCGAGTACAGCATCCGGCATACAGCGCAGCCGGAAAATTCACAGGAGGAGCAATGAACGTTCACGAAACCCTCTATCTACGAGACGACGAAATAGATGAGTTTGGCGACAGCGGCGCCTATGGCGAATCGCTGGAAGAGGATTACGAAGAAGAAGAGGAAGAAGAGGAAGCAGAACTTCCAGGCGTGACCGGCGCCGAGACGGGAGCCGAGCCGCCGATGCCAGCAGCACCGGTGCCCGCAGGTGGCGGCGGTGGCGGCTCGTCCAAACCCTCGGCGAAAAAGCCCGCGCCTAAGAAGGCCGCTCCCAAAAAGGCGGCGAAGAAAAAAGCGCCTAAAAAGGCGGCGAAGAAAAAAACCGCGCCCAAAGCCGCGAAAAAGAAGACTGCCAAAAAGAAAGCGGCGAAGAAGGCGGGCAAGAAGTCGGCGCGCCGCCGGCGATGAGTTGAAGTCAAGATAAGTGAAGAAAATTGGATCCAGCCGCAGCTTGGCTGCGGCTCGGGCTGCAGGTAAATCTTCGTGTCATTCCGAGGAGTCAAGATATTTTTTGCCGACTACCGCGTCCTCGGAGAGCTCCAGTTGGACTTTGTCTAGTGCCTGAGCTGCGGCTCGCTTGGCTGCCCGGGCGAGGCCTCCGGGCCTACGTGCGAAACGCCAGATTCCTTACATTTTTCGCAGCTGATTGGGTACGCAGCAGAGGTGTCAATTGCGCCTCTAAGCGGCACCGCGTAGCATCTAATCAGCATGCCGACTACTGCCACTGCGGCGGGCCATCATCCTCCCAAGCTGGTGCTGGGCGAGATCTTCAGCTTCGCCTTGGACACCTTCTGCAGCAATAAAGTCCGGTTTGCGCTTACGGCGCTCGGCATGGTGATTGGCACAGCGTCGCTCATCCTGGTCGTGACCATCGGAATGACGGGCAAGCAATATGTCCTGAATCAGATTCAGGCGATCGGCGCCAACATGGTGTATGCGGAGTACCAGGGAGGCGCAGGAAACACAAATCCTGACTTGCTGACCATCGACGACATGCATGCGGTTTTGCAGCAAGTGCCGGGAATCGCGGCTGCGTCTCCCGTAGTAAATCTGGATGAACGCGTCCCCGTCGGCAACGGCAAGGAGCGCGACGTCCGCGTGCTTGGGGTTTTTCCTCAGTACAGCGCGGTGCGGAATCTGGTGGTTCTCTCCGGTAGGATGTTCGACGGCGAAGACGAGCAGGCACACAATAAGGTGGGAGTGATCACGCAAAAGCTCGCAGAACAGCTTTACGGCTCGACCAACCAGGCCGTGGGCAGGGTTTTGAAGCTGAGCGGGCTTCCGTTCACCGTCATCGGTACTTTTAAGGAGCGGGTGGACACCTTCGGGCAGTCGGAAGTTACTTCGAATGCGATGCTGATTCCCTACACCGTGAGCCTCTACTTCACCGACACCAGGGACGTGAAGCAGCTTTATTTCTCCGCCACTGATTCCGCCATGGTCGTACCGGTGACCGAACAGGTCCGCAAGGTGATTCAATCCCGGCACCGGTCAGAATCGGTTTACCAGGTAGACAACCTGACCGAGTTGGTGGCGGTGGCGGATCGGACGGCGAACGCGCTCACCCTGGTGTTATTGCTGGTTGCCACCGTGACCCTGCTGGTTAGCGGAATTGGGATTATGAACATTATGCTGGCCACGGTGAGTGCTCGTATCCGCGAAATTGGAATTCGCAAAGCCATGGGCGCCACCAATCGCGAGATTCGCTTTCAATTTTTGTCGGAAGCCATTCTGATTTCCCTGATCGGAGGTTTTGCGGGAGTCATCATCGGACTGGCGCTGCCCTTCTCGGTACGTTTCTTTACCGAATACCGCATCCCGATCTCCGGCTTGTCGGCGATCGTGGCCATCGTGGTGTCCTCGCTGGTGGGCATTTTGTTTGGCACGGTTCCCGCTACGCGGGCAGCGAAACTCGATCCCGTGGAAAGTCTCCGGTACGAGTAAAAAAACGCCGCCTTTGGTTTTTGGCTTCTAGCTTTCCTTTGTGTATCTTCGCGTCCTTTGTGGTTCCAGCATTTGAACTTCCTCAACCACAAAGGGCATAAAAGGTACACAAAGGAGAATTGCCCAAAAAGTAAAGCCGGGCGGGTTAGCCCGGCTTTTCTCTTTCGTCACCCTTTGGGGATTGACTTGGTTTTGAGACTCCCCTCAGATTTTGTCGACTTTCACTCTCGCTCTCACCTGATTTGACTCAGCGGCGAGCCAAAACGTTGCATTGCCCGGGTTACATCACCAAGGCGAGGTTCTCGAGTTCAGACTGCAACACAGGGATTGAGCAGCCGGACATTTCCACCCGACCGGCCGCATCAAAAGCTGCTTGCGGCGAAACTCCGTAACCCCTGCCCATAAGGAAGACCTGCAAAAGTTCGGCGGCCTCGCGCGAATCGATTAAACCACCCTGCAACAGATCGTTTCGCAAGGCTGTCAGCTCGGTAACGGAAAATCTCTCTTTAAACCTATCGTTCATGGCCGTATCACCTCCGACCTGATTACTGCACTTTACTATTAGACTCCGTTGCTGCCACCTGCGTTGCATGCAATTTCATTGCCGCGGCGTAGCTAGTTCTGAACAGGCTGGCAGCAAAACTCCCCTATCTCTACCAACCCAAATTGGTGCAATAAGTTGCGGCGAAGTTGGGGAGCCGTCAAGCACTCCAGTTGCCCAGGATAAGCAGGGGCTTCGTCTCGGAAGGTTGGCACAAGGTGTCGTTTTGGTACGGAAATTGGCGCTCACAGTGTCCAGAATGGGTCGACGCCGCAGCCCCAGAGTCCCACAAACGATGGAGAAGTCAGGCAGGATCGGTGACCGCTTCATCGACCAGCAAAATCGGAATATTGTCGCGAATTGGGTAGACGCGTCGACACTCCGTGCACTTCAGGCTTTCTCCAGTTTCCTTGAGCAGCAGCGGTTTCTTGCACACCGGGCAAACCAAGATGTCGAGCAAGTCCTGAGGAATCATGGCAGCATTCTACGCCTTGGGGAAAGAATGCGCATGCCAGGCTGCACGGGCGCGGACGCCCGCGCCTGCGCGCCGACTCCCGCCCCTCATTGGTAGTTCGCTGGTTAGGAGAAGAAAGGCCACATTGACTTCACCGCCTTCTGCGGGTAGATTCTTGCGGCGAATGTTTTGATCGATTCGCAAGTCCCATCTGTGGCGGCAACGTGCTTAGCTCCCGTCCGAATCCGCCAATAGAGGACCCCAAACCGAGAGAGGACAATATATATGAGGATTTTGAAGGAGTTCGGAATTTCACTGCTCGCCTTGCTGGCCTTGGCCGGTATTGCCAGCGCACAGAAATGGCAACCGCTCAATCATCCACCCAGCGCCCCCATAGGCGCGATCGCGCTACTTACCGACGGTACAGTACTGCTCCATGAAGAGCAAGATAGCACCCCACAAAAATGGTACAAGCTGACCCCGGACAACACCGGCAGCTATATCAACGGGACCATCACACCAATCGCCTCATTGCCCGTGATCAACGGAACACAATATGGTCCTTTTTACTTTGGTTCCGTGGTATTGCCGGATGGCCGCTACATTATTGAGGGCGGCGAATACAACGACGGCACCGCTGTGTGGACCAACGACGGGGCGATTTACGATCCGGTGAAAAACAAGTGGACGGCAGTGGCGCCGCCCGCGGGCTGGAGCATGATCGGCGATGCCCAGGCGATTTTGTTGGCCAATGGAACCTACACCCAGGCTGATTGCTGCGAGGGCGTTAACCAAGCCTACTTCATTCCCAAGACGTTAAAGTGGACGAACCTCACCAACACGGGCAAGGCCGATCGCTTTGACGAGGAAGGATGGGGCCTGCTGCCCAATGGCGACATCCTAACAGTGGATGCCATCGATGCTCCCAACTCCGAAGTTTTCAATCCCACCACGAAGAAGTGGACGAGCGCGGGAAGCACGATTGTCCGCCTGGAAGACCCGGGTTCCCAAGAAGTCGGACCATTGGTATTGCGGCCTGACGGGACCGTCTTCGCAGCCGGCGCAGCGCCTGCGGGCACTGCCGGCCACACCTCGATCTACAACACCAAAACGAAGAAGTGGACGCCGGGTCCAGATTTCCCCAAGGTTAACGGTGTAGCTTTGGCCTGTGATGACGCTCCCTCAGCCGTGGAAATTAACGGCAACGTCATCGTAATGACCGCTCCCCCTGTTTTTGGCACGGGCGCCGTCTTCTTTGAGTGGAATGGGAAGACATTGACGAAGATCGCCGGACCGCCGAACTCAGCCACTGACGGGGCTTTCTACGGACACTTCCTGGAGTTGCCGACCGGGCAACTGCTGTTCAGCGACTTCAGCACCGACCTTGAAGTTTTCACCCCGAAAGGAAGCTTCAACGCCGCATGGGAGCCTAAGATCACCTCGGTACCCACCACGCTCACGCACGGAAAAACCTATGTGGTTAAAGGCACGCAGTTCAGCGGCTACACTAATGGAGCTGCGTACGGCGATGACTTCCAGGATTCCACCAACTATGCTTTAGTCCGTATCACCAACACTGCCACCAAGCACGTTTTCTATGCCAAGACGACCAATCCGAGCAGCTTCGGGGTTCAGACTGGCTCTCTGACAGAATCGACTAACTTCACTGTGCCGGCAAGCATCGAGACTGGCGCCAGCACGCTGCAGGTAGTCACCAACGGGATCCCCTCGGTTCCCACTTCGGTGACCGTGAACTAGTAACGGCAGAACGGTCAGTGACACCTCAATCCACTCGTCAGAAAAAGACGAGTGGATTTTTTATTTCTAGTATTAGCTCGTTCACGTATTCGGATCACAAGCGCACGCCAGAAGCCTCCGATTTCTCACAAATTCGACGTTGACTTTGGCTGTCTTTCGGACTAGTGTTTCCCGCGAATTGTTTGTTCCCCTACCCCATCCCATCTGTGGCGGCGATGGTTGTGCCTCCTGCCCTACCCGCTTCAGAGGAAGTATCCATGGGAGGACAGGATATGAAAGTCTTAGGCACGCTAGGAATCGCGTTTCTGGCCTGGCTGGCCTCGCCCGGTAGTGCCAGCTCACTGACGTGGCAACCGTTGAAGAACCAACCCACTTTCCCTGTGGGCGCAATCGCGCTGCTCACGGATGGTACAGTGCTGCTCCACGAGGAGCAGGACTCGAACCCGGAGCACTGGTACAAGTTGACGCCAGACAACACCGGCAGCTATGTGAACGGGACCATCGAGCCGATCGCCTCGCTGCCCAGCGGGTATGGTCCTTTTTTCTTCGCTTCCGTGGTACTGCCCGATGGCCGATACATCATTGAGGGCGGGGAATACAACTACGGCACAGCGGACTGGACTAACAAGGGAGCAATCTACGATCCCCTGAAAAACCAGTGGACCTCGGTAAATCCTCCCACCGGTTGGGGCACTATCGGCGATGCTCCAAGCGTCGTTCTCAGCCAGGGAGCGTATATGCAGTCGAATTGCTGCGCCATTCAGCTAGCCGTGTTCGATGCCACGAAGTTGACCTGGAGGCAACTCACCCGGACAGGGAAAGCCGATGGGTATGGCGGGGAAGGA
>Ga0187805_10000488_pt1 | contig 13045 bp, 12 predicted proteins | sample NC_wetland_sal_i_6_FD_132965 | JGI IMG/M metagenome (GOLD analysis project Ga0187805, IMG submission 132965) | Wetland sediment microbial communities from Neuse River Estuary, North Carolina, USA - Control_5 | ecosystem: Environmental > Aquatic > Freshwater > Wetlands > Sediment | place: USA...
GCCGGTTCGGCCTCGGAGACGAGCCGAGCTGCCTTTCGCGCGCGTCGTACTTCTCGTACGCGTCGACGATCTTGCCCACCAGCCGGTGCCGCACCACGTCCTGGCTGGTCAGCCTGGCGAAGTGGATGTCCTCGACGCCGTCGAGGATGTCCTGGACGATGCGCAGGCCGCTGACCTGGCCGGACGGGAGGTCCACCTGGGTCACGTCGCCGGTCACCACTACCTGAGATCCGAACCCCAGTCGGGTGAGGAACATCTTCATCTGCTCGGCGGAGGTGTTCTGCGCCTCGTCCAAGATGATGAACGAGTCATTCAAAGTTCTACCGCGCATGTATGCCAGGGGGGCGATCTCGATGGTGCCGGCGGCTAGCAGGCGGGGGATGGAGTCGGGGTCGAGCATGTCGTGCAGGGCGTCGTAGAGGGGGCGCAGGTACGGGTCGATCTTCTCGTACAGGGTGCCGGGCAGGAAGCCCAGCCGCTCCCCTGCCTCGACCGCGGGCCTGGTCAGGATGATCCGGTTGACCTCCTTGGCCTGCAGGGCCTTGACGGCCTTGGCCATGGCCAGGTAGGTCTTCCCGGTCCCCGCGGGGCCGATGGCGAACACGATCGTGTGCTTGTCGATCGCGTCCGCGTAGCGCTTCTGGTTGAGCGTCTTCGGCCTGATCGTGCGGCCGCGGGCGGACAGGATGCCGACGGTGAGCACGTCGGCCGGGCGGATCCCGTGCTTGGCGCGCAGCATCGCCGCCGCCCGCTCCACGACGTCCGCGGTCAGGTCCGTGCCCTTGCGCTGCAACTCGACCAGCTCGGTGAACACGTCGTTCACCAGGGCGATCTCGGCCGGGTTACCCGTCGCGGTGATCTCGTTGCCCCGGACGTGGATGTCGGCGGCAAACTCGCGCTCGATCACGCGCAGTAGCTCGTCCCCGGACCCGAGCAGGCTGACCATCGAATGATCGGCCGAGATCACGATCCTGACCTGGGATCGTGGCTCACCCTCAGGCTCACGAGGCTGGCCGTTGCCGCCGGGGACGCTGGCGCGCAGGTCGTCGTTTCGGGTATCTGTCAATTCGAGGCTCTCGAAGACCCGGAGGACCGCCCCCCGGACGTGGTGCTCACCATGCTATCCGGCCTGCGCCCGGCCTGGCTCATCCCCGGGGCGCGGACACCAATATTCGGCCACGGACGAACCCATGATCTCTTCGCATATGTCGACCATGCCGCCCCGGCTAGGGAACTTTCGGGCCACCTCGTGGCCATGCGTTGCTATCGTGCCGATCCGCGCAAGTGGTGTCATACCCTTTGCGTACTCGATATCCTTGTTTCCCCAGCATGGCGGCGGATGGTCGGATGGGTGAGAAATTGGCGATGAGGGACCCAATGTCCTTTACGCGTCCGGCCGTACGGGAGGCGGCCGGCTAGTGGGTGAACCCTTGGACGGGGATGCGCGTCCAACCAATGTGACCGAAACCCTGGTGGCCACGGGTGCCATCATGCCCGGCGCTTTTCTGGCGCCGAGTTCGGCGTGCCTGGGGTGGAGCGCGGACGGTGCGGTCACCGAGTTGTACTCGCTGCATTACCGGGCCCTGGTGCGCCTGGCCGCGCTGCTCGTGCGGGATACGGGGACGGCCGAGGAAGTGGTGCAGGACGCGTTCGTGGCCATGCACGACGCGTGGCAGCGCCTGCGGGACGCGGAGAACGGGCTGGCCTACCTGCGGCAGGCGGTGGTGAACCGGTCCAAGTCCGTGCTGCGGCACCGGACGGTGGTGGACAAGAACGTGCAGAGCGCCGTGCCGGACATGCCGAGCGCCGAGCACGGGGCACTGGTCCTGCTCGAACGGTCCGCCGTGGTCTCGGCGCTGCGGAACCTGCCCGACCGGCAGCGCGAGGCGATCGTGCTCCGGTACTATGCCGACCTGACCGAAGCCGAGATCGCCGCCACCATGGGCATCAGCCGCGGTGCGGTGAAGAGCCACACGTCTCGGGGCATGATCGCCCTGCGCTCGGCGCTGGAGCGAGACTCATGACGCGACGCCGCCACCGCCCCGAGGGCGCGCCCGGAGACGAGTTCGCCGATTTCGTGCGCCGGTCGCTGCACTCGGCCGCGGAGCACGTCGAGCCGAGCTCGGACGGTCTGGACCGGATCCGCGACAAGATCAGGTCCGGTCCGGTCTACGCCTCGGCCACCGATCCCGAGCCGGGCGCGGGGCCCGGTCGCTGGGGCTCGGGCGTCCTGGTCGGCCTGGTCCGGCGGTTGTTCGGCGGGCGCGGCGAGCACACCGCGCCACGCGGCCACGGCGCGGCGCCCCGACCGGGCCGGGAGCCGGGCCGGGCCCCCGGACGCGGCCCGGGGCACGCGCGGCCGACCCAGCGGCGGTCCACGGACTGGCGCGAGGCCATGCTGCGGCCCGCGCTGGCTATCGGGGTCGCCGTGTTCGCCCTCGCGGTCGTGCTGGCCGCGGTACCTCCGCTGCGACAGGCGTTCGTCCAGGTCAGCACCGATGTGTTCGCCGGCTCATCGAGCAGCACCCCGACTTCGCCGGGGGTCGGCCGCACCGGCCAGGGCTCCTCGGGCAACGGGGTCGAGGGCAGTGCGTCGCTGGGCATCACCAGCCCGTCGGCCGTGCCGTGCGTGTCGCCGACCCAGTCGCACGCGTCCGGCTCCCCGAAGGCCAGTAGGTCGAGCCCCGCCACGCGGTCAACCTCGTCGACGAGCGCGCCGACGAGCCCGAGCGTGACCGCGTCGCCGAGCACGGCCAGCCCGTCCCAGAGCGCCACGGCGAGCCCGAGCGACACGGTGAGCGCGAGCGCTAGCCCGAACGGCAGCGCTGCTACCGGCAGCGCCAGCGCGAGCCCGACCGGCACGGCCAGCCCGAGCGACAGCGCCTCGGCGAAGGCGTCGACGAGCGGCAGCGCCAGCCCCCACGCCAGCACGTCCCGCCGGGCCGCGACGCAGACCCCGACACCGGCGGCCAGCTGCGGCGGCGAGGCGGCTATCGGCGGCGCGTCCACGTCCCCGTCGAAGAGCGCGCACGCCACGACCTCGCCGAGCCCGGCCAGCCCGACGGTCACGCCGGATCCCAGCCCCTCGGTGCCAGACACGTCGGGCGGCAACGGGGTCAACCCGTACGGCGGCTCGCCGAACCTGTCCGGCGGCTCCCCGCCCTGATAGCGAGCTCCTTACCAGCGAGCGCCGCGGCTCAGCAGCACGGCGGTCGCGACGATCCCCGCCGTCGACGTCCGCAGCACGGTCGGCCCGAGCCCGCGGGCGGTGGCTCCGGCCGCCAGGAAGGCCTTGACCTCGTCGTCGGTGATCCCGCCCTCGGGCCCGACCACGACGAGCAGGTCGCCGGAGGAGGGCGGCTCCAGGCGCCCCAGGCTGTCGGTGGCCTCGGGGAGCAGGACGATCGCGCAGGAAGCGGCCGTGATCATCGCCGCGACCTGGCCGGTCGAGGCGGGCTCGGTCACCTCGGGCACCCACGCCCGCCGGGACTGCTTGGCGGCCTCCCGCGCGGTCGACCGCCACCGCGCCAGCGAGCGCGCCCCGCGCTCCCCCGTCCAGACCGCGACGCAGCGGGCCGCGGTCCAGGGCACGATGCGGTCGACGCCGACCTCGGTCAGGCCCTCGACCGCCGCCTCGCCCCGGTCACCCTTCGGGATGGCCTGGACCACGGTGATCGCGGGGTCCGGGCGAGGCACCTCGCGCCTGGCGCGCACGGCCAGTTCCAGGCCGGCGCGGCCGCCGCCCGTGACCACGCACTCGGCCACCAGGCCGGCGCCGTCGCCGACGTCGGCGCGCTCGCCGGGGCGCAGCCTGCGGACGGTGGCCGCGTGCCGCCCCTCGGCCCCGGACAAGGTGACGACATCGCCGTCCAGGTCCTTACGCCCCGCATAGAAGACGGGCGGCTGCGGCACCGTCGGCCCCGGGTCAGCGCCCGTTGAACGCGTCGCGCAGCCGGGAGAAGAACCCCTGCTGCCCCGGCGCGAACCGGCCGGGCGGTGCTTCCTCGCCGCGCAGCTTGGCCAGGTCACGCAGGAGCTTTTCCTGCTCCGCGTCGAGCTTGACCGGCGTCTCGACCGAGACGTGGACGATCAGGTCACCCCGCCCGTTGCCGTTCAGGTGCCGGACGCCCTGGCCGTACAGCGGGATGACCTGCCCGGACTGGGTACCCGGGCGGACGTCGATGTCGGCGGGCCCGTCCAGGCTCTCGACCGGGAGCGTCGCCCCCAGCGCCGCGGCCACCATCGGGATGGTCAGCGTGCAGTGCAGGTCGTCGCCGCGCCGCTCGAAGATGGCGTGCGGGCGCTGCGCGATCTCCAGGAACAGGTCGCCCGGCGGGCCGCCGCCCGGGCCGACCTCGCCCTCGCCGGCCAGCTGGATATGGGTGCCGTCCTCGACGCCCGCGGGGATCCGGACCTTGATCGTCCGCCTGGTCCGCACCCGGCCGTCGCCGTCGCACTCGTGGCAGGGCCGGACCAGCACGGTCCCGTACCCCCCGCAGCCCGGGCAGGGCCTGGGCACCACCATCTGGATCGTGAAGGTGCGGGTGACCTGGTTCACCTCACCGCGCCCGCCGCAGATGTCGCAGGTCTGCGGGTGGGTGCCCGGCGCGGTGCCCTCACCCGAGCAGGTGGGGCAGACCACGGCCGTGTCGACGGTGAGCTCGCGGGTGGTGCCGAACGAGCACTCGGACAGGTCCAGCTCGAGCCTGATCGTGGCGTTGCGGCCGCGCTGCGCCCGGCTGCGCGGCCCGCGCGTGGTGGCCCCGCCGACCGTCCCGCCGAGGAACTGCTCGATCAGGTCCGTAAACGGCGAGAACCCTGATCCGAACGGGCTGCCCCCCGAGCCCGACCCGGCCGGGGCGAACGGATCGATGCCCATGTCGTACATCCGGCGCTTTTCCGTGTCGGACAGCACCTCGTAGGCCTGGGTGATCTCCTTGAACCGCTCCTGGGTCTCGGGGTCCGGGTTCACGTCCGGGTGCAGTTCGCGCGCCAGCCGCCGGTACGCTCGCTTAACCTCTTCCTGCGTCGCGTCCCGGCGGATCTTGAGCAGGGCGTAGTAGTCCGTGGCCACTAGGACTCCATCAGGATCTGACCGACGTACCGCGCCACCGCGCGCACCGCACCCATCGTGCCGGGGTAATCCATCCGCGTCGGCCCCAGGACGCCGAGCTTGGCCAGCGGCTGGCTGGTGCTCCCGTACCCCGTCGACACCACCGACGTGGCGTGCAGGCCCGCGACCGGGTTTTCCGAGCCGATCCTGACCGTCAGGAGGGAGGGCTCGTTAGCCTCCCCGAGGAGCCGCATCAGCACCACCTGTTCTTCCAGGGCCTCCAGCACTTCCCGCAAACCCCGGCTGAAGTCATGGGGGGCGAGGTTCGCGGCCCCGCCGAACACGATTTTCTCCTCGCCCCGCTCGATCAGGCTGGCCAGCAGGACCGAGAACACCGCGTTGGCGTTCGCGCGCTCCTCGGCCGGGATCCGGTCGGACAGGTCGGTGACCATGGTGGCCGCGTCGGCCAGCTTATGCCCGTCCAGGCAGGCGTTCACCACGGCGCGCACGTGGGAGACCGAGGCGTCGTCCCAGGGGTCAGGCAGGTCGACGGTACGCTGCTCCACCCGCCCGGTGTCGGTGATCAGCACCAGCAGCAGCTTGGTCGGGGCCAGCGGGACGAGCTCGATGTGCCGGATCGCGGACCTGGTGAGCGACGGGTACTGGACCACGGCGACCTGGCGGGTGAGCTGGACGAGCAGCCTGACCGTCCGCATCACGATGTCGTCCAGGCTGACCGCGCCGCCCAGGAACGTCTCGATGGCGCGGCGCTCGGCGGCGGACAGCGGCTTGACGCCCGACAACCGGTCGACGAACAGCCGGTACCCCTTGTCGGTGGGGATCCGCCCGGCGCTGGTGTGCGGCTGCGCGATGAAACCCTGCTCCTCCAGCACCGCCATGTCGTTGCGGATCGTCGCCGGGGACACGTCGAAGTGGTGCCGGTCCACCAGCGACTTGGATCCCACCGGCTCGGTGGTGGACACGTAGTCCTCGACGATCGCCCGCAGGACCGTAAGCTTCCGCTCGTCAAGCACGTGTACCACCTCCTTGGCACTCCCAGGGCCCGAGTGCTAAGTCTATTGCGTCTAACAAGTTCCCGGCGCGCGACAGGGAGGCGGACCCGCCGCGGTCGATGGTCTCAAGGAGGAGATACCCCGTGTGGCGCAGGCAATACGGTGCAGACGTACTCGCCACGGGACAACCGGGCGGCCTGGCCAGGCGGCGCCCCGGGCAGCGCGAGGTGCCGCAGGTCGAGGCCGAGCCCGGCCTGGTGGTGGAGGACGCGGACGGCCGGTTCTGCGGCGCGGTGGTCGCCTGGGACAAGGGCGCGGTGACGCTCGAGGACCGGCACGGCCGCCGGCGGGTCTTCCCGCTCACCCCCGGGGCCTTCCTCCTCGACGGCCAGCCCGTCACCCTCGTCAGGCCCGCCCCGGCGGCGTCCGCGCCGGCCAGGACGGCCTCCGGTTCCGTGGCGCCTCCGGCCCGGCGGGCCCAGGTGGCCCGGGCCAGCCGGATCTACGTCGAGGGCAGGCACGACGCCGAGCTCGTCGAGAAGATCTGGGGCGCCGACCTGCGCGACGTCGGCGTCGTGGTCGAGTACCTGGAAGGCATCGACGACCTGCCGGCCATCGTCGCGGCCTTCTCCCCTGGACCCGGCCGCCGCCTCGGCGTGCTCGTCGACCACCTGGTCGGCGGCTCCAAGGAGAGCAGGATCGCGGCCGGCGTCCGGTCGCCCGACGTGCTCATCGCGGGGCACCCGTTCATCGACATCTGGGCCGCGGTGCGCCCGGCCGCGGTCGGGATCGCGCGCTGGCCGGACGTCCCGCCCGGGCAGCCCTGGAAGGAAGGCGTGCTGCGGGCCATCGGGTGGCCGCCGGACGTGCCGGCCGCCTGGCAGGCCATCCTGCGCTCGGTCACGAGCTACGCGGATCTGGAGCCCGAATTGCTCGGCCGGGTCGAGGAGCTGATCGATTTCGTCACCGCGCCGGGGAGTGACTAGCGTGGCGGCCGGCCTGACCCGCGAGGACCGATGACGAGCAAGCCGCCGTCAGAGGTCCAGGCCGGCCGGGGGCCGGAGGTCCAGGCCGCTCGGGACTCCGAGGTGACCCTGGCGACGCTCGGTTACCTCGGCGCGGTCTTCACCGGCCCGGTCATCCCGCTCGGGGTCTACCTGATCGGCAGGAGGATCTCGCCGTTCACGCGCTACCACGCGGCCATGGCGCTGAACCAGTCGCTGACCGGGCTGCTGTACGCGGTGTGCTGCCTGATCCTCGGCGGGGTGCTCGCCTTGGACAGCCCCGGCACCGCCCTGGTCATCGCGATCCCGATCGCCCTCGCGCTCTGGCTGACCACGGTGCGGTACCTCATCCGCGGGATCGCCGCGGCGAATCGCGGCGTGCCGAATGCGGCGCCCGCGTGGATCTGCGCGCGCATCGTCAGGTGAGTCACTCGGTCAGCGCGCGGGCCACGGTGTCCGCGAGCAGCCGGCCGCGGCGGGTGAGGACGATCCGGCCGTCGGCGTAGGCCGCCCGGTCGGCCAGCCCGTCCGCGACGACGGCCGCCGCGCCGGCGCGCCCGGCCGGGCCGAGCTCGGCGACCGGGCACCCCTCGGCCAGGCGGATGAGCAGCATGACGCGTTCGAGCCGGCGTTCGCCCCCGGTCAGGACCTCCCTGGCCTGGCCGGGGCTGACCCCGGCGGCGATCCTCGCGCCGTAGGCGGCCGGGTGCCGCACGTTCCACCACCGGGTCCCGCCGACGTGGCTGTGCGCCCCGGGCCCGATCCCCCACCAGTCGCCGCCGGTCCAGTACAGCACGTTGTGCGCGCACCTGGCCGGGGGGCCGGTGGCCCAGTTCGAGATCTCGTACCAGGTCAGGCCCGCGGTGGCGAGCTCGGAGTCGGCGGCGAGGTAGCGCTCGGCGAGCACGTCGTCGTCGGGGGCCGCCAGCTCGCCGCGGCGGACGCGCGCGGCCAGCCGCGTCCCGTCCTCCACGGTCAGCGCGTAGGCCGACACGTGATCGGGCCCGGCGGCGATCGCGGCCTCCACCGAGCGTCGCCAGTCCGCGCCGGACTCCCCCGGGGTTCCGTAGATCAGGTCGAGGCTGACGTGCTCGAAACCGGCGGCGCGGGCCCACGCGACGCAGCGCGCCGGGCGCCCGGGCGAGTGCACCCGGTCCAGGACGGCGAGCACGCCGGGGACGGCGCTTTGCATCCCGAACGACATGCGGGTGACGCCCTGGGCCCGCAACTCGCCCAGCCGCGCCGCATCCACGCTCTCCGGGTTGGCCTCCGACGTCACCTCGGCCCCGGGGGCCAGCCCGAACTCGGCGTCAATGGCCCGCAGGATCGCGCCGAGCGCGGCCGGGGCCAGCAGGGTCGGCGTTCCGCCGCCGAAGAACACCGTACTCACCGGGATCTGCCCGGGACCGAGCACGGCCCGCGCGAAGGCGATCTCGGCGATCGCCAGGCTGGCATAGGTTTCCGGCGAGACGGCGGAGCCGCCCGCGCGCCCGCCGAGGTCGGCGGCGGTGTAGGTGTTGAAATCGCAGTAGCCGCAGCGGGTCACGCAAAACGGCACGTGCACGTAGATCCCGAACGGCCGCTGGCCCAGCCCGCCGCGCGCGCTGTCCGGGAGGCTGCCGTCGGCGGGCACGGGCTCGCCCTCGGGCAGTGCGCCAGGCATGCAGTCACGCTACCCGCCCAGTCACGCTACCCGCCTCCCGGAGTTCTCGCGGGAGGCGGGCCAGGGGGGTTTGGGGGGACGGGCAGTCCCCCCAAAGGGGGGGTCACCGGGGGGGCATCCCCCCGGGGGTAAGCCGGGCATCCCCCCGGGGGCAAACAGAGCTTAGACTGGAAGGACCGCGTTCACGGCAGGCGCGTCTACCGCGTTTACGGGAGGCACCGGTGGCAGATAACCAGTGGGAGTGGCCGGCTCAGTACCCCAGGTACACGCCGGACGCTTCCCAGGTCCCGCCGGACGCTTCCCAGGTCCCGCCGGACGGCTCCCAGGTCCCGCCGGTTCCGCCCGCCACGCCGCTGGCCGGCTACCCGGTACCGCAGCCGAACGTTTACCGGGTACCCCCGCCGACCGCCGCTTACCCGATGCCCCCGGCGCCGACCGGCTACCCGGTTCCCCCGGCGCCGCCGCAGGTCCCGCCGTCCGGGTACCCTGTCGCGGTGCACCCGGCGATGCGCGCGGCCTCCACGGACCGGGAGCGTACGGTCGACGTGCTGAAGGCCGGGTTCGCCGAGGGCCGGCTCTCCCAGGAGGAGTACAACGAGCGGATGGGGCGGGCGTACGCCGCCAAGACGTACGGCGAACTGGCCGCGCTGACGACCGACCTGCCCGCGGGGCCGTACCCGACCCCGGCGGCCTGGCCGGTACCCCTCTACCAGCCGCCGCTGCCGCAGCCGATCCCGGGCACGAACTCGATGGCCATCGCCGCGATGGTGCTGGGCGTCGCGGAGTTCTTCACCGCCGGGCTGACCGCCATCCCCGCCGTCATCTGCGGCCACGTCGCCAGGCGGCAGATGCGGCAGACCGCACAGCGCGGCGACGGGCTGGCCACCGGCGGCCTGGTCCTCGGTTACATGGCGATCATCTTCTGGACGGTCCTGATCGCGGCCTCGCTGGTCGGCGTCGTGATCTCGGTGACGCACAACGGCCCGGTGATCATCCAGAACAGCGTCCCGGTGGGTGGCGGGGGGATCCCGATCCCGCCCGGCCCCTGAGGCACCCAGACCGGTCGGCCCCAATGGCACTTCTGGCGCCCGTCGCGCGTCTAAACTCAATAAAGGCGTCCGCGGGAGGCTCACGTGGCTTACGGATCGGCTCAGGCATTTCCGCCGCAGCCTGGGGTGCCCACCGGTGGCACCGGCGGCTCGGTGCCCTGGATGAATTCCGCCTGGCTGGCCGCGAGCGCGGACCGCGAGCGGGCCGTCGGGGTACTGCGGGCGGGCTTCGCGGAAGGGCGGCTCAGCCAGGACGAACTCGACGACCGGGTGGGCCGGGCGTACTCGGCGCGCACCTACGGTGAGCTGTGGGCGCTGACCGGGGACCTGCCCGCCGGGCCCTTCCCTTCGACGCACGGGCCGGTCGCCGTGCTCGCGGAGAACGCCCCGCGCCCCGCCAGCTGGCGGCCCGCCGCGGCCCTGATCATCACCGCGCTGGTCATCTTCACCCTGGCCGCGCTGATCACCGCCATCGTCACCAAGCAACCCCAGCCCGTGCCGTTCCAGCGGGTGGACGTGCGCGTACCGTATCAGCAGGTGATCGTGCCGCCCGGGGCGCAGCAGGCGGTCCTGGCCCCGTACGTCATCCCGGTGCCCAACATCCCGATGTCCGACGCGCCGCCACCCGGTCCGTAGCAGGCAGCGGGGCGCTCACCACGGTCGTTCGGGATAATGGGGTTATCGCGGTTTGCGGTCGGCGGGCTGGGTGGAGAGCGCCGCGACGAAGGCCTCCTGGGGCACGTCGACCCGGCCGATGGTCTTCATCCGCTTCTTGCCCTCCTTCTGCTTCTCCAGCAGCTTGCGCTTGCGCGTGATGTCGCCGCCGTAGCACTTGGCCAGCACGTCCTTGCGCAGCGCGCGGATGTTCTCCCTGGCGATGATGCGGGCGCCGACGGCCGCCTGGATCGGCACCTCGAACTGCTGCCGCGGGATCAGCTCCTTGAGCTTGGCCGTCATGGCCAGGCCGTACTCGCGCGCCTCGTCGGCGTGCACGATCTGGCTGAATGCGTCGACCGGCACGCCCTGGAGCAGGATGTCGACCTTGACCAGGTTCGCCTCCTGCTCCCCGTCGGGCTCGTAGTCGAGCGAGGCGTACCCGCGGGTCCGGGACTTGAGCTGGTCGAAGAAGTCGAAGATGATCTCGGCCAGCGGCAGCTTGTACCGGATCTCCACGCGGTCCGCGGACAGGTAGTCCATGCCGACCAGGGCGCCGCGCCGGCCCTGGCACAGTTCCATGATCGTGCCGATGTACTCGGCGGGCGAGATGACCGTGGCGCGGACGACCGGCTCGTAGACCCGATCGACCTTTCCTTTCACCGCCCGGCCGACTGCTACGCCATCGGCCGTGCCGGGGAAGTCGCTCGGATTCGTCACCCTGATCTCCTGGCCGGTGTCCATGATCACGCGGTAGACGGTGTTCGGCGCGGTCGAGATCAGCGACAGGTCGAACTCGCGCTCCAGCCGCTCGCGGACGATCTCCATGTGCAGCAGGCCGAGGAACCCGCAGCGGAACCCGAACCCGAGCGCGTCGCTCGTCTCCGGCTCGTAGACCAGCGCGGCGTCGTTCAGGCGCAGCTTGTCCAGCGCGTCGCGGAGGTTCGGGTAGTCGTCGCCGTCCACCGGGTACAGGCCGGAGTAGACCATCGGCCTGGGGTGGTCGTACCCGGCCAGGGCCTGTCGCGCGGGGCGGGCGGAGCTGGTCACGGTGTCGCCGACCCGGGCCTGCCTGACGTCCTTGACCCCGGTGATCAGGTACCCGACCTCGCCGGCGGCGAGGCCCTCGCTGGGGATGGGTTCGGGGGAGATGACGCCCACCTCGAGCGTCTCGTGGGTGGCGCCGGTGGACATCATCAGGGATCGCTCCCGTTTGGAGAGCTTGCCGTCGACCACGCGGACGTAGGTGACCACGCCGCGGTAGGTGTCGTAGATCGAGTCGAAGATGAGCGCCCGCGCCGGGGCGTCCGGGTCGCCGTGCGGGGCGGGGACTTGGCGGACGATCTCGTGCAGCAGGTGCTCGACGCCCTCGCCGGTCTTGGCGGAGACTCTGAGTACCTCGCCGGGATCGACGCCGATGATGCCGGCCAGTTCTTCGGCGTAGCGGTCAGGCTGCGCGGCGGGCAGGTCGATCTTGTTCAGCACCGGGATGATCTTCAGGTCGGCGCCCAGGGCCAGGTACAGGTTGGCCAGCGTCTGCGCCTCGATGCCCTGCGCCGCGTCGACCAGCAGGACCGCTCCCTCGCAGGCGGCCAGGCTGCGGGAGACCTCGTAGCTGAAGTCGACGTGGCCGGGGGTGTCGATCAGGTTGAGCACGTAGTCCTGGTTGTCGCTTTTCCAGGGCAGGCGGACGGCCTGGCTCTTGATCGTGATCCCGCGCTCGCGCTCGATGTCCATCCGGTCCAGGTACTGCGCGCGCATCTGGCGCCCCTCTACCACCCCGGTGAACTGGAGCATCCGGTCCGCCAGGGTCGACTTGCCGTGATCGATGTGGGCGATAATGCAAAAGTTCCTGATCACCGCCTGATCGGTATGGGCTGGGGCAGGGCTAGGTGACACGCACGTCCGTTCCGGGGATTCAGTCGCCGACTCATCCGGCCTGGCGTTCCATGATCCCATGTCCGGCGGGGTGCCCTCGCCGTGGTCGTGCTCTTTGGGTTTGAGTGCGGGGGCGGGCTCGGATAAGCTACGTCGTCGCGTCACCCCACGTTCGCGTCACCCCACAGACACCCTGAAGGACTCCCACGCGTGGCGAACATAAAGTCTCAGATCAAGCGCAACAAGCAGAACGAGAAGGCGCGCCTGCGGAACAAGGCCGTCAAGTCGTCGCTGCGCACCTCCGTCCGTAAGTTCCGCGAGGCCGCGGACGGAGGGAACGTGGAGGCGGCCGAGACCGCCCTGCGGGCCGCCTGCCGGCAGCTCGACAAGGCGGCGAGCAAGGGCGTGGTCCACATGAACCAGGCCGCGAACCGCAAGTCCGCGATGGCCAAGCGCTACGCCGAGATGGCCCAGGCCAGCTAGAAGGCCTGATCTCGTTCTGGGCCAGGAGCGGCCAGGAGCGGCCGGGGCCGGACCGGTGGGCTGCGCCGGCCCGGTGAGCTGCGTCGGCCCGTGAGCCACCTCACCCCCCTCACCCGCCCCGTCCGCCCCACCCGCCTCGAGCGTGGTGTCTCCCGGTGTTGCACGGGTGGTGGTCACGGCGACTTGCGGACCGGTAATGGGGCTTGTGGCCCACGAGCACCGATAGACGGGGTTTGTGTCCCACAAGC
>Ga0187805_10000489_pt1 | contig 13043 bp, 10 predicted proteins | sample NC_wetland_sal_i_6_FD_132965 | JGI IMG/M metagenome (GOLD analysis project Ga0187805, IMG submission 132965) | Wetland sediment microbial communities from Neuse River Estuary, North Carolina, USA - Control_5 | ecosystem: Environmental > Aquatic > Freshwater > Wetlands > Sediment | place: USA...
ATAAATCTTTCCCTCTTCGGGATTGTAGACATTCCCCACCCAAGTGTTGGTTTCGGTCGCCACCATGTTGGAGAACAGCGGGAGGCCGATGATTGGCCGGTCACGCATGGACGGATTCTCGTTGAGGGCGTCATGCAGGGGCCTGCCATGCGAATCGTTTGGATCTTTGAGCCAGACGATTTTACTGCAGAGGCTCCGGCCGCATTTCTTCACCTCCATCTTCGCCGAACCGTCATCCTTGGCCCAGATGCCAGAAGGATCGGCGGCGGAGGCGTGAGAGGGCACGCCGGCTGCCATAAATACGGCGGCCAGGGCTCCGAGGGCCGGGGCGAATGTCCGATGCTTCATACGAGCACCTCCTCCAAAACTGCCGCGCCGACGGCGCATATCACGCCAGCAGCATTTAACCTTACGCCCCCGGTTCCTAATCGGGCCTTTATAAGGCCATTGTATGGCCCCTGCGCCTGCGGTCCATACCACCTCATGGTGTTGTCCCCTGGGCTCGCGCCCGCGATCCGACCCCTTCCAGGATGGCCGCGACCCCCATGCCCCCAGCCGTGCATACCGAAATCAAGCCGCGCCGGCCGCCTTCAGTATGCAACAGCTTGGCCAACACTGCCAGGATCCGTGCGCCGGTGGCAGCAAAGGGATGGCCGAAAGCGATGCTCGAGCCCCTGACGTTAAGCTTTGCCCGGTCGATGGAGCCGAGCGCCTGATCGCGCCCCAATTTGCGGCGGCAATAGTCCTCGGACTCCCAGGCCTTCAAGGTGGCCAGCACCTGCGCCGCGAAGGCCTCGTGAATCTCATAAAAATCAAAGTCTTGAAGGGCCAAACCGCTCTCCTTTAGGAGGTCGCCGACGACCACCGTCGGGGCCATCAGGAGTCCCTCGCCCGCCACATAGTCGACGGCGGCGGTCCGCCCCAGGTTCAAATAGGCCTGTATCGGAATGTTGCGCTTTGCCGCCCACTCCTCCGAGGCAAGCAGCACTGTCGCGGCGCCGTCCGTGAGCGGGGTCGAGTTGGCGGCAGTGATGGTGCCGCCTGTCCGATCGAAGACTGGCTTCAGCTCAGCCATTTTCTGCAAGGAGATATCCTCGCGGAGATTGTTGTCGCGGAACACCCCGGCGCAGGGGATGACGAGGTCGTCCATGAAGCCCTGGTCATACGCGGCAGCGGCCTTCTTATGGCTTTCGAAGGCAAGCAGGTCCTGCGCCTCGCGGGTGATGCCCCATTCCTTGACCATCAGCTCGCAATGCTCGCCCATGCTCAAGCCCGTACGCGGCTCGGAGGTGGAGGGCGGCTGGGGCGCGAGCTCCGCGGGGGTAAACCCCTTAAAGACCGCGAGCTTCTCGCCGAAGCTTCTTGCCCGCGACAGCTGCACGAGGCGTTGGGCAAAGCTCCGCTTGAACACAATCGGTGCATCGCTCGTGGTGTCGGAGCCAAGCGCAATCCCGCATTCGATCTGACCGATGGCGATCTTGGCGCCCAAGCCCAAGGCGCCTTGCAGACTCGTGCCGCAGGCCTGCATCATGGTGATGGCCGGTGTGGTGGGCGCAAGCGCGCTCCCGATCACCGCCTCTCGCGCAAGGTTCCAATCCTTGGCGTGGGTGACCACGGCGCCGCCGACTACCTCATCGATATGCGCGCCATGCAGCGAGAACCGGTCGATCAGGCCGGTGAGCGCTGCCGACAGCATGTCGAGATTGGACAGCTCGGCATAGGCCGTATGGGAGCGGCAAAAGGGGATTCTCACCCCGCCAAGCACCGCTACACGCCGCATCCCTCGCTCCCTCATCATGGCTTGAGAACTCCTTGCCAGCTCAGGCCGCAGATTGTGCCCCGGTCGCGCCCGTCTCTTGCGCGCGGCGATAATGCAAAGGTCCGCCGCGGAAGGGCGCGAACCCAGTGCCGAAGATGACGCCGGCATCGACGTGATCGGCATTCAACACGATCCCGTCGGCAAGCGCACGCTCGCATTCGTCGAGCATCGGCTTGATCAGCTCTCGGCCGAGACGATCGAGCTCATCGGCGTCATAGATCGTCTCACCGCGCTTGGGCTTGCCATTCTCCCAGACGTAGAAGCCCTCGCCACTCTTTTTGCCGAGCTTGCCCGCGCGCACTAGGCGCGAAAGCGGGTTGTCTTCGGGCGAGCCACTCCCAAGCCGCTCGCCGACCTTGTTGGCAATGTCGAGGCCGACTAGGTCCATGAGCTCGAGCGGCCCCATGGGCATGCCGAATTTGAGCGCGGCCTGGTCGATCTTGTCGCGCGGCGTCCCTTCGGCGTAACGGCGCACAGCGCCCATCATGTATGGGGTGAGCACGCGATTGACGAGGAAGCCTGGGCAGCTTTTCACGATCAGCGGCAGCTTCTTGACGGCGGTGACGAAGGCGGTCGCCTTGCGCACTTCCTCTTCCCGTGTCTGCTCCCCGCGCACGACCTCGACCAGTGGAAGCTGTGCCACGGGGTTGAAGAAATGGAGCCCCACGAGCCGTCCTGGATCGTTAAGCGGTCTAGCGATGTCCTCGAGCTTGAGCGAGGAGGTGTTGGTGGCGAGCACAGCGCCAGGCTTCATTTGGGTTTCGAGGTCCCGGAACAGCTTCTGCTTGACCTCGAGCTTCTCCACGATCGCTTCGATCACCACGTCGGCATGATTGATGTATTTGCCTTTCGGGTCGTCGATGAGGCGCGCGACGGCGGCGTCGATTGCGACCTTGCTGCGCAGCTGCTTCTTGAACAGGCCCTTGGCGCGGACGAGCGCCTTCTTCAGTTGACCCTCGTCGAGGTCCTGTAGGCTCGCCTGCATGCCGCACACCACGCACCAGGCAGCGATGTCACCGCCCATCGTGCCTGCGCCCACGACATGCACGAGCTTGGGCTTGAAGCCGTTCTTCGGCGCTTCGTCCTTCAGCATCTCAGAGAGCATGAACACGCGGCGAAGATTGCGCGAGGTCTCGCTCGCCATGAGCGGCGCGAAGATCTCCGTCTCGGCGACGCGCATGCGCGCTGGGTCATCGCCATACTGCTCAAAGAGATCGATCAGCCGGTAGGGCGCGGGATAATGGTCCTCGCGCACCTTCTCTGCGGTCTTGGCGCGCATCTGCTTGGCAAGTAGCCCGCGCACCGGCTGCTTCAGCATCATTTGCTTCCACCACGGCGCGCCCTTGGAGCGGCGCTTCTGCAGCACGGCCTTGCGCGCCGCCCAGCGGAGATTGTGATGGGTGGGTACGACCTGATCGATCAGGCCCATGGCCTTTGCCTGGGCCGGGCGCAGCATGCGCCCCGTCAGCATGGCGGTCATGGCGTCCGTGGGGCCGGCAAGCTGAATTGACCGCACCGTGCCGTTGAGCCCGGGGAAGATGCCGAGCTTCACCTCGGGGAAGCCGAGCCGCGTGCCCTCCTCGCGGTCGGCGATGCGATAGTGGCAGGCAAGCGCAAGCTCAAGCCCACCGCCGAGGCAAAAGCCATGGATGGCGACGACCACCGGCACCGGCAGCTTTTCGATGCGGTCGAGCAGCCCAAGCGTCTCCTTCACCACCTCCTTGACTTGCGGCTCGGTCGCGAAGCGCGAAAATTCACGGATGTCGGCTCCGACGAGGAAGCCTGTGGACTTGGCGCTCATCAGCACCAGGCCCTTGATCTCGCCGCGCATGGCGGCGGCTTCCGCCCATTTGACGATCTCGCCAAGCTCCTCGGTGAGGCGGCGCCCCATCGAGTTCACGCGCTCGCCTTCGCGGTCCATAAGCGCCCAGGCAATGCCCTCGTAGTCAACGGAAAGGCGCCAGTCATGCAGGCTGGGAAGCGGCGTCGGCATGATCATCCTTATTCGGCTGCGATAGAATCTCTCGGCGGCGTGAAGACGCTGGGCGTTGCGTGTGGGGCTGGCTGCTGGCGCGAGACCTCGCTTGCGTCGAAATGATCGACGGCGATCACACGTGCCGTCAGGTCGCGCACTTCGGCAAGCCCACGCGCCTCCTCCCCGGTAATCACGCCCTTGCGTTCGGCTTCGGCGATCCAGTCATTGTTGTAGTAGCGATGCACGTCGCCCTTGCGAATGGCGCGTTCGAGCTTCTTATCGGCCTCCTCGGCAGCGATGACCTTCAACAGCGTGTGTTCGAGCAGTCCGATCCGGTCGTTCGGATCGTCACTCGTGAAGATATCGCGAGTGAGACGGTCGCGGAACTCTCCGGGTTGCAACGCCTGGCGCACGATAGCCTTGCCGTCTTTGTCCGGCGCGGGGCTCCGCGCGAAGCCATAAGGGAAGACGAGCGGGCGCATCAGAACGCCAATCCAGGGGAGCGGAAAATTGTCGAGCGTGCCGACAAGCGCCCGGTCGAAGCGGTAGAGGCAATTCGCGGCGCAATAGTTCACGAGCTTCAGGTCCGCGCGCGGGCAGCCGTCATCCTCATAGCGCTTCAAGATGCAGGAAAGCAGATAAAGCTCGGCAAGCGCGTCGGCCATGCGGCCGGTGATCTTCTGCCTCACCTTAAGTCCGCCGCCGAGCAGCGCCACCGTCGCATCGGCGACAAGTGCGAAGGAGCGCGAGGCGCAGGCAAGTTGCTTCCACCCGCGGCGCGTCGGCCCGGCGTTCGGCGGAGCGTTGGCGAAGACGCCAAACGTCAGATTGTGGAAGAGAGCGCCGAAGATGTTCGACACGGTGAAAGACACGTGGCGATCAAACGCGCGCTCGAAGGCAGGCACGCCATGGTCCTGGTCAGGGTCCCGCAGCGCCTCGATCTCGGTGAAGAGGTAGGGATGACTGCGGAGCGCGCCTTGCGCGAAGGTGATCAGCGTGCGAGTAAGAATATTGGCGCCTTCCACGGTGATGACCACCGGGACCATCTGATAGGCGCCTTGGATATAGTTCGAAGGGCCGTCGCAAATGCCGCGACCCCCGTGAATGTCCAGGGCATCGTTCACGCTTTGCCGCATGCGCTCGGTCGAGACATATTTGAGCAGCGCCGAAATCACCGCGGGCTTCTCACCGGCAGACACCATGGAGGCGGTGACGGCACGCGCGGCCTCGATCCCGTAAGCCGTCTCGGTCATGCGCGCCAAGGGCTCTTCCACGCCCTCCATGAAGCCAATTGGCAGATTGAACTGCTTGCGGATACGAGCATAGGCGGTGGTGGTGCGAAGCAGAGATTTGGCGGCGGCGGCGCTGGTCGCAGGCAGCGAGATAGAGCGGCCGGCGGCGAGGCAGCTCATCAGCATGCGCCATCCCTGCCCTGCCCGCTCCTTGCCGCCGATGATCCAATCGATCGGCACGAACACGTCCTTGCCGGAGGTCGGACCGTTGGGGAAGGCGGCGCCGCTGGGAAGATGCCGCCGCCCGATCTCTACGCCCAGATGATTGGTAGGAATAAGCGCAAGCGTGATGCCGATGTCCTCGCCGCGGCCGAGATGATTCTCCGGATCGAACAGGTGGAAGGCGAGGCCGAGCAGGGTGGCATTGGGCGCAAGCGTAATGTAGCGCTTGTCCCAGGTGAGCCTGATCCCAATCGTCTCCTTGCCCTCATGCCAACCCTTGGCGACGACGCCGACATCGCGCATCGAGGCGGCATCGGAGCCTGAGAAGGGGCCGGTTAGCGCAAAGCACGGGATTTCCTGACCACGCGCGAGTCGCGGCAGGTAGTGGGCCTTCTGCGTCTCGGTGCCGTATTTCTCGATCAGCTCGCCCGGTCCGAGCGAGTTCGGCACCATGACGATGGTGACACCGTCAGGGCTCCGCGAGGAAATCTTGCCGAGGACAAGCGACTGCGCCTGCGCCGAGAAGCCAAGGCCGCCATGCTCCTTGGAGATGAGCATGCCGAGAAAGCCCTGATCGCAGACGAAGCGCCAGATGTCCTCCGGCACGTCGTGCAGCTCATGGCGGATGCGCCAGTCGTTGAGCTTACGGCAGAGTTCCTCGGTTGGCCCGTCGAGGAAGGCGCGTTCTTCGGCGGTGAGCGTGATCGGATTGACTCGGCGGAGCCGTGCCCAGTCGGGAGTGCCGGAGAAGAGCTCGGCGTCCCAGCCGACCGTGCCGGCTTCGAGCGCCTCACGCTCAGTCTCGGAGATCGGTGGCATGGCGCCCTTGAGCGCCCGATAGGCGGGCAACACGACGTAGTCGCGTTTGATACGCGGGAAGGTCAGCGCGAAGAGGCCGCCCGCGACGAGCCAGCCAAGAAGTGCCCAAAAATTGAACAGTGGCACATGCAGATGGCCGGAGCCGAGCCCCATCTGCAGGCTCAAGGTGAAAAGGGCCATGGCAAGCGCCCATGCCCAAAGCGGCGCACGGTTCATGGCGAGCGCAAACAAGGTCGCAAGCAACAGAAGCGCAAAGATGAGCTCAGCCATGGGGACTCTCCGACCGACTGTTTGCCCCTGCCTGCCCACCACCCGACGGCGTCAAAGCCTTTGTTCTTGTGACGGACGTCGATTCGGTCCGTTTGGCTCTGCGCCTTCTATGGTCCGGCTCCGTCATCGACTCAAGCTCTTTTCTGGCTTTGATATTCTTATGGCGACATCAGTCTCGAACGATACGAATCGCCCCGAGCCAGGTCACTCTTCGCAGGCCAAGTCATACCAGCAGATTAACGTGGGGCGATTCTCGAAGCGTTAGGTTGCCGCGCTAGATGCTCGTGTTTTCAGACGGCCAAGCCAGCGATCAAGCGCAATAAGCAAGAGTCCGAGCCCGCCAAAGGCAAGGAGCAGCATCACCATGTTGGTGAGCACCTTGTCGTAGCCGAGATGGCTCACATCAATAAAGGGATAGGGATAGAAGCCGGTGGCGGCCCCGTGGACCAAAGAATAGGCGGCGTAGCCTAAGGGAAAGACGAGTGAGACAAAGGCCGATTTGAATCTCAGCGTTCCCTTCGGCACGAACAGAGCCCAGTCGATAACGTACAGCGCTGGCGCTACGACATGCTCGATCGTGTCGGCAACGAGCTGCCAGCCTTGTGGGTTCCAGAGCTTGGCGAGCAAGTAGTGATAAATCACGGCGACGATGATAATGTAGGCGAGGATCGCCGTACGTACCGAGGGCTGCGTGAATAAGCGCCCGAGCCCCGTGTCAGGCGCAAGCCAGGGCAGTGTCATAGCGAGAGCGACGAGGACATTGGAGAGGTCGGTGAAGTAACTCAAGAAACGGATGGCCGCTGTGACGAGATCGCCGTCGGTCTTGTAGTGGACGATGAGCGTGTATTGCAGGACGATCGCGAACCACCCAAGCGCGGCGCCCATCATGCGATAGAGTTGCTGCATTCTCCCTGCCCCCATTCCATGAGTCATATCATGCGGTTCAGCCCGGATACTCACTCGGTTTCTTCGCACGGTTAGGCTGGAAAGGCGAGGCCGAGATCGCCGCAGATGACCTTCGCCGCGTTGCGCCCAGGCGCCATGGTGACGCCCGACCCCGGGTGGCTTCCGGCGCCGCAAAGATAGAGGTTGGGAATTGGCGAGCGGTAGGCGCCGAACTCCGGGATCGGCCGCAAGGCGCCAATTTGATAGGGCAGGAAGGCGCCATGCTGATGGGTGCCATGCACCGCGCTGATGATGCGGCGCTCGTAGTCGAGCGGCGACTGCACCGACCGGCCGATGATGCGATCGCGCAAGCCCGGTAGAAACTCGTCGGACAGCCTGTCGATCATGGCGTCGGCGTAAGCGTCCTTGATGTCGTCCCAATGCGTGCCGCGGATGCGCCCCATGGCGTCGTCCGTCACGCGATAGGGCACGAAGTGAATGATGAACTTCATTAGTGCCTTTCCGGCCGGCGCCCGGCTCGGATCGAGTCCCGCCTCGTTGATGGCCCCGATCATGGGGCGGCTCGGCAGAAGGCCGGCGCGGGCTTGCGCGAAGGTCTCGGCGAGATCGTTGATCTGCGGCCCACCGATATGAACATAAGCGGCCTGGTCGACGCTCGCGCCGGCGCGATAATGCACCGGACGGTCGAGCGCCACATAGATGCCAAAGAAGCATTGGCCCCAAGCGTAACGCTCGATCTTGCCTGCTACGCTATCGCCGACTTGTGCCTCGTCCAAAAGATCAAACACGAGATGGTGGGGATCGACATTTGAGGCAAGCACGCCGTCAAGCGCGACGACCTCTCCCCTCTCAAGCCTGACGCCGGTCGCCTTGCCCTTCCCCACCGCAATGCTTTCACGCCGGCGTTGACGCGGATCTCGCCGCCTTGGGCCTTAAGCTCTTCGGCAAGCGCGCGGGACACATGATGCATGCCACCCTTGACAATGCTGACGCCTACGTCCTGCACGGGGGCGGCAAACAGCCAGGCAAAATTGGCGCCGAGCGTATCGTCTGGGGCAAGCGCGCCATGCAGGCCGCAAGAGGCAAAGAAGTATCGCATCTCAAAGGATTGAAACGACTCATCCACCCAGGACCGGGCGCTCTGGAACTGGAAGCGGTATCTGTCGATGGCGTCCTTGCCGGCGAACTCCTTCGATAAGGGCGGCGGTGTGGAGGTGAGGCCCGCGACAATTTCCGGCTTGGCGGTGAGATAGCGCTGATATAGCGCGCGCCAAGTATCGGCATCGGCGCGCGAGAAAAGCGCCATGCTGCGGGCCGTCTCCTCAACGTCGCGACCGATGGTAAAGACGCCCGTCGAAACACCTGGGCCCAGTTGGGGTCCGGCGTGATCAGTGTAAGGCCGTGGCGCGCAAGCCCGAGTTCCTCCGGCGCGGACGTAAGCTTGGCGACGAGATAGCCGCTCGCATGAACATCGGAGAGGAAGCCAGGTGCCGCGATCTCCTCGGAGATCGTCATGCCGCCATAGGTCTCGTAGCGCTCGAGCACCAGGACCTTGAGGCCGGCTCGCGCGAGGTAGCAGGCGCAGGTCAGCCCGTTGTGCCTGGCGCCGATCACGATGGCTTCGTACGCGCCAGGCATTCTCTTTACGTACTCACGCTGAACGTTGACTTGGGAAAACTACGACCCGCTTGGCTGCGACTTCGCCGTGAATACTGTGCCGTCCGTGTCGACAATGGCGACGTCGAGCTCGTTGTCCCCACCACGGCCGAAGGTGAAGCGGAAATTGGGGTTGGTCGAAATCGAGAAGGTGCTCTCCATGCGGAACACAAGATCGTTGCCCCGCTTCACGGTGATCTCCTTGACGAAGCGGGCAGGGATATAGCCGCCGGTGCCGATGTCGAGCTGCATGCCGTTAGAGTTCGGGTGCTTGAGCATCACCTGACCTTCGAACAAGGGCGCGGTGGAGAGCGCCGGCGGGAAGGTCTTAACCAGCATCTTGCCGAGATCGACATTTTCCTTGTCGGGATCCTTGGCCTGCATGGCGGCGCAGCCGCCGGCGGCTTGCACGAATTTGGTCGCCATATGCAGCTTATCGTCCTCGGTCTCTAAAATCGCGCGCACATGGGAGAAATCATCGATGCGGACGCGGGTCGAGATCGACCGCTCGCCGCCCGTACCGGCAGCAGGGCCGAAGCTAAAGGTGGCCACCACCGGGTTCGGATTCTTGTCGATGATCAGGGTGAGCGACTTGAGGTCGCCCTTCACCTCAGCCGGCACGCGCATGGTGATGGGGACAAGAGATGCATCCTCGGCGGTGACGGGCGCATCGAGAATGATCGTGCCGTCTTCCGCCTGGATCACCCGGTCGCCGAATGTCGCCTGCTTGAGCGTCGGCCAGACGTCCTCCTCGGCGCGCGCTAGCGCCACCGCGAACAGCGAAGCGGCAAGTGCGGCAAGCGCGATTGTCCAGCTCGCGCGATGGGACTTCCAGGTCATGGCGTCCTCCTCGGTCGGTCGTTTTCCAAATATATCATTCCCATTCAAGTTCGGCGAAGGCCGCGGTGACGTTCCTCACGTGATAGTCATCGAACAGCTTCCAGGCGTCGCGTTCCTCGAAGCCGGCCGTCTTAGTCGCCTCCTCCAACGTCTTGCCCTCCTTGATCAGTTTGCGGACGTCGGCGGCGATAGTGGCGAGGTAGCGCTGCTCCGGCTCAAGCGCCTCAGGGAGCTCCATGGCGTGGGGGCCGTGGCCGGGGACGACGCGCGGCGCGTTCCGCTGCTTCAAATCATCGATCAGCGCGAGCCAGCCAACAATAGATCCGTCGAGCGTCGGCACATGCACGGAGAAGAGAAGATCGCCGAAGAACAAGGTGCCGGTCGCCTGGTCGGTGATGGTGAGGTCGTTGTCGGTAGGGCGGTTCTTTGCGTTTCGAGGAGGAGCGCGCGGCCGCCGAGGTCGAGCGACATTGTATCTTGGACGACGAGCGTCGGCAGGATAACCTCGATGCACGCAAACACGTCGTCGCCGAGCATGCGCTTGTTGGTGGCGAGATAGCGGTCGGCGCGCGAGGCGAGCCCGCGCGCGAGCTTGTGATTGGCGACGAAAGCGGGAGCATCCTCCTTGAACGCTGCGTTGCCGAACACATGGTCCGGATGCATGTGGGTGTTGATTACATACCGGATCGGCTTGTTGGTCACGGCGCGGATGGCGTTGCGCAGCTCGCGTCCAACCTTGACACTACCCAGCGTGTCGATCACCGCAACCGCATCGCTGCCAACAACGAAGCCTGCATTGGCCATGTCGCCGCGATTTTCGGGCGACTGCATCTCATAGCGGCCCTGATGCACGAACACGCCGGGAGCGATCTCGCTCACCTCAATCGACTCTGGTGCCGGCGCTGCGGCGTGGACCGGGATGCGGTGTAGCAGCGGCACTACGGCAAGAGCAAGCGCCGCGCGCAGGACATCCTGGCGGGTTAGTCGAGGACCGCAGCTATTGCACATTCTTGGATCTCGCTTCGCCGAGCAGGTATGGCCGCCAAGGCTCGCCAGAGGTTGTCCACAACTAAGATCGATTGGGCAAGATCGGCGTTTTGCTGTTGCAGGTCTGCATCAGTCTCCAATCGAAAAACCGTTAATTTCCGTGCCTAACCGCTGCACGCTTCACGAAAGTTTCAACTTGGCCGTTTGCTGCTCCGTGCAGATCGTAGTGGCAGTTGCGTCTATCTCGGACTAACCTCTTGGGGTTCGGGGGAAACGCACATGTACGGACGATCGTTTGTCGCCGTCATTGTTGCTGGTGGTCTTGCCCTGGCGTTCGCGGAGCTTGTCCCGGTTGCCGTTGCCGCCGAGAACGTAGCAACAGCAGAGCAGCCGGCTGCGTCGACTGGCGCGGCCAATTCACCGCCGAGCGCTACCCCCAACTCACCTGGTACAGCAGCTCCATCGCCACCTAACGCAGCGACGCCATCACCGAGCCCGCCGAATTCGCCTGCACTTGGCGCGGCCAATCCGCCGCCGCAGAATGCTACTGTCTCGCCCATACCTGCTGCCGACCCAGTCATCGCGAGCATCCGCAGCAAGCTTGGCGATGCCGGCTTGCGCAAGGGCGCCGATCCGAAAGATCTTTCCGCGCTCGAAGCTTTCTACGCGGAGCGCAGTGGTCCGCCGGTCTGGATCACCGGCATGGGGTTCTCGGCCAAGGCACAAGCGGTCATCAACGAGATCGGCAAGGCGGACGATTGGGGACTTGCGGCTTCCGCCTTCGAGTTGCCTCCGGCGGGCGATCTGCCCAAGACGGCGGACGCGCAGGCGGTCGCCGAGGTCAAGCTCCAGCTGGCTGTTCTGAAATATGCGCGTTTCGCCCGCGGCGGCCGCGCCGACCCCTCAAGCCTCAGCGAGCTGATCGATCAGGCGCCTCCTCTGCTTGAGCCGAAAGTCGTGCTGACTGAGATCGCGGCTTCTCCGGCGCCCGATATCTACCTCCAATCGCTCCACCCGAAGCATGAGCAGTTCCAACGTCTGCGCCAGGCGCTGCTAAAGGCTCGTGGCGTCGGCGACGACGATGCAGCGAAAAAGCCGCGCAACGAGCAGGAAATCCAACGGCTCCTCATCAACATGGAGCGCTGGCGCTGGATGCCGGCCGACCTCGGGACAATCTATGTCCAGGATAATGTTCCGGAGTTCATGCTGTATGTGGTCAAGGACGGAAAGACGATCCACTCCGACAAGATCGTCGTTGGCCAGCGTAATTATGCCACGCCGATCTTCTCCGCCGACATGCAGTCGATCGTGTTCAATCCCGAATGGACGGTGCCGCCAACCATCGTGAGAGAGAACCTGCTCCCCAACTTGCGCAGCGGCGGCTGGTTTGGCGGCAGCACCTCGATCCTGCGCGAGCATGGGTTGCAGGTGAAGTACAACGGCCGCACGGTCGATCCCGACAGCATCAACTGGAGCAGCGTCAATATGGCGAGTATCGCCTTCACCCAGGCGCCGGGGCCGACCAATGTGCTCGGCAAGCTCAAATTCGTCTATCCAAATAAGCACACCGTCTACATGCACGACACCATCAAGCAGAATTTGTTCAATCAGACAGTGCGCGCCATCGGCCACAACTGTATCCGCATGGAAAAACCGAGCCAGTTGGCTGAAATCCTGCTCCAACAAGACAAAGGATGGGACTCGAAGAAGGTGCAGGATTTGCTGAGCAGGAGCGTCGATGAACCCGTTACGCTCGATCATCCGATCCCTGTGCACACGACCTATTTCACTGCCGTGGTCGATGACCAGGGCAAGGTCACGAGCTTTGCCGACATCTATGCGCTGGATCGCAAGGTCGCTTCGGTCGTGCTCGGCAAGGCTATCGCCTATGCCGCTACCGCCGACGATAATGATGATTCGGATGCGGGGTCGAATGCCGCGCCGGCTGCAAAGCCGAAGGCCAAGAAGGAAACCGTGGCGGGGCCCATTCAAGGACTGTTCGGAGACTAGCGGCAAAGCGCTTCCCTGAGTTTGCTCCCTTCAAACAACGGTGACGTCGCTGATCGAGAGTCCTTCATTGTTACCAGCATTTCTCGGAGATCATTACATGGCAGACGAAAATGCGGCTTCGGCCGAGGATGCAAGAGCGGTCAGAGAAGCCTCGTTGGCGTGGTACGCGGCGCTGAACGCCATGCTGCATGGCGATCCCGAACCTTTCGCGGGGGTCTATTCCCACGCCGATGATGTGACCTATATGGGCGCGGAAGGCGGCTTGCGGGTTGGCTGGGCCGACGCCGACTGGAACGCGCAAGCGGCA
>Ga0187805_10000491_pt1 | contig 13012 bp, 13 predicted proteins | sample NC_wetland_sal_i_6_FD_132965 | JGI IMG/M metagenome (GOLD analysis project Ga0187805, IMG submission 132965) | Wetland sediment microbial communities from Neuse River Estuary, North Carolina, USA - Control_5 | ecosystem: Environmental > Aquatic > Freshwater > Wetlands > Sediment | place: USA...
CGACGTGACTCGTCCCCCCGCCGCCATGATTTTGCGCTCGGCCTCCTCCCGCGTCATCGATTCGAGCGTCCCGGTCAGCACGAACGTCTTGTCGCGCAGTGCGCCGCGCCCCTCCATCTCGGCCGGCGCTTCGAGCTCGAGGATTTTGATCAGCCGCCTGAGGGTCTTCAGATTTCGCGGCTCGTCGAAGTACTCGCGGATGCTGTGCGCTACTTCCTTGCCGATGTCGCGCACGCCGAGCAAATCGTCCTCCGAGGCGGCCGCCAGCGCGTCCATCGTCTTGAACTTCAACGCCAGTTGGCGCGCCGTATGCTCCCCGACGTGGCGTATCCCAAGCCCGTTGATAAACCTGTCGAGCGAAGTTTTGCGCGCCGCCGCAATCGCGTCCAGGACGTTCTGCGCGCTTTTGTCGGCCATTCGTTCGAGCCCCGCCAGTTGCTCCTTGGTCAGCCGGAATAGATCGTCCAGCTCCTTCACCAACCCCTTCTCGACCAGCTGGGCGACCAGCTTGTCGCCCAGTCCTTCGATATCGAGGCAGCCCTTCGACGCGAAATGGCGAATCGATTCGCGCATCCGCGCCGGGCAATTCGCATTGACGCAGAAGTAACCGACCTCGCCCTCTTCGTGCACGATCGCCGCGCCGCATTCCGGACAATGCTTGGGCATCTCGAACGGCTTCGCGCGCGGATGCCCCTCCTTGGTGACCCGAATCACGTACGGAATCACGTCGCCGGCGCGCTCGATCAGCACGGTGTCGCGCTCGCGAATGTCCTTGCGCCTAATCTCGTCGAGGTTGTGCAGCGAACTATTCGAAATCGTTACGCCGGCCAGCTGCACGGGACGAAGCTTGCCCACCGGCGTGAGTGAACCGATTCTGCCGACCTGCACCTCGATCTTTTCGACCACCGTCTCTGCCTGCTGCGCCGTGAACTTGTACGCAATCGCCCAGCGCGGCGAACGTGACACCTCGCCGAGCTGCTCCTGGAGCGCGAACGAATTCACCTTGGCCACCACGCCGTCAGCCTCGTAGTCGAGCTGGTGGCGTTTTTCGGTGATTTCATTCCAGTAGTCGAGGATCGCGTCGATGCCCTTGCATACGCGCGACAACGGATTCACTCGCAGCCCCAGCGCTTTGATCCCTTGCAGAAATTCCCACTGTGATTTGAACGTGACGCCCTCGATCACGCCGGGCAAGTACATGAAAATTTCGAGCGGCCGCGACGCGGTGATCTTTGGATCGAGCTGGCGCAGCGATCCCGCCGCTGCGTTGCGCGGATTGGCGAACGCCGGCTCGCCGGCCTCGTCGCGCTCCTGGTTCATCTTCGCAAACGCTTTGCGCGGAATGATTACTTCGCCGCGCACTTCGAGCAGGCGCGGGATCTTGCCGTGCTCGGGATGCCGCAGTCTGAGTGGCACGCTCTTTATCGTGCGGATATTCTGCGTGACGTCTTCGCCGTTGATTCCGTCGCCGCGCGTCGAGCCGACAGTCAGCCGCCCGTCCTCGTAAACCAGTTCGATACCGAGCCCATCGAGCTTGACCTCGCCGACGTACTCGATCTCGGCGTCAGATTTCAGCAGTCGCTTGACGCGTTTGTCGAACTCGCGCATCTCCTCGGCGTCCATCGCGTTGGCGAGCGACATCATCGGCCGCCGATGCACCACCACGCCGAATTTTTCGCTCGGCGCCGCACCCACCCGCTGCGTGGGCGAGTCCGGCGTGGCGAGCTCGGGATGCTCCCGTTCGAGCGCCTCGAGCCGGCGCATCAGCCGGTCGTATTCGGCGTCGGAAATTTCCGGATTGTCGAGGACGTAGTAGCAATAGTTGGCGCGGTCAATCTCGTCGCGCAGCTTTTTGGCTTGCGCGGCGAGCTTGTGCGAATCCTCAGGCATGGACGGAGTTCACGGCCATCGCGCGGCGGCCCGGCTAGCGGCGCGCGTAGCCCATCGCGTCGAGAAAATCGTCGAGCGTGGGAAATCGCATGTACATGTTGTGACGCTTCTGATCGCCGATCGTCGTGCTCGATTCCGACGAGTACGCGTGCCCCGGATACACCACCGTCGCGTCGTCGAGATTGCGCAGCGTATCGTTCAGGCTGTGATACATCGCCTCGGGATCCGAGCCCGGCAGGTCCACGCGTCCGCACGAGTTCACGAACAGCGTGTCGCCGGAAATCAGGTTGCCCTCGACCAGGAAACACTGCGAGCCCGGCGTATGCCCGGGAGTATGCAGGAACTTCACCTCGAGCTCGCCCACTTTGACCGTGTCGCCCGCATCGACCTTCACCATGTCGGAGTCCGACAATCCCGCGACCTGCTTCACCCCGCCGGCCTCGTGCCGGTTCACATAGATCTTGGCCTTGACGTGTTCGAGCATCTCGGCAGCGCCCTCGATATTCTGGCCCATCATGCGCCCGCCCAGATGATCGGGGTGATAGTGCGTCAGCAGGAGTTTGTCGATCTGGTAACCTTCCCGCTCCGCGTAGGTACGTATCGCCTCGACGTCCCACGCGGGATCGACGACTGCGAGCTTGCGTGTGACCGGATCGCCGATCAGGTACACGAAGTTCGCCATCGGGCCGATCTGCGCCTGGCGAAGATAGATTTTTCTTTCCCTGGATTCAGCCATCGCCAAATTTCCCCCGCTCAGGATTTCACGCTCCCGGCGCCGTGGCCCGGCTTACTCTTCGCTGCGCGCGCCGTCTTCTTATTCTCTTCGATCCGCAGCGCCCGGTCCCACAGAAATTCGGGCTCGCCAAGCCGCTTCGCAACCCATCGCGACTGCACGAACAGGTGATCGCTCAGCCGGTTCATGTAGACGACGAGATTGTGGTTGATGTCTTCCTCGCGCTTCAGCCGCCAGCATGCGCGCTCCGCGCGCCTGCACACCGTTCGCGCCTGATGCAGAAACGCGTTGAGCACGCCGCCGCCGGGAAGAGTGAAAGATTTCAGCGGCTCGAGTTCTCGCTCCATCTCGTCCATTTCTGCCTCGAGCTTCTCGATCTCGCCGACGCCCATCTTGTGCATCTCGGGATATTCGCCGTCGGGCGGCGTAGCGAGTTCGCTGCCCACGTCGAACAATTCGTTCTGTATCCGGCGGAGCGTCTCCGCGTACGGCTCGAAGTCGGCGCCGAAGCCGTCGCGATACTGCGGCAGGTAGGTGCGAACGATTCCGATGATCGAATTCAGCTCATCGGTCGTTCCGTAGGCCTCCAGCCGCGCGCTCTCCTTGGGCACGCGCCGGCCGCCGACCAGCGCCGTATCCCCCTTGTCGCCGGTGCGCGTGTAGATCCGGGTCAGGCGTATCGCCATCAGACGCCCGCCTTGGAGCGCAGAGCCGCGTAGCTGGCATCGCCGAGCTCGGTCGTGACCGGCAGCCCCGCGTCTCTCCATCCCGTGACGACCACCTGCCCCGACGGGTCACGCTGGCCGCCAAAGCCGCCGACCACGTTGGTCAGATCGGTGAATCCCGCCTCTTCGAGCATCTCGCACGCGCGCTGCGAACGTCCGCCGGCCATGCATCCGACGACGAGTTTCTTGTCGCGGGGAATGACTTTCTCGGCGACTTCGACAAAGTCGAGATTCAACTGCATCTGCCCCGGACCCTTGGCAACCATGACCGGGATATTGATCGCGCCGGCCGGGTGTCCGGCCGCAAACTCTCCTTCGGTGCGAACGTCGAGATAGAGCGCGTCGGGATTATCGCGCAGCGTTGCGTATGCTTCGGGTGGAACTTGCTGTTTTATCGCCATCGCGCAACTTCCTTTGTCTAGGGTCAAAATTCTATCAAATCTTCACGGCTTGGGATTTCCCACCCGCTCATAATGAACCACCTCAGTCCGCGGTTTGAGTGGCCGCACTTGCGGTGGACTGTTCGGGTCGTGGTAGCCAAACGGCAGAATGGTGAAAACCGCCCATCCGTCCTTGACCCCCAGCATCGCGCCAATCTTGGCCGCGTCGAAGTTGCCGACCCAGCAAGTGCCGAGTCCCTGCGCCCATCCCGCGTTCGCCATGTTCTGCACCGCCTGCGCGCAATCCACGTCGGCCCATCGCGCATTGCCGACGTCCTTGAGCACCACGATCGCTGCCGGCGCGTCGGCAACGAAGCGCCCGGTCGAGCATAGCGCGCCAATCTGTTTGAGAGTGTCGCGATTTTGAATCACCACAAACTGCCACGGCTGCAGGTTGCGCGCACTCATCGCATGGCGTCCGGCCTCGACAATCTTCGAGAGTTTTTCGCGCTCCACCGGTTTATCCGAGAACGCGCGCTGCACTCGGCGCGAGAGAATAGCTTCAAGAGCGTCCATGGATGGCGCCTCCACCTGAAATTTTGTTCGTCAAGCAGCCACAAAAACTTGTAGTATCGACCGGCCGTTGAATCCAGTTCGATTGGATTCGGGGAGAGCGACGCGCTCGAACTGGACAAGAAGGATTTTTGTCGACCGTTGGGGTTAGCGTGGCGCATGCTACGCGCGAGCAAACGGTCCTGCCTTAATCCTCCGACTTGCAAAAGGACGGACACCATCGAAAACACCTGTTGTCGCAGGGGAATTCGCACTTATCTTCACAAGGTACTCCGCCGGAAGGACATGGTCCGTCTGAGAATGGGAGTAACGTGTCGGGCGCGTATGTCGTATTCGCCGCTTCAACCCTGTAGCCGTCGATTGACCTCGGCAGCAAGCTCTGCACGAGCGAAGTATTCTTCGGGTCTGCGACGTCAACGATGAGCCCTGGACCCAAGTCCTTGCCGTTCGCGTCTCCGATGTCACCGGGAGATGCTTCTCCGCAAATGTAGGGCTGGAGCGACTTTTTGCCTTTCTCCCCAGTGATGTAGCGGTTCAAATCAGCAACGGCCTTTTTCATGTGCGCCGAATCAAGATCAGAGGGCGCCTGCTTGGCCAACTGAGCATCGTTGTAACGGAAGTCTTCTTCGGTCAGCGTGCACATACTCTTACCGTAGAAGTCCAGTCGCCTGTTGTCGTCAGGACGATAGACAATCTCATAAAGGCCAGTGGCATCGTTGTAAGTCACTTTGGCCGTGGGCTCCTCTTCAGAGGTCATCCTGTGCAAGACTTCGTCAACCTCATTGCCTGGCATCTCGATGCACGTCCACCCAGGGTTAATTATATGCCGCAAACCGGTCACATCGGGCTCGTCATTTGCTGAGCGGTTCGATCCGCTTGCAGCCTGGCCGTCTGCCACGTGGGCGGCTCCGATCCCTGTGCAGGTGAAGATAACGAGCAGCGTCACACACAAGAGGGTGATCTTCATGCTCGTTCCTCCTCTAGTGAGATCGCAATTGCGCGTTTGAGTTGCAAGTGCTGACGAGGCTCCTCCATTCGTCGGCGACTTGTTGCGGCGTCAGCTGCGTTTGTAAACCGAAAATTCCTGCTCGAGTTTCGCCACGCGCTCCTGGATCGACGACAAGCGCTGCACGCCAAGAAAGAACTGCACCAATTCGTCGTGACCGGCCTGTCCGCCGGGACTCATTACCTCGACCAGCTCTTCGATGAGGCTCGGGAACTTCTCGCTCGGGATGTAGTAGTTCGCCCATCCGAAATTGCAATGGCGATGCAGAATCTTGGCGATGGTTTTCTCGAGCAGTTCGCCCCGGCCGCCCGCGTGCCCTTGTTCGTCGTTCAATGAATGCTCTCCTGCTTCAGATGGCCCCGATGTTTCCGCCGTCAGGCGCCTTTCTTCACCGGCGCGGGTTGTGCGTCGTCGGCCCACAAAATCTTGTGATAGTCGAAACGCATGTTCTCGATGATATTGAATTTGACGATTTCGAAATAGGGCGAAAGATCGAAATCGCGCGGCGTGATCAGCGTCGGCGAGACCATCCTAAGCGCGCCGAATTGCAGCCCGCCGGTCTTCTTCGAGCCTATCGGCCACAGCCTGCGCTTGGGCGACGCCGCCGGCGGCGGCAACTGCTCGTAGTTCGGCATGATCGGGAACTTCACGCGATGAAACGCCGACGCGACGACGCTCGAACAGATGGCGCGCGTGGGCTCGCCGCTGCCGAACTGCAGCGCCTGGCGGCGAAAGCGCGGCGGCACCAGGCTCAAGGGCAGAAAGTAGCGCGCCAGATCGATCACGTTGCGCAGATCGTAGGTATCGCCCACGCTGCGGATCGCCTCGTCCATCACCTCGGCCAGATCGGCCGCCGACAGGTTGAATGGCCGGCACACGCGGATGTTGAAGTCGCGATACCTGGCCAGCGGCGAGAGCACCACGCCCGCCTCCACTATCGCCTCGACGATCAGGAAGCTCGCTTCCTCGCCGAATTGCTCCACCAGCCGCGCCTTCATCTCGGGATTGCGCCGAATCGGCTCGTCACCGACGTACAACGCCGAGTGCGACCACGAGCTTTGCGTCAGGTACTTGATGCACTCGCTGATCCGCTCGTTTCCCTCCACTAATATGACGTCGCCCTTGCGAATGTGACGCTTGAGCGCGGCCATGTCGTTCGGGACGTGAAGGGCGTAATTCTTTAGCGGCTTGGTGAGCACACCGACGGCCCAATCGCTCATCTTCTGCAGCAACCAGGAAATGATCCCCGATCTCTTGCGCTGAGCCATTTCAGCTTCACGAAATCCGCGACTGCAAGTCGCGAATCCTGCCTGATTGAATATAGGAACCTGCCGCGATGCAAAACAAGGCGCTGCCCAACAGCCCCGCTCCTCCGCGCTATTCGCGCCGAGCCCCGATCAGGTCTTGAACTGCCCCACGATTGCGTAGAACGGCACGTTCAGCGTCGCCTGATCCGGGTCGTCGGTCTTGATCGTCAAATTTCCGCGCAGCTGCCCGTCGGGCGTGCCATGCCTGAGCGTGACCGTCACCCGGTATTCCTTGCCCGGCGTGACCGGCTCGGCGGTCGCAGCGACGGCCGGGCTGCTGCTCGCCACCTCGAGCACCTTTACCGGACGGGGACTCATGTTGCTGAGCTTGAGGATTCTCACCACGTCGCGGCCGCGCGGAACGATGCCGAACGAAACCTGCGCGGGATCGAGATCCAAATCTCCGGTCACGGTGCCGAACACGTCAACCTGCAACGGCACGCGATTGGTGGTGATCTTGATCGTGTCGTCGAACGGCCCCACCGGCATCGTCTTGAGCAGCGAGACTTTGAGCATCGCGCCCGGCTTGCCGTCAGGACGCTTTTCCTGCACCACCTTGATCGAAGAATTCGAGTTGCTCACCGGACCGACCTGGAAGGGGCCGCGCGGATTGAGATCGTTGACCACCACCTCCCTGGTGTATTCAGTGCCCTTCTTCACGTTGCCGAAAGAGACTTCACCGGGCTCGGCCTCGACCTGCTTCTTGACGATCCCCTGCATCGTCATCGCGACCTGCGGATTGTCGGGATCGTTGGTGAACGCCGTGATGGTGCGCACCTGGTGGCCCTTCTGAAAGTGCGTGTCGAACGAGACGGCGATATCGCTCGTATCGCCCGGAGCGACATGGGTCTTCGAGGGATTTCCCGTGGTGCATCCGCACGAGGTCTTCACGCCGCGAATATCCAGGTAGCCCTGGCCGGTGTTTTTGATCGTAAACGTGTGACTGACCATCGTGCCTTCGAGCGCGGCGCCGAAATCGTACAGCGGGTTGGCGACCACTGCCTTCGGCGCGCGGGCCCCGGTTGCGCTGTTGCCGCTGGGAATCAGCGGATTCATGCCGTCCTGCGCCGCAGCCGGCACGACCAGCAGCAGCCCGATTATCAGTGCATGAAATGCGCGTTTGATTTTTTTCAAGTTCGTCATTTGCCCCGGCGCTGAGGCGTGGCGCCTCGATACTCGACTCTATCAAGCATGGCGCAAAGCGGTGCGGTCAAGAGGCCTTGCTGACCGGCGCATGGGGCGCGGCCTCGGGCTGGGCCGCTTCGTAGCGGCTTAGAAAATCGGTGGTGAATTCGCCGCGATTGAAATCCGGATCGTGCAGAATCTTCAGATGCAGCGGGATGTTGGTCTTGATGCCGTCGATTACGTACTCGCGCAGCGCGGCTTTGGCCCGCGCGATCACTTCGGCGCGCGTCCCGGCATGCACTATCAGCTTTGCGATCAGCGGATCGTAATGCACCGGCACGCGATAGCCGTCGTACAGCGCGGTCTCGACGCGCACGCCCAGACCGCCCGGCGGATGATGATTGGTCACCACGCCCGGCGACGGAACGTGCCGCTCCGGATCTTCAGCATAGATGCGAAACTCCATCGACACGCCGTCGAACTTCACCTGCCGCTGCTTGAGCCCAAGCCTCTCGCCCATCGCCATCCGGATACTTTCCTTCACCAGGTCGACGCCCGTGACCATCTCGGTCACGCCGTGCTCGACCTGGATCCGGGTGTTCATCTCGATGAAATAAAACTCGTCGCTGCCCGCGAGCAGAAATTCGACCGTGCCGACGTTCGAATAGCCGACCACCTCGGCCGCACGCACCGCCGCCTTGCCCATCTTTTCGCGCATCCGGCTGGTCAGTATCGGGCACGGCGATTCCTCGATCACCTTCTGATGACGGCGCTGAATCGAACAGTCGCGCTCGCCAAGATGAATCGCGTTGCGCTGCAAGTCGGCCAGTATCTGAAACTCGACGTGCCGCGCCGGCTCCAGGTATTTCTCCAGGTACATCTTGCGCGAGTTGAACGACGCCTCCGCTTCCCCCTGTGCCAGCGGAAACAGGCGCGTCAGCTCTGCTCCATCGCGAGCGATGCGCATCCCCTTGCCGCCGCCGCCCGCGGCCGCCTTGATCAGCACCGGGTAGCCCAGCCGCTTCGCGTCCGCTTGCGCCTCGCGCAGCTCGGTAACGCCAGTGCCCTCGCTGCCCGGCAGGACAGGCACGCCTGCGCGCTTCATGATTCGCCGTGCGCGCGGCTTGTCGCCCATCAACCGGATATGACGCGCCCGCGGACCCACGAAGTTCAGCCCCGAGCGCTGGCATGCCTCCGCGAAGTCGCCATTCTCGGACAGAAAACCGTAGCCTGGATGAACGGCGTCGGCGCCGAAGGTCGTGGCCGCGCTCAGAATCGCCGGGATGTTGAGGTAGCTGTCTTCAGCCGCCGGCGGCCCGATGCATACCGACTCGTCCGCCATCCGCACGTGCAGCGCGTTCTTGTCCGCCGTCGAGTAAACCGCCACCGTCGAAATCCCCAACTCGCGGCAGGCGCGAATTATCCGGATTGCAATCGTCCCGCGATTTGCGACCAGCAGTTTTTTGAACATCGGCGAGCGCTCCGCCTTGTCAAATCACTTCGAGGATCATCAGCGGTTGACCGTACTCAATAGGATTGCCATTCTCGGCGATGATTCTTATCACCCGCCCGGCGGCCGGCGATTCGATCTCGTTCATCATCTTCATCGCTTCGATGATGCACAGCGGCTGGCCCTTGCGCACCGAACTGCCTTCCTCGACGAATGGGACCGCATCCGGCGATGCGGCCCGGTAAAACGTTCCCACCATCGGGCTTTCGATCAGCTTTTGATTCGGCGCCAGCTCGACTCTGCCCGCCGCCTTCGTGCCTTCTTCTTCCGTCGCCTCCACGTGCCTTATCGCCATCTTGATCGGCGACGCCGCGCGCCCCGCCACACGCGCCTCCGAGCCCGCCTCGGCATGGTCGGCCGACCCGCGGACCAGCCGCACCTTGCCCTTCTTGTCTTCTATCTCGAGTTCAACCAGCCCGTAGTCCCGCATCAGGACCAGCAGGGCTTTGAGGTCGCGTACTTCCATCTGCTCACCGTGTCTTCCCGCAACGGCGACTCGCCTGCGGGCTGGATCGTTGCCCGACATCGCTCATGCGCTCCGTCGGCGCGACTCCCCGGCCATCGTGCGCGCGGCTCTGAGAGCCAGGCTATAGCTCTCGGCGCCAAATCCCATTATTCGCCCGTGCGCGATGTCCGCGATGGTCGAATGATGCCGAAACGCCTCGCGCCGATACACGTTGGACAGATGCACTTCGATCACCGGGATGTTCACTGCCTGTATGGCGTCGCGAATCGCAACGCTGGTGTGGGTGTATGCGCCCGGATTGAGGATTAGTACGTCGCACTTGCCGCGTGCCTTCTGAATTCGATCGACGATGGCGCCTTCGCTGTTCGACTGAAACGTCTCAACCTTCATTTCCAGTTCGCGTCCCAGTTGTTTGAGTTCCTTGTTGATATCAGCGAGGCGGGTGCGGCCGTAAATTTCCGGCTCGCGTTCGCCGAGCAGATTGAGGTTGGGTCCATGGACCACCAGCACCGCAATTGGCCGGCTCACGCCGCCCGATGCCGCCTGATCAGCCGTTTGCCGGACCGTTGCCCTCGTCGCCATCCCCGCTCCGCTCCTCGCTTGCATTGAACCGCACCCTCAATGCTACTTGCAAGCGCGCGTATCGGATGCTGCCCAACGGTCAGTCGCCACTGGAGTCATCAGAGCGCGATTTGAGGGCATTCTGGTACACTTCGCGACGGCCCCTCCCCGTCAACCGCGCGATCACCGCGCTCGCCTGCTTGAGGCCAAGTCCCGCCTCACGCAGCGCCTCGAGCGCTTCACCCACCTCAACGGTGACTGAACTCGCGTCTCTGCCGACGATATTTGACGTATCCCGCGCGCCTGCGACGACGATCGTAATCTCTCCGAGCGCTGCCGTCGCGCGAAACCGCCGTTGAAGCTCAGCCAGCGTCCCGCGCACCGTCGCCTCGTAAGTCTTGGTGATTTCGCTCACCACCGCTGCCTCCCTTGATTCTCCGAATGCAATCGCCATCTCGGCCAGGGTATCCGCCAGTCGGCGCGCCGCCTCGAAGAAAACCATCGTGCGCGGCTCGCGGCGGAGTTCTTCCAGCGCACGACGGCGTGGCGCGTCGCGTGCCGGGACAAATCCCTCGAAGGTAAACCTGTCGGTCGGGATTCCGGCAATCGACAGCGCAGCGATGGCCGCCGACGCTCCCGGCACCGCCACTACGCGGATGTTTGCCTCCCACGCCGCCCGCACCAGTCGAAAGCCCGGATCCGAAATCGCCGGCGTGCCCGCATCGGTGACGAGCGCGATTTCTTCTCCCGCCTTGAGCCGTTCGATCAGCTCCGGCACGCGCCGCTCCTCGTTGTGCTCGAAATGGCTGACGGTGGGCGTGCGAATCCGATGACGCGCGAGCATCCGTCCGGTTCGCCGCGTGTCCTCGCATGCGATCAGACTGACCTGCTCCAGCGTGCGAATGGCGCGCGCGGAAATGTCCTCCGGATTGCCGATCGGCGTCGCGACCACGTACAGAATTCCGCCGGCCTCGGTTTGTTTATTCGCGCGCGCAGACATTAGAATTCAAAGTTGTTAGTTGCTCCGGGAGCAATCGGCATGGCCGAAGGCAAAGCTACTCTCCTCATTTCCTGCGTCGACCGCCCCGGCATCATAGCCCGCGTTGCCACCCACCTGTTCACTCTCGGCTGCAATATTATCACCTCCGACCAGTACTCCGACGACGAGGACGGCGATTTCTTCTGGCGCATCCACTTCGAGAGCCTGCGACGGCCCATCAGCGACCTGTCAAAGGAACTCGACGCCTCGATGCCGTCGCTGCTGCCGTGGGAGCACCTCAAGTGGGAGCTGTTTGACGCCGCCAGGCGGGACCGGATTGTCATCATGGTTTCGCGCCTGCCGCACTGCATGATGGATCTCTTGAGCCGCCATCGTTTCGGCGAGCTCGACGGCGACGTCGTCAGCGTCGTCAGCAATCATCCCGACCTCGAACCGCTCGCGCGGCCGTTCGAGGTGCCGTTCACGGTGATTGCGGTCGCCAACGATCGCAAGTCCGAGTCTGAGGCCGCACTCCTCAACCATCTCGCCGAAGTCCGCGCGGACACCGTTGTCCTTGCGCGCTACATGCAAGTGCTGTCGGGCGAATTTCTTCGCGGGTGGAACAAGCCGATCGTCAACATTCACCACAGCTTCCTCCCCGCCTTCGCCGGCGCGCGCCCGCACAAGCAGGCACACGACCGCGGCGTCAAGCTAATCGGCGCGACCGCGCATTACGTGACCGAAGAGCTCGACGCCGGCCCGATAATCGCCCAAGCCACCGCTCCGATTACGCATCGCGACACCGTCGCCGACCTCGCGCGCAAGGGCAAGGATCTCGAAGTGATGGTCTTGGCGAAGGCCGTGCGCGCTCACCTCAATAAGCAGGTACTGCTCCACCACAACCGCACGATCGTCTTCGAATAGCGCGTGCGCTGGCGACAAATTTGGCGCCGCTGAGCGATCAGGTCGGGCCGGTGAAGAAACTGAGCGAGCGGTTCGCAAACGAGATGATCGGCGACCAGTACAGCCCAAATACGATCGTCGCGCAGGCCAGCACTCCCATCAGGCTGTAGTTCCAGGCTTCGAAGCGCACCGCACCTTCGTCGCCCCGCGGCTGTTCCAGGAACATCATCCGAATCGGCTTCAGGTAGTAATACAGAGACACTACTGAATTGAGTATTCCGACAATAGCCAGTATGTAGAATTGGCCGCGAATCACGGCCGCGAATAGATAGAACTTTCCAATGAATCCAACGGTCAGCGGGATGCCGGTCAATGAGAACAGGAAGATCGTCAGTGCCAGCGACGGAACGATTCCGCCGCGCCAGGCCAGCCCCCGGTACGCGTCCACATCCTCGCGGCCGGTCGAGTTTGCCACGATCATCACCACCAGAAACGCGCCCGCATCCATTACATAGTAGGCAAACAGGTAGAACAGCATCGCCCGTATCCCGTCGTTGGACAGCACGACGAATCCCATCAGCGCGTATCCTGCCTGCGCGATACTCGAGTACGCCAGCAGCCGCTTCATGTTGGTCTGCTGAAGCGCCGCAAGGTTCCCCAGCGTCATCGTGATGATGCAGACGAAAAGCAGCAGTTGCGGCCAATCGACGCCCGCCAGCGCGGTCCAGCCTCCGCCGGCCGCCAGATGCGAAATTGCCGGGAAGAAAAAGCGCGTCAACAGCGCGAACCCGGCCGCCTTCGAGCCGACCGCCAGAAAAGTTGTGATCGGAATCGGCGCGCCGGTGTAAACGTCC
>Ga0187805_10000492_pt1 | contig 13000 bp, 13 predicted proteins | sample NC_wetland_sal_i_6_FD_132965 | JGI IMG/M metagenome (GOLD analysis project Ga0187805, IMG submission 132965) | Wetland sediment microbial communities from Neuse River Estuary, North Carolina, USA - Control_5 | ecosystem: Environmental > Aquatic > Freshwater > Wetlands > Sediment | place: USA...
GCCGGGTCACAGGTGAAGAAGCTGAGGTCGGTGTAAACCTTGGCAGTGTACGGATGGTAGTTGCCGGTGCCGTAGTGGACGTAAAGGCGCAACTCGCCGCTTTCCCGACGGGCCACCAGCGAGACCTTGCAATGGGTCTTGAGCTGAATGAAGCCGTAAACAACCTGCACGCCGGCCCGCTCCAGGTCGCGCGCCCAGCGGATGTTGCGTTCCTCGTCGAAGCGGGCCTTGAGCTCGACCAGCGCGGTGACGGACTTGCCGGCCTCGGCGGCTTCGATCAGGGCGCGGACGATCGGGCTATCGTCGCTGGTGCGATAGAGCGTCTGCTTGATGGCGACGACCGCCGGATCATGTGCGGCTTGGCGCACGAACTGCACCACGACGTCGAAGCTCTCGTAGGGATGATGGACGACGATGTCCTTCTGGCGGATCGCCGCGAAACAATCGCCGCCGAAATCACGAATGCGCTCCGGGAAACGCGGATTGTATGGCGTGAAGACCAGGTCCGGACGTTCGTCGACGATTAGCTGCTTGGTGTCGGCCAGGCCGAGAATGCCGTCGAGTGGAAACACGTCATCGGCCGAGGCATCGAGCCGCTCGATGAGAAAGCGGCGCAGCTCTTCGGGCATCGCCGCCTCGACGCCGAGATAGATGACATGACCGCGCCGGCGCCGCTTCAAGGCGCTCTCGAACAGCCGCACAAGATCCTCGGCCTCTTCCTCGATTTCGACTTCGCTGTCGCGCAAAACGCGGAACATGCCCTTGCCCACGACCGCGAAACCCGGAAAGAGCTGATCGAGGAATTCGCCGACCACCTGCTCGACTGGGATAAAGCGGATTTCCTTCCCCGGCAGACGGACGAATCGCGCGATCGACGGCGGAATCAGGATGAGCGCCTGCATCCGGTTGCCATCGCTCTTGCGCGCCAACTCGAGCACCAAGCCGAAGCCGAGATTGGCGACGAACGGGAACGGATGCGCCGGATCGATCGCCAGCGGCGTCAGCACCGGGAAGATATCCGCCATGAACCGCTCGCCGACGAACGTACGGTCGGCGGCAGTCAGGCCCTCGGGACCGACGACGGCGACGCCGTGCTCGGTCATCTCCTGGCGCAGGGCCCGCCAAGTCACCTGCTGGTCCTGCATCAGCTTGCCGGCGCGGCGATTGATTGCGACCAGCTGTTGCGCCGGCGTCAGGCCGTCCTGACTGGGTGTCGCGATGCCGGCCTGGACCTGCCCCTTGAGTCCGGCAACACGCACCATGTAGAACTCGTCGAGATTGTTCGCCGAGATCGACAGGAAGCGCAGACGCTCCAGCACGGGATAACGGCGATTGTCGGCTTCGGCGAGGACGCGCTCATTGAAGGCAAGCCAAGACAGCTCGCGGTTGATAAACCGGTCGGGCGAACGTTCGCCCGCCGGTGCGCCTGCCGAGCGCGCTTGCGCTTCCGGCCTGACCGCCATTTCCCGCTCCATGCCGCAAGTTTATAAACCCTATGTGAACATCTTATTGCGGTGCGGGGCAAGCAATTGAGCACACTTTTCCTTTTGCGGCATGCCAAGGCCGTGGCCCAGCACGCAGACGGCGACCGCGCCCGCGGACTGAGCGATGCCGGCCGCGACAGCGCCCGCACGATCGCCGCCGCGATCGCCGAACGTCACATTGCGCCGTCGCTGGTCCTGTGTTCGGACTCGGCCCGCACGCGAGAAACCCTCGACATGGTTCTGCCGGCGCTGAAACCCCCGCCCGAGATCATCTACGAGGAGGCGCTCTACCTTGCCGACGCCAAACAGCTGCTCCAGCGGCTTCGCCACATTCCGGACAGCGTACGTTCGGTCATGCTGGTCGCTCACAATCCCGGCCTGCAGGAGCTTGCAGTGCTGTTGTCGGACCAGCCGACGGGCCCGTTGATGGCGCGCTTGATTCAGGATTTTCCGACCGCGGGCTTAGCGCGCTTTGAAGTCAATTTGCCATGGTCGGCGCTGGAACGCGGCGGTGCGCGCGTAATGGCCATCCTCGTGCCCAGCGCGCTGGCGAAGCGCTAAAGCTCCAGGACCCGGCGGGCGAAGGGTGCGGTGATCGGGCGCTTCTCGGCCAACGCCGCCGCGTCGAGCGCCGCCACCGCCGCGCGCGCAGCGGCGAATGAACGCTCGATCCGCGCAACAAGATAGGCGATCACGTCGGCGGCGACCGTCACCTGCCGATCGGCGAAGAGTTTCACCAGCACCGCGCCCAGCAACGCATCGTCCGGCGGATTGAGCGCCACCGCCGGCGCCGCCAGCAGCCGCGACCGTAGATCGGCCAACGCGATCGGCCATCGCGCGGGCGGCTCGGGCGCAACGATCAATAGGTGTCCGCGCCGCTCAGCAACCAGATTGTGCAGATGAAGCAGCGCCTGCTCGGGCGCGTGCGCGGCGTCATCGACGACGACGGCGCGCGCGCCGCCGACAAGATCGGGAACGGCCGCAACGTCGAGCGCGGTCGGCTCGATGAAGATCGTGGCGGCACCAGTCGCGCGCACGCGGGCGGCGAAGACATGCGCCAGATGCGTCTTGCCCGAGCCCGGCGAACCGTAAAGCGCCAACGCGGGCCGCGACCAATCCGGCCAGCGTTCGAGCCATTTCACCGCAGCTTCGTTGGAGGCGGCGACCAGGAAATCTTCCCGGCCGAGCGCCGGCAAATGACCGAGATCGAGCGGCAGCTGCGCCACGCTACACCCGCTTGCGCGGCGCGGCCGGGCGTGAATCGTAGAACGGGCTCTGCAGATAACGGCTCATGCCGAAGCGCACGAGCACGCCGACCACCGCCGCCGCCGGCAGCGCCAGCAGCACGCCGAGGAAGCCGAACAGCTTGCCGAAGGCCAGCAGCGCGAAGATCACCCATAGCGGATGCAGGTTGACGCGGTCGCCCACCAGCTTGGGCGACAGGAAATTGGCCTCGACGCCCTGCCCGATTGCGAAGATCACCAAAACGCTGCCGGCCGCCACCCAGGTTGGGGTCTGCACAAGCGTCAGGCCCATCGCCAGCACGAAGCCGATGGCGCTGCCGATGATTGGAATGAACGACAGGATGCCGATGAGCAGGCCGATGACGATGGCGAAATTGGTACCGATAACGGTGAGCGTGACCGCGTACCAGACCGCGAGGATGAGACCGACGAGGATCTGGCCGCGGATGAATCCTGCCAGTGTCTGGTTCACCATCGCCGCCTGGTCGCGCACGGTGGCGACGTGCTGCCGCGGAATCCAGTTTTCGATATGCGCGACGAAACCATGCCAGTCGCGCATCAGGTAGAACGCCACCAGCGGCGTGATGAAGACGAGTGACAGCAAGTTGGCGAGCGCGACGCCGCTGCCAAGAACATCCTTGGCCACGGTCGCCGCCCAGCCGAGCACGGCTGAGGACCAGTCGCCGATCATGCCGCGCAACTTGTCGACGTCGGCGGGCGACAGCCGCTCCTGCGCCGCCTGGAGCAGCTGCTGAACCGCGTGGCGGCCCTGGTCCAGTGCCGTCGGCGCGACGTGTGCAAGCTCGCTCACCTGGACTTCGATGAGCGGCGCCAGCATCAGAACGATAAGCGCGATCACCAACAGGAACACCAGGAGCACTGCGAGCGCCGCGAGATTGCGCGACAGCCGCCAGCTCTCGAGCCGGTCGACCAGCGGCGCCAAGAAATAGGCGATGCCGCAGCCGGCGACGAACGGCACCAGCACCGATCCCAGGCGGTCGATCGCGTAGAGCAACACAACGAAGACGGCGGCCCAGAAAAGCGCGACCGTGCGCGGCGACGGTTTCATGTTACGCCTCTTCCGTCCCGGCGAAACCGCGCATCCAGCGTACCAGATAGACCCCACCAGACAGCACAGTAGTCGCCGCGACCGCGTCGATCAGGATGGCGGTCAGGTTGCGGTCGGCAATGCCGAGGCCGAGATGGGCGAGCACCCAGGCGACAAGCACGATCTGCAGCGCGGTATTCAACTTGCTGATCAGCAGCGGCCGCGGGTTGTATGGCTCGGCCGCGAACTGCGTCAAAATGAATCCGCCGATGATCAGCACGTCTCGGAATACGACCAGGATAACCAGCCAGTTCGGCAGATATCCGGCGAGGCCGAGCGTGACCACCATGCTGACGATCAGCGCCTTGTCGGCGATCGGATCGAGCAGCGCGCCGAGCTCGGAGCGGCTATTGAAGCGCTTGGCAACGAAACCGTCGACCGCATCTGACGCGCCCGCCGCGAGGAAAAGCCAGAAGGCCTGGGCCAGGTGATCGTTGAGAATGAACCAGATGCCAACCGGCGCCGACAGCAGGCGCGCGAGCGATATATAGTTCGGCAGGTTCATCGCACGTCGCGTCTCAATGCGGCGTACCGGCGCCGTGCGGCGCGAGAACGTAATTCGGTGCGTCGCCGTTGAGATCGAGATTGTTCTGTGCCAGCGCCAGGCGCAACTGCGCCAGATCGCCAACATAGTGGATGGTGATCTCCGCGTGCTGCCGATCAATGGACGTCAGGTCCGTCTTCTGTACCGCCGGGATCGCGCCGAGCCGCCGGTTCATCGAGATCCAGTCCTGCAGCGCGGCGATCGGCACCGACGCCGTGACAGTTGCGACCTGCGAAATATCGAGAACGTTCGCCGCCTTCCACGCATCTTCGATCTGCGCGACGGTGCCGGCGACGGCGCGCGCCAAGAGCGCGGGCTCGTCTTCGCCTGAAGCGATTTTGTACGATTGGGTCCAGGTTTGCGGCGCCGCACCAGAGCCGGGCGAAAACCGCGTCGAGGATACGGCAACGGTTTCGTTTGCAGCACCGCTGTTTGCAACGGTCACATGCGTCACCAGCACGTCGGCGCCGTCATAGCGTTGCGAGATCGCGGCCAACGCGCCACTGTCGCCGGCGAGCGCCGTTTTGGCGTCAATCGCGGCGATATCTTCGGCGCCGCCGAACGGCATCACCAGCGGCACCAATCCCGCGGGCGCATTGCGATCGTTCCACGCCGCGCGCCACGGATTGGGATCCTCCCACAAGGCCGTGGCACCGCCGCTGTCGTACAACGGCAAAACCACGAGTGGCTTCGACGGCGTCTCGGCAAACGGCACGCCCGCGGCGCGCAGCAGCTGGCGCACCGCGTCGGGGCGGAAATGGAACGTGTAATTGGCCAGATAGCGCACGGTCGAATGGCGCTCGTTGGCAACTTCGAAACCCTGGATGAGATCGTTGAGCGTCGCGTCGTTTGCGGGCGGCAGGCGGCTGGCGTCCGACGCCCGCGTCAACCGCGCCAGCAGGATGGCATAGGCCTGGTGCTCGCCTTGCAGCCGCGCCGCGTCGCGCGCGACGTCGGCCGATGCCGCGGTCGCGTCGACCGGCACATTGGCCACGGTATAGACGTCAGCCGACGGCGCGGTTTGGGCGTGCACCGGCGCGGCCGCGAGCGCAAGAGAAATCGCCGCCAATGCCGCCCGCAAGTGCCGCTTCGTCGTCCGCACCGCCACTTTTACACCTTTGCCAGAGCTGTCGGTCATAGCCCAGAACCGGGCGGCACGCCAGTGAGCGTAGGGCCATGGCGGCGGGTATGACGCGGCTGCTACAGTCGCAACCGCGCGCACGTGCGGTGAGCGGGGAGGCAATGGTGGCAGCGGGCGCTTCACAAGACGCCGCGCCAGTCATTCGGCTGGATCACGTCAGCAAATGGTTCTTCAAGGCTGGCGCGCGCATCGCCGCGCTCGACGACATCAATGTTGATATACCGGCCGGCGCCTTCATCACGCTGGTCGGGCCTTCGGGCTGCGGAAAATCCACGCTGTTCAACTGCATCGCCGGGTTCGTGACGCCCGAACGCGGCGCGGTGATCTATCGCGGCCAGCCGGTCGCGGGGCCCAATATCGGCATCGGCTATATGACGCAAAAAGACACGCTGCTGCCGTGGCGCTCGGTGTTGGCGAACGTCATGCTGCCGCTCAACCTGCGGCGACTGACGGCAGCCGATGCGCGCGAGCGCGCCACAGCGGCCATCACCCGTGTCGGCCTCAACGGCTTCGCCGGACACATGCCCGCCGAACTTTCGGGCGGCATGCAGAAGCGCGCCGCACTGGCACGGATGCTCGCCTACAATCCCGACACGCTGCTGATGGACGAGCCGTTTGGCAATGTCGACGTGCAGCTCAAGCTGCAATTGCAGCGCGAGCTACTGGCGTTGTGGGAGGGCGAGCGCAAGACGGTGGTGTTCGTCACGCACGACCTCGAGGAGGCGATTGCGCTCAGCGACCGCGTCATCGTGCTGTCGCGGCGACCCGGCCGGGTCAAAGCCGACATCCGGGTGGAATTGCCGCGACCGCGCGATCCGGTTCAGATCCGCTTCGAGCGTACATTCCAGGACATTCACAAGCAGCTCTGGTCGCTGTGTGACGTCGCGACCGGTGAGGAGGACGATCATGGCTAAGGTCGAAACGATGGACGACGTCGTCGATCCGGCAATCGCCGCGGCGCGACGCGAACGGCTCATCGTGTTCTGGGGACGCATCGGCGTCACGCTCGGCCTGCTGGTCGCCTGGCAGGCGTCCGGCGCGCACATCGATCAGCTCATCTTCAGCACGCCGCTCGAGATCGCCAAACGTCTGGGCGAATGGATCGGCGACGGAACGCTCTGGCAAAACCTTTTGGTGACCGCGGAAGAGATCGTTCTCGGCTATGCGCTCGGCGCCGCCGCCGGCGTCGGCCTGGGATTGCTGCTCGGCAGCTTCCCGCTGGTGGCGCGCATTTTCGATCCAATCCTGATGGCGGTTTACGGCGTGCCCAAGATCGCGTTCGGCCCGCTGTTCATCGTCTGGTTCGGCATCAACCTGACGCCGAAGGTCGTGATTACGGCGTTGATGGTGTTCTTCTTCGTCTTCCTGTCGACCTACGAAGGCGCGCGCAACGTCGACCGCGATCTCATTCGCGTGGTAAAGCTGATGGGCGCAAGCCGTTGGCAGGAACGTAGCCTGGTCGTGATACCGGGCGCCCTGCCCGCGATCATGCTCGGCCTCAAGCTGGCGATCCCCGAGGCGCTGGTCGGCGCGATCGTCGGCGAATTGATCGTCTCGAGCCGCGGCGTCGGCTACCTCGTCCAATTTTCCGCATCGCAGCTCGACAGCGCCGGCGTTCTCGCCGGCCTGTTCATTCTCATGGTGCTTGCGTTGGTGTTCAACTCGGCGGTCAACTACGCCACCGGTCGTACGGGGAGGAAACACGCATGAAGCTCGCAACCGTCGCCGCGGCAGCGTTGGCCGTCGCGATTGCCGGCGTCGCGCCGGCACGCGCAGCCGACAAGATCGTCATCGCCCAGACCAGCATCTCATTGGGGCTTTCGATCGTCGAGATCGCGGTCGACGAAGGCTTCTTCGCCAATCACGGCATCGATCCGGACGTCGAGATCGTCAGCCACGGTGACCCCGACACGTTGGCGGCGCTCCATTCCGGCGGCGCTGCGTTCGGCGCCATGACGCTGGTGCCGGCGGTGCAGGCGATGGCGCGCGGCGAAAAGCTGCGCGTGGTCGCGCCATTCGTGCGCAACTTCGTCATTCAGTTTGTGATCAATCCGGAATCGGCGAAGAAGATCGGGCTGACCGACACGATGCCGCTCAAGGAGCGCTTCGCACGCGCGCGCGGCCTGACGGTCGGAACGCTCGATGTCGGCGGCGGCCTCGACATCATGTTCCGCGTCCTGGCCAAGCAATACGGCTTCAATCCGCAGGCTGACTATACCGTGACGGCGATCAACGCCTATCCGACGTTGCTCGCGGCGGCGCAACGCAAGGAAATCGACATCGCGCTGACCGCGATCCCGTATGGCCGGCTCGGTGTCGAGCAGAACGGCCTGAAGATGTTCGCCGACTTCTGGGGCGGCGCCATCCCCGAATATGTCGGCGCGGTGCATCAGGGCCTAGTCACCGAAGCCGATTACGCCGCGCAGAATCCCGATATCGTCCGCCGCGTTCATGCCGCCATCGACGACGCGCTCGTCCTGCTGCACAAGCAGCCCGACAAGGCCGTTGCCGACATGCACAAGCGCTATCCAAAGCTGCCAGAGGCAGTGATCCGCTCGTTCATCGTCGACAACGCAACCAGCTTTGCGGCGCGCGCCATCGTCGACCGCCATGGCTTCGACATCATCCGCGACTTCGTCGGCGACAATATGCTGCCGCAGGCGAAATCGCTGAAATACGCTCAGGTCGTCCTGCCGATCGCGCAGCAGAAGTAAACCGCGCCCGCGGCGTCCGTCACACGCCGACCCGCTTGAGCTGCGGCTCGGGATAACGCGCGCCGGCCGCCGCGCCTTTCGGGAAAGCCTTGTCGAGCGCGGCCAGGGTCGCCGGCGAGACGACGATGTCTGCCGCCTTGGCGTTCTGCTCGATCCATTTGCGGTGACTTGTGCCCGGTAAGGCGATGATGAATGGGCGACGCGACAGCACCCAGGCCAGCGCAAGCTGTGCCGGCGTACAGTTCTCCTTCGCCGCGAACTCTTTGATTGTCGGCAGCAATGACACGTTGCGGCTGAGATTCTCCGGCTGGAAGCGAGGATGGGCCCGGCGGCGATCCTTTTCGCTCAAATCGTCGACGCCGCCGATCGTACCGGTAAGAAATCCACGTCCGAGGGGGCTGTAGGCGACGTAGCCAACACCGAGCTCTTCGCAAACCTGGAGCAACCCGTCTTCGGCGTCGCGCGTCCACAGCGAGTATTCGGTCTGCAGCGCCGCCATCGGATGCGCCTTGTGCGCGCGGCGCAACGTCGCCGCCGATGCCTCGGAAATTCCGAGGTGCCTGATCTTGCCCTGCTCCTTCAGTTTGACCATCGCGCCGACCGTGTCCTCGATCGGCACTTGGGTGTCGACGCGATGGATGTAATAAAGATCGATGACGTTCTCGCCGAGCCGTTTCAGGCTCTTCTCGCAGGCCTCGATCACGTATTCCGGGCGGCCGCTGACGGACTGCTTGCCGTCCGGCGTCTGCAGATTGCCGAACTTACTCGCGAGGACGACCTTGTCGCGGCGGCCCTTGATCGCGCGGCCGACCAATTCCTCGTTCTTGCCGCCGCCATAGACGTCCGACGTGTCGATCAGGTCGACGCCGAGTTCGACCGCGCGGTGAACGGTCGCAATCGCTTCGTCGGGATCGGGCTGGCCGTAGATTGGTGTCATGCTCATGCAGCCGAGGCCGATGCACGACACTTCGAGCGAGCCGAGCTTCCGGCGTTTCATGGCGGTTTCCCTCTCGATTTTTGCAGAGCGCGGCACCTGCGGCACGCGCGTTTGATACGTGAATTATAAGGAAAAACGCCCTACTTGCCAGACCCGATTCGGCACGCGAAGCTAGGTCCATGGCCGAAAACAAGGCGACCACACCGGCGGTCACCGCTGCCGAAATGCGCTATGCGCTGGCGCTCGTCGTCGCGCCGGAAGACGCTTCACGCCTGAAACACAGCGGCCTTTTGCGCGGCGGCCGCATGACGCAACGGCGCATCACCAATACCTATTACGACACGCGCGAAAAGGAGTTGCAGCGCCGGACATTGGCGCTGTCGGTGCGGCGCGAAGGCGGGCGCGTGCTCGAAACCCTCGAAGCCATGCCGGAATCCGCCGCCGCAAGTGGCGAGCGGCTGATGTGGCAGACGCCTCTGGCGCGCCCGGTTCCCGATCTGAAGCCGATGGCGAAAGTCGACGGCATCGGCAAACTGGAAAACGAGCCGTTGAGACCGGTCTTTACCTGTCGGCTGCGGCGCAGCCGCACTGTGCTCGAGCCCGATGGCGCCGCCGTCGCACTCTCTTTCGACGAAGGCGAAATCCGCACCCGTGGTGGCCGCAAGCTGCCAGTTTCGGAGATCGAGCTCGAGCTTCAGCAGGGCTCGCCTCAGGCGGTGTTCAAGCTTGCCAATGCCCTGGCCGACGAAGCGCCGCTCCGTGTCGAGCTTCGCAGCAAGGCGGCGCGCGGTTACGCCTTGGCCGAACGCGCCGAGCCGCGCGACGCAGCGGCGACGTCGAAATTCGGCGCGGTCGAACTCCACCGCAGCATGGCAGCCGAGGACGCGCTCGCGCTCATTATGCGGCGATGCCTAGCGCACCTGCTGGCGAATGAGCCGGCAGCGCTCGCCGGCAAGGAAGAAGGCGTCCACCAGATGCGGGTTGCGCTTCGGCGCCTGCGCGTTGCGCTCGCGCTGTTCCGGCCGATGTTGCCCGAAGCGGAACGCAATTGGGTCGCCGGTGAAGTCAAATGGTTGGCAAGCGCGCTGGGACGTGGACGCAACTGGGACATCGTTTGCGGCTTGATCCGCCGCGTGCGCAGCGGCATGACCGACGATCGCGATCTTGCTGTGCTGGCGCGCGCTGCCGAGCGCGAACGGCGCCGCGGGTACGACGCCCTGCGGGCGGTACTGGCGACACGCCGTTACACGCAGTTTGTGCTCGGTCTGATGGAATGGATCGAGATACGCGCCTGGCGACGACCGGGTGCCCTGGAAACGTCGATCTTGCAAGTATCGGTCGTCGGCAGGCTCGCCGATCAGGCGCTCGAGCAGCGCTACCGCAAGGCGCGAAATCGCGCGCGCAATTTCGACCGACTTGGCACCGTCGGCCGGCATCGCTTGCGGATCGCGCTCAAAAAGATTCGTTACGCCGCCGACTCATTCGCCTCGATTTACGCGCGCAAGGCCGTTCGCCGCTACATCAAGAACCTCGCAACTCTTCAGGATGGCCTTGGACTGCTCAACGACATTGCATCGTCCGAAAAACTGCTGCGAAACCTGGTTCAGCGACGGCCGTCGCAAGCGTTGATCCGTGGTGACGCGCTCGTGCGCGGATGGTGCGCCCACGTCGCACTGGACTGCGAACCCGCTTTGCAAAAAGGGCTTAAACGGCTGAAGAAAGCCGAACCTTTCTGGCGCCGGCCGGCGAAGATCTAAGGCGGCGATCGCCGATCAACGACAAATCCAGTCCCGCACTGGTAGCGCTGCCGCGATCGCTGCCACGATACTGAAAATGAGAAAGGTCACGTTCCCATCTGCGGCCGCAATGCCGAGACACGCCGCTGACAGCAACGCCTCACCGACAAAAATCAGCAAATCGGTGACGAATTCGCGGAAGACAACGTCACCCTCGCTATCCTCGTCGGGTTTGCGCCGAAACAATGCGGCGCGCACCCATTGATCGCCGGTTCTCATTTCGCCGGCTTTCATTCCAGGGCACTCATTGCACTCGCGTGCCACATTTGCACTGCAAGGATCTGAAGCGCGAGTTGGCGGCCACGCTCGCGCGCCTCCTTGCTTGGCGGTGCCGTGGGCGTGCCGGCCACGGAGTGCATCAACGGCAGTGGCTCGACATTCCACGGCACCAGATGCCGCATCCGTTGCCGCGCGATTTTAATGTCGTCGATGGCCGGAACCGGCAACGCGCCATCGCGTGGAACCGCACTCAAACGCACGCGCGAACGACGTAGGACCGTGTTCATGACTAGCCTTCCCTCCTGCGCGATGAATGACGCCGAAGTTCAGAGAGTCTGCGCTGTCCGAATCGTAAACGGCGGAATTTCAGGCAGTCGTACTTCCATGTGAAGGCGGCGGGCACCCCGCCACAATTCGATACCGTGGTAATGGGGTCGATGTTCGAGCATGTCTCGGGCGGTCTCGACGGCATCCTGATCTTCCCAGCACTCGATCATCTCGTCCGATCGAACAGCGCCGGTCGAATCCAGAAAAAAGCACCGGTACTGGATCATGTTCCGCATAGCGAGCCCCCTCGCGGCATCAAACCAAGGCACGGCCATGGCGCCGGGAACCGAAGACTCGCGCATCGCGTTTGGCCAGCGTCGATGAATTGAGCGGTGTTGTTACAGTTCCGTGACCGCCGACAATGACGGTCACCTAATAAGCCTCCGGTTCCGCTCAAATTGTGTGGCCCGGCGCGGGTGACGTCAATTCAGCCGCTACCTGAGGCACCCAAGGGAATCTACTGAGACTCGGGCAGAACGAGAGCGCCTGGAAGACACCCTATTTCTCGGGCGAGACTAAGCCGTGGCGGATCGCGTATCGAACGAGGCCGGCGACATCGTGAATGTCGAGGCGTTCCATCAGGCTAGCCCGATGAGATTCGATCGTTTTGACGCTCGCTTCGAGCAACTGGGCGATTTGCTTGGATGATTTGCCTTCGGCAATCAGCTGAAGAATTTCACGCTGCCGCGGTGTCAAAAGATCCAGCGAATTCGCCTGGCCCTCGGCGCGATTAAGGTAAACGTCGATCACATGTTTCGAAATCGCCGGGCTGAGAAAGATTTCGCCCCGCGCCACCGCTTCAATCGCCATTTCGAGCTCGCGCGGCGCTGAGCCCTTGAGGACGTAGCCTGAGGCGCCGGCCCGAAGTGCCTGGAGCACGTGGCTTTCGTCCGAATGCATCGACAACATGACGACACGCACGTGGGGTTGGTCTTTGACCAAGCGGCGCGCCGCCTCGAGCCCATTAAGGCCCGGCATAGCGATATCCATCAGCACAACATTCGGGCGCAACTTGGCGACATGGTCGAGGGCTTCACGTCCGTCGCCAGCTTCACCGACGACCTCGATTCCGGGGAATTCGCCGATTAGAGATTTGAGGCTGGCGCGTATGAGCAGATGGTCATCGCACAGCAAGATGCGGATCGAGTTCATCGTTCCAAGCCAATTTCAGCGCTATCGCTCACCATGTTGGTGGCCGCCGCCCCAGGAAGCACAAGTGACATTCGAGTCGCCGCCGGGCAAGATTAATTATGCAGACCAGCCATTGCACCTATGCGGCACAGGTCGGTCCGAAACCACCAATTCGTACGCCCACAATCGGTCTGAAAACCAGTGACTTAGGTGCGGGTTTTTCCTGTACCAAATCAGGTTTTTCCCGATGAGCCGTGGACGCGGCTAAAGTCTAAACTCATGGTCGATTGGCTGGCGCCTGCTACCGGGCGCTCATCGCTTGGCATTGGTATAATAGGCCAAGAACCGCGACCTA
>Ga0187805_10000495_pt1 | contig 12986 bp, 12 predicted proteins | sample NC_wetland_sal_i_6_FD_132965 | JGI IMG/M metagenome (GOLD analysis project Ga0187805, IMG submission 132965) | Wetland sediment microbial communities from Neuse River Estuary, North Carolina, USA - Control_5 | ecosystem: Environmental > Aquatic > Freshwater > Wetlands > Sediment | place: USA...
AGCTGTTCATGGCGCTGCTGGTCATCCACCTGTGGGGCAAGTTCTGGATGGCCGCCTGGCGCGGCCGGCGCACCCTGACCTGGATCACCGGCGTGGTCGCGTTCGTGGCCTCGATCATCGAGTGCTTCACCGGGTACCTGTCCCAGCAGAACTTCGACTCCCAGTGGATCGCCACCAACGGCAAGGACGCGTTCAACGCGGTCGGGGTCGGCGCGTTCTTCAACCTGATGAACTTCGGCCAGATGCTGCTGTGGCACGTGGTGCTCGTCCCGATCATCCTGATCGCGATCGTGGGCGCGCACGTGCTGCTGGTCCGCGTCCGCGGCGTCAGCCACCCGCTGCCCGCCAAGATGCCGCGCGGGCGGCTGGCCCTGAGCGCGCTGCGGCGGGCCGACCGGGCGCCGTGGCGCGGCCCGACCAGGCGTTACGACATCATCAAGGAAGGCAGCATCGCCTCGGCGATCGTCCTGCTTCTCGTCGTCTTCCTGGCCGGCCTGCTGTCCTCGCCGGACGTCCCGCCGGCTACCGTGTCCAGCTGGGCCAAGGTGGCTCCGGCCGATTTCCTCGGCACCGCCGCCAACGAGCTGACCGGCAGCACCCTGACCGGCGGTTACGGCCCGCCGTACAACACCAACGGCACCCCGCAGCACATCGGCTTCGCCCCGGCGGACTGGTTCGGCGTGACGCAGCCCATCGATACGGCCCAGACCTTCGTGCTGAAGCCGCTGGCCGCCGTGGCGCCCACCAACCCGGCCCTGGCCTCGGCCCTGGCCACCTACACCGCCGCGTCCGCCAACCAGCAGAACACCTGGGCCACCAACTACGGCACCGCGGTCCAGAAGGTCACCTTCAGCAACGGCACCCCGGTCGTCCCGGCCGCCAACGACGGTCCCGTTCCCGTCATGCTCGCCAGCGAGCTGGCCCTGGCCCGCAGCGGCGCGATCGACGCGGACCTGATCGCCCAGCAGCCGTTCTACGGCACCAACTACACCCTGCCGCTGATGTTCCTCAACGACGGCATGTACTACTCCGGCCTGGCCGCCAGCATGAACCTGACCGGCAGCCAGTGGGGCGTCATGAACGAGACCGGCAGCTACCCCGGCCAGCCCTGGCTGTGGCTGTACCAGCTGTGGTACCAGCTGCCCGGCTTCCGGACCTCCACCAACGCCGACCTGATCGCCATCTACCTGACCGGCGCCGCCACCATCCTGCTCCTCGCCATCCCGTTCATCCCCGGCCTGCGCGACATCCCCCGGTGGATCCCCGTCCACAAGCTCATCTGGCGCGACTGGAACAAGCAGCAAGCCGCCGGGACCGCCAGCCAGCCCGAGGCCGAACCCGCCGGGCAGAAGTAGCGCCACCCCGGTCGTCGGGCCGCCCGCCGGTCACCGATGAGGCCCGGGTGTACGCGGAGCAGCGACGCTCCCGTACTCCGGGCCTCACGCCGTCAAACCCGTCCCTTGAGAGGATGACGGGATGCTCCCGGTCACCTGGGATACCGTCCGGCTGTTCCTGCACGTCCTGGCCGCGACCATCTGGGTCGGCGGCCAGCTCATCCTGGCCGTGCTTGTCCCGGTCCTGCGCCGGTTCGGCGCCGACGCGCTCGGCGCGGCGGCCCGCCGGTTCAACCAGGTCGCCTGGACCGCCTTCGGCGTCCTGGTCGTCACTGGCATCTGGAACATCGTCGCGGTCAGGTCGCAGATCAGCGACAGCGCCAGCTACCGGGCTACGCTCATCGTGAAGCTCGCGGTCGTGGTGGTCTCCGGGGTCACCGCCGCCCTGCACGTCCGGTCGCGGACCGTCCGGGGCCGCGCCATCTTCGGCGCGCTCACCGGCCTGTCCGCGCTGGCCGCGCTGTTCCTCGGCGTCCTGCTCGCCGGCTGAACACGTTCCCGCCACCTAGGGACCTTGGTCACCCTAGGGGCCTGCCCAAAGGCCCTGGGATGTCGCGCTTGCCCCGAGAGATCCTGATCACTCACGTAGGGCAGGTGGCCAGCATGAACGAGGAGACCATCCGGGAGGCGACGCCGATCCTGGCTGAGCACGCCGACTATCTGATCGCGACCGCGGCCCGCGCGCCGTCGGTGCACAACACCCAGCCGTGGCGGTTCCGGGTCGGCCGGTCCGCGATCGGGCTGTATTGCGATCAGCGCCGCAAGCTAGAGATAGATCCGATCGGCCGGGAGATGCTCATCAGCTGCGGCGCCGCCCTATTCGGGCTGCGGCTCGCGGTGCGCTCGCTCGGCTACCTGCCCGTCGTTGAGCTACTTCCCGACCCGGCCCGGCTGCGGTTGCTGGCCCGGGTGAGCCTGGGTGCGGCGGAGCCGATGACCGCGATGGAGCGTGACATGCTCAAGGCTCTGCCGCACCGGCATACCCACCGCGGCGCCTTCGACGTCGGCCCGCTGCCCGCCGGCCTCCTGGCCGGGCTCCAGCACGACGCGCTGGCCGAGGGAGCAACGCTCGATCTGGTCGGTGAGGGGATCGCGTACCAGCGGCTGGCCGACATCGTCAGTACGGCCGGCCACCGGCTGGACCTTGACCTGCAGGCCCGGGCCGAGGTGCGGCGGTGGAGCCGGAGCATGGCCAGTCCCGCCCGTGACGGCGTCCCGGCGCACGCCTTCCCCGCGGTGGACTGGCGGTCTGATCGCCGGTCCGGGCGGCTACGCCAGCGTGACTTCGACCTCAGCCGGGGCGTGGGCCTGCTCTCTGCCGACGGCCCCGACCCGGCCGTCACCGCCGTGCTGCTCACCCCGGGTGATAGCCGGGCCGACTGGCTGCGCGCGGGCCAGGCGCTGTACCGGCTGCTGCTGCACGCCGCGAGCCGGTGGGTGTTCGCGAGCCTGTACACCCAGCCGCTTGAGGCCGCCCTCATCCGCGCCCTCATCCGGGATCGCCTGTCGCTGCCGGGAGACCCTCAGATGCTGCTGCAGCTGGGCGTCGCCCATACCACTCACGCCACCGCACGCCGACCGCCCGGTGATCTCATCGAGCCCTGACACCGGCCAGGCGGATCGGGCCGCAGGCCGTTCCGGTCACTCGTGGCCGCGTACCGGGTGCGCCACGTAGGGCTCTTCCAGGCGGCGGATCTCCTGGTCGGTGAGTTCCAGCCGTTCGGCGGCCAGCGCGTCCTCGACGTGCCCGGGTCGGGTGGCGCCGACGATCGGCGCGGTCACGCCCGGCTTGTGCAGGAGCCAGGCCAGCGCGACCTGCGCGGGCGGGACGCCCCGCGCCGACGCGACCTCGGCGGCCCGGTCCACCACGTCGAAGTCGGCGGGATGGCCGTACAGCGAGTCGAGGAACGAGTCCGTGCCCGACCGGCTGGTGCGCTGCTCGCCGCCCCGGGTCCGGCTGCCCGCCAGCAGGCCGCGGGCCAGCGGGCTCCACGGCAGCACCGCCACGCCCTGGTCGATGCACTGCGGGATCATCTCCCGCTCTTCCTCGCGGTAGACCAGGTTGTAGTGGTCCTGCATGGACACGAAGCGGGTCCAGCCGTGCCGGTCGGCGGTGTACTGGGCCTTGGCGAACTGCCAGGCGAACATGCTGCTGGCCCCGATGTACCGGGCCTTCCCGGCGCGGACCACGTCGTGCAGCGCCGCCATCGTCTCCTCGACCGGGGTCCGGTAGTCCCACCGGTGGATCTGGTACAGGTCCACGAAGTCCATCCCGAGCCGCTCCAGCGAGGCGTCAATCGCCGCGAAGATGTGCTTACGGGACAGGCCCCGGTCGTTCTGCCCGCTACCGGTCGGGAAGTAGACCTTGGTGGCCACCACCACCTCGTCGCGGCGGAAGAACTTGCCGAGCAGCCGCCCGGTGATGACCTCGCTCGCTCCGCCGTTGTAGGCGTCGGCGGTGTCGAAGAAGGTCACGCCGCCGTCGACCGCGGCGCGCACGATCGGCTCGGCGGCCTCCTCATCGACGGCCCACGGACGCTCGGGACTGGTGCCGAAGCTCATCATGCCGAGGCAGATTCGGGACACCCGCAGGCCAGTGCCGCCCAGATTCACGTAGTCCATGTCTGCGATTATCCGCCCGTCTGCCGCTCCTCTTTTTCCCGAACGCCGCGCCGCAGGACTCGGTGCAGGTATTCCTCGCGGTTGAGCGGGTTATCGTCGGTGCGCGGCCGGGTCGGCACCGGGCCCCGGACCGGCTCGTAGCGGTCGAAGGACGATTCCATGACGCCTTCGCCCCGGGTGAGCGGCGGGATCTGCTGCCGAAGCTCGTGCACCCTGGTTACCGGGATGTCTCCCTCCAGGGTGCACCAGGAGTCCCTGGTCGCCGCGACCGCGGGGACGGCGTGCAGCCTGGCCAGAACGGGCAGCAGGCCGGTGAGCGTGTCGGCCGGGGTCTCCAATCGGAAGCGGTGGACCGGCTCGCAGACCACCGTGCCGGCCCGCTTCAGCGCCGCCATGACCACCAGCGGCGTGAGCTTGCGGAAGTCCTGCGGCCCGCTGAGCGGCCCGCGGACCGACGGGGGCCCGTCGGGCACGCTGTACTGGGACCGGACCAGCGACACCGTGCAGTCGGTAACCTGCCAGCCGTAGAGCCCCTGGTGCAGCGTTCGGGCAATGTAGTGCTCCATCGCCGCGGCGAAGTTGTCCATGTTCTTGTAGATGTACAGCGGAACGGACTGGTGGCCGACCTCGAGCCGGACCGCGGTGCCCGCGCCCGGCGGGGCGGGGTCGATGCGGATCCCCAGCGTGGCGAGGAACGGGTTGCCCGGCGCGTGCAGGATCTCCTCGGCCGTGCCGGTGCGGACGGGCCGTTCGACGCAGATCGGCGTCGTCTCCCTGAAGCCGACCTCGACGCCGTACTCGGTGGCCAGCGTGGCCTCGATCACCTGCTTCTGGACCTCGCCGTAGAGGGAGACGTAGATCTCCTGCCGGATGTCGTCCTGGCGGACGTTGATGAGCGGGTCCTGCTCGGCGATCTCGGTGATGGCGGCGTGCAGGCGCGGCTTGCCGCCCGGGTCGCGGGCCACGATGGCGGTCTCCAGCGTCGGCGGCGCGAAGTAGTGCTGGTCCGCGCCGCCCGGGGCGGCCCCGATCGCGTCGCCGATCTGGATGTCCGTCAGGCCCGACAGCCTGGCGATCTGGCCGGCGGTCACCTCGTCGCGGCGTGCCGCGGCGCCGTCGGCGAAGACGCTGATCGCCGTGACCTTGCCGTCGCGGCCGCGGCCGAACCGGACGCGGTCCCGGGTCGCGACGGTGCCGGAGAACATGCGGACGTACGCGATCTTGTCACCGGCGGGCCCGCGCCCGACCTTGAACACCCGGCCCGAGACCGGGCCGCCGGCGTCTTGTCCGGCCGCGGGCAGCAGGCCACTGAGTTCATGCAGGAGCACCTCGACGCCGGCGCCGGTAATGGCGGACCCGAAGTACACCGGGTGCACCAGCGTGTCCCTGACCTGCCCGGCCAGCTTCTCCCGCAGCCAGCCGCGGGGCATCGCGGCCTGGCCGTCAAGGTAGGCGTCCAGGACCGCGTCGTCGTGCTCGGCCAGCAGTTCGGCCAGCCGCGATCGGACCGCCGGGGCCGCCGCGTCATCCGGGATGACGGCGGCCTCGCGCGTGCCCAGCCCGCGCACCGAGCCCATCGGGATGATCGCCGGTGTCAGCCGTCCGGCGATATCGGCCAGCAGGCGCTCGTAGCCCGCGCCGCGGCGGTCGATCTTGTTGACGAAGAAGATCGTCGGTACGCGCAGGCGCTGCAGGGCACGCCACAGGATGCGCGTTTGCGGCTGGACGCCCTCGACCGCGGAGACCACCAGCACGACACCGTCCAGCACGCTCAGCGCGCGCTCCACCTCGGCCACGAAGTCCGGGTGGCCGGGCGTGTCGATCAGGTTCACGGTGGTGTCACCGACGGTGAACGAGACGACCGCCGACTTGATCGTGATCCCGCGCTGACGCTCCAGCGCCAGCGTGTCGGTCTGCGTCGTGCCCTCATCGACGCTGCCGGGTGCGTCGATGACACCAGCGCAGTAGAGTAGGCGCTCCGTCAGCGTTGTCTTGCCGGCGTCAACATGTGCGAGGATCCCCAGATTCAGTATTCCGCGAGGCACACGCCACATCCTCCGAATAGGCCCACAGACGCTTTTCGATGGACACGCGCGCTCCCCGCATCACTGACTCCCTCTGACTTGCGAACCAACCGGCTGCTACGCCACGCATTGTCGTATCTAGCCAGTCATGACGCGAATGAATTTCCACCCGCCAGTCCCAGTCCGGAGCGGCCTTCGCGACCACCCGCCCCGGTCGCCGGCGGCTACGCTCGCGGTATGGCGCGCCTTTTCCACGTCAGTTCCGCCCTGAACCGGGACTCGATCCTGGCCCATGGCCTGGACTGGACCCGGATGGGAGCCGCCCCGGGTGTCGCCGGAAGAAGCCGCGGGCCGGCAAGTGAGCGATCCACCGGTCCGCGCGGCCCCAGAGCTCCCGGTAGATTCAGAGGCGTGAAGAAGGTCCTGGAGCTCCTGGTCTGTTTCCTCCATCCCGTCGCCGTGATCCTTGTCTGGATCGACTTGGCCACTCGCCGTAACATCGGCGTCCTCGCGAAAGTGGCGTGGGCGGTATTCGCCCTCATCCCGCTCGTGCCGTTCCTCTACGTACTAACGGGCGGCGACCTCTGGTAACACGGGCAGCGTTCACGCCCGGCGAGCGACTTCGGCTCGACCGAAGGTGCACTCGTCTTCGCTCGCGCCGAGCACAGTATGCGCGCCCTTGACCTCGTAGAGCGGCAGCTCCTCAGCCTCGGCGCGACTCTGTGTTGATCGAGCAGCCGGTCTCTGGGACTCGAACCCGCGACACCCAGGACCACAACGGCGTCGTGGAGTTACAACCACTCCTCGGCGTTGACGAGGTCTGCTCGCCGGGATACTGGCCGAGCTTCGCCTCAAGGTCACGTCGGGTAGCCGCGGCGCCAGACGACGTATTCGGGGCAGAGCGGCCGGCCGGTTTCGGGTCGGCTGATCCACAGTCGCAGCAAGTGCCGTTGATGCGCCGGGTCCCCGGCGTCATCCACGAATGCCGTGCGGGTGTGCACCGTCACGAAGTTGTTGATGAACTGCATGTCGCCTGTCTGGAGTTGCATGCCCAGAGCGACGCCTGGTCTTTTCGGCAGGGAGTCGAAATACCGGAAGCAGGAGACCTCGTCGGCGGTGAGCCTGGGCACCTCGGGGAATCGCATGGCTGATATGACCCGGCCGGTCCTGACGGTCGCCGAGAGCGCTCCCCCGAAGTAGCTGTACAGCGGTTCCAGGTACCAGCCGGGCGATCCGGGCGGTTCCTCGCTCCGCCAGTCGGTCGGGAAGTTCTTGTTGAGGATGGGCAGGTACCCGGGCTGCTCGTCGACGACAAAGTTGTACAGCAGCCCGGAACTGGCGACGAAACTCTCCCCGCCGTGGAGCGCGGGGCGCAGGCACATCAAGCCTACGAAGTCGGTGGAGTCGGTGTGGAACCCCAGATCCTCGTTGGTTGCGTACGCTCGCTCGTACGGTCCGCGCTTGCCGAGGTCTCGGATCTGGCCGATCAGGTCGCCCTTGCGGTTTTGCGGCACGAGGTTCCCCATGTGCCGGCCCATTCCCCAGTAGATGATCGTGGCCTCGTTCACGCTGAACCTGTCGTAGATGGGCAGCCCGCACAGCAGAACGAGCCCCAGACCGCGTTCCAGCTGGTCCACGATGTCATCGATCCGCTCCTGGAAATGAGGAAGCGGGAAATCTTCGGCGCGGATCTCGGTGACGTCCCTGAGTTGCCTCTTGGCGACGTGCGCGAGCGCTCGCTCGAAATCGGCGAAGTCTTCTTCGGTGAAACGGATGATCCAGCGATCGGTGTCGGCGAGTTCGTCGCCTCTCCATACATTCGGAGCCGACACCGGCTCGGTGAGGATCTCGGTCACCGAAAACACTCCTTCTCCCCACCCGCGATCGGCGGGGCGTGCCGGTACGGGTCGGCGACGCTCGCTGGCTCGTACTGGCGGCCACTCGAACACACGACATCCAGGACCGCAGCGCGTGGTGGAGTTACAGCCATTCCTCGGCGTTGGCGAGGTCGCCCCCGCCAGGATATTGGCCGAGCTTTTCCTCAAGGGCTGCGACGATCCGGCCGATGTCGTTCTTGGTACGCCTGTAGGTTCCCGGCATGAAGATCATGCCGTAGTGTCCTGGGCCGCCGGGCAGCACGGCTTCGACGTGCAGCGGCCGGAAGTCGCGGATGTTGTTGGTGACGACGGCGCGCCGGTCAGCTCGCGCGAGCGCCAGCACGTCGGGATCGGAGAGGGCTTCCCGTTCGGGATGTCCGGTCACGGCCTGGACGTCGTGACCTCGCGCGCACAGTTCGCGGGCGATGACCGGGGAGAGCATCTCGTCTAGGAGCAGCCTCACTGCTTGACCGCGGCCTGTCCCGCGGACCAGGCAGCACTGGCCTCGGCGGCCTCCTGCTCATTGGCCTCGATCCACTGGTCGATTTCGTCCTGGTAGACGCCGTAGTAGGTGATGGCGGCCTGGACGAAGCCGAGCGGTATCTCCAGGTAGCGGGCCGCCTCGGCAGCATCGCCGCCGTTGTCGCGGACGGTGGCGATGACCTCCCAGACATCCTTACCGGTTCCCACCAGCCGCGCCCGTCGGCCGGCGGGGCCCTCGGCGAACCGGATGAGCGGATGCTCATCCATGCGCAGGCCCTCTTCGATGTACCGCTGTGCAAGGGTGCGAGGCGCAAGATGCACCCGCTGGGCGTGCCTGCCCAGGCGCGCAATAGTCGCATCGTTCAGGCGGACGCTTAGCGGATGATTCATGTAGTTCATTGTAGTGCGGCGCGCTACATCGTCAATTTCAACCTTAAGCCCTGGGCGTCGTAACGCCTTCTTGGCGAGTCCAGTAGTAACGGTTGTGGCCGAGCAATGTGTCCCGCCGATCCTAGATCTCGTAGTGCATCAGGCGGGGTAGCTCGTCCAGTCCTGGGGCCTTCAGCTACTGGGCAGAACGTGTGCCCGGCAATGCAGGCCGAGCTGTTCGCTGCCGAACTCGCAGCGTGAACGGCTGACCCAGGATCGTCCGCGACCAGGGATGGACCATCGTCTTCGGCTCGTCATTGCCGGGCTCGTATACCGTCGCGGGGAGCGGCTGGGCGGTAGCCGGCGCGCCACCGACCATTCACCACCTGAGCCGGCACAATGCTGGCATTCCGGTTTGCCTCGATCCATCCGGAGCGATATAGCCCCAGGAATGCGAGCGGCCCGCGCTAACGCAGTACGGCACTACACGCCACGAAACTCCATGTGATCGACGTCACACAGCTGTGCTAACCAAAATGCTAACCACGTGGTTAGCGAAAGCTCCGTGCTCCCGTCAAACCCGCAGGTCACCGGCTCTAAACGATGGGGTGAGCGATGGGATTCGAACCCACGACATCCAGGACCACAACCTGGCGCTCTAACCAACTGAGCTACGCCCACCATCGCCGCCGTCTGCGCGGTACACGCCCAAACGACAGCAGAACGCGCGCTGCCCCGAGGGACATCGCGCGGCTAACCATGAGTATAGCGGCCCCCGGGCGGCCGCGGGCCGCGTCAGGACTCCGGGCGCCCCGCCGGGTCCTCCAAGGCGTAACGCGCGGCGATCCCACGCGCGGTGGATGAGTCGGGACCCGGCTGCGGGACGAAGACGGCGTCGCGGTAGTAGCGCAGTTCCTGCACGCTCTCCCTGACGTCGGCCAGCGCCCGGTGCCCGCCGTGCTTGTCGGGGGAGGAGAAGTACGCGCGGGGGTACCAGCGCCGCGCGAGCTCCTTGATGCTGGACACGTCGATCATCCGGTAGTGCAGGTAGGCGTCGAGTTCGGGCATGTCACGCGCGATGAACCAGCGGTCGGTGGCGATGGAGTTGCCGCACAGCGGCACCTTCCTCGCCTCGGGGACGTGTCCGCGCACGTAGCCGAGCACGAGCTCGGCGGCCTCGGAGACCGGGATTCCGCCCGGCAGCTCCGCCAGCAGCCCGGAGGTGGTGTGCATCTCGCGGACCACTTCCGGCATCCCCGCGAGGGCCTCCGCCGGGGGCTTGATGATCAGGTCCACGCCGTCGTCGAGCAGGTTCAGCTCGGCGTCGGTCACCAGGCACGCGATCTCGATGAGGGCGTCGCGCTCGATGTCGAGCCCGGTCATCTCACAATCGATCCATACGAGCCGGTCGTTCACCCTCACAGAGTATGGCCTTGCCGGCGCTGCCTGGCCAGCCGGCAGTGCCTCAGAAGACCCGATTCGTTATGTGCTCGGGCACGGCGATCCCCGGCCGCAGATCCTGAGAGGGCACCGGCGCCCCGAACGCCACCGTCACCGGCACCACGCCCGCCCAGATGTCCCTCTCGTAGTCCTCTTCCTCGTCGTGCGGCCCGCCGTCGCGGATCTTCACCGAAGCCTCGGTGAGCGGCAGCTCGAGGACCGAGGTGGCGGCGAGTTCCTTCTTGGTGGGCTGGCGCACGTATGACCACTGCCCCGGGGCCAGGTGCTCGGTGATGACGCGCAGCGCCTCGGTCCGTTCGGCCAGGTCGGTGAGCAGCCGGGTCACGCCGTAGATCATGGCGCTGCGGTAGTTCATCGAGTGGTTGAAGACCGACCGGGCGCAGACGAGCCCGTCCAGGTGCGTCACGGTGACGCACACCTCGCGGCCGGCCCCGGCCATGAACGTCCCGTTGGCCGACGACCCGTGCAGGTAGAGCGTGTCGCCGAGGCGGCCGTACCCGGTGGGCAGGACGCGCGGCGCGCCGTCCGCGATGACCCCGAGGTGGCAGATCAGCCCGGCGTCGAGCACGGCGTAGAGGTCATCCCGGTCGCTCCGGCCGCGGTCGCGGTGCCGGTGCAGCTCGGTGCGCGAGGTGTCGGAGAGTTCAGGCATGGTTCCAAGGGGGTCTGGGGGATGGGTCCCCCCAGGCGCGGGGGGTTCCGGGGGGTCGTCCCCCCGGGCTAGCACCTTACTAGCCGACCGCCGCGACCACCTGCGCCGTGCGGGGGCCCAAGCGGATCGCGGGCGGGTCGGCCATCGGCGGTTCCGCCAGCTCGCGGGCGAGGCTGCCCCGTCCGGTGAGCTGGTCGATGTCGATTCCGCCGGGGCCGATGCTATCGCAGTCGGGCACCTGCGAGGCGCCGAAATGTCCGCCTTGCGCCCACAGGGCGCGGCTGCGCGGCCTGACCGCCTGCCGGTAGGGAGCGGGCGCCCCGGCCGGCCAGCGGCGGGAGATCTGCCAGGAGTCGAGCCAGTCAAGGATCTCGCTCAGCCCGATCATGTGGTAGCTGGTGAACGGTTCCCTGGGGGAGGCGAGGACGCCGATCTGGACGCACAGCCGGCCTTCGTGATTCACCTCGGGCGCTGGGTGCGGAAGCCGGTCCGGGGCGTAGTCGAGATGCTCGGGAGTGCCTAGCGCGCAACCGGCCCGGACGATCGGAAGAAGCTGCGCGATGTCGCCGGTCGCTGGATCCCAGACGAGGTGCGTCGGCCGGTTCTCCTGGTTGAGCCGTTGCGCGGCCGACCAGACCGAGACGAGGCGCGGGTCGGCGCCGAGGGTCAGCCAGACGACCCGTGGTGCGCCGCCTCCCAGTTGTCCCCCGTCGGTCTCGGCCCGGATGCATCTGGTGCCCGGCATCCACGCGTCAGCCACAGGGTCCCTCCCAGGTCTAGACCTTCTAGCTTCTTTTCCTGCTTACGTCAGTACGGGCGATTAGTCCATAGATGGGGGAGGAGAGATTTTCGGTTCTGTTCCGTTCTACGATTCGTTAGATCATGACCGAAACCAGCAGTCCGCCAGGGATCCCCAGCCCCGAACGCCTGGCCGCGTGGCTGAACGATAACGTCCAGAACGGGCCCGTAGAGCTGAAGGGCATCGAGCTCATCGCCGGGGGCCGCTCCAACCTGACCTACCGGCTCTCGGTCTCGGGCCCCGCGGGCGACCGATTGCTGGTCCTGCGCCGTCCGCCCCTCGGTCACGTGCTGCCGACCGCCCACGACATGTCCAGGGAGTTCCGCGTCCTATCCGCTCTGGCGGACACCGCGGTGCCGGTCGCCCGGCCGATCGCGTCCTGCACCGACCCCGAGGTGATCGGCGCGCCCTTCTACCTCATGGAGCACGTGGCCGGGGTGATCCTGCGGACCAAGGCCGACACGGCCGGGTTGACCGATGCGCAGTGCGCGGCCTTGTCCGAGCGCCTGGCCGACATGCTCGCCGCGATCCACGCCGTGGACGTCCAGGCGGTTGGCCTGGGCGACCTGGGCCGCGGCGCCGGGTACCTGCAGCGCCAGCTTGACCGCTGGCAGCGGCAGTGGGACATGTCGGTGACCAGGGAACTCCCGGAGTACGCCCGGCTGGTGGAGCGGCTGACCGCCGCGCTGCCCCCCGAGGGCGAGGTCACGCTGGTGCACGGCGACTTCAGGCTGGACAACTGCCTCGTGGCCCTCTCGCCGGAGCCCGCCATCGCGGCCGTCGTGGACTGGGAGATGGCGACCCTGGGCGACCCGCTGGCCGACCTCGGCCTGACCCTCGTCTACTGGACCGAGGTCGACGAGGAAGGCTGGCTCAGCCCCTGGGCCACGGAAGCCGAGGCGCGCGATGGCGCCCGCCCGGTCCGGGTCCGCGCCCTCACGGCCGACGCCACCGCCCGCTCCGGGTTCGCCACCCGGGCCGAGTTCACCGCCGGATACGCCCGGCGGACCGGCCGGGACGTCTCCCGGATCGGGTACTACGTGGCGTTCGGCTACTTCAAGCTCGCCGTCGTGCTCGAGGGCATCAACGCGCGCTACCAGCTGGGCCAGACGGTCGGCGAAGGCTTCGACCGCGAGGGCATGGCCGTCCCAGCGCTCATCGAGCGCGCGCACGAGGTGCTCGACACTGACATGTAAGGCGCCGTAAGACGACTGTGGGCCGCCGAACCCTGCGTCGCCGGCCCATCCCCTGCCCTCAATAAGCTGTCCAGACCCGGCGCCCCGCTCACACCGGCCAGCTGTCCGG
>Ga0187805_10000496_pt1 | contig 12956 bp, 13 predicted proteins | sample NC_wetland_sal_i_6_FD_132965 | JGI IMG/M metagenome (GOLD analysis project Ga0187805, IMG submission 132965) | Wetland sediment microbial communities from Neuse River Estuary, North Carolina, USA - Control_5 | ecosystem: Environmental > Aquatic > Freshwater > Wetlands > Sediment | place: USA...
CGCCGGGCGCGAACGCTGCCGCCGTCGCCAATGCCGCGAATGGCGCGGCGCCGGCCGCCGAACCCAAGGGCCTGCCGGAGCCGGAGAGCAAGGAATCGCACGCCGTCATTAATTACGACATCGACCGCACGGTCGAGTATGCCGAGGATCCGCCCTGGCGACTGAAATCCGTCGCGGTTTCCGTGCTGGTCAACAACCAGACTGGTCACCCGATCCCAGCCGCGACTATCGACGCGATCAAGACACTCGTCACCAACGCTGTCGGCTCAGGCGCCAAACGCGACGTCGCGGTCATCGACCTGCCGTTCGACAGCGCGATGAACGCTGCCGTGGCGGAACCCTGGTGGCGCCAGCCCTGGGTCCACGTCGCGATGCAGAATGCAATCCTGGCTCTGGCCGGTCTGCTCGCGCTGTTCGGCTTCGGCCTGCCGATGCTGCGCCGCTTGCAACAGGCGCCACTCAATTTCGCCTATGCCGGTGCGGGCGGAGCGGCGTCACGTTTTGGCGGCTCGCGAGCACCAGAAAACTCCGGACCGAGTATCGACGTGTCGGCGATCGGCCAAAACATGCTCGATGCCGACATCGACGCGGTACGCAAGATCGTCGCCAACGACCCGGGCCGAACGGCTCAAGTGATCAAGGAATGGCTCTCCCATGGCGGAACCAGCAAGCGGCTCGACTAACCTCAGCCCCGCTGAAAAGGCGGCCGTGCTGATGATGGCGCTCGGCGAAGCCGACGCCGCCGAGGTCATAAAATTTTTGTCGCCGCGCGAAGTAAATCGCCTGTCCGGCGCAATCGCACGCCTCAACAAGGTGCCTAAAACCACAGTGGAAAACGTCATGGGCGAGTTCGTTGCACGCATCCGCGACGAAACCGCGATCGGCCTCGGCGTTACCGAATATCTGCGCGGCGCGCTCGGCAAGGCGCTCGGCGAGGAGCGCGCCTCGGCACTGCTCGAGCGCATCATGAATGGCGGTGATTCCGCCGGCATCGAGGCGGTCAAATGGGAAGATCCGCGGGTCGTCGCCGAGATGATCCGCGAAGAGCATCCGCAGATCATCGCGATGATCCTGGCCTATGTCGAACCCGAGCAGGCGCAGGACGTGATGCAGGCACTGCCCGACGGCGTCATCGAGCAGGTGATTCCGCGCCTGGCGACGCTCGAAGTCATTCCGCCGAGCGCCGTACGCGAGCTCAACGAGGCGCTCGAGGATCAGCTCGCGGGTGAAGCGCAGCAGGTCCGGCTGTCGAACGTCGGCGGTATCAAGGCCGCGGCGGAAATCCTCAACCGCTTCGAGGCGAGCCGCGCCCAATCGGTTCTCGACCGCATCAAGTCCATGGATCCAGATCTGTCGCAGCGCATCTACGACAATATGTTTGTCTTCCACGACCTGCTCGAGGTCGACGACCGCAGCATCCGTACGCTGCTGCAGGAGATCAATCAGGCGCTGCTGGTGCCCGCGCTCAAAGGCGTTGACACGGCATTGCGGGAAAAGGTGACGCGCAACATGTCGCAGCGCGCCGCCGAATCCCTCAACGAAGAGATCGAGGCCAAGGGGCCGGTGCGCGTTGCCGAAGTCGAGGCTGCGCAAAAGGAAATCATCACTGTCGCCAAGCGGCTCGAGCAGGAAGGCCGGATCATCCTGCGCACCGACGCGAAAGATTTGGTCGCATAGGCGCAACATGTCGAACGCGGTCCGCGGCACATCGGGAGCGCAGGGCAGCGGCGGTTTGGCCGTCGGCGGCGGTTCGTCGTCGTCGCGTGCCGCGCCGGCCGATGGCGCATCGTTCGGCGGCGTTCTGGGCCAGGCCATGGCGGGACCGGCGCACCCGGCACCTGGCGTGGACGACGGTAAGGCTGATGGCAAGAGCGACGACAAAGACAGGGGCAAGGACACCGCCAATACGGCTGCCGGGTCCGGCACGGCGGCCGCGCTCGTTGCCGATCTGGCGCCGGCCACCAGCGGCTCGCTGGCCGGTAGCGCTGCCGCTTCAGGGACTGGCGCCGGCCTGACGGCAGCCCAGGCCACTGGCCGGACGGGCAAGAAGCGGCCGTCCGATACTGCAGCGGCCAATCCAGGCCAAACGGCGCAGGCCGCAGCCGCGGTTGTCGCCTCCCTCGTCGCACCAGCGGCCAGCGGCGGTGCCGCATCCGCCGCGGCCGGCGTTGCCAGCGCTGCCGCAGTCGGCGCCGCGACCGGCGCCGCTGCCGTGTCAAAAGACGCGCGCATTGCCGCTAACGCGCCGGCGTCCAAACCGGCCACAAGGCCCGCGACCAGCCCGCGCACAATCACCAATCAAGAACTTGTCGGACCGGAGGATGGGACCGGTTCGCAAGAGCCGGACGGCAGTGACCCCGCGCAAGCGACGGTCGGCCGTCCGGCTGCCTTGGCTTTAGCCGGGCTCGTCACGGCGCTGCCGTCTAGCGCAGCGCAGGCGGCCGCCGCACCATCCGCCGGCAGCGCGAGCGCGCCAGCAAGCGGCAGCCTCGACCAGCAAGCCGCGGTCGCACCGGGCGCCGCGCCAGCAGCCGGCACGGCGGCATCGACCTTGGTTTTGGCCGCCTTGGCGACCGCCGAGCGTGATCCGAACCAAGCGTCGCCAGGCAATAACGGTGGTACCGCGCCCGTTGCTGTGGCTGGCGCCGGGAGCCCCACTGCATCGCCCGGGGTCTCTATTGCCGGCTTTCCGCTTTCGCCGGCACTCAGTAGCCAGCCGGCGCAATCTGGCGCCAACGGAGAGATCAACGTGGTTGCGCCGGACGGCTCCAGCCAGCCACTCGGCAACGCGCTCGGCTCGCAAATCCTGTCGATGGTCACGGCTGGGCGCAATCAGGTCACCGTCCATATCAGCCCACCCGATCTCGGCAGTTTGACCGTGCACGTCGAAGTTCAGTCGCGCGATGTTTCGGCCTGGTTCGCGTCGCCGCAGCCGCAGGTGCAGCAGGCCGTCAGCGACGCGCTCGCGCAGCTGCACGGCTCGCTCAGCGGCGCGGGCCTCAACCTGTCGGGCGCCTGGGTCGGCGCTGACGTTTCGGGCGGCGGCAACGGCCGGCCGGCGGCCGCGCCGTTGCCGGTTCGCCGCGCAGCCGCGGCACCGGGTCGGGTCGAACCGACGGCCGGCGGGACCACCTCTGTCGAAGGATTGAGCGTCTATGCCTGAATTCAAGGACGACGACGATCGTCGCGATACCGTGGCGCAGGTCACGCGGATTGCCGACAGCCCGAGCGGCGAGTGGGTGTCGCCGATTGGCCGCGTGCGGCGCTTTAACCTGCTGGCGCAGGACACCGTTGTGCGCGGCCGCTTGCCGACGCTCGACGTGCTCAACGACCGCTTCGCGCGCTTCTTCCGCACCGCCTTGTTCCGCGAGCTGCGCTGTGCGCTCGAACTCAAGCCCGGCGCGGTCGAGCTCATCAAACACGCCGAATTCATCGAGCGGCTCGAGGTTCCGAGCTTCCTGGCGCTGGTCAGTACGAAGCCGCTTAACGGCACGATGCTGGTTTCGATCGACGCCAAGCTGGCGCATTCGATCGTGGAGATCTTCTTCGGCGGTGCCGGCAAGTTCCCGGTCAATATCGGCAACCGCGAATTCACCGCCGTCGAGCAGCGTGTGCTGCGCCGCGTCGTGGCCATCGCGCTGCGTGAGTTTGTCACGGCGTGGGAGCCAGTCCAGTCCTTCGAGCCCGAAGTCCTGCGTTACGAGTTCAACCCGCAATTCGCCAACGTCGCATCGCCGAGTGACCTTGTGATTGTCAGCACGTTCCGCGTCACCATCGAAAGCGGTGGCGGCTGGGTTACTGTCTGCCTGCCGTACAACGCGGTGGAGCAGTTGCGCGATCAGCTGATGTCGGGCGTGGCATCCGATCGGCATGCCGACGATCGTTGGTTCGGCATGCTGCGCGTCGGCGTCGAGCTGGTGAATCTGCACGCTGCCGTCGAGCTGCTCGACATCGAGATTTCGGTGAACGACTTGCTGAAGATGCGCGTCGGCGACGTGTTCGAAGTCGAAATGCCCGAAACCGTTACCGTGAATATCAACAACATGCCGCTATTCCGCGGCAAATGGGGGAGGCACCGCGGCAAGGCCGCCGTGCGCATTGAAACGAAGCTCAATGCGATGCCGAGCCTGCTGGGAGCGGTCTTGCCGCATGACAGGAGATTGGTATGAGTACCGACACCAGTAACGGCGCCGGCAAAGGCTCGCGGAACCCCGCGCCGTCCGGAACCATCGAGCGGCCTGATCCGCAGCGGGCGCGCAAGGTGGCGCCCGACACCAGCACGACGCCGAGTCCACTGCCTGACCTCGACCCGCTGAGCCACAGCGCCGCAGGTTCCGAGGCGCCGGCGATCGAGCCGATCGGCAACGGTGGCCAGACCGTCGATTCGGCGCATTTCGACGTGGTGATGGACATTCCGGTGCGCATGTCGGTCGAAGTCGGCCGGGCCGACATTTCGCTCCGCCATCTCGTCCAGCTTGGCCACGGTTCACTGGTCGAGCTTGACCGGCCCGCGACCGCGCCGCTCGACATCCGTGTCAACGGTGTGTTGATCGCCCGCGGCGAGGTCGTCGTCGTCAACGACGAGAAAATGGGCATCCGCGTCACCGACGTCGTCAGCCAGGCCGAGCGGCTGAAGCGGTTGCGCTGATGGGCGACCCAGTCTCGATGTCGGCGGCCGGCCACGGCGCGCTGGAGACGATCGTTCTCGTCGCCGGGCCGCTGCTTGGCTCGATCATGGCCGTCGGCATCGCCGTCAGCATTCTGCAGGCGGCCACACAGATCAATGAGGCGACGTTGAGCTTCGTGCCCAAGTTCCTCAGCGCTGTCGTCGTCGTCGCGCTGGGCGGGCCGTGGCTTCTGCGCCAGCTCGAAACATTTTTCGTCTCCATCCTTAGCGGGCCGCTCGGTCCCGGATCATGACCGCGCAAGTCGCCAAAGCCGCAACCGGTCTGGGCCTCGTCTCGTGGCGTCGACATTTACCGTCGCTTGCCGGTCCGGCCGCCTTCGTACTCATCCTGGCGATGGTGGTCGTGCCGCTGCCGCCGTTCATCCTCGACTTCCTCTTCACGTTCAACATTTCATTGGCGCTGATGACGCTGCTCGCGGCGCTCTACACGGCGCGCTCGACCGATTTTTCGTCGTTCCCGACGCTGTTGCTGATCACCACGCTAATGCGGTTGTCGCTGAACGTGGCGGCGGCACGCGTCATCCTGCTCGACGGCTATATGGGCACGGGAGCGGCCGGCCGGGTCATCGAATCCTTCGGCAATTTCGTCGTCGGCGGCGACTTCGCCGTCGGCATCGCGGTCTTCACTATCCTGGTGCTGATTAATTTCGTCGTGCTGACCAAAGGCTCGGGCCGCATCGCCGAAGTCGCCGCACGCTTCGTCCTCGACGGGATGCCGGGCAAGCAGATGGCGATCGACGCCGATCTCAATGCCGGCCTGATCAACCAGGAAGAGGCGATCCGCCGGCGCGAGCAGGTGACGCATGAAGCCGATTTTTTCGGTGCGATGGACGGTGCCAGCAAGTTCGTCCGCGGCGACGCCATTGCCGCGATCCTCATCCTGTTCATCAACATGATCGGCGGCTTGCTGATCGGTGTGTGGCAGCACGGCATGGATCTGAGCGGCGCAGCGGCGAATTACGCCTTGCTGACTGTCGGTGACGGCCTGGTGGCGCAGATTCCGGCGCTTGTGATATCGGCCGCTGCCGGCGTGGTGGTCAGCCGCGTCTCGACCGGCGCCGATATCGGCCGCCAGGTGGTCGAGCAGTTCGCGGCCTATCCCAAGGTCTGGCTGTTGGGCGCCGGCATCGTCGGCCTATTCGGCATCATTCCTGGCATGCCGCATCTGCCGTTCCTTACCTTTGCCGCGGTGCTCGGCGGTACCGGCTGGTTCATCCTGCGACAGCGCTCGGCTGCAGCGATCGCGCCCAAGGCAGCGCCGCCGCCGGAGACGGAAGAGATCGATGTCAGCGTTGTCGAGGTGGTCGAGCCGCTGGCGATCGAAGTCGGCTACCGCCTCGTCAGCCTGGTGAACAAGGAGCGCGGCGGCGGCCTGCTGCCACGGCTCAAGGGCGTGCGTAAGCTGTTGTCGCGCGAATACGGTTTCCTCGTTCCCGCCGTCCATGTGCGGGACAATCCCGATTTGAGGCCAATAGGTTATCGCATCCTGGTCCATGGCGTCGAGCGCGCCGCGGCCGAGGTCCATCCCGACAGGCTGCTGGCGATCGGCGGCGACAAGGCGACCGCGCAAGTGCCGGGCACGCCGACGCGCGATCCGGCTTTCGGTCGGCCAGCCTTGTGGATCGCGCCGACTGCGGCCGATCAGGCGCGCGCCTCCGGCTATGCGGTGTTCGACGCCACCGTCGTCGTCGCGACGCATTTCGAGCGCGCTCTGCGCGATCACGTCGAGGAGATTTTCGGCCGCACCGAGATGGATGGCGTGCTCGCGGCCTTCGCCAAGCAGGCGCCCAAGCTGGTCGACGAACTGATCCCCAAACTGCTGTCGCCGTCGGTAGTCTACAAGGTCATGCGTGCGCTGCTCACCGAGCGCGTGCCGCTGCGCGACCTGCGCAGCATCGTGACCGCGCTGCTCGAAGAGGGCGCTGGCACTCAAGATGCTACCAAACTCGTCGAGGCGGTGCGTTTGCGGCTCGGCCGATTCATCGTCCAGAGCGCCTTCGGCGCCGTCGATGAAATCCGCGCCGCGGTGCTCGACGGCGATCTCGAAAAGCTGCTGCTGCAGTCGCTCAAGCTGCCGGCCGAAAGCGGCACGGCCTTTGCCATTGAGCCGTCGATCGCCGCGCAGCTGCGCGAAACGGCGGGTGCTTTGGCGGTGCGCTGGGAGGGCGAAGGCCGCCCCCCGGCCATTTTGGTACGGCCGGAGCTGCGCCCGCTGGTGGCACAGACCCTGGCGGTGGTGCGGCCACGGCTTTGGGTCGTGTCCTATGGCGAGATTCCGCCCGAAAAGCGCATCCGCGTGACCGAGGTCATCGGCCGCAAGACGGAAAGGAGCGGCGATGCCGCGGCGTAAGCCGACATCCGCCATCTCGACCGCGCCAGTCCGTGGAGGCTGCCGATGGCAGTGACCTCCGAGCTGGCGCGTTACGCGGCGACGCTCGCCTCGTCGATCGACGAGGGTGATCTGCTGCGCCGCTTTATGCCGAGCGTCAAGGCATCGGCCTTGCATCTGAAAACCCGGCTGCCGGCGAGTGTCGATGTCGAAGACCTGGTCCAGGCCGGCATGATGGCCCTGCTGCGCGTCGTGCGCGCGGGCCTCGGCATGGTCGAATACGACCGTCGCACCCGCCGGATCGTCGTCAACGCCATGATCGACGAGGCGCGGCGCACGGCGCTGCCTTCGGCGTCGATCGCGCGCCGTGTGCGCACCGCGGCGGCGGCCATGCGCGCCGTCGAAGCGCGGCTCGGGCGCGCAGCGACGGACGAGGAGGTCGCCGCCCAAATGGGGATTTCGGTCGAGCGTTATCAGCGCATCCTGGCCGATGCCGCATTGGTCCGCTTGCTGCCGCTCGACGCTGCCGGTCCCGAGTTCGATCACGCCGCGCACGCCGAAGGCGATCAAGAGCGCAGCATCGACCGTGACCGCGTCGTGGCCTCACTGAGCGACGCCGTGTCCAGTCTGCCCGAGCGCGAGCGGCTGGTGCTGAGCCTTTACTACGAGCACGGCCTCAATATGGACGAGGTCGGCGCTGTGCTGACGATGGACAAGTCTACGGTCTGTCGCCTGCACGGCCGCGCGCTGCTGGCGTTACGGGTACGGCTGTCGGACTGGGAAGCCGCGGCGCATGCGCTAACCGGCGCGGAAGGGGATTAGGCGATGGATCTGCTTTCCATAATCGGCGTTGCGCTCGCACTCGTGTCGGTCACTGTGACCATGACGCTCGACGGCGGCAGCGTCATGTCGCTCGTGCATTTCCCGGCGTTTCTGATCGTCGTTGGCGGGACCACCGGCGCCATCCTTCTGCAAACGCCGCCGCGGATCTTTTTCCGCGCCTTCCGGATGCTGCCGTGGGTGTTCTTTCCGCCGCCCTACGACGCGGCGAAGTTGGTGGATTGGATCCTCGATTGGGCACAGATTGCACGCCGCGAAGGCGTGCTCGCGCTCGAGCCGATCGCCAACGACGAACGTGACTCGTTTCTGAAAGAGGCGCTTAACCTGGTCATCGACGGCATTCCGGCGCCGACGATCCGCGCCATCCTCGAAACCCGGCTGCATAGCCGCGAGGAATACGAGATGGGAGCAGCACGGGTCTTCGAACAGATGGCTGGCTATGCGCCGACCATCGGCATTATCGGCGCGGTCCTGGGCCTGATCACAACGATGTCGCATCTCGACGATCCCGCCAGCCTTGGCAAGGGTATCGCCACCGCCTTCGTTGCCACCATCTACGGCGTTGCTTCGGCGAACTTGTTCTATCTGCCGATCGCCAACAAGCTGCGCACGGTTATCCGCAAAGGCGTGCGGCGGCAGGAAATTATCGTCGAAGGCCTGCTTGGCATTGCCCTGTCGGAACCGCGCCTGCATCTCGGCATGAAGCTCGGCAGCTTTATGCACGAGGGCGAGGTCGAGACCGTCGCGGCGGCGGACGCCGGAGGCGAAGAGGGCGACGACGGCGGGGACCAAATCGCGGAAGACGAATTCCGTGATTCGCCGATCGACGAGCGCAAAACGGCCTGACTGGGGGCGCGGCATGGACCATCAACGGCATCCACGGCGGCGACGTCACGAAGAGCGCCACGAGAATCTCGAGCGCTGGATTATCTCCTATGCCGATTTCATGACGCTGCTGTTCGCGACGTTCGTGATGCTCTACGCGATCTCGAGCGTCAACGTCTCGAAGTACCGCATTTTGCAGCAGGTTTTCGCCGAGGCGTTCCTCGGCAAGATGATTCACGAAGATTCCGGCCTCGCGCCCAAGCAGGGCGGGGTGTTCGATCATCTGCCGGCGCCGATTCCGGTACCGCCGCGCAATATCTCACCGCAGCTCCAAAGCCAGATCGAACGGCGCATCCAGCAGCTCGCCAAGGTGTATGACCGGCTGTCGAGCCAGTTCCAGGGCCTGATCCAGAAGGGCCTGGTCCACGTCGTCCGGCAGCCCAATGGCGTCGTCATCGACATCAACGCGACGCTGCTGTTCAACAGCGGCAGCGCCGATTTGACGCCACAGGCGCTGACCATCCTCGATCAGGTCGGCAAGGCCTTGGTAGACGTTCCTTATACTGTCCAGGTCAACGGCTTCACCGACAACGCGCCGATCCACAATAGCCAATTCGACTCCAACTGGGACCTATCGGCGACGCGCGCGATTTCGGTCGTGAAGCGTTTCGTCACCGACGGTATTGCGCCCGACCGGCTAGTGGGCGCGGGCTACGGTGAATATCACCCGATTGCTCCCAACGATTCGCCGGCCGATATGGCGCGTAACCGGCGCGTCTCGATCATCGTCGTCGCGCCCGACCACGACGAACAGATGGGCGGCGTGCCGGTGCTGGGCGGCGCGCAGCCTCCGGTGGCAGAACCGGTGCCGACGCCGGCCCCGCAGACAGCGCCGGTGCTTCCGGCCGGCGCTCCGACGACTCCGTTGGCAAACCCACCGCCGGTCGGCGGTCATCCTTGAACCGGTAAACGACGGTCATGGCATTCGGGCGCAGGCAGCGATCGGAGCAGAGGAGCGAGGCGTCGGCGACGCCGTCGGTGATGCGCCTGTTCCTGCCCGGCGCCGCACTCGGGATGCTGCTGTTCGTCACCCAAGGCACGGCGTTCGATGAGGGTATATCGCCGGTCAGCATCGGCACGGTCATGGTGACGCGGCTGCTTGCCGACGCGGTGATCGGTGTCGTCGGTTTGTGCGCGCTTTACATTCTGTTCTACGCCGGCCGTTGGATCCTGGCGCAGGCCTGGGGCTGGATGCGAGCGACGGTTGTCCGGCGCGGTGTACGCTCATGATCGCGCGGCTCAAAACTGGCAATGCGAGAATTGCGCGCTGGCATGCGCCGTCATTGGTGCCGGGCGAGACCGAAGCGGTCCGCTCTCCAACCAAACCGTCGCTGCCGGAATCGCGTCCAACTTCGCCTGCCGAGCCACCGCCGCCTTCTGTGGACGAAGATGCTGCGGTCGCCGCCGCGGCTGCTGCTGCTGCCGTCGAAGCGCTGCGCGCCGAGAAAGCCGCCGAAGGCTACGCCGCAGGTCTGGCGCGCGGCGTCGAAGAGGGACGGGCGCAAGGTCGGAGCGAGGGTTACGAGGCTGGCAGACAGGCCGCCGAGGCCGATGCGGCGGCAGCGGTTGCCCGTGTCGCCAAGGTCTTCGACGCGCTCGGCGGCGAGATCAAGAAACTCGACGATGCCGTCGAAGACGCCATTGTCGCGCTGGCGCTCGAAATTGCGCGCCGGGTCATCGGCGCCGAAGTGGCACGCAGTCACGAGGCACTTGCCGGGCTCATCCGCCAGGTTCTGGCAGAAATCCCGATCGACACCGGCATGCCGCGCGTCCTTCTTCACCCGGACGATGTCGCCGCGTTCCGGACGCATCTGCCCGACATCGGCAACGGCAAGGTCGAGCTCGTGCCGGATGACACCATCGAGCCAGGCGGTTGCCGGATTTTGGCGGACGGCATCGACCATGCTACCCGGCCGGACCGGCGCTGGATCGAGCGCAGCAATCTGTTCGAAGGCGATCTGACGCTCGCAGCCCGTTGGCGGGCGGCCATGCTGGCCATGTTCGACTGACGGTTTTCGATGCAGCTCAGCGCCAAAGACAACGTCCGCCTCGTCGACACTTTGCACCGTTATCGCGGCCGGTTCGCCAGCGCCGAACGCATTTCTCCCGTCAGCGGCATCCTGACCCGGATCGTCGGCTTTGTGATGGAGGCGCGCGGCATCCGCGTCAGCGTCGGCCAGCGCTGCTTCGTCGAGAGCGCCAACGGCCGGCTCGTGCCAGCCGAGGTCATCGGCTTCGATGGCGGCCGGGCCTTTCTCATGGTCGAAGGTCACGCCGACGGCCTGGCTGCTGGCGCCCGGGTCATTCCGGCCGGTTCGGCGAGCGAAGTGCCGGTCGGCAAGGCGCTGCTCGGTCGCGTCATCGACGGCGCCGGCCGGCCGCTCGACGGAAAAGGCCCGGTGCGCTGCACCGAGCACATGGCGTTGTTCGGCCGCCCGACCAATCCGATGGCACGCACCATTATCGATCAGCCGCTCGACGTCGGCGTCCGTTCGATCAATGCGCTGTTCACGGTTGGCGAGGGGGCGCGTCTCGGTCTGTTCGCCGGCAGCGGCGTTGGCAAGAGCGTGCTGCTCGGCATGATGGCGCGCTATACCGCTGCCGATATCGTCGTCGTCGGCCTGATCGGCGAGCGCGGCCGCGAGATCAAGGAATTCATCGAGCGCAACCTGGCGCCGGAGGCACTGGCCAAGGCCGTGATCGTTGCGGTGCCGGCCGATCAGTCGGCGCTGGCGCGCGTGCACGGCGCGCTGCGCGCGTCGACTATCGCCGAATATTTCCGCGACCAAGGCTGCAACGTTCTGCTGTTGATGGATTCGCTGACGCGCTTCGCCATCGCGTCGCGCGAAATTGCCCTCGCCGTCGGAGAAGTGCCCTCTAGCCGCGGCTATCCACCGTCAGTTTTCGGCCGGCTGGCGTCCCTGGTTGAGCGCGCCGGCACCGGCGGTCCGCGCAACGGCAGCATCACGGCGTTCTATACCGTCCTGGTCGAAGGCGACGATCTCAATGATCCGGTCGCCGACGCCGCGCGTGCTATCTGCGACGGGCATATCGTCCTGTCCCGGCGAATCGCTGAGCGCGGCCATTTTCCAGCAATCGACGTTTCCGCTTCGGTCAGCCGCGTGATGTTCTCGGTTGTGGCGCCGGAGCAGTTCGCCGCGGCGCGCGAGTTCCGCGAGCTGCACACGCGCTACGAGGAAAGCCGCGACATGATCGCGATCGGCGGCTATCGGTCGGGACACGATGGCGTGCTCGACCGCGCCGTCGCGCTCCATCCAGCGTTCGAGCGGTTCCTGCAGCAGGAAATGAACCAGCGCGTCGAATTCGTTCGCAGCATCGAAGACCTTTCGCAAACACTCGGTAAATCTGGAGGCGGTTGATGGCGTTGCATGCAATGGGAAAATTGGCGGAGCGTCAGGTCGAGGACGCACAGCGGCGATGGGCCGTGCTCGCCAAGGAGTGCGCCGCCGCCCGCCGCAAGCTTAACCTGCTCCGGCAATACGGCGACAGCTATCGCGCGCAGCTCGAGGATGGCGGCCGCCAGGGCGTGGTGGCGTCGCAAGCGGCGTCGGTGGCGGCGTTCATCCGCCGCGTCGCCGACGTGGTGGCGCGCGAGGAACTGCAGGTGCGTCAGCTTGAGGGGGCCTGCGAGCGCGAATGGGCCGATCTGGTCGTCGCCCGCCGCAACAAGCGCATGATCGAGATTCTGATGGAGCGGCAGATGTTGCGAGAGGCCGAGGAGGCCCTGCGCCGCAGCCAGAGCGAAATCGACGACCTGATCGCGCGTGCGGGCATTTTCACCCGGGAATCGCGGGCGTGACCGGGCGGCAGGGCGTGGCTGGATGGCGAAAATTGCCGCATAAACCCTTGCGTGATCGGGCCTTTTGCGGCAAGATATATTGCCAAAAACAGGCAAATCGGCAATGGCAGCGATAACACGCGACCCACCCGCGGCGCGCCGCCGCGCGCACGATCATACGCCAGAGCCACCGCATAATGCGTCGGGTTCGTCACCACCACCGTCGCCTTCGGCACCGCCTTCAGCATGCGTCTCCGCGCGCGCTGGAACCGGATCTGCTTGATGCGGCGCTTGATATGGGGATCGCCCTCCATCTCCTTGTGTTCGTCGAGCAGCTCCTGGCGGCTCATGCGCAGGCTGCGGGTATGGCGCAGCCGGACATATAGCAGGTCCAGGGTCGCGATCACCGCCTGCGC
>Ga0187805_10000497_pt1 | contig 12926 bp, 8 predicted proteins | sample NC_wetland_sal_i_6_FD_132965 | JGI IMG/M metagenome (GOLD analysis project Ga0187805, IMG submission 132965) | Wetland sediment microbial communities from Neuse River Estuary, North Carolina, USA - Control_5 | ecosystem: Environmental > Aquatic > Freshwater > Wetlands > Sediment | place: USA...
AGAGTGCAAACAGACCTTCGCCGTCCACGCTCCCTCAGCGTACACGCACAACTCAATCTCATTTTCATGTCAATGGGTGGGCCCCCAGGCCCATGCAAACTCAAAATCCTTCTTCACGCAAATATCCAGTGCCTTGCATCGTCCCGACGGTCTGTGCCGTAGTTGCAATCCTGCGGCATGGGAGGCCGTCGTCATGGGCAAACCAAGAATCAAGCCGAATTATCGTCGCCGAGTGCTTCGTCTGCCCGATCTGGATCATTGCAAGCTGGCAGTGCTCAACAGCCTCGGCTCGCCAGCCTCGCGGCGCGTGTACGAATACGCCATCGACCAGTTCATCGCCTGGTACTGTTCCGAGCCTCGGCTGGCCTTCAATCGTATCGTCGTCGTGCGCTACCGCATGTACCTGGAATCGCGGCATCTGGCGGCCAACACCATCAACCAGCAACTCGCAGCAGTGCGCCGTCTGGCTCACGAAGCCGCCGATTCGGGCTTGTTGAGTCCGGAGTTGGCTGCGGGGATCAGCCGAGTGAAAGGAGTCAAGCAGATTCGGTTCCGCTCCGCCAACTGGCTGAGCGCAGAGCAAAGTTCAGAAGTGCTCAAACATGCTCATGGCGATACGATGCGTGCCAGGCGGGATTACGCAATGCTGGCCATGCTGTTCGGGGTATGGTTTTCGCAGATCGGAACTGGTGGGCCTGGAGTTGGATGAGATCCAGATGCGCCAGAGACATTGGGCAGTCGTGGACCTGATCGGGAAGGGCGGCCACATCCTAGGAGTGGGGAATGTCCAATCCATGTCCAGTAATTGTTCCATTGGCTTCCGTTTCGGTCTTTTGGTTGCCACCCGAGTCCCGCAAGTGATTGAAAAGGTTGAGTGGGGCTAGGTTCGAATCCTATAGCGCCCACCATCTCCAACTTCGTACGGCGCAACTGGATCGACGAACACGGTCTTGTACCTTCTGGTCAGGTCGTCAATGCCTCGTGGTAACAGGCACTGCATTGCGCTCGGGCACGCCTATCTCCGGCCACGTATCGGCGAAGGTCGGGGACTGGAGTAGCGTGCAGGCGTGAGCAGGAAACCGCGATTGCAGAGACTACTGTTAATGTGCGCGGTCCTTTGCAAATCGGCAAACTGAACCGAATCCATGCGCAAGCAGCGCGGAAAAGATGAATGGGAAAAAGACGGTAGCCACTCCAAGCGCGCATATTTTGCATTGGAACGAAAGGCCGACACAGGCGGTGATCCATGCCCCCAGACAGACTGGAGCGGCATCATTCGAGCACCAGCCTCTGTCCGAGTAGGCCAAAACAGCGAACGGTAATGCCGAGATGAGGCAAAGCTTGGCAAGCGGCCCGAAAAGAGAATCCGGTTCAGTGCCAGCGTGGATTACCCTGAGATGCATCGCGAGATAGGTCGCGTAGATGACGACGAGGAAGCAAAAGAGAGCAGGATATTGAAATATCTTGCGGTTGCCACTCTCCCACGCTCCCCGGATAGATTCCCTGTATCGCATCGGTAGCCTTCACCCTGAAACGGATGGTCGCAGCAACGAGCGAGCGTGCCAAGATGCCGAGAGGAACTTTTAAACCCCAACTCAATGTTACCGAAGTATCCGATGCGCTGATTGCATAGGCTCTCGAAAATATGCCGTTCTCACCGCTCCGCTGGGAATCGAGCAACGTATTTTGCGTACAGGGCGTTGTAGCGGATCTTGCGGCGAGATGGCCGGAAGATGACCGCCTTGGCATTTTTGGAATATTTCCTGATGTCGATCAGACCGCTGAGCAGCGCCGCTCCGACCGCAGAAGCCGAACTGAGTCGGAAGGCGTGCACGGGGCATCCGAGAATATCTGCAAGTAGTTGGGACTGCTGCGGGACTTCGGCCATCCATCCGGCGAGGCGGATACAGGACAACGGTGCTTCGTCTTCCTCCAGACAGCGCCGAATCTCGAAACACATGCCTTCAAGCAGAGCGCGGGCGATGGTCGCGCCGTCATGGGACAGGGTAAGCCCACTAATCGTTCCTCTGAGGCTTGGGTTCCACAGAATCCCCTGTTCGCCTCCGGCAAGAAACGGAGCGAACAGAACTCCATCCGCGCCGGGAGCGACACGATACGCGAGTTTCCAGACAGAATTCGTGTCATGCCTCCCCAGCACGCTCGTCGCCCATTCATGGGCCGAACCGCTGGCCAGCAAATCTGCCTCGCGCCCATAGGCGCCTTCCAGAGCGAGCGGAGTCACCAGAAATCGATTCTGTTGGTCCCAACGCGGCTGCGCATCGCATTTTAGAATCACGGTAGTCGACCCGGTGAGAACGGTCGCGGTGTGCAATTCCACTGGGCCGCCGCTCAGGGCATGAGCACCGGCAACGGAATCGGCGCATCCCAACACCACTGGCGTCGCTTCCCGGCAACCCAGTAACTGGCTCCCACGCTCGTTCACCGGCGCCCTGAATGAGGAACTCTCGATGCCAGGCAATTGCTCAACTGGGATACCCCAGAACTTGCACAGCTCGGGATCCCACGCCTTCGTACGCAGGTTGTACAAGCCGTATCCTGAGGCGGTCGACGGATCAGTCGCCGCCAGCCCGGTCAAAGCATAGAAGAGGAAATCTTTCGCGGAAAGGATCAGGTTTGCTTTCCGCAATTTCGTCCGAGAGTGATACTGAAACATCGGCGCTAAATAACGACCGTCAATGCGCACTCCGGTTTTCAGGTAGATCTTACGGCGTAGGCGCTCATCGACTCTCTCGCTCGCCCACTGATCGGCGCGGCTGTCTTGCCATGTGATCGCGCGGGCAAGCGGCTTAGGTCTGCCCATCTTGTGTCTGCCCATCACGACTAGTGTGGGCATTTGCCCGGTGAGCGCCACCGCTTCAATCACGGCTTTCTCTCCCAGATGCGACCTGACCTTCTTTGCAGCGACCGACAAAGCTTTGAGCCAGTGCGCGGGATCCTGTTCCGCCTGGCCGTCGGCAGTCGATATGGTGGCGTATGTCGCGCGTGCAGTCGCGATCACGCGGCCGGCGCGAGAAACGGCGACAAGCTTGAGAGCAGAAGTCCCCAAGTCGATGCCGAGCACGCAAGAACTTCGTTCCGCCACTCCTGTCCTCACCTCTTGCTTATCTTTGAGATTTGCGGCGCGCACGACCGGCCTGCCACGGTTCACCGCATGCGGCGCTTGACTTCAGGCAATGCGTCGTCCACTGCCTGCAACGTGCGTTCGACATCTGTGTCGTTGTGAGCAAACGAGACAAACAGATTTTCGAATGCATCTGGGTGAAAGAGCACGCCTCGCTTCATCATCTCCTCCCACCAGATGCGGAACCGATCTTTTCGCGCGTGATGCACGGCATCGCGGTAATTGCGGATCGGCGAATCGGTGAACCACACCTGAAACAGGGGCCCGATCCCGATAACCCTGGTCTGCAGTCCTGCTGCGTTCATGCGATCGCGAATCCCGAGCATCAGCCGTTCGCTCCGCGCGAACAGATCTTCATAAATTCCCGGCGTCTTCAAAACATCGAGCGTGGCGTTCGCGGCGCTCACCGCAATGCCGTTGCCGCTATAGGTTCCGGCCATCGACACGGTTCCATCCGCGACTAGTTGCATAATTTCTTTCTTGCCTCCAACCGCGGCGACTGGAAACCCGCCTCCAAAGCCTTTGGCCATCACGGTGAGGTCTGGCGTGATGCCGTAATACTGCTGCGCTCCTCCCAGCGCCACGCGGAATCCGGTGATGACCTCATCGAAGACCAACAAGATTCCCAGTTCACGGGTCATGCTTCGCATCAATTCCAAATAACCGGGCTCGGGCAGGATGCAGCCCGTGTTGCACATGATCGGTTCGGTGAGCACGGCGGCGATCTCTTCCCCACGCTGGCGAATCGTGCGCTCCAACAGTTCATTGTCGTTCCACGGCAAAATGATCAGCGAGTTCTCCAGTCCATCCGGCATGCCGGGACCTTGTGGAACAGGAACGGGCTGCGACGCGGGTCCGGCTCGTTCGAGCGGCGGATGCTTGCTCCAATACACGGAATCGGAGAAGCCGTGATACATGCCTTCAAAACGGATGATCTTTTTCCGCTGCGTGTACGCGCGCGCCAGGCGGAGCGCGTACAGAACCGCTTCCGTGCCTGAATTTGCCAGGTGCATTTGTTCCACGCCGGGCACGGCATCAATGATCTTGCGCGCCAGTTCAATTTCGTCGGCTACGGGCAAAGCAAACACCGTACCCCGTCTCTGGATGAAATCAACGACCGCCTTCGTCACCCGTTCGGGACGATGCCCGAGAAGCATCGGGCCGAGCCCCAGCAGGTAGTCAATGAATTCGTTGCCATCGACGTCGACGATCCGCGATCCCTTTCCGCTCTCTACAAAAAGGGGATAGGGCGACCAGCCGGAGCGCGGAGCGCGGGCCGTACTGTTTACCCCGCTGGCGATCAACTCCTGGGCTCGCGCGAAAAGGCGCGCTGAACCTGAAGTTCCCTTGAGCCCGGCCAGTTCGTTCTCTACCTTCATAGTTTGATCCTTTGCGCAATTCCCGCGCAGTCTTAATCAGAATTTGCCAGTCGCTCGCTCGATCCGCTCAACAGCGGCACTTTGCCGATGTAGTGGATTGCCAATGCGATGGGCAGTCCGACGGCAGTGGCTCCGAGGCCAGCCCACAAGACGGTGGGTGAAACCGCTCGCGTCCAAGCCGCCTCCACCACCACAGCAACGAGCGAGATGGCTCCCACACCCGGCCACAGGCCTCCGAGAACAAAATTGCCGAAGTTCTTCAGCAGCACACTGCGCGACTGCCAAACGGCCGCGACCGCGGTCAGCGCGTAGAAAAGGGACGCGATGATGCCGAGAGCACCCGCAATATTCGAGAGGGCTTCGCGGGTGCCTCCCGCTTCAAACGCGGTAAGGAAGAGGAACACGAGGTTGACGCCGCCCATGAACAGCGTAACCGCCCACGGGCTGCCGGTTGCAGGGTGGATGATCTTGAAGAAGGCCGGCATCACGCGATCCTCGGCCATGGCGAATCCGAGCCGCGAAGAGGAAACAACTGCGACCTGCAGGCACGCGATTGTTCCCAGCAGCACGACCAAACTCAGCACAAGAGAACTTGGGCCCGGCAGCAGGCGATCGGCAATCACGGCGAGTGAATTTCCGGCAGACTCTTGCAGCGCCGTTCGGGTCACGACGCCCTGATACGCGAAAGTGATCAGGCAATAGACAAAAAGCAGAATAACGACGCTGGCGATGGCGGCCCGGCCCGGATTCGTTTCCTTATCCTTGGTTTCTTCGTTCACATAGATCGCCGCATCCCAGCCTGAGTACATGAACACGGCGATGAGAGTTCCGGCAAGGAATCCTTTCGCTCCTCCCGCTCCGGACACGGTGAACCAGCCAGAATTCACATGCGACGCGGCGTGGCCTGACGCCAGCGCTCTCATCCCAAGAATCGCAAAGAAGAAGAGCACCACATACTCAAACATGGCTAACGCTTTCTGAAAACGTGCGGCAATTTCGATTCCTGCGAGCAGCAGAAAAGTCACGACCAGATTCCAGAGTGCTCCGACCCCGACCACAGCCAGCTTATTGTTGACCGCACTCGGAGCCATGAGTTGAAGCGTGTAAGTGCCTGCGGGCACGGTCATGCTGGTGGTGCCGAGAGTGTAGTACATCACGATCATCCAGCCGGCCACGAATCCTAAATAAGGGTGCAGCGCTTTCGAAACCCACGTATAAGTTGCGCCAGCGCTTTGGTCCCAGCGGTTCAATCTCTGGTATCCCAGCGCAATGCCCAGCATGGGGATGAACGCGCACGCGATGGGTAACAGGCCCGCATAATTCGCCGCCGCGACCAACGCCGGCAAAGCAACGGCCATCGTCTGAGCCGGCGCGGAACTCGCCAATCCCAGAATGATGGCGTCACTCAGGGAAAGCGCGTTGGCCTTGAGATGGCTCGTCGGCGCTAACTCGGTTTTCGACTGCACGTCACCCATTCATGCTCCTGACGGAATCGCTTCTTTCTCAGCAAGTCGAAAACTAGTTACGGTTGCCAGTCTCCATGGGCGATCAGATATCCATCGAGCTGAGCTTTCTTGAGGATTTCTGCTACGGCGGCGTGACTCAAGTGGGGCCCAATCGGCTGCTCTCCCTGCGCAATGACGTAGGCCAGCACGGCCACGATCGCACCGTCGGTTTTGAAATAAGCAGGATCCACCTTATCCACCGTATCGCTGGACTTATGATGAACCGCGTTATAAGCCACATCATCGACCCAGAGATCGAATGCCGGAATACCGTGCAGCATGAAGGGACCCTGGTCGGTGTCGAAGGTGGTTTCCAGCGAGACCTGGTCCGCCGCGTAGCCTTTCAGGTAGATCGGGACCAGATCCTCCAGCGCTGCTTTCATGTCTTCGCGGCCCTCGACGATCCAACCGCGCGGCTTCCCTGCTCCATTATCGGTATTCACAACAGCCACGCAGTGATCGAGTTCTTTCGCATGGGCTTGCACGTAGGCGCGCGATCCAAGTAATCCCGGCTCTTCTCCAGTCCACAGGGCAAAACGAATGCTTCGTCGTGGAGGATGCGGCAGCGAAGCAATGGCACGCGCCGCTTCGAGCACCATGATGGCGCCCGTGCCGTCGTCTTGCGCGCCAGTTGCGAGGTCCCAGGAGTCGAGGTGGGCACCGACTACGATCCACTCATCAGGCTTGTCGTTTCCGTGAATTTCCGCGATCACGCTGCTGGAGGAGACTGGTCCAGAAATCTGATTCTCATAGGAGAACCCGATGACGACCGGGCCTTTCGTTAAGAGCCGGCGGATGAGCAAAGCATCTTCCATACCGATTTCGGCGATGGGCAGAGGCAAAATTTCCCCTTTGCCGTTGTCGATGTCGAGCCAGTCGCCCAGCACGTTGTTGGGCACCGCGTCGGGAAGCACGAGACCCTGCGCTCCCAGCGCTTTGAAAATCGAATAAGACGCAATCAGCTTGGGATAGACCTTGTTGAACCCATCCGCGAAAACATGCTCGGTATCGAAGAGAACGATGCGATCCCTGATGGCGGAGGCATTGGCCCGCAGAGCCGCTTCTGAGATATCGGACACAACGACCACTTCACCTTTTACTCCACCGCGCGGAGTGGACAGAGTCCAACTGACGGACTCCAGGTGCAACTTGCGTTGGGCCGAGACCGGAGAATACAGATAGCTCTCCGCCCAGCCGCGCTGCCAGCCGTTGGGAACGGTGATCGCCTCGAGCTTAACGTCTTGAATGCCCGCCGCACGAAATTGCGCGGCCCCCCATTCCGCCGCGTGATCGTACGCCGCGGTTCCGGTGAGCCGCGCACCGAAGCGGTCGCACAGTTCCTCGAGTTTCTCCATGGATGGACCTGCAAGCACAGCTGCTGCTACCTGTTGCGCCTCTCGCTGGAGCTGAGTTTTGGTCTGCGCATTCCCCGTGAGGGCACAAAATGTCAGCGCAATAGCGAACAATGGAATTCGGTTCCATTTCATCGACGGGCTCCAAATAACCACGCACCACAACCTAACCCGGAACGATAACTGGATATGTACATCCGCTCACACCTTCCAATGTTCCTGGCGAACGGTCAATGATTCCACTCGTTTTCTGCGGATGCTGTACCCGAGGCCCGGCGTCTCCGGCACGCGTATGGTTCCTTCCGGCCCAACCTCCACTTCAGGCTCGATGATGTCTTCATCCCAATAGCGCTGGCTGGCGGAGACGTCTCCCGGCAGCACGAATCCAGGTAGGGCTGACATGGCAATGTTGTGGGCACGGCCCACTCCCGATTCCAGCATCCCCCCGCACCACACCGGAATCGAGTGCTGCATGCAGATGGCGTGCACCTGCCGGGCGCAGGTATGCCCTCCCACGCGCCCCAGCTTGATATTGATAATTCGGCACGCGCCCAGCCGGATGGCGGCTTCGGCATGAAATGAATTATGAATGCACTCGTCGAGGCAAACCGCAGTTCGTAGCTGAGCCTGCAGCAGCGAATGTTGATAGATATCGTCCCAGGCCAGCGGTTGTTCAATCATCAGGAGTTGATATTCATCAAACGATTTGAGTCGATCCGCGTCTGCAAGGCGGTATGCCGAGTTGGCATCGACCATCAGCGTGATTTCCGGATACTGTTTCCGCACCGCATCGACAACATTGAGATCTTTGCCGGGCTTAATCTTGAGTTTGATTCTCTGATATCCAGCCCGCAACTCGCATTCGATCTTCTCCAACAGGGTTGAGGTTGACGGCTGGATTCCAATCGATACTCCGCTCGGAATTTCCTGTCGCGTTCCCCCCAGCAATTTCGCTAACGGGACACCGTTCTGCTGCGCTTCGATATCCCATAGCGCGTTCTCGACTCCTGCCTTTGCCATCTCGTGTCCGCGGATTGCATCCAGCAAAGCCCCGACCTGGGCAGCCGTCGTCACGCTTTTCCCGAGGACCGAGGGCACGATGAAATCTCGTGTGATGTGCCACGCGGTGTCGGTGGTTTCGGAGTTGTAGAACGGATCCTCTGCCGCAGTGATCTCTCCCCAGCCGTGGAGTCCGTCCACCCCTACTTCGACCAGCAGCACCCGCCGCTCCCAGGTGACTTCCGTGCTGGTTTCGAAGGGAGCCTTCAGGCGCATTCTCAGCTCGCGCAGCGTGATGTTTTCGATTCGCATACGGTCGATCAATTCAGAAGATGGTCTGCTTCTTACTCAGCGAGATCAGAAGCTTCAATCCTCGTACCAGCGGAAGCCTCGTTGCTGCTCTTGCGCCGCTTCGCGGGCCAGGGCCAGCGCATATTTGCGGCGATAGTTGGCGCACGCCACCAGCACCACATCGAGCAACGCCATTGGCCCGACGTAGGAGTCTCCGAAATGGCAAGTCTCGACGGACGCAATCAGGTTCTCGTGCGCGAAGCGAGCGATCGGAGAAACGAAGGTATCCGTAATTCCGACGCAGTACGCGCCCTTGGCCTTGGCCTGCCGCATCCCCTCGACCGTCTGCCGCAACGCTCGATGAAAGCTGATCGCGACCACCAGGTCCCTCTTACCGGCGGTGCGAACCAGGTGGACGACGCGGCCCGGGCTCGTGGCAGAGAACACCGGCAAGCCCAGCATGACCAGGTGATGTTCGAGATAAAAAACCAAAGCCGCCGCCAGGTCGCCCCCGAGCAAAATAATGCGGCGCGCCGACCACATGCGTTGAACGAGTTTTGCCAGTTGCTTCGTATCCAGCGTGTTGCGGAAACTGGTGAAATTCTTCTGGTCCTGATCGAGCGAGTCCCGGACGTGCGCTGGAATGTCGGAATCCCGGGCGCCGCTGGCCAGCATGGAATCGAGAGAAGTCGCATTCGCGATCGTAAGCTCGTGCAGATAGCGGCGAAATTCCGGATAACCCGAAAAACCCATCCCGCGTATAGCACGCAACGTCGTGGCCGTGTCCGTGCGCAGCCTTTCCGCCATCGCCCGGATGCTCAGAAACAGGAAGCTCCGCGGATCTTCGAGCACCGGCCGGATCAACTCCCGTCGCTTGGGCGAGAGGCGCTGGATCCGTTCGTGCCAGCTCGGAGTCACCGCCCGCCGATTTGTTGCGCCTTTGGCCACAAAGATCGTAAGCATCAAACAGCCACCGGGAAAATGTCAAGCGGTTGTCACATCTGTGACATTTGAAAATCTGCTTGTCTCGTGCGGTTTTTCCAATGCTGAAGCAATATTTAATTCTTGACAGCCTCGGTCGCACTTCACTATAAGGCGTGCATGCTTTTCTAGTGTCACATCCGTAACCGATTGCGGCTCCCCTTGGCGAGGATGGCATGATAAGAAACAAACGGTCTATCGGGTCGATCATTCTGGCTCTTTTGTTTGGGGCAGCGCTGAGTTGGGCGCAAACTTCCACCACATCGTTGCGCGGGACGGTCGTCGATCCCAAAGAGGCTGTGGTTCCGGGCGCGGAAATCACACTCTCGAATTCAGCGACCGGCTTTTCGCGTACGACTAGAACTGACGATCGCGGGTTCTATCAGTTTCTCGAGATCCCCCCGGCGAACTACACCCTCACCATCAAGTCCGCCGGATTCGGCATCCTGCGCGTGGAGAACGTTCGTCTGCTGGTGAACACGCCCGCCACTCTCAATGAAGCGTTGCAGGTCCAGGCGGTCGCGGAAAAAATCGAAGTGATGAGCCAGGCCCCGCTGGTCAATACTGAGGACGCCACTATAGGCCATGCCTTCACCGCAGACCAGATGACAACTCTGCCGATGGAAGGCCGCGACCCGGTATCGATTCTCAGCCTGCAGCCGGGCGTCCTGTATACAGGCAACAGCGCCGACATCAACAAGGATGCCGACAGCCGCAGCGGCGCGGTGAGCGGAGCCCGCAGCGATCAAACCGACATTACGGTCGACGGCCTGGACGATAACGATCCGATACTCGGGTACGCTTTCCAAGGTGCACTGCGGTCTACGCTGGACTCGCTGGAAGAGTTTCGCGTCACCACGACCAACTCCAATGCGGAGGCCGGACGATCGTCGGGCGCGCAGGTGTCGCTGGTGACCAAGAGTGGCACCAATAGATTCCACGGCTCGCTTTACGAGTACAACCGCTCCCGCATCGGCGAGGCCAATGACTGGTTCAATGAGCGTTCGGAATTGCAAGGCGGAGAACCCAACGTGCCTCCGCACCTGGTGCGCAACACGTTCGGAGGATCGATCGGCGGACCGATCATCAAGAACAAATTATTTTTCTTTGCGACCTATGAAGGGCAGCGCACGCACGAAACCGCGGTTGTGACCAGATTTGTCCCGACCCAGAGTTTTCGCGCGGGAAACCTGACTTACCAGTGCGACAATCTGGGCACGAATGCGAACTGCCCGGCGGGTGGCCTATTCACACTCGGACCCACGGACCTCGCCAATCTCGATCCAAACTGTTTTGCCCTGGGGAATTGCCCACAAGGGCCCGGAGTAGATCCCGCCGCTACCACAGTCTTCCAGAGCTATCCGCTGCCGAACAACCCAACCGTGGGTGACGGCTACAACATTTCGGGATACACGTTCGCCGATCCCACGCCGGCCAAGCTCGACACCTACATCGTGAAGCTCGATTACAACCTGACGTCGAACGGAAATCATCGTTTATTCGTGCGAGGAAATCTGCAGAATGATCACCTCACGACGCTGGGCGCGCAATTTCCCGGACAGCCTCCAAGCCAGATTTCCACCAACAATGGAAAAGGGATCGCAGCGGGATATACCGCGGTCATCAACAACTCGCTGATCAACAATTTCCGCTACGGCTACATCCGCGAAGGGTTGGGGCAGGCCGGACTGCAGACTCAGGGTTACATCAGCTTCTACGCCGGCGGCATTTCCAATCCCGTGGGAGAGACTGCGACGACCAATGTACAGGTGCCGTTGCACAATTTTGTGGATGACATGAGCTGGACAAAGGGCAAGCACTCGATACAATTCGGCACAAATCTGCGGATCATCAACAACTTCCGCCAATCCAATGGGCAGTCGTTCATCAACGGCGCTTCGAATCCAACCTGGCTGGCCGCGGGAGGGATTTCGGGAACCGGAACCAGCTTTGATCCCAACGCTCCCCAATTCTCTTCGCTGGGATACCCGGAGGTGCTGGGCTCGACCCCGAATCCCAACAGTCAGGCATCATTTACCGCGTCCTACGACCTGGCGGCGACTGCCATCGCCGGAATGGTGCCGGAGGTGACGGCGAATTACCAGGAAACGAAGAATTTCGACTTGCTCCCGCCGGGTTCCATGGTGGCTCGCCATTTCCGCGCGCACGAAGCCGAGTGGTACTTACAGGATGCCTGGCGCGTGAAACAGAATCTGACGTTCACCTTCGGAGCCCGCTATAGCCTGCTGCAACCGCCCTACGAAACCACGGGCACCCAGGTCGCGCCCTCGCCCGGCATCCATCAATGGTTTCGCAACCGCTACATGGGAATGGCGCAAGGGCAAAGCATCCAGCCGGTATTCAACTATGTGCTGTCGGGTCAGGCCAACGGGAAACCGCCCATCTGGAACTGGGATTACAAAGACATTGCGCCGCGCTTTGCCTTCGCCTGGTCGCCGAATTTCGCGAGAGACACCTGGTGGGGAAAAATGTTTGGCGAATCGGGCAAGAGTTCCCTGCGCGGCGGCTACGGCATGTACTACGATCACTTCGGCGAAGGCGTGCTGAACAGTTTCGACCGCATGGGATCGTTCGGCTTGACCTCGATTCTCGGAGATCCTGCCGGACTTGTAACTCCGGACCAATCGCCCCGTTTCACATCTCTATATGATGTCCCAGCCACTTACAACGGGTGCGGCACCCCCCCGTGTCTACTGCAGCCGCCGGCGCCCACGGGTGGTTTTCCTTATCAGCCGCCGACCGATCCGAATGCGGGCGGAGCGGCCATCAGCTGGGGACTGGATGATGGTCTAAAGACTCCGTATTCCCACGTAGTTGATTTTTCTTACACTCGCGAGCTTAAAGGTGGATTTGTTCTGGAAACTTCCTACGTGGGCCGCTTCGGACATCGCTTGCTGCAGCAACTGGACGTGGCGCAACCAATGGATCTGAAGGATCCGCAATCAGGCATGGATCTCTACACGGCGACGAAGATGGTTGCGATCGCGACGCAGGCCGGCACGCCGGTGCAAAACATCGGAACCATCCCTTATTTTGAGAACCTCTTTCCGCAGACGGCAGGAGCAGCTGCGTTGACCGCCCTGCAGAATAACTCAACGGCCTGCGCTCCAGGCGTATCGCCCGCGAATCCGACTGCCACGCAGAATATGTATCAGCTGTTCAGCTGCAACAATGGAGTCGACATGACGACGATGCTGATCCAGCCCGACTGGTACTGCATTCCGGCGTGTCCGACGGTCAACGGTGTCAACGCGCC
>Ga0187805_10000498_pt1 | contig 12920 bp, 15 predicted proteins | sample NC_wetland_sal_i_6_FD_132965 | JGI IMG/M metagenome (GOLD analysis project Ga0187805, IMG submission 132965) | Wetland sediment microbial communities from Neuse River Estuary, North Carolina, USA - Control_5 | ecosystem: Environmental > Aquatic > Freshwater > Wetlands > Sediment | place: USA...
CGCTGACTTGCATGGAAAGCCTAACACCGTTGGGACGGCAAGACTATTCCGTAGAGCACATGTTGTGGGCGGCTGGACAAGCTGGGAGCGGCGTATTACGTTGCACCGGTGGTCTGAGCGGATGGCGGGGAGACTTGTTTAGGGTCAGAGAGATGTTGCGTCAGCAGGGTGTTTCCTGAAAGAGGCGGCGGTGGAAGCGGCCGAAAGGAATGGGAGCCGTGGAACAAGACGTGTTTGTGAGGTTGCATGCGCGGGAGGGAGAGGAGAGCGCGGTGGAGGAGGCGCTGCGAGAAGTGGCGGCGGGTTCGCGGGAAGAGGAGGGGTGTTTGGGTTTTGAAATGTTTCGGGGAGTGCGGGACCGGCGGATGTTTTATATCCATTCGCGATGGGCGGATGCGGCGGCGTTTGCGCGGCACGCGGAATTGGCGCATACGGTGAGATTTCTGGGGCGGGTGGATGCGCTGTTGGATCAGGCGAGGGAGGTTACGAGGACGGAGAGGATGGAGTGAAGAGAAGAAGTAACGAAGTAAAGAAATAATGAAGAAACGAAGAAACGAAACAATGAAACAACGAAGCAACGAAGCAACGAAGCAACAGAGAGAAGAGGCGGTGAAGAGAAAGCGCGGGGAGACTGGCTGGAGCGGAATCAAAAGGGAATGAGTCGTTGCCGAGGAAGCGGAAGATTGTTGGTGCTTCATGACTTGGCGATGCGCGAGATCGACGCGAAGCCGGAGTAGGTGAGATAGGCGCCGAGAACGAGGGTAAAAGAGGCGTAGAAGTAAAAATATTGGGCGTAGTGGAGGGTGCCGAGGTAGAAGTCGGGGGCGGCCGCAGGCGTGAGGAACAGGAAGAAAAGGCCTTTGAGGAGGGCGAGCCAGCCGAGGAGGGTGATGATGATGGGGAGTGCGCCGCCGGACCAGATGTTGTGGAGGAGAACGATGGCGAGGCCGGCGGCTACGGTGACGATGCCGACGAAGAAGAGGAGCGGTGCGTCGTGGACCATGGCGATGACGGTGGCGACGGTGGATTCCTTGTGAGAGAGCATGCTGAGGGCGGCGATGAGGCAGTAGAGGCCGAGCAGGCGGCTAAGAAATATAGTGCGTGTGGACATAGCGTCCTCCGGCGAAATTCGTTTTGCTATTGGATTTAGATGCGTTGTGGGCCGAGGAGGTGGATCGGACAACTTCACAGCGCGAATTGCGGACTTCGTATTTTGCGGGCCAGTGGACGTTGAGATCTTGGGCTAGTTGGGCTGCTTGTTCAAAGTCGTCGCGGGTGGCTACGTGGACGAAGTCGCCATTTTCGAGTTGTTTGAAGACGCTGTACATGGTGGCAATACCTCACTTCTGCCGGGTCAACCTCGAGCATGTCTGAAAATAAGACTTCCTGGTGCTTTCCGCTGTGTTGCAAATCACTGCGCCGTGTGAACGGGGGCACACGATTCAACACGAGCCGCAGGGGGATTCAAGACTGAGATGGGGGCGGCGGCGGAGGTGGAGAAGACGGAGGGGGAGGATCGGGAGGGGAAAGGCCGAGAGCGTCGTTGATGGCTTTGAGCAAGAGGGGCATGTCGAGAGGCTTGTGAATGTAGGCGATGGCGCCGGCTTTGAGAGCGGCATCGCGATTGCCGACGGGCGTGCGAGAGCTGAGGACGATGATGGGAATGGTGCCCGTGTTGATGAGCATCTGAAGACGCTGCATGACGACGAAACCGTCGCCAGCGGGAATGCCGAGATCGAGAACGATGAGGTCGGGCTGCTCCTTGCGGGCCGTGCTGATAGCGGTGAGGCCGTCGCGCGCGGCGACGATTTCAAAGCCTGCGGACTTGAGACCGCGAGCGAGAGTTGTAAGCTGGACGTTTTCATCCTCGACGATGAGAATTTTCTTTCCAGCCATTGCAACGCGCGTCCCCAACGGTCAGTTTGAAGCCATGTTCATGCGGCAGAAGCGGAAAGGTGTGCGCTTCGTAGTTGAGTATGCGATTGTCAGAAGGATATTACCAGAGAGATAGCCGAAGAGAGAAAGCGGAAGAAACAAGAGAGTAACTGTGCCAATGTGGGACGGGGGAGCAGGTTGCGTGAGGGAGCAAGATACGGGGGGAGGAGGGAGGGTCGAATACCAAAGTGGGAGGAGGCGTTGTACAATCCGGCGCGCCCGAGGTGCGAGCGGAAGAATTTGCGGGAAAAGGATGGCGAATGAAAACGGGGCGATGGTTGACGGGGATGGGGAGCGTGATTTTGCTATTTACGGGGATCGGGCATACGACGGGAATTGTGCGCGTGGAAAAGATGATGGTTGAGAGCGGGATGAAGGCGCCGCTCGATGTGCTGTTGAAAGTCTGCTGGCTGACGTTTGGCGGTGAGCAGCTGGCGCTGGCGGTGATTGCGATGGTGGCGAGCGCGATGGCGGGCGGAGGACGGATCGTGCTGATTTGTGCGGCGACGATGTTTGTGAATGCGACGTTGCTTCTGCACTTTCTAGGGCCATTCGTGGGCGTGTATTTGTCCGTGGTGGTGGCGCTATTGTTTCTGGCGGGCGGATGGATGCAGGCGAAAGAGGCGGCGTGAAGTTGATTAGGGCGGCCCGGGTAGCGGCCAAATTGTCGGTTGCGGATGCGTGGGGCGTTGGAGGAAAATTGTGGTTCCCGCCGCGATGCCTAGTGTCCCGTAAAGAATGGCTGTCTGCGCGGTGCGGGAAAGGCCGGTTACTTTAGCGCGAGAACAAGAAGGACAAAGAAAATGACGCAACATGTTGGGGAATTGAATCCGCCGTCGCGATTGATGCTCACGCCGGGGCCGTCGTCGATTGACTCGCGGGTGTACCGGGCACTGGCGACGCCGCTGGTGGGGCACCTCGACCCGTGGTTCAAGACATGCATGGACGAAACGCAGATTTTGTTGCGGCAGATATTTCAGACGGAGAACCGGTTGACGATGCCGCTGTCGGCGTCTGGATCGGGCGGGATTGAAGCGTCGGTGCTGAACGTGCTGGAAGAGGGTGACGAAGCGATTGTGGCGGTGAATGGAACATTTTCCGACCGCATGTTTGAGATTGCCTCGCGGGCAACGACGAAAGTAACGAAGGTTGAGGCGCCGTATGGGCTGCCGGTGGACGCGGAGGATGTGCGAAAGGCGGGCAAGGGCAAAAAGATCAAGATGATCGGGCTAGCGCACGGGGAGACTTCGTCGGGAGTGGTGACGAGGCTGGACGCGTACCGGAAAGTCGCGGATGAGTTGGGAGCGCTGCTGGTGGTGGATACGGTGGCGTCGCTGGCGGCCGTGCCGTTGCATGTGGATCGCGAGCGGATTGATATTTGCTTCAGCGGGTCGCAGAAGGCGATCAGCGCGCCGCCGGGGATGTCGCCGATCACGGTGAGCGCGGTGGCGGAGGAAGTCTTTCGGAAGCGGAAGACGAAGGTGCAGAGCTGGTACTTTGATTTGACGACGGCGATGAATTATTGGGGGAAGGAGCGGCTGTACCACCACACGCCGCCGATATCCTTGATATACGCGTTACGGGAGGCGATGAGGATAGTGGTCGAGGAAGGGCTGGAAGCGCGGTGGGAGCGGCATCGAGTGAATCAGTTGGCGCTGATCGCGGGCATTGAGGCGATGGGGATGGGGCTGCTGGTGAAAAATCCTGCGGACCGGCTACCGACGGTGACGGCGGTGATGATTCCGAACGGGATTGAAGATGTGAAAGTGAGGAATCAACTGCTGGATGAATTTAATATTGAGATCGCTGGCGGATTTGGGCCGATGAAAGGCAAGATCTGGCGAGTGGGGTTGATGGGGCATTGCAGCCAGAAGCCGAACGTCTTGTTGTTTTTGGCGGCGCTGGAGAAGGTGCTGGGAGAGCAGGGATTCCACGCGCCGGCAGGGGCGGGAGTGGCAGCGGCGATTGCGAGTTATTCGCATGCGGAAACGGCAGCGGCAGTAAGCCGATAGGAAAAACTCGAAGTAAAGAAGTAATAGGGTAGAAAAAGAGAGGGATTGTGACTTCGACACGGCCGGTATTGGCGAACAGCGGGGCGATGAGTTTGTTTGTAGGACCCTTTGAAGTGACATCGAAATTGAGCGGGCAGGAGTATCAGTGCCGGTTCTCGCATATGTGGAATGGCGTGGCGACGCGGCATAGCGACACAATCGATACAAAGTTTTATGTCGATGGAGCGGCACGTGTGGTGGGATTGGCGCACACGGCGTTCGTGAAATTTCGTGAGCGGCGAGGGCGCGACCTTACGGACCGGGAAGCCAGCTTTGTGGCGGCGGAATATTTGCAGGAGAGACTCGAAGAGGAGGATGAGCGGCCACTGTACGACGTGACGGAAGCGGACGTGCTGAGGCTTATCGAGCAGATCGGAATCAAGTAAGGACTGGACGTGAGCGGTGGAGAGGCGTGGAGGCGGGCGGGGCTAATCGCAGGGTTCGACGTGGAAGGCGGCGAGGCGAGGGTGGTGGAGGCCATCGCGGCGGACGAAATAGATGACGAGAAACATCAAGAGAGAGCCGGCAACCATTACGGCGACGGCTACCTGGAGACCAAGTTGAAGGTCGCTGGCGTCAGAGATTTTCCCCACAAGTTGCGGGCCTAAAGCTCCCAAAAGCTGAGTGACGAACATGTAAACGCCGATGGCCGTGGCGTGCGCGCGTTGCGGGGTCAAGTCGCACAAGACCGCGGTTACCGGGCCGTGATACCAAGACATAAAAAACCCCCCGATGAATAGGGCTGCGAGAAAAATCCACTTGGCGTCTGATTGAATGGCCAGGAGCAGAAATGGAGCGGCGAACAAAAAGGCGGCCGCGATGACGAGAATCCTGCCATAAGGATATTTTTTCTGGATGCGGTCGGCGAGATATCCGCCCGTGAGGACGCCCAGCACTAGAGAGAGGAGGGCGACGAAGGCGAGTGAGAGAGCTGCCTCACGAAGACTAAATTCTTTGTAGTTGACCGCAAAATCGGTGCCCCAGGTGAGGAGCGAGACGCTGGCGAAAGTGATCAGAGTGCCGGCGACAATCATGGCGAGAAATGCAGGGACCCGCAGCAAGCTGGATAACGGCACGACTTCGGAGCGGGGCCTGCGCGGAGGTTCGGGTAGTTTGAGGACAAAAAAACAGGGAATGAAGCAAACCACCCCGACAATAATAAATGTGTATCTCCAACCATGGACTGCGCCCACGAGGCCGCCAAAAGCGAGACCGGCGGCTCCGCCGAGGAGCATGCCGGAGGCGAAAATGGACTGCGACATGGCGCGGAGTTTATAGGGGAAGGAATCAGAAATCATAGCCTGAGCGGCGGGGGCGTAGGCGGCTTCGCCGACGCCGATCGCGGCGCGGGCCACGAGCAAGAGCAGAAAAGAAGAGGCAAAGCCGCACGCAACGGTGGCCAGGCTCCAAAAAACGATACCGGCGGCAATGATTTTCGTGCGGCTGAAGCGATCGGCCAGAAACCCGCATGGGATGCTGGCGATGGCGAGAACGACGAGTAGCCAGGTCTGCAGGGAACCGAGTTGAGCGTCGGTTAGGTTCATCTGCTGGCGGAGAATTGGAAGGAGCGGAACTACAACCTGGCGATCGGCAAAGTTGACAAAATTGATCAAAGCAAGTACAGCAAGGAGTCGAATTTGATAGGAAGATAGAGGTATGGAGTTCGACGCCATAGTTGGTTTGCTCAGTGGTCCCAGAGCGACCTGGTTCGCAAGGGTCTGAGAGATTATATACCGCGCATGAAAGCCATCACGCCACCGAACACTACTACGAGTAGCCAGTTGACCACCGTACTTTCGTACGGGGCGATTCTGCTTTTAGGGTATTTCGTGTTTCTGATCGCGGAGCCGTTTCTGGTGCCGCTGGCATGGTCGGCGGTGCTGGCGATTTTCTTTTATCCGCTGCACGAGAAACTGTTGAAAGACATGAAACCGACTGGCGCGGCGTTGACGAGCACGCTGGGAGTGACATTACTGCTGATTGTGCCGGCGCTAGTGGTGCTGGTCTTCACGGCGCGGGAAGCGCTTGATGCCACGGCCCGGCTGCAAAGCGCGCTGGCGGTGCATGGCCAGGGCCCGAGCGAAGGGCTGACAATGAGAGCCGAGGAATGGATTCGCACGAGGCTGCCCGCATCCTGGCAAACATCGGATGTGTCGGCTCCCTTACAACAAGCCGCGGAAAAAACCGCGGCCTTTCTGGGATCAAAATTCACGGGGTTGTTGAAAAATCTGGTGAGCTTCTTCGTGGATTTGTTCATCATGATTTTTGCGCTGTTCTTCATGTTCCGGGATGGCGAAGCGATCGTGCATGCCGCGCGGCATCTTCTGCCGTTTGATGAAGACATCCAGACGGATATGGTGGAAGAGTCAAAGGAACTGATCTTCGCGAGCGTGGCGGTGGGCTTGCTTGTTGCGGTGATTCAGGGCGTCTTGGGCGGGGTGTCGTTTGCGCTTGCGGGCATTTCGACGCCGATTTTCTGGGGCGTGCTGATCGCGTTTTTTTCGCTTGTGCCGGTGGTGGGTTCAGCTTTGATTTGGGGACCCGCGGCGCTTTGGCTTGGGGTCACCGGGCACTGGGGAAAGGCATTGCTGGTATTGGCGATTTGCGGCGGTGTGTCCACAGTCGCGGACAATATCGTGCGGCCCATGCTGTTGCGAAACCGCACGCGGCTGAATGAGCTGCTGTTGTTTATTGGAGTGCTGGGAGGATTGGAGGCGTTTGGACTGCTGGGACTGGTGGCGGGGCCGACCATCGTGGCGGCGGCGATGGGCGTGTTCCGAGTGTACATGGAGCATCGCGACGAAATGGCGACGAAGAGCGGATGAGAGCCGGAAGAAGTCGCAGCTAGGCGGAGACAGAAATGTGCGGCGATGGAGGCCGTCCGGCCGCAACGCCAGTGAGGCTTTCAAGTTGGGAAACGGTGACTGGGAAACTACAGTCGCTACGGCAGGGGTGTGCTAGAGTACCCGGCTCGGATGAGTTCCAATAGCTTAAAGACCGCTGCAATTCCCGTGGAGCTGGCGCCGACGAAGCTGCGGTGGCGGTGCGAGCTTCCGCGCATCCCGTTTGAAACGACGGCGCAGGCGGAATTGCGCGAAGGGTTCATCGGACAAGAACGTGCGCTCCGGGCGCTGAAGATGGGCGTGGAGTTGTCGGCGCCGGGGTACAACGTATTTGTGTGCGGGCTGGCGGGAACGAGCCGCGGCGGCACGATCGCCAAAATGATTGAGGATTTACATCCGCCGACGAAGCCTTCCCTGGACCGTTGCTACGTCAACAATTTCAAGATTACCGACCGGCCAAGATTGCTTTCACTGCCGCGCGGACAAGCGAACGCGTTCAAGAAGGACATGCAGGCGGGAATTGATTTTCTGCGGCGGCGAATTCCTCAGGTATTTGAAGGCGAGCCATTCCAGAGACAAAAAGGGCGGATTGTTGAGCGGTTCACGGTGCGTGAAAAGGAGTTGATGGACGATTTCACGCGGCGGATTGCGCGGGAGCAGTTTGCGCTGGGGCACATGCAAGTTGGTGCGGTGGCGTTGCCGGAGATTTTTCCCGTGCTCGAAGGGCAGATGGTGCCAATCGAAGACATTTCGAAGATGGTGCACGAAGGGAAGCTCGAATCGCCGTTGGCGGAGGATATCGAAAGGAAGTACGAGCAGTTCCGGCAGGAATTTACGGTTGTTTACAGGAAGACGCTGACGTTATCGCGAGAGCTGGCGAGCGAGCTGAGTTATCTGGAACAAGAGGCGGCCTCGGTACTCGTGGATGGAGTGATTGAGGAGCTGAAGGAAAAATACCCGGGGGCGAATGTAGCGGAGTATCTCGAAGAGGTGCGGCATCACCTGTTGGATAATCTCGACCCTTTTAAGGAGCGCGAAGGCGAAGGGGAGACGGAAGCAGATACGCCGGATGGATTGCCGAAAATGCCCGGACCGGGCGGGCCGGAGCGCGACCCTTTCCGCTTGTATGGGGTAAACGTGATTTTGGCGCACAGCGACGAAGAGGAATCCCCGGTAATTTTCGAGACCACGCCCACGTACGCAAATTTGTTCGGCACGATTCAGCGGGCTTACGACACGCGGGGCGGGTGGACGAGCGACTTCATGGACTTGCGCGGCGGCTCCTTGCTGCGGGCTGACGGCGGATTCTTGATCATGTATTCGCTGGAAGCGCTGTCGGAGGTGGGTGTATGGCGGGCGCTGAAGAGGACGTTGAATCACAACCGGTTGGAGATTCAGCCGCTGGAGATGTTTTATCCGTTTGGCGGAAGCGCACTGAAGCCGGAAGCGGTGGAAATTAATGTAAAAGTGATTTTGATCGGGGATCGGCAGCTCTACGAAATGCTCTATGAGTACGAAGAAGATTTTCAGAAGATTTTCAAAGTGCGCGTGGAGTTTGACGAAGAGATGCCGATGAGCGACGGGGTGATCGCAGAGTACGCGGGGCGATTGCGCACGCTGTCTGAAAAAGAAGCGCTGTACCCGTTCGACCGCGGTGCGTTTGCGGCGATGCTGGAGTATGGAGTTCGCAAGGCGGGGCGGCGTAATAAGGTGACCGCGCGTTTTGTGGACATTGCGGACCTGGCACGCGAGGCGCACTACGCGGCCGCAGCGGCGGGGGAGACGGTAGTGCGCGCCGCGCACGTGCGGGACGCACTGGCTTCGAAGATGGAGCGGCACAACCTGATCGAAACACGCATTCGCGAGATGATCGAGGAAGGAACGCTGCTCGTGGACGTGACCGGGGAGCGCGTGGGGCAGGTGAACGGGCTGAGCGTGCTGGAAATTGGCGGATATTCGTTTGGGAAGCCGGTGCGGATTACAGCGTCGGCGGCGCTTGGAAAAACTGGAATCATCAACATCGAGCGCGAAGCAAATTTGAGCGGGCGTTTCCACGACAAAGGCGTGCACATCATTTCGGGATATTTGCGGAGCTTGTTTGCGCAGGACAAACCGCTGTCGCTGGCGGCGAGCATCTGCTTCGAGCAATCGTACTCGGGAGTGGATGGCGATAGCGCGAGCTCGACGGAAATTTATGCGCTGGCGTCGGCGCTTTCCGGAATTCCACTGCGGCAGGATATTGCCGTGACGGGATCCGTGAACCAGCAGGGAGACATTCAAGCGATTGGCGGAATCAACGAAAAGATCGAGGGATTTTTTGACGTATGCCGGATTAAGGGATTGACGGGCACGCAAGGGGTGCTGATGCCGGAGTCTAACGTCGAGGACCTGATGCTGCGGGAAGACGTGATGGATGCGGTGGCGGCGGGGAAATTTCATATCTGGCCAGTGAGAAGAGTCGAACAGGGCGTTGAGATTTTGACGAGGTCCGCGGCGGGCCAGCGCAATGAAGATGGCACATTTGAGGCGGGCACGATTTTTGGATTGATGAATGAGAAATTGACAGAGATGGCGAAGACGCTGAAGCAGTTCGACTAGGGGTTCCGCAGGATTTTAAAGCCGCAGACTGTTTCGCAAGTAAAGAAAACACCTACAAATTCATCTTCTATGGATGCTCCGGTGGAGGAGCGACGTAGGCTTGCCGATGGTCGACGCGATAGGCCGGCGCGAGCGAAGCATCCGCGGGGGCGCTCGAGGAACTCACGGCGAGAGATTCCGTGACGCGAACGTCGATCGCGTGAATTTTTCCGTCGTGCGAGGGAGGAGCGAAACCCAGATTGTATTCGTGGCGGACGAGTTGAGCGATCTGGGTGAAAACCTGAGCAAAATCCTTGTTCGTTTCGGGAAAATAGGCGCGGCCGCCGTTGGCTTGCGCGATGGCCTTTAGCTCTTCATCGGCCTGGGCGAAAGCTTGGTTGACGGATTGGGTTCTGTCCGGAACAGGCGGGGCTTTGTTGGAGCGTTTTTTTTCGGGAGATTCGGCAACGCGAAGTTCGCCACCTAGCGAAACGGCCAAGACACGCACGTCCGTAGATTTCAATCGGACCAAAAGATTTTGCACGGCAGCCGGCGGAGAAGTATCGATGCCTGTGGAGAGCAGGACGAGCGATTTTTTCCCTGGAACGCGCGCAAGCCAGTCTAGAGCGGTGGTGAGGCTGGAGGCGAGATTTAACTGTCCGAAACCGAGATTGAAGCGCAGCTGGTCCAGGGCGCTCGCAGCGACAGGTTTGTCCGGCGTGAAATTAAGGATAGGCTCGGCGGTTTCATTGTAGCGAGCGATGGCAACACGATCGCTCGGTGAGAGGCCATCAAGCAGTGCGTGGATTGCTTGAAGATGGCCCCCTTGAAGAAGATAGACAGCGGGCCCGGCTTCGATGAGAAGGAGGACCTGAGCGGGCTCGTCGACGGTCAGAAAATCGGTGATGGGTTGCTCGACGCCATCGTCGAAGACGTGGAAATTTTCCCGGCGAAAGCCTCCTACGAATTGGCCATGGGAGTCCGTGACGAGGACGCCGACGTTGACGCGATCGACACTGATGCGAATGTCAGGAAGCGGTTGTGCAGGCTGCTGAGGAAGAGCGGGAGACGCAAGGACGAGGGCGCAAGCGGTGAAAAAGATCGAACGTTGTCGATGGGAAAGAAACATGGGTGAATCCGCATGGTAGTCCGGCCTCGGAAAAGACAAAAGCCCCGCTCAGCGTGGTGTTTCCAGAACGCAGAACAGGGCGGGCGAGTATTAACTGAAATGGGCCGAAAGACTGGCTAAAGTTGCTAAGGCTTGGTCGGCGCAGCTGCTGGAGCCGCCGCAGCAGGAGCGGCGCTCGGGCCCGCGTCCTTCGGAGTGGACAGGTATCCGGTGGCCTGATTCTTGGTGACATCGAAAACCACGATTTCGTAAGGAGCCATGCGGGATGCTCCTTTGACGTAGAACTGGACGGGCTCGCCAGCGGTTTTGTCCTTTTTTTCGATGCTGCGGTCGTCTACCAGAACGGTCACGGTGTATTTGGACTTCTTCGGGTCCGTTTTGGTGAGAGTGAGCTGGATCGGCCCGACTTTTTGGCCGTGCTTCGATTTCGTCAGGCTGAATTCGTAATAGTTGCGGTCGCCGCGGCGCCTCAACTCTTCGAGGTCGTCGTGGTTGCGAGCGATGAGGCCGCTCATGACGCCCTCGTCACCAGTGACGCGCTCGAGTTTGCCCTTGGTGACTTCGAGATCGCTCTTGGTGGCTTCGAGGTCTTTTTTCGCGCCGCCGACTTCCGTGGCAACCGCGCCAATTTGTTCCTGGCTTTCCTTTTTCACCTGGGACAATTGCGCGGTGAGCTTCTGGTCCGAATCAACCTGCTCTTTGCGGATGGCTTCGGCGCGGCTCCTGGCCTGAGCCAGTTCGGCGACGGTCATGCCCATTTTTTGTTCCGTCACTTCGATGTGGCCCTTCAAATCGGCGAGACGCGAATTGGCTTGCTCGAGCTGCGCGGTGAGGACTTTGTTGTTGTCCTGCTCTTTGGCAAGGCTTTGCTCGAGCCGCGAAATCCCGGAGTAACCCACATAGCCGAGAGCCGCTACGGCCACAAAGAGCACGACGAAAAGCACTGGAATCCAGCGCGGTGTTCCCGTGGATTCGTAACGATAAGACTCTTCTGGACTCGGCACATTTGGAGAAATGCTCATTCCCCCTCCTCAGTCACGGCTCCGGCCTGGGTACCGGATGCCATTGAAATTATGTACCGCAACCTCCGCCGTGTCTATGGCGTGGTCAGCGGGTGGACGTTCGCCGTGCGCGGGCTTTCCCGCCGGTCTTGCGGCCCGAAGGAAGCTGCGGCCAGCGAGCGAAGATGGAAGTGGTCAGACCGCCGCGGGGCGTAAACTCGCCGCGGACCACACACCACTCCGGACGAACAGCCTCGACGATGTCATGAAGAATCTTGTTCACGGCGTTTTCGTAGAAGATGCCAAGATCGCGGTACGCGAGCAGGTACATCTTGAGCGCTTTCAGCTCGAGGCAGTCTTTGCGCGGCATATATTGGATGGTGATGGTGCCGTAGTCTGGCAGGCCGGTTTTTGGACAGACGGAAGTGTATTCGGGAAAACGCGTAGTGATCACATAACCCGGAAACTGGTTGGGCCAGGTATCCAGTTTCGGCAATTTGGTTTGAATCCCCGCGCGCGCGTGGTCCGATGTATAGTCCGCCATGATGGCTCCCATTCTAGGTTAACTTCGAAGTGACTACCTATTGCCCAAACATGGGTCTTCCCCTATGCTCTGCACAGGGGACCCTCGGAATCTTTCGATGAACTGCCCAGCGTGTCAAGCGGCTGACTGCCGGCGATCGAGGCGGCGGTCACCCTACGATTACTTGTTCAGCGCCGTCGGTGTCGTCCCGTGGCGTTGCAACGTTTGTGAGACGCGCTTTCACGCGCGAATCATTTCACTCCGACATCTTGCTTACGCGCGCTGTGGGATTTGCGGCAACCTCGAGCTGCAGCGGATCTCCCCCGACAAAGTCCTAGGGGTAACCTCGTTGCTGGGACGCTTGCTGAGACTGCCAGCAGTGCGGTGCTCGCCGTGCAGGCATAAATTTTTTTCGCTGCGGCCGCTATTACCTGCGGAACAGATGGAACAAATCGTGTCGGGAGACAGCGCCGCGAAATACTAAATTCGTACCCATCCGGTCCCACTCCACGTTTGCCTGGCTCCGCTCTGCTCTAGCGGAACGCAATGACGATTGCTTGCTCGTGCCTGTGGACCATGCGAAAATGACACGACTACTTGTGGCGTGCCAAGCCCATCCGACTTCACCCACATTTCTCTGGCGCTATCGTCTAGGGGTCTAGGACATCGCCCTCTCAAGGCGGAAACACGGGTTCGAATCCCGTTAGCGCTACCAAATCATTTCCCCCGGCTGAATTCGCGCGATTACCACGCGCCTGCTTTCCCCGCGAACGACTTTTCCTGAGAAAGTAGTTTTAATTCCTTTGTTTTGTGCCGGCCATTCGTCGCTACTCTCCTGGTTCGTTGTGGTTCAAAGAACCA
>Ga0187805_10000499_pt1 | contig 12919 bp, 5 predicted proteins | sample NC_wetland_sal_i_6_FD_132965 | JGI IMG/M metagenome (GOLD analysis project Ga0187805, IMG submission 132965) | Wetland sediment microbial communities from Neuse River Estuary, North Carolina, USA - Control_5 | ecosystem: Environmental > Aquatic > Freshwater > Wetlands > Sediment | place: USA...
AAGTGGAATTAGACGGCCAAAGACACCCTTCAAAGGTCTCATTGAGCAAATGTCCCTTGTTTCTCTGTTGGATAACAACATAGACCCAAACATTGCAAGCATGGAAGCATTATTGCCTAAACAGTAACCCCATGTCAATCGAAATCCCGTTTGCTATGTGCTTGTGTTTTTCCGAGTAATAGGGAACATATCTCAGCTACTACATTCCCCCCTCGGCCGGTACTGATCGCTTCCGCCAGATGATTCGCCGCAACCATCTCACTTTCAGCCAGGTCAGCAACCGTCCGTGCTAGCTTCAACACCTGGTGAAACGCCCGTGCCGCCTGCGCCCGTTTTCGAACCGTCTACGAATTCTCCACATTGCGCTTATCCGCCAGCTTCTCTTAATCCACGCGGGGAACTTCCACATGGACATCAATGTGATCCAGCAACGGCCCACTGATGCGCTTCTGATAGCGCGTAATCGCCGACGTCGATCAACCGCACTCCTTCACTGGGTCCCCATACAGCGGTGTTCGGAATGATTGAGCCCATGGCAACTTCGGTGCATTGATTGAGGCAGCTATAGGTTCTGTCACCTGGCTCAATATTTCTGCGCACTGCTGTAGAAGCCGCAAGGACACCCGTGCAGAGAGCTGTTGCAAACAATATCTCATAAGAACAAAATGGGGAAACAGGAACAACTCTCAAGAGAATCAGGAATTTAGATGTGTTAGGGTTCTTAATAATCGATAGCTGTGCTGAGATATTATTCCATAATGGTAGTCATAGAGCAATAAATGTATTAAATCCCCCAAGAGAAATCCTTGACAAAATCCATTAATCATTGTAATCTATAATTCAGAAACTAATTCCCGCTTCTCCCTAAAAGTCGTCTTTTGCATGGCGTGTCCAATTACAGAACTCTTCCAGGAGCAACAGTGATATGGACAGTAACTGGTTAACAAAAGGGGTATCTGCTGATGGGTTCGATTGGCACGGACCAGTTGATCCAAACACTCGCAAAGCTATCGTCGATTTAGAGCAGAACTTCAAGAAGATTTGGTATCTTGAACGGGCAGTAGAGGCCTCGCGTTCCGTTGGTCGAGTGCTATTTCCAAATGGCAAGAACTTTGCGACCTGCTTTCTAGTCGCACCTAAGCTCATACTTACCAACAACCACGTTTTTAGCACACCCGAAGATACTGCAGGTGTGCGTATCCAGTTTAACTATCGTGAGCAATACAATGGGGACCTCGCAGACCCGGACGAGTACCAATGCGATCCAACTACATTCATAACAGATAAGACCCTCGACTTTACTCTTGTTGGACTTACCCAGCAGGCCAGGCCAGCCTATCTGCAGCTGCGTCACGGTGACAGCCCAGTTCGGGGAAATCACACTGCAATCATTCAACATCCCAGTGGTTCTCCCCTACAGGTAGCCATGCGCGATAACTCGCTGGTCTACGACGACGCCAATATGATTGAGTATTTGACCAATACTGACTACGGCTCCAGTGGAGCACCCGTCTTCAATGACAATTGGAATGTTATTGCTCTTCACAGTCAACGGGTGAAAGACCCCAACTCAGACATCTGGTATCGCAATCGAGGCACTAAAATCGAAGCTATCCTGCGTATTATAGGCAAAGGTGTAGATCAGCTCATTCCTCATTAGAATTGGCGTACACGATTATGAAAGAATTGCATATCAGGCTATCTGAATCAGAAACAGGGGATTACCAAGCTGAAATCATCGCCCCACCGCTGGACGCAGAGGACTTTGACTTGCCCGCAAATCCCGGCTGGCCCTGTCGGCTCACACTGCCCTCGCCATTGCCCGACAGCAACTGTACCCTGGCTGATTTTCAAGGCTACCTGTTGGATTTGGGGCAGAATGACCCGGATGAGCTGAAGACTATCGGTGGTTACCTCTACGATTTTCTGTTCGGCCCCCTGGACCCCGAGGGCAACGGAAATGTCCTTTACGAGTACTGGGACAACTGCCTCCACCAGAGTCTGCAGGTACAAGTTGACGGAGTGCGCACTGTACTACAGCTTGATAGTCCCTCATTGATCGGTGTGCCGTGGGAATTGTGCAATCTCGGTGGGGATTACCTCGCGATGCAGACACCCCATACTATGCTGCGCACGGCCTGGAAAGCGGGTGGAGCTTTTAGGAGAGAGCCAGTGCCGCTGCCAGGCTCCAACACACGGGAGCCGCTGAGAATGTTGCTCGTCATTTCTCACAGACCTGATGATGTGTTGGTCATGGGACCAGACGAAGCGCTGAGCGTAGATAAGGCATTGTTCAGACTGCTACCCTGGATGGTTGATCTCCATATCCTAATACGCCCAACCTTTGGCGAACTGCAAGAATGGTGCGAGAACTGGGAGCCACACATCTTGCATTATGTCGGTCATGGCGAGACAACTGCTGATGGAAGACCGCGCCTGTTGCTTTATGAGCGCGGAATGTCTGACGCAACGCCCATCGACCAGGATGATATGATGAATCTTTTTAGGAGGAGAGTGCCACGACTGGTCGTGTTAAATGCCTGTCGCTCTGGTCAGATGGGCAGCGTGGACATGAGCATGGGAGCTGCGCGAGCCACGCAAAGCTTCAGTGCACGGCTCATCCAGAAAGGAGTGCTGGCCGTCATTGCCATGCAAGCCGACATCAAAGGAGAGGACGCCGTGGCCCTCGTGAGCGATTTATATCGGGAGCTTGCTAAGGGCAAGCCAATAGATCAGGCCTTAACACTCGCTCGGGAGCATAGTTTTGCAAATGGAAGAAATGAAGGAAAATGGGATTGGGCTTTACCCGCCCTGTATCTGGCAAAGGGTGTCCGCGCTGAGGAGGTGTTGCACCTTGATGACACCGAAGCGGAGCCGAAAGTCTTTCCTGCTATCGCCAATAACTACCATTGGTTGCCGCTTTCCATGGGAGTAAAGATTCATGTGGGCCGTGAAAAGGAACAACTGACACTGGAGAAGAAAGTGCTAGCCCCTGACCTGGCGGATATCGCACCGATCACACTGTTACATGGTGTGCAGGATATGGGCAAGACCACAATGCTGTACTGGCTTTCAGAAGGGTGTGCCCGACGGGGCCGTCCCTTTATCTATGCCGATTTTGCACGAACCTCGTTGAATTACTGGGATGTGCTGCGTTTGATCCGTGATGGTCGCCTGGAAACAGTGAGTGGAGTCGCGCTGCACAACCATCTCCCTCTCGACACTGATCTGCTGTTCAACACCTTTAATGATGCCCTTAACCGCAAGGCCATCGAACACTACGCTGCTGAACATCCTCAACAACCTGAAAGCTCTACGGCTGTGAAGGATGAAGCGCCTGATAAAAATCCGATCAGCGAGATGGAAAAGCAGGGAGGGGTCACCATATTTTCTCGAGTAGAACAGGGAGTGCGGGCTGACGAAAAAAATCTCTACGAGACTATCACCGAGGAGTTCTGGAGCAGTCTGGCTCGTGCTGCTGAGCCAAATGGCCTCATGATCTTTCTCGACCATATTGATAAGCTGTTTCCAGGTACTGTAGAGATCATGCACAAATACCTCATTGATCGTTTACTGACTGCCAACAGTTCCTCTCCTGTGAGCAAAGTCCGACTAGTGTTGGCTGTACGAGATGCTGACTTGACTGATGTAGAGTCGTTGTTTGAGCAGAATGATGCGGGAAAAGCGTGGAATTTCTTGTTTGAGCTTGCACAGAAAGATGGCTCACAGGTGAGAGAAGTGAGAGTTGAAGGGCTGCCCCATGAACAGTTGCACTGGTTAGCGCAAGTGTGGGCGCGGCGCTATTTCATTTCCTGCCGTGCTGCAACCCCCTTCAAGAGATTCGTAGACGCCTACTTAGGTGGGAGAAACCTGGAGCCCAGGCATGTTGATGCTTACGTGAAAAAGCGAGTCGACAGTTACGACCCGGTCCCCATAGCGCCAGGTCGACTGGTCACCAACTTGCTTGATCCCCAGTTCATTAAAGATTGGCTCAAAACGCTGTAAAGTGAGTCACGACAATGAAAGCAGATCGCCGCACACAACTCGAGCAGGTGCTGAACGAGGCGCGCCAGCTGGTACGCGATTACGAGCATAAAATTGCCCTTGAGAGCGATCCTGCTCGCAAGAACCTGTTACAGACTGAGTACAAAAAAACACAGCAACGCATCCAGGAATTTGAGGAGCTTCTGCATGCTTACAGCCCGGTAGTGGCAAGTACCGTATCTCGCCCACCTGTCGAGCAACAAGCAGTTGCTCCTCTGGAGCGCCGACAAGAAAGCGCTGCGCCTGTATCTGCTGTATCACTCCAGGTGACTGAGTTGGACAGAGCGCCCGTTGCGCTGGAGAGGCTCGCACTTCCACACTGGTTTACCAACGATATGCTGCCTCTTCTCCTCTCTGATCTCATAACGGATCAAAGCGAGCAAAGATCGATCCTGGACGAGTTGCAGGCATTCAGGCAGGTAGAAATCGTGCCAGGGGGTGACCGCTACCGCGTCCCTGAGCGTCAGCGGATTGACCTGCTTAAAAGCTGGCAAGGCCACGATAGGCGGAGTGAGTTTATCCGTCTGAGCGCATTACTGGCGAACTATTGTGCGGGATGGGCCAGTGTCGAAAGTGGAGCCAGGCAAAACGAGTGGCGCTGTGAACAACTCTACCACCTGGTCGTGTCCAATCCAGAGCAGGCGATGCAGTTGTTGAAACTATGGTTTGACGAGTCCGTTGAAACAAACTTCGATCTCAACCAGGGCTATTGCTGGCTCTTGCAGTTGGAAGAGCGGCGGCAGATACTGGCAGAGCTGGAAAGTACGCGCATTCCTCCTGCTAGGTGGACAGCCGAGCTGAACCAGCGACACGAGTATTTGACGGCCCGCGCCTTTTGGACCGAGGAATGGTTAAGAACCATAAACTACCAGGAGCGCGACGAACTGAAGCGCCGTTTTCCCCCTCCGTCCCCGCTCGCTTCCTTTGGTTCCATAAACTACCAGGAGCGCGACGAACTGAAGCGCCCGTTAGAAGACTTTTTTAGCGGTACGAGCGAGGGCGCTCCCTGGTTGCTCAGCTTGTACGCCCAGGGCGGGTATGGCAAGACAGCCACCATCCAATGGCTGCTGGCCCGTTACCTGCTGCCGCGTGGTTTCGTCTGTGCTCGCTTCGACCATGATGGTCTCTCCACAAACGAGCGCTTGGAGGTGTTCCAGCAGCCCGATAAAATCCTAAAGTGGGTGTCCGAGAACCTCAATGCCCAGCGCTTGCGCAAAATCGAGGCATTCCAACGACAGGCCGAGCTGCGGAGTGACCCCATAGGACACTTTACGCTCGTGCTACGGGAGACGTATGGCGAGAAGAACGTGGTGCTGTTCATCGATACGCTCGAAGTGTTGCTCGAGGACGAGAACTCGCCAGAGGCAGGAACGGCTTTGATGAACCTGCTGAGTGTCCTCACTCGTATTCGTAAAGGCGACCTCTCGTATGGTGGCAGCACGCCGGGCTATGCCAACCTTCGCGTTGTGCTGTCAGGTCGTCAGTGCCTATCTGATCGCTATGCTCATGAGTTGCGCGAGGCCCTCTCCCAGGGAAACGGGGGTGCATCGCTGCCTCTTGTTGAGTTGGAAGTGCCTGGCTTCAGGCTAGAGGAGGCCAGGCAGTACCTCAGCCAGAAACGCAAGCTATCAGAGCAGACCACAGAGCAGATCATAGCAGTTCTGGAAAAGGCAACCACGAACGGTCCCACAGGGAGAACTACTGCATCAGCCACGAACAGAGTTGAAATTGTCCCGCTCAAACTGGCGCAGTATGCTGATCTGTTGAAAGAAGCTCCGACGAGTGATGTCGCGTCTCTTCTTGCAAGCGATGATATCGGCACAGCCTATCTGGTCAACCGTATTTTGCAGCGCATTCAAAATCATGCGATTCGCTGGCTCTTGCGCTATGGGGTCATCTTTCGACGACTGGATGCCCAGGCGGCTCAGGTGTTGATGCCCTTCCTGGGGCAGGCACTTGCAGGTCACAAAGAACTGGATGATCCCGACCTGGACCCGCCCATGGTGCGTGCAGCACTCGCCGCGAGTCGTGAGCAAGCTGGAAAACCTGTGGGAGAAGTCAACCAGTTGTTTCATCAATTGACCCGCTATAGCTGGGTTGATCGCCAGGGCGACTACATAAAAATCCATCCCGAAGTCAGCGAGCCGCAACTGCGGATTGTGGCGAAGCAAAAAATCTTCAAGGTCCTGCAACAGGCTGCTTTTGAGCATTATAGAGATCGCGTCGAACGCAGTACGGATTTGCATCAGCAGGCTAATTACCTGCGCGAGGCCATTTTTCATGTTTTGCAGATAGGAGAAGAGGGTCCAGTCTATTGGCGAGAACAGTTCAGCCGCTATCGTAAGGGACCTGCGATGATGCTATGGACATTAGTTGACGAAACTTTTATACAGGCCAAGCATCCCTGGTCAGACATTCTATTGTCTGACGAGGACCGTTTTCACGCCTACCTCGACCTCGCAAATATTCTACTGGCCGAAAAAGAACAGCCGTTTCTCTCTGATCAATTAGCAGTAGCCGAAAAGATGGCTGATAATGCGCTTGAACTTGCCCCCAAAGTGTCATTAAAGGCTGGCCGTTTCTCGACGAATCTTGTCCTTGCCCGAATTGCCCTGGCCCAGCACAGGCTGCCCGAGGCACTGGACACAGCAATGAAGTGCTCTGAGCAGGCTACTTCTACCGACCAGTATGCCGAGGCATTGGTAGTCTTGGGAGAGGCTGAGGCAGCAAACAGTAAATGGGAAAAAGCACTCGACACGTTTCGTACTGCCTACAATCTTGTCAAGCCGGGTCTGAAAGGTTTGCTTACTCCATTAATAGCAAAAGCTATAGTATCAGTCTACCGACTCGTACAGACCGTATTGATCGAACAACTGCTCAACAGCCCCAAGTGGCGCGATGCTCTGCCACTACTGGATGAGGCTCGCACACAGTTCCCAGAAGATCCTTCGATACTTGCGAACGCAGCCCGGATGGCTTTCAAACTGGCCCGTTTCAAGGAGGCGACACAGCTTTACCAACAGGCTATCGAACGGAGCAACGAAATTCAATCAGCAAAACTTATTGTAGAGCAACAACTCGTGCAGTTGTACCAGGGGAAGAGCATCACTCTGTCAGCGACCGATACGTCGATGCTTGCCTTCACTGCGGCAGCGCTGCGTGGCGATTGGCCTGGCATGGAAAGTCTGTTAGATGCCCAATTGGCAACGGCGACAGAAGCTAAAACGCTAGAAACAATGAACACCTTGCTGCAATACTATGTGGAAGTCGCGGGCAATTGGCAGCAGGTCAAAGACTTACTGGAGCGTGGGGCGAAGTGGGTGAGCAAGCTTCCTGAAACAGACCCGGCTGTTGCTCGTTATGATGTGGTACGACAGTACATAGATTTTCTGAATAGCCCTCTTGTATTGAAGCCAGACGTGGCGCGGAGGGAACGCGAACGCCGCTTACATCAGATCAGTACGCTTCGAACGCCTGAAGCACGGGTGCGAGCGAAAGGGTTCCTCTTGCTGGTGCGTTTCTACGGTGGTCTTGTAGCAGAGCAGCCGCGGACTCAGGAGCGGGAGGCCATACGTATCTACACGAACTGTGCAGTTGAAGCGCTCGACCGCACATTTGACTTGTTGCTGGAATTAGCGCCTCTCGATCAGGTGGATATCATGCGTACTCTGGCGGCACTACCAGGGTGGTCATCGGCACTCATAAATGATGTGACGCTGGACCCCTCGGAGCGTTCGCCTCTCCTACTCCTGGCAAAGTGCTTTGCCCGTGTCGATGTCTCAGAACAACCGTCCTTCCTGGCTCGCCTGGCAACTATCGGGAATATACAGATCGAGGACAGGCTCGGCGTTTTGAGAAGGCAGATAGTGACCAGTGGCTCAGATTGGCCCCTACTCTATACCTCCTTTGCCCGCTTGCTGGCTGCCTTCGGACTGTATGGAGACGCCAGGGAGTTTCTTCGTGAAATCGGTGTAGTGAAGAGCGCTCAGATGCCCATGATGCGGACGCTAGTAGCCCAGGATCAGGCATTTATCGCCTCCTGGGAAGAAGGGCGACGTATTCTCGCAGAGGCTATTGCTTATCTCGAACAGATACCACAGGCCCAGGGCAATCTGATCGATGAGCTACAACTTATCCGAGCCTATCTTAGCCTGGATAAAGGCATAACGGAAGAGCAATGGCGTACCGTTTTCGATCAGTCGACATTCCTGTTCTTTACGAGTGCTGACAATACGCGCCTTTCGCAAGACTTCCACATATTGAGAGCAGTGAGTAGTATCAGGTCAGGCTATTTTGACGAGGCTCACCGCGCTCTGAACGTGGCTTCGGATATAGCTCTGAACCTTGGCAACACTTATGCTCTCAGCGCGCTTCGCACAGCCCAAAACGAGTTGCGGCGTGTACAGCAGAGCCGATTGGAACAAAGCGACCTGCTTGAGCATCCAGGTACTGAGCTCGTTTCCTCAGTAACATCTCTCGTTAGCAAAACGAGCACGAAAGAAGTAGGGGGAGCTATCGAGGAAGAGACCTCAGCACTACCTCCAACCAGCAAAACCGATGACCACGGACTAGAGATGACCCTTCAGCAGATGGATGAGACCACTATTGAAGTCGTGCTGACCCCATTACAGCAGGAAGGCAGGCGGTTTAAGACGAAGACCCAGTTGCAAGGCATCAAACGATTACTCCCGCAGGGCACATCGTTGCCGACTCTCCCCGATTTGGATTACTGGCAAAAACTGCTGAATGCCGACTCAAATCGGGGCCACCGCCTTGAGCACATAGGCGCAACCCTCCTCGATGATCTGTTACCCAGGAAGGGACAGGGCCGCAGCCTACTGGTTCGCTGCCTTGAGGAGGGTGACCAGTCTGTGCGCTTTATCATTAAGGGAGCCGAACTGGAACGTCTACCCTGGAGCATGTTGTATGACACCAGGACCAAGCGTTGGCTCGCCAACCACTGTCGCCTCAGTTACAACCACCCGCCATCCGAACTGCTCACAAAGCCTGGCGAGGCTATTGCTATTCTCTCTGCTGTCGAACGTCATAAGAACTATAACACGTTGATCCAGATTCGGAAACTTTATGAAGGATCAGCAGCTTCCAATTGGTTCGACAGCTATGAGTTGCTGGGTCAAAGCGGCCCATCAATGAGTGCAAGTATGTACAAGCAACCTTTCCTCGCTCAGGTCAGGCTTGTACATTTGGTAGGCGATTTGAGCGAGTTGGACGATGTAAAGGGTATCTTTCTCAATATGGGCTCTTCAAACTCCTCTGAGATGGTTGACCGCCTCACCCCGGACCACCTCGCACGTCGCTTACGTCGACTGAACATCAGCAAAAGTTTAATCGTGCTTGAGCCACTCTCAACTGGCTCGATGTTTGAAGATGTACGCGTGCTGATGCTGCGCAATAGCTACGCTGCCGCCCTAGCACGGCTTGGCCCTTGGACTGTTCTGGCAATCGGCCCTAAGCATAGTTCCGCAACAACCAGGATGGTTGAGCGCTTGCTCCAAGCAGACGTACTGAAAACCAAGCTGTTGGAAAACATAGTGCAGGAGGCGCGGCAGCAAACAACATTATCCAGTTTCTCTAGTCTTCTGGAGGGACAGTTCGAACTCTTCTATCCAGATCTCCTGTAGACCTGGAGGTGTATATGGTTGATTTGCCAAAACTTTTCAAGCTGAAGCAGTGGGAGCTACAAAAAAAGTTCGAAAGCATCAAGGATGAACTGGACACCTGGGAGCAGTTGACTGCGGATAAGCAGCCGCTGCAAAAGCATTACCGGCAAGTTCGGCGTTTGAGTAAGGAACTGACCGGAATGATCGATGTGGTCAAGACTGAAGTCGAGAAGTTACAGAGGACCTCGGACCTGCCTTCCTTTCTCCTCCAGCTCCGCCGTGTCGAGTTCTTAATCCTGGAAATACATCGCACCTGGCACTACTTTCGCCAGAAGCTTGCTGCACGGCAAGGCCCGCCTTTCGCTCAACTGTTGGAAGCGCTTGATGAGTTCGTGTGGGCGTGCTACCAGCCAGCCGTTCTATATATGAAAGATATCCCCGAACCGCCTCTCACCTTTTTCAGCAGCGATTGGTCACCGATGGCCTCATCCCGTCATGAATTGCTGCCGTTGGAGCAAACGACTGACTTAGGCTCCGAGCAGTACTCGCAGTATGCGCAGGGTGGGAAGTTCAACTCCGCACGTCTGAACAGCCTGGTTATTCCAGTTATCAGCATGCCCTGGTTCCAGGCCACGTTCCTGCCCGAAGCTCTCTTGTTGGCCCACGAAACCGCGCATCTGCTCGAGTACGATCTGGACCTGACAGCAAACATCGAGCGCAACCTGAGGACAGTCAGTATCGAAAGCACTCGGCTCGAAAAATACTGGCTCCCCTGGAGCTCTGAGGTCTTCGCCGACCTGTACGCTGTCCTTCACCTTGGACCAGCTTTTGTCGGGGCGCTTTCGTTGTTGCTCTCGCAATCAGCAGAAGCTGTGCTACGTACTCCTGACCCGAACAACTGCTACCCACCGCATCATCTGCGCATGCTCATCGCTCTCACAGCATTAAAGGCCGTTGCCTCTCGAGCGTTTGAAGCAGACGCACTTCGATTGGAAAAAAGCTGGAACGAAGCCTACGGAGATTCGATACCAGGGCAACCGTGCAGCTACGAGATCACAGACTATGTGTTGTCGGGATGCGCCCAGGACATCGAAAAGGTCGTGGCAGCATTGCTGGACGGAAGGTTTGATGTGCTCGGTGGGAAATCATTAAAAGAGATCAAGGGCATCCCTTGGACCAGGAAAGAGCAGGATGATGCCCTGCTCGTTCGCGACAGCCTGTTAAAAGAGGATACACGTCTCCAGGGAGAGAGAGCGCGTATACTGCTGGCCGGAGCCCAACTTGCCTTTCAAGAGCGTCCACAGGCGCTTATAAACAGCGGACCGTCTCGCCAAAAAACACAGGCTGACTTGATTAAACGAATCGTCAGCAGGCGCACACCCGGTACACGCGGCCCAGGCGACCCAAGGCCATTGCCTCCACTCAACGCGCAATCAGACGCATCTGATCAGGCAACCGGTCGGAAGCGAGCAGAGGCCATGCTAGCTGCATTCGATAGTGCACAACACAGTCAAAACGATGCAACGCCAAAAAATTGAAAGAGGAGCAACCAATGGCCGAGGAGTATTTTAAACTTTTTTTCGATGATAAAGGCTATCCGCAAGACCCTACTAGTCAGGCGGCAATTATCGACACTTTAGTGAACAGCCCTAAACCTGTTACTGACCTATGGATTTTTGCCTACGGCTGGAACAATGACCTGATGAGCGGCACCAGCACCTATGATAAATGGGTTTCCCGCATGCGGGAAGTGCAGAAGGAGAAGATTAAAGATCCGATCTACAACCCGCTTTTCATAGGCATTTATTGGCCCTCCAAGGCATGGGACAGCACCATCGTGAAGAAGGTTGCCAATTCAGCAGCGCCTGCCAGTGGAGAGGCAACAACAGGTGGTGGCGTAGGTGAATTTGAGATGGGAGGCGATCCATCACCCCAGCCAGTGGCCGCGCCTAGTCCGATCATTGACACCGAGGATAAAGATCGCTTTGTCGCTGACTATCGCCCTGTCATGGACCCCGAAGGTATTTACGGTGAGGACTATGACCGCGACTTCGGTCGCCTCTACACCTTAATGGCCCTATCACAACCACCTACCGATCAGGAAATTAGGGAGTTCATCAAAATATTCAAAAAGTACGAAACTCCTGACCCACACGCCGATCCGATTGAAAGGGAAAATATCAGTAGTGTACCAGTCGAGGTGGTCGTGAATCAGCTTAAAGAGTCACAGCGATACGAAAGCTTTTCTGCTCATGACGTGTTACAGAAACTCTTCGGCGTCTTCAGCTTCTGGAAAATGAAAGGTCGCGCTGCAATTGTGGGCGAAAACGGAGTCCGCCGTTTCCTGGTCGATGTCAAGAAGGCTCTAAGCCAGCATGACCAGCGGGTACGCATTCACCTGCTGGGTCACAGCTTTGGAGCTAAGCTCGTCACTGCGGCAGTCTACTCAGCAGCAGGTTCACGAGATGTGGAACGCCCACTGGTCAATACCCTAGTATTGCTTCTAGGTGCGTTCAGCCAGTTTTCCTTCAGCAGTGCTATTCCGGTCGAAAAGAGTGCTCCCGGGCACTATGTCCCAGTGGTGGAGGGTGGATTGGTAGCTAATCCAGTGATTGCGATCTACTCGCGCTATGACACCGCTAATAAGTACCTTTATCCTCTTGGTATGAGCCTCGCGTCACCAACCAACCGCTATGAAATTGGTGGGTCAGACGACACATTGGAAACATATCAGTTATCAAAGAATCGTTTCGGTTCCATCGGCGCGAACGGTGCACAAGGTTTAGAAGAGACAAGTTACCGCGCCATCGACATGCCGCCAAGAGATCAAACCTACGATTGGGATGATTTGACCGGGGTCTCTTGCCTCAATGTTGATGGGCAGCAATTTATCAACAAAGGTGGCCCACCAGTCGGAGCCCATAACGACAATAGTAGCTATGAAATTTTTTATCTCGCCCTTACAATATCACTACGCTAGTAGACTCTGCAGCAAGAAATTCACGGATTTTCATGTGGATCAGGAGACTGTCTAAAAGAGTGGAAAGACCAAATTCAACAAAGTGATCTCCTTTCCTATTTGATGTAGCATCATGGTTTAAAATAGTGGTAGGACTGATTGAGGGCATATCTCAGGAAAGCGAGAACATGGGACAACAAGAAAGCCTCGAAAAAACCTATCATGACTATTATCCGCTGCTCTTTGCCATCGCCTATCGCATGCTTGGCAGCGCCAGCGATGCAGAAGATATCGT
>Ga0187805_10000500_pt1 | contig 12909 bp, 9 predicted proteins | sample NC_wetland_sal_i_6_FD_132965 | JGI IMG/M metagenome (GOLD analysis project Ga0187805, IMG submission 132965) | Wetland sediment microbial communities from Neuse River Estuary, North Carolina, USA - Control_5 | ecosystem: Environmental > Aquatic > Freshwater > Wetlands > Sediment | place: USA...
GCAAAACGGCCCGTTTGCGGCCTCCGAGTGCGTTTCGTGCGGCGCCTGCGTGCAGGCATGTCCAACCGCGACGTTGATGGAAAAATCGGTCATCGAACTGGGCCAGGCCGAGCACAGCGTCGTCACGACCTGCGGATACTGCGGCGTCGGATGCTCGTTCAGGGCCGAAATGAAGGGCGACGTGGTCGTCGCAATGGTGCCCAATCCCGACGGACACGCCAATCATGGCCACTCGTGCGTCAAGGGCCGCTTCGCCTGGGGCTACACGACGCATCCGGATCGCATCACGCGCCCGATGATTCGCAAATCGATCGACCAACCGTGGCGCCAGGTGTCGTGGCGCGACGCAATCGAATACGCCGCGTCAGAGTTCAAACGCATCCAGCAGGAGTATGGGCGCGGCGCGATCGGCGGGATCACGTCCTCGCGATGCACCAATGAGGAAACCTTTCTCGTGCAGAAATTGGTGCGCGCCGCGTTCGGCAACAACAACGTCGACACCTGTGCGCGCGTTTGTCACTCGCCGACCGGTTACGGACTCAAGACCGCGTTCGGCACCTCGGCGACGACCCAGGATTTCGAGTCGGTGATGCATGCCGACGTGATCATGGTGATCGGCGCCAATGTCACCGAGGGTCACCCGGTTTTCGCGGCGCAAATGAAGCGCCGAATCCGCCAGGGCGCCAGGCTGATCGTCGTCGATCCTCGCGTCACCGAAATCGTGCGGCTGCCGCACGTGCAGGCCTCGTATCACCTGCAAATCCGCCCCGGCACCAACGTCGCGCTGATCAATGCGCTCGCGCACGTGGTCGTGACCGAGGGCCTCGCCGACGAAGCGTTCGCGGCTGCGCGATGCGACCCGGATGAATTCGCGGCGTGGAAAAGGTTCGTCGCCGAGCCGCGCAATGCGCCCGAGTCGATGGAGAAGATCACTGGCGTGCCCGCGGGCCTGGTTCGCGCGGCTGCGCGCCTGTATGCCACTGCACCCAACGCCGCGATCTATTACGGGCTTGGCGTTACCGAGCACAGCCAGGGGAGCACGATGGTGCTGGGCATCGCGAATCTTGCGATGGCGACCGGCAATATCGGCCGGCCGGGGGTCGGTGTGAATCCCCTGCGCGGCCAGAACAACGTGCAGGGCTCGTGCGATATGGGTTCGTTCCCGCACGAGTTGAGTGGCTATCGCCAGATTTCCGATGACGCGGTGCGCGCGAGTTTCGATGCCGCGTGGGGCGTGCGCATCGATCCCGAACCGGGCCTGCGCATTCCCAACATGTTCGACGCTGCGCTGGACGGCAGCTTCAAGGGCCTCTACATCCAGGGCGAAGACGTCGCGCAGTCCGAACCAAATTCCCAACACGTGGCGGCCGCGCTGCGCGCGATGGAATGCGTCGTGGTGCAGGATTTATTTTTCAACGAAACCACGAAATACGCGCACGTCTTTCTGCCCGGCTCCTCGTTCCTCGAAAAAAACGGCACCTTCACCAACAGCGAGCGGCGAATCTCGATGGTGCGCAAAGTCGCAGCGCCTCCCGCCGGGATGGAAGATTGGGAAATCACCTGCGCGCTTGCGGCTGCGCTCGGCTATCCGATGGAGTATTCGCATCCGTCGGAAATCATGGACGAGATCGCGCGGCTGACCCCCACCTTCTCCGGGGTCAGCTACGAAAAGATCGAACGGCTCGGCTCCGTGCAATGGCCGTGCAACGACAGCGCACCGGCAGGCACTCCCACCATGCATGTCGATCACTTCGTGCGCGGCAAGGGCAGGTTCACTATTACAGAGTATGTCCCCACCGAGGAACGCACCGACTCCGAGTACCCGCTGATACTCACTACTGGCCGAATACTCAGTCAATATAATGTTGGTACGCAGACGCGGCGCACGCTGAATGCCGCGATGCATGCGGAGGATCGCCTCGAGATACATCCGAGCGACGCCGAGCTGCGCGGCATCCGCGACGGAGACTGGCTCCAGGTGCTGGCGCGCCGCGGCGAGACGCGCTTGCGCGCGCTGGTGACGCCGCGCGTCCAGCCCGGCGTCGTATATACTACGTTCCATCATCCGGATTCGCATACCAACGATCTGATGAGCCAACATTCCGATTGGGCGACCAACTGTCCCGAGTACAAGGTCACCGCCGTCCAGGTTGCGCCGGAAGCGCGATCGGTCCAGGCGCGCAGCGGCAATGGGCACCCATACGCGGAGGATCCGGTCGCCGGTCAGGACGTTCACGCGACAGATATTCAGCACCTCGTCATGATGGCCAACGATATTGGCGCCTACTTCGCCGGCTATCCGGATCAGGGCGAAGCTGTCGAGGAGATCGCGACTCACCTTCGCAATTTCTGGGAGGCCCGGATGCGCCGCGAGATTGTCGACTACGTGGAGAACGGCGGGGCTGAGCTCAGCCCGCTCGTGCGCGAAGCCGTTACCCTTATTGCGACCGAATCGGTCCCCAGTTCGGAAGAAGTTGGTGAAGGATGAAGATCGATTCCCCGCACGTCCGGGATGCTAACGACATGGCGGGAGTTGCTCGCGACGAGATTCGCGAACGTCGCGCGCTCAAATGGCGCGGTGGCAAAACCTCGAAGGGCGCCGAAAAGCTCGCCGTCGAAGAGCCGCTGGAGATTCGGCTCGCCGGCCGCCGCTTCACGCTCACGATGCGCACGCCGGGGAATGACGAGGAACTCGCCGCCGGCTTCCTCTTTGCCGAGGGTTTTATAAATGACGCGGCCGAACTGGGAGAGATTCGGCGCGTGCCCGGACACGCCGGCGCGCCCGTGCCCAACGTCATCGACATCGTGCTGAACGTGCCCGCCGACGGACTGCGCAGCCGCCTCAAGCGCAACTTCGTGATGAGTTCGAGCTGCGGTGTATGCGGCAAAACCAGCATCGATTCGATTCGCCGCCGCGTCCCGAAAGCCTCGGACTGCGCCCGCGTTGCGCCGGCCATTCTGCTGGCGCTCGCAGACAAACTCCGCGCCGGTCAGCGCGTGTTTGCCGCGACCGGAGGACTCCACGGCGCCGCGATCTTCGAGCTCGACGGTGCGATGCTCGCGGTACGCGAGGACGTCGGCCGCCATGCCGCGGTGGATAAAGTGATCGGATACGCGCTGACCAATGCGATGCTTCCGCTGTCGCGTCATCTGATGATGGTCAGCGGGCGGCTCAGCTTCGAGATTGTGCAGAAGGCCGCAGCCGCCGGCGTCCCGATTCTCGCGGCGGTCTCGGCGCCGTCGTCGCTGGCGGTCGAGCTGGCCGAAGAGATCGGCACGACGCTGGTGGGCTTCTTGCGCGACGGCAGCTTCAACGTTTACACGCGCCCCGACAGAATCGCGCGATGACCGTTCTCGCCCGTGAATGAAACCGACAAGTACGATTTGACTATCTACGAGGGCACCGCGTGGTACTACGCGCGGTATCGTCCGGCGTATCCGCCGTCGCTGGCCACTGTGCTTCGCGAGCGATTCGGACTCGACGGTACCGGCAGGTTGCTCGATCTCGGGTGCGGTCCCGGCCCCGTCGCGATTGCGCTCGCGCATCTGTTTGGCGAAGTCCTGGCGATGGATCCCGATGATGCGATGCGCGAGGAGGGCGCGCGGATCGCGCACGAACGCGGTATCAGCAATATCGAGTGGCGATTTGGCGGGTCGAAAGAATTGTCGCCCGCACTCGGAAAGTTCCGCCTCGTCACGATGGGCGAATCGTTCCATTGGATGGATCGGGCGCGCACGCTCGACGCGCTTTACGAACTTGTGACCGACGGCGGGGGCTTGGCGATTGTTGGACGCGGTGCTCCGCTTGATGCTCCACCGATGACGCCGTGGCGCGCCGCAATTAACACGGTGGTCAAACGCTACATCGGTGAGCGGCGCCTGCCGTGGGACCCGGGTCCGTCATCGGACGGTTTCGAGGCATACATTGTGCGTTCGCGCTTCAAAGACCTTGCCATCTATCACGAAACATTCGATGTCGAATGGACCATCGACTCGATCCTCGGGAATCTCTACTCGATGTCGTTCTGCAGCCGGCGCGTGCTCGGCGACCGCGTTGATGCGTTCGAGCGCGACCTGCGCGAGGCGGTGCTGGCCGTCGAGCCCTCGGGCATTCTCAAAGGAGAACCGCCCGAGTTCTTCGCCTATATGGCGTGGAAGCGCTGAATCGAGCGCCTGCGCCGATCCTCTTGAGCGTGCCATCGGAGCGGCGATAACCTGTACGATGATGCCGGCGGCAACGAAAGCGAATGTATCCGCGTAAGCGTGCACTCGAGCGCATCGCGCGCGAAAAAGTGCTCTATCAGCGCCACCCCGGCGGCGACATTTCGGTCTGCGTCGTCTATCCCAACCTCTACCGGCTCGGGATGGCCAACCTCGGCTTCCAGGCCGTTTTCCATATTTTCGAATCCGATCCGTCGGTCGCTGCCGATCGCGCGTTCGTGCCCGACGCCGACGAGCGCGACAGCTTCCGCGCCGGCGGTGAGCGTCTGGTTTCGTTCGAGCGCGGCCGTCCGCTCTCTGACTTCAACATCCTCGCGTTTTCGATCTCCTTCGAGACCGACTATCTCAATGTCCTGAGCGTGCTGCGGATGGCTGGGATTCCGGCTCGTCGCGCCGATCGCGCGGGCCGCAATTTTCCGCTGATCATCGCCGGCGGCTCCGCCGTTTTTCTCAATCCCGAACCGATCGCCGACTTCATCGATCTGTTTCTGATTGGCGAGGGTGAGGAGATGGTCCCGGAGTTCATCGAGCGGTGGCGCGTGACGCGCGCGATGCCCGATCAACTGCGCGAGCTCGCAGCCGTCGAGGGCGCCTATATCCCCGCCTTCTACACTCCCGCTTACGACGATGCCGGCCGCCTCGCCGCGGTGAATTACAGCGGCCCCGGCAGTCCACAGGTCAATCGCCGCCTGATTCGCGACCTCAGCCGCTTCACCACCTCGTCGCTGATTCTCAGCGAGGAATCCGTCTTCGGCGACATGTTCCTGGTCGAGGCCAGCCGCGGATGCCAATGGGGGTGCCGCTTTTGCGCGGCCGGTTTTATGTATCGGCCGATTCGTTATCGCGCGCCTGAAACCCTGGTCGCCCAGGCCGAGCGCGGCCTTGGCGAGCGCAGGGTGATCGGCCTGGTCGGCGCCGAGATGGCCAGCGTGCCGGGCGTCGCCGACATCGCATCCGCGGTCGCCGATCGCGGCGGACGGCTGTCGCCCTCGTCGCTGAAGGCCGATTGCATTTCGCCCGCGCTCGCGTCTGCCCTGGCGCGCGGCGGAAATCAAAGCGTGACCGTCGCGCCGGAGGCCGGCAGCGAGCGGATGCGCAAGGTGATCAACAAGAATCTTACCGAGGGCGAGATTCTCGGCGCGGCTGACATGATGCTGGGCGAGGGGGTCGGCAACCTGAAATTTTACTTCATGATCGGGTTGCCCGAAGAGCGCGACGAAGACGTGCTCGCGATTGCCGAGCTGGTCGCCAGGGTGCTCGAACGCGCCCGAGCGCGCCGCACCCGCATCGGCTCCGTGACCGTGTCGCTCAATCCATTCGTGCCCAAGCCGTGGACGCCGTTCCAATGGGATCCGATGCAGGACGCGCGATCGATCAAGCGCAAGGTCGCCATCCTGCGGGGCCGCCTGGCGCGCCTGGGACAAGTCGAACTCGATGCCGAGTCGCCGCGCGAGGCGTATTTCCAGACCATGGTCTCGCGAGGAGATCGCCGCGTCGGCGGTATCCTCGAACGGCTGGACGCCGCGGGATGCGAAGGTCCCGGACCCGTCTGGCACGAGTTGTCGAAGATCCGCCGCGAGGTCCGCGCGGGCAGCGGCAAAGCTTCATCCTTGCCCGACCCCGATTTCTTCGTCACCCGTGCTTACGCCCACGACGAGCTGCTGCCGTGGGACTTTATCGATCATCACATCCACAAATGGTTTCTGCTCGCAGAACGAAAGAAAGCCCATCATGAGCATCAGAGTCCTCCGTGCGACGTGGTTCGATGCACCGTGTGCGGAGCCTGCTAGAATAAAACCAGTGCGCAAGTCGAAGAGGGGAGGAAGAGGAAAATGGTTCATCGTGATTTTCGTTCAGCGCAGATAACAGCCATTCTGGCGGCGGCGATGCTCGCGTGGTCGGCGCCGGCCTTCACCGCCCCAGTCGGAGAGGAAGACGTTCCCGCAACTTCGATTGTGCCGGCCGGCGGCGAGAGCGCGCCCGCGCCGGTCATGTCTCCATCCTCGGCGGGGACTCCGTCGGCGCCTGCCGCCGCCGGCATGCCCATGATTCCCGCGCCGGGGCCAAAGCCCCCTTCGCACCGCGCGTCGAGCAAGAGCACCGTCCACGAACCGGAAATCGAACCCGCGAATACTCGGCTGAAGGTGCTCCAGGCGGCGCCGGTTTATTCCGCGCCCGCCAAAACCAGCAAGCATATCGAGCAGTTGACGCCCGGCAAATTTGTGATGGTTACGGGCTCCACTCATTATTTTTTGCAGGTGAAGCTCAAAAACGGACAGACCGGCTACATCGAGCCGTCGGCGGTCGATCTAGTGCGGCCGACCGATAAGGTCTTCGTCCTCACCCGCGACGCCGGTGTGCTCGAAAAGCCGAATCGATGGGCCAAGAAACTCGCCGAGGTTCACAAGGGCCGCAATGTTCACGTCGTCGGCCTCTCGCTGAATTACCTGCAAATACGGATGAAGAGCGGGCTCGAAGGCTTCGTCCCGATTACCGCCCTCGAATAGCGCTCCCGCCATCGGCCGCGCTCACCGATCGAGCTTTTCGCGCTCGACGCTCGCCCGCCGTGTCGCTATAAGTCTCCGCTCGGGGAGGCTTAGATGACGGATCGGGAACGGCAGGGTTGGATCATCGTCGCGAGCCTGTTCGTGACGCTGGTGTTCGTTTTCGGCTCCGGCTACAACACCGGCGGCCTGTTTTTTCCGCATCTGTTGAAATATTTCGGGTGGAAGCGCGCGCAGCTATCCACCCTGCAAGGCGCCGCGCTGCCGCTGTCGGCAGGGCTTAGCGCTCCGCTCGTCGGATGGCTGCTCGATCGCGTCGAGGCGCGGGTGGTGATGGCGGCCGGCGCAATCATGACCGGCGTCGCGTTCCTCATCGCCAGCCGCGTCGATTCATTCGGTCCGTTGTTCGGCGCCTACGTCCTGCTTGGCGTCGGCATCGGCGCATCGACGCTGCTGCCGTGCTCGCTGGTAATCGCCAACTGGTTCGGTGCGCGCCGCGGGCTTGCGATGGGCCTCGCCTTTGCGGGCACCTCGCTCGGCGGTGCTGCGATGACGATGGTTGGGAACTTCGCGATCGTGCGCGGCGGATGGCGCGCCGGCTACGTCGCGCTGGCGATTCCGATGTTCGCCGTCGTGGTCCCGTTGATAATCTTCGTCGTCAGGACCCGCCCGCCACAGGCCGAAGGCGTCAGTGTTGCGCAGGCCAGCGACGCGTTGCCGGGATTCGAACTGCGCGAAGCGTTCCGCGTGCGCTCGTTCTGGATGATTTCCGCAGCGCAGTTCTTTTTCGCCGCCGTCGCGGCCGGCGCGGGATTGCATCTGATCGCCTATCTCACCGAACTCGGCTACACGCCGTCATTCGCGGCCGGCATGATGAGCTTGGTGTACGTCTTTGCGGCCTTCGGCAAGCTCGGGATGGGCCTGTTTGCCGATCGCATGAGCGCAAGAATCGCGTTGACCTTCAACTTCCTCGCCGCAGGCGTCGGGATGCTCCTGATATTCGGTGCGGCGCGAACCGCCGTGCTGATTCCGTTCGTGCTGATTTTCGGATTGTCGCTCGGCGCGCCGTTGGTGCTGGTTCCGATGCTGGTGGCGGAGTCGCTCGGGCTCAAGCGCTTCGGCTCGATCGGGGGCATCGCGGGTGTCTTCAACACGATCGGCGCGTTCGTCGGCCCGGTCGGTGCGGGAAAGATTTACGATCTGAGTGGCAGCTACGTGCCCGCCTTCGAAGTGTTTGTCGTGATGTGCATCCTCGGCGCGGCGGTGGCATTTTCGTGCCGCTCGCTGGAGTCGGAGCAGGATCGCCAGAGCGCGCTGCTCCCCGCCACCGCGGAGCCGATTCGAACAACTTTGCGCTAGTCGCGCTTGAGCGCGAGGATCGAGCGGACCTTGGCGCCCACGTCCGGCGCCTTCACTACGTCGGTGATGATCGCTACGGCGTCGGCGCCGGCCGCGAGAGTTTCCGCGACCCGCGCTTCGGTGATCCCGCCGATCGCGACGATCGGCAGCTTTACAGCGGCGCGTATCGCGCGAAGATTGCCCAGGCCCACACCCGCGGCGATGTTCTTCAGCCCGCCGGGATACATCGGTCCGAATCCGATGTAGTCCGCGCCGCCATTTTCAGCCGCGCGCGCTTGCTCGAGGTTATGCGTCGAAATTCCAATTATCATCCCGGGACCGGCGATTCGCCGCGCGGTGTCGAGCGGCAGATCTTCCTGTCCAAGATGCACTCCGTGCGCATCGGCGAGCATCGCGATATCGACCCGGTCGTTGACGATCAGAATCGCATCGCGGCTGCGGCATATCGCGGCAATTGCGCGCGCCGCGGCCAGAAAATCGCGCCCCGGCGCATCCTTGAGCCTGAGCTGCATGATTCGCGCGCCGGCCTCGAGCAAGGTCTCCGCCAGCGAGACCGGCTCGTGTCCGCCGGCCGGATCGACGATCGCGTAAAAATGGGAGGGCAGCCGGGTCATCCGCCGGGAGATTTGGTCAGCACGATCTTGTGGTCGGTGATCTTCTTGCGCAGCGTGTTGCGATTGAGCCCCAGCATCCGCGCCGCCCGCACCTGGTTGCCGCCGGCGCGCTTGAGCGCAAGTTCGATCAGCGGACGCTCGATTTCCGCCACCAGCCGATGGTAGAGGTCGCGCGGCTCCTCGCCGCCGGGCGAATCGAACCATCCTGCGATGCGCTGCGAGATGATATCACCGAGCGTGGCGCCCTCGGCCGCCGCCGCGGCGGCTGCGCCGCCCGGGCGGGTGAGCTCGATATCTTCGGCGCGAATCGTAGTGCCCGGTGCGAGCAGCGCCGCGCGCATCACGGCATTTTCGAGTTCGCGCACGTTGCCCGGCCAATCGGCGGACTCCAGTTTGGCGCGTGCTTCGGGGCTGATGGTGGTGGCTCGGGCGCCCATCTCCTGGGCCGCCTTGGAGACGAAATAATCGGTCAGCTCCGCGATGTCCTCGCGCCGCTCGCGCAGCGCCGGCATCTGAATCGGAATCACCCGCAGGCGAAAGTACAGGTCCTCGCGGAATTTCCGCGCGGCAACCAGGGTCTCGAGGTTCTGGTTGGTCGCGGCGATTACGCGCGCGTTGACCTTGAGCGTCTCGACGCTGCCGACCCGGCTGAACTCCCGCTCCTGCAGCACGCGCAGCAGCTTGGGCTGCAATTCGACCGGCAGGTCGCCGATTTCGTCGAGGAAGATCGTGCCGCCGTCGGCCATCTCGAATTTGCCGGCGCGCCGCTCGGCCGCACCGGTGAATGATCCGCGTTCGTGCCCGAACAGTTCGCTCTCGAGCAGACCGTGCGGGATGGCGGAGCAGTTGACGGCGACGAATGGCGAGCGCCAGCGCGGCGATTTGAAATGGATCGCACGCGCCACCAGCTCCTTGCCGGTGCCGCTCTCGCCGCTGAGCAAAACGGTCGCGTCATTGGTGACGACGCGCCCGATCAGCTTGTAAACCTCCTGCATCGCCCCGCTGCAGCCGATTATCTCGCCGCCGACCAGCTGGCGATTCACCTGGTCTTTAAGCCGGTTGAGATCCGCGGCCTGCGCGCCGACTTCCACCGCGCGCTTGACCGCGGCCGCGACCAGATCGAGGTTGGCGAACGGCTTGGTCAGGTAGTCGTGAGCGCCGCGCTTCATCGCCTCGACGGCGTTGTTCATCGTGCTTGCCGCGGTGACCACTATGATCAGCGTGCGCACGGTGTCGGCGTGCGCCGCCGACAGTACTTCAAGTCCGCCCGTGCCCGGCATGATGATGTCGAGCAGGGCAACGTCGAAGCGATTGCTGCGCAGTGCTGCAAGCGCGGCCGCGCTGTCAACCGCCTCTTCGACGCGATAGCCGTCGGCCTCGAGCCGATGGCGCAAGACGAGGCGAATTGCGGGATCGTCGTCGGCGATCAGGATTGCCGCGCCGGCGCCCGGCTCCTTCAGAGGTTCGGCGAAGTTTTGGTTCGAGACGCTAGCGCCCATGAGTGTCGTGCTCACAGGCTACAATCGTAACAACAAGTTCGATCTTGTCGCCAATACTCGACGCAGCCCGATCTCTCATTGCGGGCGTTTCTCCGGGGGCATGATTGGGAGCGTCACCTTGAACGTCATCCCGCCCTTGGCCTCGATGCCGCCGCGATTCGCCCACAGCCTGCCCCCGTGAAGCGCGATGATTCGCTGGCATAGCACCAGCCCCAGCCCGGTTCCGGCCGGCTTGGTGGTGAAGAACGGCCTGAACAGTTGCGCGAGTTGGTCGTCGGGGATGCCGGCGCCGCTGTCGCCCACCTCGACCCGCAGGAACTGGCGGCGCCGCCCGTCGGCCGTCATGGTGAACTCCCGTTCCATTCGCGTATGCAGGCGAATCGTCCCCGACGAACCGATCGCCTCTGCCGCGTTCTTGATCAAATTCAGGAACGTTCGTTCCAGTGCGCCTGCGTCGCCAATCACGTCGGGCAGGCTCGGATCGAAATCCTGGATCACGACGACGCCTTCGGGCGGCTGCGGGAACAACCCCGCCATCCTTAGCGCCTGGTGCAGCACGATGTGGATGTTGACCGGCTCCTGCGCCAGGCGCTGCGGCCCGCTGACCATTAGCACTTGCTCGACGAGCGAAGCGATCCGATTGACGCCGTCGAGAATCACGCTGCAGTACTGCTGCGCGCGTCGGTCATCGGGAAACATCCCAGCCATCAGCTCGGCGGCTCCCTTGATCCCTGTCAGCGGGTTCTTGACCTCATGGGCCAGGCCGGCCGGCGATAGTTGCAGGCTGAAGTCGCCCGTGGCTGCCTCGGCCGCGGTTTTCTCGTGAGACAGGTCGTGAAGCAGGATGATAACGCCCCCGGGCTGTCCCTCGGCGTTCAGCAAGGGGGATACTTCGGCGCTAATCGCCAGTTCTTTAGGCCCCGCCGTCAGAACCGCCTCCATGTCTCCAAGGTCCTGCCCGCTGTCCAGGCAGGCCCCGATCATCCGGCGCAACCAGTCGTTCTGGCGCATGAGGTCGGCTACCGTCGCCGCGCTCACCTGGGAGACCCCGAGCATCGTCGTGGCCGCCGGGTTGACCGCTATGGGTTCCATCGCGGGCGAAAGCACAATGATCGCGTCGGTCAGGCTATCGATGATGTCGCGCCAGAGATTCAATTTTGTGCCGGTCAGTCGCCTTGGCCGGTTCCACGGTAACACAAAGTACCCGACCGGCTGAAACTTTATTTGGCAAGTATATCCGCGCCGCCAGGCACCGAAATTGGTGAGCATTTTCAATGGTGATTAAGGGAACTATTTTCAAGAATTAGACTTTTTAATAGCTTATGCACCGCGAATCCGTTGATCTGGCTCTTGGCGGTCGCTAGGGTTGGGGTCAACTTGCTGGGGGAGAATGGCCAGGAGAAAGCCCATATATCGAGTGTTTGTTGCCCTTATGGCGGCCTTGGTTGTCGCCGGATGGGCGTCCGCTCGTGCCCTCGCCCAAGAATTATACACTCCCCCCGATGAACCGTCTGTGGAGGCCGCGCCTCCGAGCCTAGTGGGACAGAGCACAGGCTTTGATCTCGAGACTCCTGCCGAAGCCGGCGCCCAGCCGATTGCGTCGCCGTACGTGCTTCCGCTGCCTCAGCCGGTTCCGCCGTTCCCGATTCTCCTTAATCGGTCAGTTCGCCGCTATGTGTCGGATTTCCTGAGCTTCCCCGGTCAGCTGCAGGATGCCTTCGATCGCAGTCACCCGTACCTTCCCGATATGGTCCGGGTGCTGAGAAGCTATGGCCTGCCCGACGACCTGGTGTACCTGGCTTTCGCCGAAAGCGAATTTTCCAAGGCCGGCAAGGGTCCGTGGCAGTTCAACACTGACACCGCCAGGCGCTTCGGTCTCCGTATCGACGAATACCTCGACGAGCGCCGCGACCCCGTGATGTCCACCAGGGCGGCGGCCGAGTATCTGGCCACCCTGCACGACGAAGCCGGCGATGATTGGCCGATGACCCTGGTCGCATGGAACAACGGTGATAAGGCGATCGATCGCTATTGGTCGTTGCGCGGGCCCAACATCGAAAAGTTCGGCAATCGGCTGCCGCGGCGAACCCGTGGGCTGCTGAGACGTTTCATGGCCGTCGCCTACATCGCCCATCATGCCGATAGCTACGGAATCACGCCCGTCAAGCTCGACGACCCGCCAGCGTATCAAATGCTGCCCGTTCGCGGCGGCACTCCACTCAGCCGGGTTGCCCTCAATCACGGGACGACCCTCCAGCGCCTGCATGACCTCAACCCCGCTTTGCTGCGCGATGTCGTTCCTCCCTACGAGCGGTCGTACAGCCTCCGCCTTCCCACGGACGGCAACGCCGCCGGCGCGCAGCACGTCGTATTCTAGGCAGGGGTGACCCCTGCTGATCGTCGGCGCGCATGCGACCGCAAGAGCCACACGTAGCTCACTGCTGAAGCGCGACAACGTCGCGCGAGCAGGTGCACAACCCAAAAACACTGAGTGCAGGGGTCACCCCTGCCGCGAAGCCCCGCTTTTGATTTCGGTGCAGGGGTCATCCCCTGCTATCCTTTTTTCCTCATGATCAGCGCCGACCAGGCCCTTCAAATCGTACTCGAAAACGCAGCTCCGCTCGGCGTCGAGCGGATTCCTATCGTCGAGGCAGCTAGCCGCGTGCTCGCCGAGGATATCAGCTCGCCGCGCGATATCCCCGGCTTCGACAA
>Ga0187805_10000501_pt1 | contig 12907 bp, 12 predicted proteins | sample NC_wetland_sal_i_6_FD_132965 | JGI IMG/M metagenome (GOLD analysis project Ga0187805, IMG submission 132965) | Wetland sediment microbial communities from Neuse River Estuary, North Carolina, USA - Control_5 | ecosystem: Environmental > Aquatic > Freshwater > Wetlands > Sediment | place: USA...
CAGACCAATCCATTTCTGCGCACCGACAGCCCCGAACTGCGAGCCAATCTGAAACAGCGCGATCCATCGGTGGCCGACGACCCGATCGCGATTTTTGCCAAGGCTCGCGAACTCAAGGACCATTTCTAGCAGGGGTTGGCCCCTGCATCCTTGCCGGGAAAAAAAGCGCTCCTAGTTCCCTCTCCCGATAACGGGCGAGGGAACGGGAAGGAGAAGGAGCTGGACGTTTGCAATCTAGAACGGTTTCATGACGGCGAGCGCCAGGGTCGCGATCAACAGCAGGCTCACCGTCCCATGGATGACGCGAAACTCGCGGCGCGATGACTGGCTCGGATTATCCTCGAGGAACGTGATCCGCCGATAAAACCGCACGTGATAAAACAGCATCACCGCGACCAGCAGCAGCTTCCCTTGCAGCCATCCCTGCCGCACCACCGCCGGCTCCATCAGGATCAGCACAATTCCAAGACCGATCGTGATCGCGGCTCCAACGTTGGTCGCAGCCTGGAACAATCCGCGCGCCGCGCCGAGGAAGCGTTCCTTGGGCAGTCCGACTTCTTCGGGCACGCGGGCGAGCAGGCTGGCGATCATCAACAGCCCGCCCAACCAGAAGACCACGCCGAAGATGTGAAGTGCGACAATGAAGTTGCGAAACGCGTGCATCGTGTTCCCCGTTGCGTCAGGTTGCGCGGAGTTCGACTCCGCTGGTGGCGGCGAGCGCGAGCATAGCGACTGCGGCGCCGCCGAGGTAGGGCGCCGCGGGTCCCATCAGTTGATACACGAGCCCGCCGGCGAGCGGGCCACAGATGCGTGCGAGCGACAGGGCCGACTGATTCAGGCCCATCGCTTCGCCCTGCAAATCGCGGCTGGTGTTGCGCGAGATCAGGCTTGCGATCGACGGGCTGGCGAAACCGTAACCCAGAGAGACCGCCGCCAGCATCGCGAGCAACGCGGCGCGCGATGAAATCGAGCCCATCGGCGCCAACCCGGCGATCATGGCGAGCAGTCCCATTTTCAGCAGCCGCACCTCGCCGAACCGCAGCACGGCTTTTCCCAGCAGATAGCCCTGCGCCAGCGCCTGCATCAGGCCCCAGAAGGTCAGCAACACGCCGATGCCGAACGCGCCGTAGCCGTAAACCACGGGCACCATCAGCGCAAACGTCGCTTCGAGCGCGGACAACGCGGAGGTCTGTAGAAATGCAATCGCGAACATCCGCGCCAGCCGATGGCGGAGCAACTCGCGCGGGAGCTTGAGCAGCGGCGCGATGAAATGGGCGAGGTCGACCTGCGCGGAGCGATCGGGATGATGCGACTCGGGCAGCCCGGCCGCGGCGAAGATGAAATTGGCGAAGGTCAGCGCGCTGGCAAAGAACACCGGCACGCGCAAACTCGAACGCCCCATGATTCCGCCGAGCGCGGGTCCCAGCACGAAGCCGAGTCCGAACGCCGCACCGATCAGTCCCATGCCCTTGGCGCGATGCTGCTCGTCGGTGGTGTCGGCGACGTAGGCCTGCGCGGTCGAAATCGTCGCGGCGCATGCGCCGTGCATCGCGCGCGACGCGAGCAGCCAGAAAAAGGTTCCGGCGAAGCCGTAAATGAAATAGCCGATCGACGAGCCGAGCAATCCCAGCAGCAGGATCGGCCGGCGTCCGACCCGATCGGAGATTCGGCCGAGAATCGGCGCGAACACCAATTGCATCAGCGAATAGATCGAAAGCAGCAACCCCACTCCGACCGCGCCGACGCCCATTCTATGCGCGAACATCGGCAGGAACGGGATGACGATGCCGAAGCCGAGCAAGTCGATGAACACGGTCAGAAAAAGGATCAGCCGCGAGGCGGCCGGCGGCTGGGCGCTGGTGGGCGCTTGCTTGACTGGTTCGATGCTTGGCATTGATTGATCTACGCCGGTTGAAGAAAATCGTACGCCAGCGGCGCAGTCAAGCGAATCGATTCGCAATCAACACGAGGTACCGATGGCGACTTCCTATCAGGCAGAACTCAAGCGCAAAGAAGTCAGCGCCGATGAGGCGGCGGCAAAAGTCAAATCCGGCGACTGGGTCGAGTACGGATTCGGACTCGGGCAGCCGGACTTGTTCGACCGCGCGCTGGCCGCGCGAGTGCCAACGCTCGAGCGCGTAAAGATCCGCGGATGCCTTGCGATGCACCCGCGTGCGGCGGTCGAGGCGGACCCCGAACAACGTCATCTGGTTTACCTGTCGTGGTATTTTTCAGGCCCGGAAAGAAAACTGCACGATCGCGGCCTGGCCGATCATATACCGATGAACTTCGGCGAGGCGCCCGACAACTATCGCCGCTTCGTCGAAGTCGATGTCGCGGTGTTGAAGACGGCGCCGATGGACGAGCACGGATTTTTCAACTTCGGCCCGTCGGTCACCTATCACAAGGCGATCTGCGAAAAAGCCAGGACTCTAATCGTCGAGACCGACGCGAGCGTGCCGTATGTCTTCGGACTCGAAAACGCGGTGCATATAAATGACGTCGAGTTCGTGCTGGATGCGGGCGCATCCGCGATGCCGGAGCTGAAGTACCCCGCGGCGAATGCGGTCGATCGGAAAGTCGCGGAACTAATCGCGCCGGAAATTTTAAGCGGCGCCTGCATCCAGATCGGGATTGGCGCGATGCCCAACGCGGTCTGCGAGCTGCTGGCGGCGGCACCGATCAAGGATCTCGGCGTTCACACCGAAATGTTTGTCGATTCGCTGGTCTCGCTTTACCAGGCCGGCAAGGTGACCGGCGCGCACAAAGCGACCAACCGCTACCAGATGGTGTACACGTTCGCGGCGGGTTCCAAACGGATGTACGACTTTCTCGATCGCAACCCGGCGTGCTTTGCCGGACCGGTCGATTACACCAACCTGCCCAATCGCATAATGCAGAACGACCGCGTCATCTCGATCTGCAACGCGGCGCAAATCGATCTCACCGGACAGGCGTGCTCGGAGTCGGCGGGCATTCGGCAGATAAGCGGCACCGGAGGACAATTGCAATTCGTGCGCGGCGCGTACGCCTCGCGCGAGGGCAAGTCATTTCTATGCCTCGCCTCGACCTACGAGCGCGACGGGCGGCGCGCCAGCCGAATCGTCGCGCAAATCGACGAGTGCAACATCGTCACCACGCCGCGCACCGACGTGATGTATGTGGTGACCGAATACGGGATGGTCAATCTGAAGGGCAAGTCGGTGCCCGAGCGAGCGCGCGCGTTGATCTCGATCGCGCATCCTGATTTCCGCGAAGAGCTGGAACGTCAGGCTCGCGAGCGTCGGCTGATCTCGCGCGCCGTTTTCTGAGATTGGTGAACAGTTCAGCGCGACGGCGTTGCGTGGTCGTTTTCGTCGGCGAACTTGTACACCAGTTCATCGGGGCGGGCGTAGCCAAGCTCGCGGCGAATGAGGCGCTCGATATAGCGGTGGTCGGAACGAAGCTTCTCGACGGACGTTCTAAACGCAGCGTTTTGCGCGGCCAGTTGATTGCGGCGCTGCTCCAGCGCCGCGCGATGGCTCTGGAGCGCGACTAGGTCGCCCGGCCCCAACTTGCCGAGCAGCGCGTTTAACAGCAGCATCACGAGAACCGCGCCGAAGATTAGGCTGAGCCACTCGCGGCGCAGTAGAAACCTTAACCGGGTCATCCGGGCAATCGTAATTCAAGCGTTGGGCTGAGTTCAAGATGTCTAATTTTGAACGACATTCTAAAGGCCCGAAATAGACCGGTTCGGTTGCACTCTTTCTACTTTAAAATTTCTTTATAAATCATCTCGTAGCTCTTGATTTGAGAATAACATGTTTCTATAATCGGCCCGAATCGATGAGGGATGGATCCTCATCTATAAGAAGTGGCGCTTGTCCAGCAGCAGCCTAGGAAGAGGAGGTACCTATGCCAGTGAGAAGGAAACGGGCCAAAAAGGCCACCAAGTCCAAACCGATGCGAAAGAGCAAAATGGCAAAGAAGAAGCCGGCCAAAAAGACCAAAAAGAAGTAACCACTTAACGAGTTTACCTTCGGGCCAATACCCCGAGGGCTGGCTAAGGCTGCCAGAGATTGTTGCTGGAATAAGCCGGGGCTGAAAGGCCTCGCAACACGGGGAGAGCCCCCTCGGAAGAGGGGGCTCTTTCCTTTTCTGCGCTTGCTTGCGGGCGCGCGCGTTCAACATGATAGGCTTCGAGCGGCTCGAAGTTTCGCAGGCCTTATGTCCCGGTCGGCAAAAGATTTTGACGCGATCATTGTTGGCGCGCGCGTAGCCGGCAGCGCGGCCGCATGATTCGGCAGAGCGATGGACGACGTCGAACTGGGCAGAATCCCCGCGCAATGTGAGCGCCCCGAGCCGGTCAAGTTTGCGTGGCCGATCGTGCTGCTGCCCGAACTTTTCACCACGCCGCGGCATCTTGGGCTGCTGTTCGGTTATCTCGCGTCGATCGGATGGGAAGTGTTCGTGCCGGATCTGCGGGCTGCGTTGGGCCAGGGCTCGACGCCTGCGCTCGAGAAACTTCGCTTCAATGACCTGGCCGCGCTGGCCGGCGAAGCGATCGACGGGATCGGCCGCGATGCAGTCGTGCTCGGTCACGGTCTCGGCGGCTTGGTCGCGCTCAAACTAAGCCGGCATCCTCGAGTGAAGGCCGCGGTCGCATACGCGCCGCTGGTGCCGGGCTTTCGCACGCTGCTGGTCGGCGGAATCGCCAATCGCCTGGCGATAGCGTGGCGGCGGCCGATCAAACCGCCGCGCGGCAGGATTCTGTTCGAGTTGATCGCCGATTCCGATCCGTTCACTCGCGAAGAGTTAATCAACGCGCTGGTACCCGATTCGGGCGCGGTCGCCGCCGACGTAATGGCCGGCGCGATCGAGTTCGCGGTGCAGGAGCAGGCTGCGCCGCGCCTGATTGTAGCGGGCGACTCGGATATCTTTGCGCCGCTTGCGCTGACGGCAAAATTTGCCGAGTCGATCGGCGCGAAGATCGCGACGATCGCCGGGCGCGGGCATTGGCTGGTTGGCGGACGCGCGCTCGAACGCGCGATCCACGAGACGCAGCGATTCCTGGTGCACGCGCTCGGCCAGGATTTGCTGCTGCTCTATCCCGAAGAATGGAAGAACGATCCGGACGATTAGTCTGCGGTTGAAATAATGAGAGAATCCATCACAGGTGAAAAACCGATGGCGAATGAAAACGCGCAAAAGAATCTGATCGTGGAGGAAGAAGCCGGGCTGGTCACGCTTACGATGAATCGTCCCGAGAAGCGCAACGCGCTCTCGACCGCGATGATGGCGGAACTGACAGCCGAGCTTCGCGCGATCGGCAAACGCGCCGACGTGCGCGCGGTGATAATCGCGGGCAACGGGCCCGCATTCTCGGCCGGTCACGATCTGGGCGAACTGAAGGGACGCGAGCTGGCATTCTACCGATATGAATTCGATCTGTGCGCGCAACTGATGCTGACGATTCAGGCGATTCCGCAGCCGGTGATCGCGCGCGTGCATGCGATCGCCACCGCCGCGGGATGCCAGCTCGCGGCGACGTGCGATCTGGTCGTCGCGGGCGAGAGTGCGAGTTTCGCCACGCCGGGCGTGAGGATTGGGCTGTTCTGCTCGACGCCGATGGTTGCGCTGACGCGCGCGGTCGGCCGAAAGCATGCGATGGAAATGCTGCTGACGGGGCAGCCCGTAAATGCGCGCACGGCCGCCGAGTGGGGACTCGTAAACCGGGTGGTGGCAGACGCGGAACTGGTCGCCCAGACGCGCAAGCTGGCGATGCAGATCGTCGAGGCGAGCCCGCTTGTCATCGGAATCGGCAAGCAGGCGTTCTACGCGCAGATCGATCTCGATACGGCCAACGCCTACGACTACACGAAGGAAGTGATGAGCCAGAATGCGATGGCGTCGGACGCCCAGGAGGGCATCGGCGCGTTCCTGGAGAAGCGCAAGCCAGTGTGGCGCGGCGGGGGGTGACCCCGTACCCAGTCTTTTTGGGTTGTGCGAAGGGTGGACGCGAGAGGCGCGGTATTGATCAGGCGTGCGGTGCTTGTTAGAGTTGCACATGGCGCATCTGATTAAGCGGACTGCGTACAAAAACTGAAGGCAGAATTGAGCCCGCGGGAAATCCGCGGGCTCTTTCTTTTTTTTACCCAAGGAGGGTCACCTAATGGCGCATCAGGAGCTCCGCGAAGCACTTACCTTCGACGACGTACTCATCGTGCCGCAGTCGTCCGACCTGCTGCCGGCGAATTGCGACGTCTCGACCGTGCTGACGCCCAAAATTCGCCTGCGCATCCCGCTCGTATCGAGCCCGATGGACACCGTCACCGAATCGCGCACTGCGATCGCAATCGCGCAAATGGGCGGAATCGGCTTTGTGCATCGCAACCTTTCGATCGAAGAGCAGGCCGGCGAGGTCGAGGCGGTCAAGAAATATGAAAGCGGAATGATCGTCGATCCGATCACCGTCCATCCCGAGCAGAAAATCGGAGAGGCGCTGGCGGTGATGGAACGCTACCGGATCTCGGGGCTGCCGGTGGTCTCGGACGGCCGGCTGGTCGGAATTCTGACCAATCGCGATCTGCGCTTCGAACGGCGGCTGGACAAGCAGGTGCGCGACGTGATGACGAGCAAAGTGATTACGGCGCGTCCGGGTATCGACCTCGAACACGCCAAGGAACTCCTGCAAGCGCATCGGATCGAGAAACTGCCGCTGGTCGACGATCAGAATCGGCTGCGCGGGCTGATCACCGTCAAGGACATGGACAAGGCGATCCGGCATCCCCACGCGAGCAAAGATCAGATGGGGCGGCTGCGGGTTGGCGCGGCGGTCGGAGTGGGCCCGGAGCGTGAGGCGCGGGTGGCCGCGCTGCGGCGTGCGGGCGCCGACGTGATCTGTATCGACACCGCGCACGGGCATACCAGCAACGTGATCGACGCGATCAAGGCGACCAAGCGCGAATGGCCCGAGGTCGAGGTCGTGGCCGGAAACGTCGCGACCGCCGAGGGCGCCAAGGCGCTGTGCGACGCCGGCGCAGACGCGCTGCGCGTCGGGATGGGTCCCGGATCGATTTGCACCACGCGGGTGGTTGCCGGAGTCGGCGTGCCGCAGATTACGGCGATAATGGACACGGTCGCGATTGCCGAGCCACGCAACATCCCGGTGATGGCCGACGGCGGAATCCGCTTCTCGGGCGATATCACCAAGGCGCTGGCGGCCGGCGCGACCAGCGTGATGATCGGCGGGCTGTTCGCGGGCACCGAAGAAAGCCCGGGCGAGACGATTCTCTACCAGGGGCGCACGTACAAGCTTTATCGCGGGATGGGATCGATTGGCGCGATAAATGAGCGCACCGGAGATCGCTACGGGCAGATCGACGTGCCCGAGGGCAAGCACGTGCCCGAAGGAATCGAGGGGCGCGTACCGCATCGCGGCTCGATCGCGTCGAATATCGAGCAACTGGTGGGCGGGTTGCAATCGGGGATGGGTTACGTAGGCGCGGCGAATTTGGCGGAGCTGCGCAAGCGGGCGCGCTTCATCAAGGTCAGCGACGCCGGAATGCGCGAGAGCCACGTGCACGACGTGTTTATCACCAAGGAAGCGCCGAACTACCGGCAATAAGATGCGGGGCTCCGCGCCCCGCGCCCCCGGCAGGGGTGGGCCGCCAGGCCGCATCTTCTCTTCTTCACTAAAGTGCAGGGGTTACCCCTGCCCAAGGAAGCGCGAAACCCACGGCGGGTTTCGCTACAATTAAGTTCTCCGGCGGTTTGGCGCGATGGCAGAAAAAAAGCGACTTCGGGTGGGCGTGCTGTTTGGCGGACGCTCGGGCGAGCATGAAATTTCGATGCGCTCGGCGCTGACCGTGATGTCGGCGATGGATCCGGCGCGGTACGAGATTGTTCCGATTGGGATTGGCCGCGACGGGCGCTGGTATCTCCAGCACGAGGCGCTCAAGCTGCTCGCCGAAAAGACGCCGCATCTCGCAGCGCTCGACGCCGGCGGCACGCAGGTGACGCTGCTGCCGCATCCGGAGGGACAATCGCTGGTCGCGGCGCCGGCCGACGGCACGCGCGGCGAATTGACGCGCACGCAGGATGCGATTCCGGGTGCGCTCGACGTGGTGTTCCCGGTGCTGCACGGCACCTACGGCGAGGACGGCACGGTGCAGGGGCTGCTCGAGCTGGCGGGGATCGCATACGTGGGCGCGGGCGTGCTTGGCTCGGCGCTCGGGATCGACAAGGACGCGCAGAAGCGCATCCTGCGCGACGCCGGCATCGCAGTGGTGAAATATTTCGCGATCGATCGGGCCGACTACCGCGAGACCCCGGGGCTCGGGGCGCGGCTGGCGCGCAAACTCGGTTATCCGGTGTTCGTCAAGCCCAGCGCGCTGGGCTCGTCGATCGGAATCAGCAAGGTCAAGCGCGCCGCCGATCTCAACGCCGCGCTCGACGACGCTTTCCAATACGATCGCAAGGCGCTGATCGAGGCCGCGTGCGAAGGGCGCGAGTTCGAGTGCTCGGTGCTGGGCAACGATCGTCCCGAAGCGTCGGTTCCCGGCGAAGTCCTGGTCAAGGGCACGCATGAGTTTTACGACTACGAGTCGAAGTACATCGATCCCGACGGCTCCGCGACAAAAATTCCCGCCGAGTTGCCGGCCGCCAAGGCGAAGAAGTTGCGCGCGATGGCGGTGGCGGCGTTCAAGGCGTTGTCGATCCGCGGGATGGCGCGGGTCGATTTTCTCGCCAGCCGCGATTTGCGCGAGATCTACGTGAACGAGGTGAACACCATCCCCGGCTTCACCGCCATCAGCATGTATCCGAAGCTGTGGGAGGCGTCGGGCTTGCCGTTGCCCAGGCTTATCGATCGCCTGATCGAGCTCGGGCTCGAGGAGCATCGCGAGCGCGCCTCGCTCAAGATCACGTATCATCCAAAGTCGCTGGCAAAGCCGGCTGACCGAGCCGATTAGAAATGCAGCGGCTACTGATTGCGACCACCAACCCGGCGAAACTTGAAGAGTACCGATTGATCCTGCGCGGCATCGGCATCGCGCTCGAACCGGTGTCGCCCGCCGAGCTCGGAATTTCCGAAACCCCCAGGGAGACAGGCGCGACTTTCACCGAGAACGCGTTGATCAAGGCGCGGTTCTATTTCCAGCGCGCGCGAATTGCGACGCTGGCCGACGACGGCGGACTCGAGATCGACGCGCTCGGCGGAGAGCCCGGCGTCCGGTCGCATCGATGGCTCGGTTCGGACGGCAATGAATCGGATCAAGCGCTGGTCGACGAGGTCATCCGCCGGATGAAGGGCGTCGAGGCCGGGCGGCGGACGGCGCGAATTCGCGCCGCGATCTCGTTGATCCATGAGGAAGGCGGCGTGATCCGCGAGCAGACGGTGGAGGGCGCAATCGAGGGCGTGATCGCCGAGCGCGCGTACCCGAAAATTCGCGCGGGATTTCCGTATCGCGCGGTATTGGTCATTCCCGGGCGCAACTGTTATCTGGGCGAACTCGGCGATGAGGAAGAGGCACAAATCAGCCAGCGGCGGATTGCGGTCCTTAAGCTGCGCGAGGAGCTCGAGCGGATAGCCGCAGGATGCGCCGCCCAACTATTATGAACCAGCGGCGCGGGTTAATATCGCCACGCAAAAGGTGAAGCGCAAGCGCAAGGGCAAAGTCGTCGTGTTGCATCTGGCAGCGCGGTTCCCGTTCGCGGGGGTGATCTGGCAATTGGTTCATCACCTGTTGGGACTCAGCCAGCTTGGTCTCGACGTTTACTACATCGAGGATCACCGCGCCTACGTCTACGATCCGACGATCGAAAGCGTCACCACGGATCCGTCGCGCAACCTGAAGGTCCTCGGCCGCGTGCTCGAGCGCTTCGGCTTCGGCGAGCGGTGGGCTTTCCTGGACTCGGTGACAGAGCAATACGTCGGGATGCCGCGCGAACGATGCATGGATCTGTTTCGCGACGCCGATTTGATAATCAATCTGTGCGGTGCCACCGAGCCGCGCCAGGAGCATGAGCGCAGCCGCTGCCTGGTGTACCTCGAGACCGACCCGGGGGTGTTCGAGCTCGAGCTGATGCGCAAGATTCCGACTGCGACGGCGTTTGCCAAAGCGCACAAATTGTTCTTCACGTATTGCTACAATATCGGCGCGCCCGATTGCCTGCTGCCCACCGCGGGCCTCCAATGGCATCCGACCCGTCCGCCGGTGGATCTCGAACAGTGGCATCCGGGCGTCGGAGAGGCCGAGCCGCGTACGTTCACGACCGTGGGCACGTGGCAGAACAGCGGCAGCGACATGGAAATCGCGGGCGAAACCTACTACTGGTCCAAACATCTGAATTTTCGCAAGGCGCTCGAGGTCGCCGCGCGCGCGAATCAGCCAATCGAGATCGCCACCAACCTGACCGGCGGACCCGACTACGAGCGCGCGATCGCCGGAGGATTTAGCGTGACGCCGGCGGTGCCGATGTCGCTCGACGTGGATACTTACCGCGAGTACGTCAGCCGCTCGCGCGGTGAGTTCACGGTCGCGAAGGACATCTACGTCAGGACGCGCAGCGGATGGTTCAGCGATCGCACGGTTTGCTACCTGGCGGCAGGACGTCCGGTGGTCACGCAGCGGACCGGGTTCGAAAAGTTCATTCCCATTGGCACCGGACTGCTCGGGTTCGACACGCCGGACGAAGCGGTCGATGCGATCGGGGAAATCAACGCCGACTATCCGCGCCATGCCCGGGCGGCGCGCGAAATAGCCGTCGAGTATTTCGACGCGGTGAAGCTGCTCGACGAAGTCGCAGTGGCCGCAGGGATCTGAACGATGGCGCCGACACCGCTGCAGGGAATGCTGGGATTGACCGCGATGCACCGCGATTTGCGCGGCTTCGTCGAGAGCGTGCTGGTCCTTGCAGGCCTGCTGGGCGCGTTCGCCGTGCGCCGGCGCAAGCGCGCGGTGACGGCGACGACCTTTTTGCTGCTGGCGGGCAGCGTGCTGATCGACGCCGGTTCGCGCTTCGTCCCGAACGAGGCCCTCGGGGCGAAGGTTGCGGTCGCGGCCTTCGTCCTGTTCCTGTTCGGCGTGATCCGCCTCGTGCTCGAAGGCGTCGACGCAGTAACGCGCCGCGGCAAGGTCCACTTCTCGACCATCGGCAAGGACATGCTGATGCTCGTTTTGTGGTTCGCGGTTCTGATGGCGGTGCTGTACACCGACTTTGGCGTGCAGCCGCTCTCGATCCTGACCACCACGACCGTGTTCGCGGCGGTGCTCGGGTTCGCGCTGCAGGAGACGCTGGGCAACATCTTCAGCGGGCTGTCGCTCTCGATGGGGCACCCTTTCGAGCCGGGCGACTGGATCCGCAGCGGCCAGCATCTCGGGCGGGTCAAGGGAATCGCATGGCGTGCGACGACAATCGTAACGCGCGCCAACGAGCGGCTGGAGATTCCCAATTCCGTGATCGCCAAGGATGTGCTGTTCAACTACGCCACCGGCGCCGTGCGCGACGAAATTTCAATCGGAATCAGCTACGACGTACCGCCCAATCATGTGCGCGAAGTCGTGCTCACGCTGCTGCGCGACGTGTCGCAGGTACTGCACGAGCCGCCGCCCGAAGTTCTGACGTGGGACTATCTCGATTTCTCGGTGCAATACCGGATCAGATACTGGATCAAGGACTACGGCGTGCAGGAATACGTGCACGATCGCGTCGCGTCGGGCCTGTGGTACGCGCTCAAGCGCCATTCGATCGAGATTCCGTTCCCGATCCGCACCGTGCATCTGCGCCAGGACCAGGAAGGCAAAGCCGACGCAGACTTCGAGCGCGAACTGATGGCCGACCTGCGCCATGTCGATTGGTTGCGCGGGCTGAACGACGACGAACTTCGCCTCCTGGTGCCGACCGTCGCGGTGCGCCGGTTTGGCGCGGGTGAGATGCTGATACGCGCCGGCGAACAAGGCGACTCGATGTTCATCGTGCGCAGCGGAACGGCCGAAGTTTTCGCGCAAGCGGCCGACGGCCAAATCCGCCACATCGCCAATTATTCCCGCGGGGATTTCACCGGCGAGATGGCGCTGATGACGGGCGACCCGCGCAGCGCGAGTGTCCGCGCGCTCACCGACCTGGAAGTGATCGAGATGGACCGCGAGGGATTCGCGCGCCTGTTCAAAGAGCATCCCGACGCGGCCGCCGGCATCGGCAACATTATTGCGGAGCGCAACCGCGACCGTCTGGAAAAGCTCTCATCGGGCGCGACGATGGACGGCAGGGGCGGGCCGCATCGATGGCTGCTGGCCAAGATGCGCGAGCTGTTCGACTTCTGATCGTCGCAGGCGCTAGGCGATTGCGGCCAGCGCGGCTTGAAGCTCGCGGAGATTTCGCGACGGCACCAGCGCATTCACTTCTCGCGCGTATTGTTTAATCGCGCTGTCTCCCGTGCCCCAGCGCGCTGGATCTTCCGGGTTCAGCCACACCACGGCGCGGCAGGCCCGCGCGATCTCGCGGACCAGGTCGGCGCGCGCGGGCAGCCGGTTGTTGCGGCCGTCGCCCATTATCACGACGATCGTGCCGCGCCTCAGCAATCCGGTTCGGCGCTGCCAAAGCTCGCCGAGCACGCGGCCGAAATCCGAGCGCGCGTGCAGGTCCAGCGCGGGCGTCATTACCAGGTGTCCATCCTCGAAGTCCGCCTCGGCCAGATGGTCGATGTAGACGAAACTGCTGACGCGGCGGAAGCATCCGCGCGTGCCCGCCATCAATTCGAGCATCAACTGCGCCGCGTAGCGCACGGAACCCGAGATGTCGGCCAGGATTACAAGATCGACGTGGCGCGGACGCCGCGCGCGGAAGTTGACATCGATCAGCGTGCCGCCGCGTTGCAGCGCCGCGCGGATCGTGCGCCGGAAGTCGATTCTGCCGGTCCGCGCCA
>Ga0187805_10000503_pt1 | contig 12873 bp, 9 predicted proteins | sample NC_wetland_sal_i_6_FD_132965 | JGI IMG/M metagenome (GOLD analysis project Ga0187805, IMG submission 132965) | Wetland sediment microbial communities from Neuse River Estuary, North Carolina, USA - Control_5 | ecosystem: Environmental > Aquatic > Freshwater > Wetlands > Sediment | place: USA...
CCAGGCCAGGAGCATGTGGCGTTCGTGGAGAAAGCTGAGGCCGCGCCACGTGGCGAAACGGGATTTACCAAAGGAGGCGCACGAGAAGCAATCGAGTTGTCCGCCCGCAAGATGGCGCAGAGAATGACAGGAAAAAGTGTAGAGCGTGAGCATGATGATGTTGACGCTCATGATGAGCGACCCAACGCCGATGCCAAAGTGGCCGTTCCAATCGTAGGCCACCACGGCGTCGTACCAGAGAAATGCAAGGAACACGATCGCAAGATAAAAGAAATAGCGGTGAACGTTTTGGAGGATGAAGGGAAAGGCCGTCTCACCTTTGTACTTGCGTTTGGAAGGCTCGCCGACGGCACAAGATGGCGGATCGAGAAAAAAAGCGCGGTAGTAGGCCTTGCGATAGTAGTAGCAGGTGGCGCGAAAACCGAGAGGACCGCCAAGAATGAGCAGCGCGGGAGACCAAGGCCACCAATGATGATTCGCATCAATGAGCGGCGAATAAAAGGGCGATAGATACGGCCCCCATGCGTAATATGCGCCTTCGAACGCGCGCAACGTGGCGTAAATGCCAAAACCGCCGAGAAGAATAATTACAGGCAGGATTTCGACCCACCAAGCGTCGCGGCGAAGCGTGGCGCCGAGCCGCGATTCAGGCAAGAGGGTTGGCGAGCCAGCCATCTAATAACCTCCGGAGTGCAGTAGGTGGAGCTGTGACACAAATGTTGCACACAGATTATATCCAAGACGCGGCGGAACGGCCAATTTTGAAAAGAGTTTGCGGAATCTAGGTGTTGAAAATCCGGCGGGCTGAACGCCCGCGGAAACTATGCGCAGCCGAAATCAGTAGTTGGCGCTATCGGCGATCCGTGAAATCAGAGACCCGCGAAATCGAGAGCTGTCCAAATCGGCCGGGCTCGAGCGTCATCCTAATAGCAGAACATGTTGACGCCGAAAGGCGCGACGAAGATTTGGAGGTTTGTGATGAACATTGGAAAAGTATTGCTGGTCGTCGGAATCGTGGTCCTGGCTGCCGCGGGGCTGCACTTGCATCCCTGGGTGGTCTGCGCCGTGGAGGCGTTCCTGAACTTTGCGGCTGCGGCATTGCTATAGGCCGGCGGAATCTGGATAGTATGCCAAGCGGACTGGCCAAAAAATCTTTGAGGGCTTGTCCAAATGGCCCGGTCTCGAACGTCATTATGATAGCGGAAGGGAAATCGGCGGTTAACAGCTGAAGGAGAAGCGCAATGAAATACATCCTGATGGACTACGTTGGCGAAGCCGGCTGGCCCGCATTGACAAGGGACGAGCAAATCCACTGGTTGGGCGCTTATAAAGCCTACATGGAGGCGATGGCGAAGGCGGGCGTGTTGAAAGACAGCCGAGGCCTACAGCCGACCTCGACGGCAACGACCGTGCGGGTCCGCAGCGACAAGACCCAGGTGCTGGACGGTCCCTACGCCGATTCGAAAGAGCAGCTCGGCGGCTTTCATATCATCGAGGTGGCCGATCTTGATGCGGCCATCACCTGGGCAGCTCGCTCCCCGACCGCGCTGCACGGTGTCGTCGAGGTCCGTCCAGTCGTCGAAGGAACCTGGCTGACCAGGAACATCCTCGATTTCGTAAAACCAGAGTAAGCCGCACATCAACGTAAGTTTCGAAATCACGTTTCACCAAAAATAAAGGAGAAGAGTCATGCGCAAATTGATCGTTTTCAACATGGTGTCTTTGGATGGTTTCTTCGTGGACGGCAAAGGCGACATGAGCTGGGCCCACAAGCGCGACGCGGAGTGGAACGCATTCGCCGGCGAAAATGCAAGCGGCAGCGGCGTACTCGTGTTCGGCCGAATCACCTACCAGCTTATGGCAAGCTATTGGCCGACGCCGATGGCATTCCAAAACTCGCCCGCGGTTGCCAAAGGGATGAATGAGATGGCGAAGATCGTATTTTCGCGAACGCTGGAGAAAGCAACGTGGAACAACACGAAACTGATAAAGGGCGATCTGGCGACAGAAATCCGCCAGCTCAAGAGCGAGGCAGGCCCGGACATGGTGATTCTTGGAAGCGGCAGCATCGTTTCTCAATTGGCGCAAGAAGGTCTGATCGACGAATATCAGATGGCGCTAAGCCCCATCGTTCTGGGCGAGGGCCGGACGATGTTTGAAGGCCTCCAGGAAAAGTTGAACTTGAAGCTGACCAGCTCGCGGGCATTTGGCAATGGCACTGTATTCGCCTGCTATCACCCAGCGGCATGAGGGCTGCAGATCCTGGAGCAGAGCGACAGGTTCTTGAGCACGAAGCACACGATACAAATGACAGGCACAGGCGAATTCGAACGCGTTCCTAAAGAAAAAACAGGTCGTGAAGCCGATCAGCAGGCTCGCGAGGCAGCGGAAGCGGTGGCGCGCAATAGCTACGGCAAACTCGTCGCCTTTCTCGCCGCTCGCACGCGGGATGTAGCCGCCGCTGAGGATGCTCTCTCCGAAGCATTTGCGGCGGCCCTTGCCGACTGGCCGCGCAACGGCTGTCCATCGAACCCGGAAGCGTGGCTGTTGACCGTGGCAAGGCGAAAGGTGATCGATATGATCCGAGGGCGGCGCCGGCATGAAATCGCGGGCGAGCAGTTGCGGGTCATGGCGGAAGGCCTGGAGGCTGCCGCGGAACAATCGGAAATTCCTGATCAACGCCTCGCGCTGATGTTCGCCTGCGCGCATCCGGCCATCGACCTCAGCGTCCGTGCGCCACTGGTGCTGCAGGTGGTGCTCGGACTCGACGCAGCCACAATCGCCTCTTCCTTTCTTAGCTCTCCGGCAACCATGGGCAAGCGGCTCGTCCGCGCCAAGGAAAAAATCCGGCAAGCCGGAATTCCGTTCCGGATCCCGGAGCGCGAAGAACTTCCTGCGCGGCTCGACACTGTGTTGGACGCCATCTACGCCTCTTTTACGGAAGGCTGGGCCGATCCCGGCGGTACCGATGTCGTTCGTCGCGATCTCACCGAGGAAGCATTGTTTCTAGCGAGGCTGGTGGTCGAGTTGCTGCCCGATGCATCCGAGGCGCTTGGCTTGCTTGCCCTAATGCTTCACGCGGAAGCGCGACGTCGCACGCGACGGACCGGCAACGGCGAATACGTGCCGCTGGCTGAACAGGATCCGGAATTGTGGGATTCGCAAATGATCTCGGAAGCCGAGGCGCTGATTCGTCGTGCCAGCGTCCGCGCCTCGATTGGCCGCTATCAGTTGGAAGCGGCGTTGCAGTCGGCGCACATTTATCGCTGCCGCACAGGTCAGGCCAACTGGGCTGAGGTGGTACAGCTCTACGATGCGCTCTTCGCGCTCGTCGGCTCGCCGGTGGTCGCGATCAATCGCGCGCTTGCCATTGCGGAATTGCATGGCGCCGGCGCTGCTCTTGCAGCCATGCCCAACGCAGCCGCCGATGAGCGGCTCGCCGAGTATCAGCCGTATTGGGCGACGCGCGCGGAACTGCTGGCCAAATCTGGTGCGCAAGACGAAGCGCGCAAAGCCTACGAAATGGCCATCGGGCTTGAGCGCGATCCTGCCGTTCGCCAATTCCTGCAGCAGCGCCAGTCGCGGTTGCCGCTCTGACTTCCTTCATCAAAAACAACTCGGCGGCGCTCAGCGCTTAGAGGATGGATTCGATTTCGGGGTCGACGGAGACGTGTGTGGCGGCGATGCCGTTGATCGAGAATTTCTCGCCCTGGTCTTCGGAAAAATGGAAGAAGCGGCTGATGTGATAGTCCTCGTCGTAAGACGAGAAGAGACGCTCCGTTTCGGCGGCCGGAAGTTGAAACCCGGAAAGCGCGACAGGTTTGCCAAACTCGCCGGCGAGCGAAAGGTATCGCGTGACGAGATCCTGCAGAGGCATCATGGGTGCGCGCCGAGCGGCTTCGTTGGACATGGCGGAAGTTGCCAGATGAAATATAGTGTATCGCTGTGAAGGAACTAGGGAAAGTAGCCTCGGGAAAGTAGAGGCATGAGATTCGATATCAACCTCGAGAAGGAGACTGGCGAAGTCCTCGCAACTGTCGGAGACCCCAAAAGTGTTTTGCACCCGCGTAATCGGACATGTCCCGTTCACGCGTTAGAGGCGAACAATAACTAAGCTTCGTTCGCGGGTGTTGATTCAAACCGAACACCATCCTGGCTAGCGTCTGATCGAGTACAGCCGGACCGCTTCTCCCTTGTGTGACGGCTCCGACGCAGGGAGCAGACCAAGGCCCGAGAATGACTCCTAGCCGATTCTGGCTTACTGTGTTCTCCCTAATAGGGCTCGCCCGGAAGCGGCCCCATGACCGGCGTGATTTTGCCCCAGCCTTGCTTTTGTGCGGTCTTCATGTCTTTCACCAACTGATCCGGCAGACGCGCATTCAACTTCGGGCGGCCCGCTTGATTGCCGAGTATCCATGCAACGGCGGCAACGGTCTTCGACACTACTTGGATTTCCTTGTAATCAATCTTCTCCGGAGTGTCGCTAGGTCGGTGATAATCGGGATGCAGGCCCACGGTAAAAAAAACGATCGGGATTCCCATTTTGGCAAAGTTGTAATGATCGCTTCGATAGAAGATGCGCTGGCCGTTCGGCTTCGGGCCAAGATTATCGTGAGTCGAATCGGGAGCGGTCGTGTCGTAGAAATGGTTTATTACGAGCTTTTGGTAGCTGCTATTTACAGTTTCGATCGTCGTCTCCAGGTCGTCGCTGCTGACCTGAGGGCCCACCACCAAAACCTCGCCCGGATTCACGAGCACGTGCGTGGCGTCCGGATCGGAATAACCCGGGGTTTTGGTCCGGCCGATCATATCCATATTCAGGTTCGCCACCACCTTGCTCAGATCGACGGGAGGAAACTCATTGAAGTATCGCGAGCCCCAAAGGCCCTTTTCTTCGCCGCCGTTCCATAGAAAGATGATGGTCCGTTCGGGATGAATCCCTTTGGCGGCGCCTTGCGCGTAAGACCGGGCGATGGCCAGCAGGCCGGTGGATCCGGAACCATCATCGTCGGCGCCATTGTTGACGTTATGGCCGTCGGGCATGGGTGCGCTCAACCCAATGTGATCGAGATGCGCGCTGATCACCACGTACTCATTCTTCAGCACGGGATCGCTACCTTCGAGGATACCTACGACATTTTCGCCGTGCCCCGGCTCGCTGTGGATCACCACGTGCAGGCTCAGTTTCTTTTCCGCATTCAGCTCCATGGAATCCAGTTTGGAGTTGTTGCCCGCCGCATAAAACACCTGCGCAGCATTCATCTTCTCGTCCTGGAATATCAAGTTGGTCGGCTCCAATCCAGCTACCATCGACGGGACTATGGGGCACGCGGGCGGCTCCTGAAACTTCGTCACCTGAAAGCTCGGACCGTTAAACGATGCGGGCGGATTAGGATTGGCCATGTTCGAAAGTTGCTGAAAATCGGCGATCGCGATCACCGCCAGCGCTCCGTTCTTTGCCGCGTACTCTTCCGGCGTCAGGTAGTCGGTGCAATTCTCCCCGAGTGGACTCTGCGTGTCAGCGCCCCGCCCGCCTCGGGCTGCGGCCGCCGCTCGCTGAGCGGCAATCTCGGGCGGCAGGCCCGCAACCACGACGATCTTGCCGCGCACATCCAGACCTTCATAGGGATTGATCTTAGACTTGTTGATTACGTAGCCGTTGCCTGCAAAAACCAAGCCTCCGCTAACGTCAAACGACTCACCCAAGACCGGACCGCGAAAGCCGCCGCCGGCCATCGTCCAATCTTTCCCATATTCCAGTTCAGTGGTTCTCGGGCCTCCGCGAGTGACTGGGCCCCCGCGGCGAACGGGCGCGGGTGTCGTGAGTGAAGCTTTAGTCTCCCCCGCGTCCACCTGCTTGCTTACAAGCTCGAACGGCATCAAATACGGCTGCAGTGGGCCGTTCGTGTGATCCGTGCTCCCGCCCGGCTTCAGACCCCACTCCGCCAAATGACTTGCGACATAGAGCGCTGCGACGTCGTAACCGCGGGAGGGAAAATTTCGCCCTTCGAGCTGGTCGGAGGCCAGAAAATAGTCGTAGATTTTCATTTCCTCTTCACTGATCGAGTCCGCGTTTCCGTAGCGGACCACTTTGCTAACTCCGGGCGCGGCGGAGTTAGACCCTTCCAGGAATTCAGCCGATCCGACGGTAAGGAGCACGCCAATCGAAACAAAACACAAAAAGGAACAGCCAGCAACGATGCGCTTCATAGATCCTCAAGTGCAGCCGGGTTGGTGAAACGGCGGCATCTTAACTCAAGTGAAAGAGCCCCAACAATAGGCCTGAAATCGTGAGTGTCGTTCTAGCTTCTGTGTAGTCGCTTTACCGACATTAGTGTGCGGGCTCCCCAATGTCCGGTTACGGCTCCGTTTACCAGGCACTTGACGGTGTTTCGTCTTCCCACAACGACCGCTATCGGGAAGGCGAACAGATAACTTACGTGAGTTATGTGTTTGCGTCACCAGGCTTGCGGAACTCGTCTTACGGTTCCTCGCTGGGAACTTAAACTCTGCCGTTTCAATGATATATAAGAGGTATATATTTATCTTGACAACAAAAGCGACCCGTAGTATTCTTTTTTATGATTTGCTCGAAGTCCCCCTTCGCGCCCCGCTCTCGCCCGCAAGCCTATGAATCTCTAGGCAATCCGGCAGCTTTCCCCCGCTCAGCCAAAACTCCCGGGCCCATCGCCCCCACGTCTTTACATCCTTCCGTCACCACGCCACCACTCGACACACCCGATCGCCCGCAACCCCAATCGCCTCAGTGGTTTGCGCACAGTTTCCGTCACATAGGGGGTGTGTCCCTCCCGTGCGCGATTTTTTGGTTACGCATTTCGATGTTCGCTCACTCCAAACTGTCCGTAAGTCCTTTCGTTGCCACTCTTGCACGCCAAATCATGCTTAACCCCTTTGTTTGTCTCTCTTGCAGAAAACACCGGGGGGTGGGGTATACCCGCAGCGCATCAATTTATTTCTCTCCTCCTAATCTTTCCAAGGAAATATTTCGCCCGATCCGTCGTCCTTTAGTCAGGGAAGTGTCGGCGACTTAGCCCTGTATCAGTCTGCTCGGGCCCGCTGTTCCGCGAGGTGCTGCATGACCACCCTCTGGCAAGACATTCGATTTGGCCTGCGCGTCCTGGCAAAATCTCCCGCCTTCACTCTCGTTGCCATACTGACGCTCGCTCTCGGCATCGGCGCCAATACCGCCATCTTCACTATCGTTTACGGCGTCCTCCTTCGCCCGCTCCCGTTTCCCCATCCCGAGCGCATCGTCGAGCTCGCCGAAAGCTACAAAGAGCAAAGCGATGAAATGGATCTCGATTCCCGCGAATTGAAGCAATTGCAGACCTACAAAGATCCCTTCGAGAATATCGCCGGCTACACCTCGGTCGGCTACAACTTGGCCGTCGGTAACGCCGCCGAGCACCTGCGCGGTATGCCCGTTGATTCCTCCTATTTCAGCATCCTCGGAATTCGCCCCGCGCTTGGCCGAGACTTTTCTCCCGAAGACAACGCCGGCGATGGCCAGCACGTCGCCATCATCAGTTACAACCTTTGGGCGCGACGCTTCGCTTCCGATCCCGCGCTAATCGGCCGCAACATCCTTCTGAATGGCGAACCTTTTATGCTGATCGGCGTGATGCCCCGTGATTTTGCCGCCATCGCCGTGGCCACCGATCTTCCGAATAGCGGCTCGGCGGATGTCTGGACGCCTCTCGCGCTCGTCGCCAAGACCGCCGGCAGTGGCGAAAATATCGGCGTGATCGCCCGCCTCAAACCGGGCGTCACTCCCGCGCAACTTCAGGCGCAAATGAAGATCGTCACGCAGGATTTCCGCCGAGAATTTCCCGGCGTCGTTGGCAAGGAACTCGACATTAGTTTCCGGCCATATCTGCAAATGATCGGTGCGGAAGTCCGGCCCTTTCTCCTGCTGCTTCTCGGTTCCATCGGATTCGTGCTGCTGATTGCTTGCGCCAACGTTGCCAATCTCTTCCTCGCCCGCGGCAGTTTACGCGGCCGCGAAATTGCCGTTCGCATCGCCATGGGCGCTTCCCCTGGCCGGCTCTTTCAACAGTTACTAACCGAAAGCATGCTCGTCGCGCTGGCCGGAGGCGCATTCGGCTTGCTGGTCGCTTATCTCGGCCTGGGTTCGCTCCTGGCGATCGCGCCCGTCGATCTGCCTCGCGTCTCTGACGTGCATCTCGATGGCTGGGCTTTCGCTTTCACTTTCTTCGTATCGCTCTTGACGGGAGTTCTCTTCGGCCTTGCCCCAGCTCTCGAAGCCAGCCGGACGGGCATCAACGAAGCCCTCAAGGAAGGCGCCGGCCGCTCCAGCGCCGCTCCTGGCCGCGCCCGCCTGCGTCAACTCCTCATCGTTGGCGAATTCGCTCTCTCCGTCATCCTGCTCACGGGCGCCGGCTTGATGATCGCCACGTTTTCAAAACTGCTTCACACGGATCCCGGCTTCAATCCTCATCAAATTCTTTCCGCCCAGTTCTGGCTGATTGGCTCGAATTACAATTCCGAAGCCCAAATCGCGACGTTTGATCGCGCCATCGTTCAGCGTCTCGAAGCCATTCCTGGGGTCGATGCCGCCGCCGTCATCGCCGCCGGCCTGCCGCTCGAGCGCGGCGGAAACAATGGCGTCCGATTGCCTAATTCCTCGGATTGGTACAGCGTCGACTACCGGGAAATTACTCCTGGCTTTTTCAACGCGATGGGCATCCCGCTGCGTCAGGGCCGCACATTTTCCGAAGCGGATTCTGAGACGGCCGACAAAGTCGTCATCGTCAACCAGGCTTTCGTTCGCAGACACTTTCCCACGCGCAATCCCATCGGTGAGCGCATCTTTCTTGGTAAAACTTCGTGCGAAATCGTAGGCGTGGTCGGAGACGTGAAGTCCTACCTCGACCAACCCGCGCCTCCCGCCACTTTCGTTCCCGCAGCCCAGGCCTCCTACGGCACGTCGGCACTTTTCGAGGGCTGGTTCCCGCGAATTGTTCTTGTCCGCTCCAACGTTGATCCTCTCAGCCTCAGCCGTTCCGTCCGCGATGCCATCGCCGCCGTTGACCCAACTGTTCCGACCGGCTCTACACGCTCCATGGAGCAAGTGCTCTCCCACTCTCTCGCACTCCGCAGTTTCATGATGTTTCTCTTGGGGTTGTTCGCGGCTCTCGCTCTGGTCCTGGCCAGCGTGGGCATCTACGGAGTCATTTCCTTCGCTGTCTCGCAACGCACGCGCGAGATCGGTGTTCGCATGGCGCTCGGCGCCCACCCGCGCGATGTTCTCCGGCTGATTTTGGGTGAAGGTCTGAAACTCGTTCTGGCAGGCGTGGTCCTCGGTATCATTGCCGCTCTTGCCATGACTCGCCTTCTCTCTACTTTGATTTACGGCGTAAGCGCGACGGACCCGCTCATCTTCTTGTCCGTCGTCACGCTTCTCGTCGCAGTGGCTCTCGCCGCGTGCTTCATTCCGGCCCGCCGCGCCATGCGCGTCGACCCCATCGTCGCTCTTCGCTATGAGTAGAGTGAATTTTGTCCCACGGAGACGGCACACCCTCGACGAATCCGTCTTCACAACTCATAGGAACATCGAATCTCGACTTGTTCCTCGTCAGATTTTGATTGGTTGCTAAATGTCAGAAATGGAAATCGACTCCAGCAACAAAATTTCCGCGGCTCTGATAATTCCGCACTTTCGCCGTATAGCATCCATAAAACGGATCGCAATACGTTCCGAGGGAAGAATTGGCATACGTGGGCATATAACGCGCGTCCCCGCGAAGCGCGATATGGTTGGTCAGCTTGTATTTCAGTCCCGCGCCCAGGCTGTAGGAGAAGTCCAGCCGATTTGGAGTTCCGCCGCTGTTGAACTCATGCGTGAAACCCACGCCACCTGCCGCGTAGGGCCGCCATTTGTGCTCGCTGCCCCTGAACATGTATAACGCTCCAAATTGATATTGATCGATATCGGAATTATAAGCTTTCACGTAGCCAGGATTGGGAGGTTGCAATTCGCTGTAAGAGGTCGGATTCCGGTCCCACATGAAATCGGCTTGAAAGTTCTCCGTGACCGAATAATCGATAAAAGTTCCAAAACTCACCGCGGCATTCGCGCGCGCATTGGTTACGGCTATGGTGTTCAACGTCGGCGTTAACGGATACGACCCGCTGGTTTCAAATCCCGCAAACGGACTCAGCTCAAATTTCTGGAGCAGTCCCTGAGCGTTCACCGGCACGCTTGCCGCCAGCCACACCAAGCTGAACAAAAGCCAAATGCATTTTCTGAGCATGTTCCCTCCCATCACTTGAGCGTGTTGATGGAGCATAAGAAAACCCGAGCAGCCCCTTTCTATGACTTGGATGTATGCAGCCGGCCGGTGGTGGCGCGATCGAAGCAGAAAATTATCTTTTTTCCGCTGGCTTTTCCGCGGCTTTCGCCGGTTCCGGGCTGCTTTTCGCATCCCCGGTTTATTTTCTGCTGCTGCTGTCGAAAAACACGCCGGTGGCCAACTCCGAAAATTCGTATTGCAAGCCTTCGCTTGTCACCGTCCCGTCGATGTGATTCTCCGGCTTTCAAAGCCGTCAGGAAGTCCGCGTACACCACTCTAACTGTAAGTGCGTCTGCCCTGATGTCCATCACTTATTAAAGCGTTGCGAGATGGTGAGCGAGGTACCCTATGCCAATCTTAAGGCCTTGAATGCGAGTCCCTGGAGATATCTGCTCTCAAGTCTTTCGCTAACGGAATCTTAGTTACGTCCCAGCCGCCGCCAAGGGCCTTGATCAGTTGGACGCTTGCCACCATTTGCTGCGTTCGGTAGTTCACGGCGGTTTCCTGATTGGTCAGCAAAATCGTTTGCGCGCTGATTACATTCAAATAGGGATCGAGGCCGGCTTTGTACCTCACGGTGGCTTCTCTGAGGCTTCTTGCGGCAGCCTCGACTGCGGCGTCCTGCTGTTCGACGTTTTGGAACAGAATTCTCAGGGATGCGAGATTGTCTTCGACCTGCTGGAAAGCGATTAACACAGTTTCGCGGTAGTTCGCTACGGTCTGATCGTACGTCGCGCGATACTGATCCACGGTGGCGCGGCGCAAGCCCGCGTCAAAGATAGTTTCTGCGACGCTAGGGCCCACGGACCAGAAGCGGCTCGGCCACGTCAGCCAGCTTGTGAAAGAAGAATTTGCAAAGCCCGCGGTGGCACTCAAGAGGATATTGGGGAAATAGGCAGCTTTAGCCACGCCGATTTGCGCGTTTGCTTGAGCCACGCCGCGTTCGGCTGAAGCGATGTCAGGCCTGCGCTCGAGAACTTCCGCCGGAATTCCGACAGGAATAGGCGGCGGATTCGCCTGGAGAGAAAGAGCTGGAAGAAAAAAAGTGGAAGCAGGCTCGCCGACCAGAACAGCGATAGCGTGTTCGTACTGGGCACGCAGGATGCCCAGATTGCTGTCTTGCGCTTGTGTGGCTCTCAACTGTGCTTCGGCTTGCGCGACAGCTTCGTCCGTACCGAGTCCCGCGCGGTAAAGACTTTTTGCCAGATCCAGAGAATCCTGGTAAGCGCCCACCGTCGAGTCCAATAGTTCCTTCAGCGAATCCTGCGCGCGGAGTTCATAGTAGTCGACGGCAAGCTCGGCCTGTTCGCTGAGGCGAACGTTTTGCAGGTCGGCGGCGCTGGCCTGCGCGGCGAAGACGTTTGCGCGGACACCGTTCCGCACGCGGCCCCAAAGATCCGGTTCCCAGGACGCATCGAACGGCAGCGAGTAATCCGTGTAGGACTGCACGCCGACTCCCGATCCAGACGAGTTTGACGTCGTCAGACCGCCCAATTGGGCCAACGAAGGCCGAGAATTGACGATGCTTGGATTCGTGGTAGCACCAGGGAAGTATTGCGAGCGGGCTTGCCGGACCAGAGCTCGCGCCGCGAGAAAATTAGCGGCGGCAGCTGCAATGTTTTGATTTGAAAGAGCGGCCTTTTCTTCGAGCCGATTCAACTGCGGATCATTGTAGATTTCCCACCACTTCCCGCGGAGCGCGGCGTCGTTGGGCTGGGCTGTCTTCCAAGAGGCTGTGTCCACAACGCCTGGCGTTCCGATTTCCTTGAAGGCTGGCGGCGTCTGAACGGATGGACGATTGTACTTTGGCCCGATAACGCAGGCGGTCAGGAGCAATGCACAAGCAAGGCACACAGTCAGCGGCAAGCGCAGAGCAATGCGATGCAGCCGGCTGGCCAAGCCGCCGCTCCGCGTCCGCGCGGAGGCGAGTATCATCGTTTCGCTGTCCTTCCAGTGTAAGACTGGCAAGGCAGGCATGATTCCGCGTTTTTTACTCACCGATGTAAACATCGACTAATTCACCAGGATAAAGATTCACATCTTTGGGCTTTTCGACCTTGAAAATGACGGGCAAAACTCTGACGTCCACACGCTCTTGCCTTTGATTGGAAAGCTCGATCTTCGGGGAAACGAGCGGCTGCACTCTCACGTAATCGAGAGGAACCTTGATATTGGAACCTCGTATGGTCATTTGGGCCTTTATTTTCGCGAGAGGGGGAAGCCGAGGCACCAGAATCTCGTCAACGTAGCAGCGCACCTGAAGATTGGTTTGAGGCGTACCGAGAACGAGCACGGGGTTCATCCCCTGCGTATAGCTTTCGTACGCGCCTTGAGGCGATACATAATTTCCGACCATGGTGCCGATGGAAAGTACAACTCCATCTGTAGAGGCGCGAAGAGTGTATTTGGTTAAGAGCGCGCTTGAAGCTAAGTACGACTTTTCCAAGGCGACGTACTGACTTTCCTGGTTTCGCACATCGAAGACCCAGGCGCCTGCTTTGGTCAGGTCGCGCTGTCTACTTGCAACGTCGAGATTAGC